>Ga0075163_10006913_pt1 | contig 15035 bp, 10 predicted proteins | sample JI1023141ADNA_FD_71478 | JGI IMG/M metagenome (GOLD analysis project Ga0075163, IMG submission 71478) | Wastewater effluent complex algal communities from Wisconsin, to seasonally profile nutrient transformation and Carbon sequestration -... | ecosystem: Engineered > WWTP > Effluent > Algae... | reverse complement strand
CGGGGTAGGCCAGGCTGGGCTCGCGGGCCTGGGTGTACTTGCCACAGGGGCTGGCGTCCGCCGTTGTGGGCAGGTCCGCGGTGCGGCGCCAGGCCATCCAGGCCACATCAACGCCGCTCAGGCCGTTCTTCAGGCTCTCGAGGAAGCGCGCTTTGAGGTTCGCGTTGCCCGAACCCGAAGCCCAGTCCACTTGGGGCAGCGCGATGGGCAGGCCGCCCGCGAAGATGGGCAGTCGGCGGAAGTACTCGCGGATGTCGTCCTGCTCCGCGGTCTCGTTGCCGTCGGTATCCAGGTAGCGCGGCACCCCATCAAAGGGCGCCTCGGACTGGAACGGGATCATGCTGATGCCCAGGTAGTCCGCGGTCTTGGCGCCACTGCCATCCACCAACAAGGGCTCGATGGTCCGCTGCCAGGCGCGGAAGTAGGCTTCCATGCCGGTCTCGTCGAGCCCGAGCTCCTCCGCAATCTCCGGCACCGTGCGCTGCATGAAGACCGCGTGGCTCACGCCGGGACCCACCTGGATGCTGGCGTCTTCGTCCTTGATTGCCTTGTAAATCTCGCGATATAGGGTGATGAAGTTCGTGTAGTCATCGAAGAGTGGTTTCCCGCCTTCGGTGAGCAGGTGGTAGTACCGGTTCATCTCCAGGCCGACGGTGATCTCGGTCACCCCGTCCAGCCGAGCGAGCTCGCGGAAGGCGGCCACCACCGCGGCGCGATGCTGTGGCACGTCAAAGCGCGGCTTGTCCTGGCCGTAGCAAACAAACAACAAGCCACGCCGACCCGGGCTGAGCAGATCGACGTTGACGGCGATCTTGTCGAAGCTCACCCCGCGCTCTGTGCGCAGCCGATTGATGATCTGCTCGGCCCCCTTGCGGGGCTGGAAGTTGGCCGCGTCCTCGGGGTCCACGCACAGCGAGGCGCGCCAATCCACGTAGGGGCGGTTGATGGCCAGGCGGGTGAAAACCGGCCCCAGCTCGTCCACCGAGATGCCCGCAGTGCTTGCCCCTTCGGTGAGTACGGCAAAGTCGTCCTCATCCAAGGCGATGGCGCGCTGGGCTGCGGTCAGGTTGCCCGGACCGTACGTGGGCGTCGGCTCGTCGGGCAGGGTCAAGCTGGGCGGCTTGGGCCCCGTCGACCCCGAATCATCACAACCGGTGAACAGGGCGGCGAGCGCCAGGCCCGGCAGGCAGAAGCGTCGGAACACGGCACTCCTCGGTCTCGGCTGGTGGTTTCAGTAGATGATAACGTCGCTGCCCTTGGCAGGCGGGGGCGCAGCATCCTGCACAGCGTCGGCAGCAGCGCCTTTGCCCTTCTTGGGGCGGGTGGCGCCCTTGGCGGGCTTGCCCGCGGGCTCCCGGTCCACCTCGCGCCGAAGCGGCAGCGGCTGCTCGCCACGCACGTCCAGGTTGACGGTGTGCTCGCTGCCCGTGATGCGGTCCACCACGTTGTTCTCGGCCCCGCCGCCCTCGGCCATGATGTCGGCGATCATCGAGTCGGCCGCCGGATTGGCTTCTTGGGCCAGGGCGGAGCGGCGCGCGGGCCGACCGGCCTCGATTTCCGCGCCCCGGCCCTTGTCCAGGAACATCATGGCGAAGGTGCCAAACAAGGAGCGGTCCTGCACAACCAGGCGGCTGAGGGCATCTTCCCAGACGGCAGCCTTGAGCTGGCCTTTGTCGTCCTCGTCACGGCTCAGCGCCGCCCCATGCTTCTTCTGCACCTGGTCCACAAAGCCGCCGAAGCCGACCTGGCGTGCGAGGCTGGAGGAGTAGATCACGAGGATCTTCCACAACTGCTCGTCTTTAAAGAAGAAGTAGCGCTGGGCGGTGCCATCCTCAACTCGGATGAGGGCCTCGCCGTTGCCCGCGCGGAAGTCGTCGGCGATGATCGACGCCTCAAACCCCGTACGCTGGCCGTCGAAGCGCACGATCGACTCCGTGACCTTTTTCAGATCAGCGCTCTTCTCGCGCAGGATGCGGTCCACCTCGATGGGATCAGCCTTGGCGAGGCGATCCTCATAGCGCGCTTCCACTTCCTCCTCGAGGACCTTCACCACGGCGGTGGTGGATGCGCCCCAATCCAGCGTGCCCAGCACGCTGGAGAGGCCTTCCTTCTTTTGTGGTCGAGCCTCTTCGCCGCCCGGCATGCCGAACGGATCGGCGGCCAGCGCGGGACCGGCGGTCAGGATGCTCGCGAGAGCCAACAAACGGCGCGCAGCGCGCAACTTCAAACGGACGGGCATGGACACCTCCCGGCCAGGGTCAGGACGGCCGGACTATAGACCACAACGCACCCGCAGGTGCAAGCCGACCCATGTAGGTCCATGTAGGCAAGGCGGCCCGCGCGGCCCCCCGCCAGGGCACGGATCGGTTGACATGGCGGGGGCCCCGCTCTAGCGTGCCGCGTTTCGAGGTGGCCATGCGTCTGATTTTGGCGCGACGATCGTGTCCTCTGGCCCAGCGCTTGCGCGTGCACACGTGGCCGGCCCGGGCGCTGCTGGCGGGACTCCTGATTTCCGGCCTGCCGCATCCCGCGGCGGCGCAGGTGACCCCCCTCTCTGAGCTCTGGCGAGAGTGGGTCATCCTGCACCGGCTGATGGACGATACGCGGGAGGAGGCCGAGCAAGCGTTGCGCGCGGCCCGCCAGCGACGCGCCCGCCGCTCCGGTCAGCCCGCCCCCCTCGAGGAACCGGTTGCTCCTGAGGTGCGCCATGAATGACGGTCGAGCCTGGCACTTCTACGGTCAACCCACGGCCTTCGTGGGGCGCGTGCGCGAGCTCCATCGGCTGCGGGAGGCCGTGCGCAACGCCATCGACGACCGGCACCGGCAGGCGGTGCTGGTGCTGGGCCCCGCGGGCATCGGCAAGAGCCGCCTCATTGGCGAGTTCCTCCACAGCATTGGTGATCACGTCGACCAGGTGACGGTGCTGTCCGCGGCCTTCCGGCCAGGCGCATCCCCCTACCAGGTTTTCGACCGTCTGCTGCGCCAACGCTTTGAAATCGCTGCTGATTTGTCGCCCGAGGCCGTCACGCTGCACCTGGGTGCGGGCATCATGTCGGTGCTGGGCGATCCCAAGGGCGCCGAGGAGGCCTCCCACTTCATCGGCCACCTGGTGGGTCTGCAGATCGCCGACTCGCCCCATATTCGGCGGGTGGATGCCGATCCGCGCCGGGTGGAAGAGCGCGCCGTCACCTGGTTGCTGCGGCTGTTGTCGGCCGATGCCGAGCGGCGCCCGCTGGTGATCTGCACCGACGACCTGCACCACGCCAGCGACGAGGCCCTCGCCCTGCTGCTGCGCCTGTCCGAGAAGCTGGCCGACCTCCCGCTGGTGTTTCTGGCCGCCGCCCGTGAGATGGAGCGGCCCGTCCAGCAAGAGTTTGTGGCGAGCATCGGGCGCGCGGGTGAGGTCATTGAGCTGCCCGCGCTGGCCGATCGCGACGCGCGTCGTGTGGTGGCCTCGCTCCTGGCCCGCGCCGACGATGTGCCCGAGGCCTTCATCCAGCTCACCCTCGAAAAGGCCTTCGGTAACCCGCTCTCCATCGAGCAGATCATCGAGTTGCAGATCGAGCGCGGGGCGGTGGCGTTGGGTGAGGAGGGCTGGCAGATCCACGCCGAGCTGCTCGACGACACCCGCATCCCGGGCAGCCTGCGTGACGTGGTGCGCAGCAAAATCGAGCGGTTGTCCCCCATCGAGCGCACCGTGCTTGAGAAGGCGGCCACGATCGGCGAGCGCTTCTGGCTCGGCGCCGTGGTGATGCTGCGCCGCGTTGACGAGGGCCACAACTGGGACGATTCCGACCGCTTTTGGACCACTGAGCGCCGCGACGAGGAGCTCGTCCGCGTGCTGGAGGCCCTCAAGCGGCGCCACATCGTCATCCGGCTCGCCGAGAGCGACATCCCCGGCATGCGGGCCTACCAGTTCAAGCACAGCCTTGAGCGCGAAGTGCTCTACGAGGGCATCGAAGGCCCGCGGCGGGCGCGCTACCACCGCCTGGTGGCCCAATGGCTGGAGCGCCAGGGCGGTGACGCGGCGCCGGTGGAGCGCATCGCGCACCACTGGGAGCGCGGCCACCACCCCCGAAAGGCCTCGCGCTACTACATCGAGGCGGCGGATCGCGTGTTTGCCGCCCACCAGAACCGAGAAGCGATCTCGCTCTACCGCAAGGCGCTGGGCTGCCTGACCGATGACGATGCGGCCGATCGGTTGGGCGTGTTCCACAAGCTCGGCAAGGTGCACATGGTGCTGGGCGAGCCCGCCGAGGCGCTGGGCCACTACCAGGAAATGCTGCGGCTGGCCTGGCTGATGGACGATGAGCGCCAGGGCGGCATCGCCTACAACCGCATGGGCCAGATCTACCGCGCCCTGGGCGAGTACGACCTCAGCCTGGAGCAGCTCAAGAACGGCCTGGCGCTCTTCCGCCGGGTGGAGGACGTGCGCGGCCTGGCCAGCACCGCCGACGACATTGGCGGCGTGCACCGCATGCGCGGCCAGCTCGACAAGGCTGAGGAGCGCTTTCGCGAGGGCCTGCGGCTGCGCCGGTTCCTGGGGGACACGCGGGCCGTGGCGGTGTCGCTGCACCACCTGGGCAACGTCTACACGGAGCGCGGCGACTTCAAAGCCGCCCTGCCCATCATGCGCGAAGCGCTGGACCTGGCGCGGCAGGCGGGCGATCAGCGGACGGTGGCTGATGTGCTCATGAGTACGGGCGCGATCTCCTACCACCGCGGCACCCTCGATCAGGCGCTGGACCTGTGGCGCGAGGCGCTCGAGACGGCGCGCATGCTGGGCGAGCGGTTGCTGGAGGGCATGCTCCTCAACAACATGGGCGAGACGCTCCTCACGCTGGCGCGCACCGAGGAAGCTCGCGAAACGCTTGAGGAATCCACCGCTATCCTGGAGGCCATCGGCGACCGCCGCTGCCTCTCGGACGCCCTGCGCAACCTCGGCGCGGTGCACCTGCAGGGCGGCGACTATGCCCACGCCCTCGACCTCAGCGAGCGCGCCCTCGAAGCCGCCCGCGAGGTGGGAGCGCTGGGTCAGGCCGGCCTCGCCGAGCGCAGCCTGGCGGAGGTGCGCTCCCGCACCCTCTACGACGACGCGCCCGATCGCGAGGCGCGCATCGATTCCGCCGCCCAGCACTTCGAGAACGCCATCCGCGATCTCGGCCAGGTCGGCCTGGAAGCGGAGCTCGGCCGCGCGCTCTTGTCGCAAGGTGCCTTCCTGGCCGAGGTGGGCCGCATCGAAGAAGCTCGCGAGCAGCTCGACCGTGCCCGCGAGGTGTTCACCCGCCTGGGCATGCAAGAGGCCCTGGACCGGGCGGAGCGCCTGCGAGAGGTGCTCTGAGCCGCCTGCCCCTACCCCGCCGAACAGCGGCCATCGCCCTCGGGTTGGTGGCCCTGCTGGGTGGCGCCCGCCCCGTCGAGGCAGTCGTCGTGGCCCCGCAGCCGGGGCAGACGGTGGTGGTCTTGGAGGAGCGCGTGGTGTTGGTCTACGACCCGCTCACGGCCAGCCAAACCGTCCTTTTGCAGGTGGTGTTTGAGGGCACTTCGATGCCCTTCGGCCTGCTCATCCCCACCCCCAAGCCCGCCAAGGCCGAGCTGGTCTCCGACCGCGTGCGCCGGTCGATGCAGACGCGCTTGCACCCCATCGGTCACGTGCAGCGCACCCTCGATTTGCGGTTTGTCTCGTGGATCGCCTCCTGTGCCCTGCGTGACGTGGGCGACGGCGCCGGGAGCGAAGATGAAGAGGGCGAGCGCCGCCGGCCGGTGACCGGGGTGGCCACTTTCCTGGGCCCCGAGGCCGATCCCACCCACGACTGGCTGCTGGAGAATGGCTTGACCATCGCCCCGGCCCAGGCCGCCTGGCTGGCCGATCTCCGCAAGCTCGGCTGGTCGGTCACCGGCGTCATCGTGCGGCCGCCCGACGACGGCGGGGTGGCCCCTCCCCGGCTGAATGGCCCCGCCATCGCGCTGACCCACGAGGCCGACGAGCCCGTCTATGCCTCGGGTCACCCTGCCTTTTCGCTCACGGGGGCCGGTGCCGTGCCGCCCGACCTCGAGCTCGCCGTCTTCAGCGAGTGGGCGGTGGATCTGCCCATGGATGGCGCGCCCGAGCCCTTCTTTGCGGACGTTATCGCCCGCAAGGAGGTGAATCGGATGGAGGCGGACGCGGGTGGTCTGCCCTGGAATTTCCGACGGGAAGGGACCCTGACGGCATGGCGCCTCGCCGGCCTCAACCGGCCGGACACCGTCCGCCTGTCACGCGCCGATCCCCGCCCCCCGCTTCGACCCCAGCCCGAGCCCCGCCTGCGGGCCTACCGCTTCGACCTGCCCATGGAGCTGCTGATCGGCGTCATCCTCTTCCTCTTGCGCGCCTGGATCCGTGTCGGGCGCCGCCGCAAGGGCCTGCAAGGTCAGCGTCTCTGAGGGCACCCCCACCGGCGGACGAAAAACGGAAGGCCTCCGACCACCGCCGGGTGCCTTGACCCTCCTACCGCCAGGGTGTAGCGTGCCCCCCGCTGACCCGCGCGACGAGCCTGCGGCCGCATCCCTTTTGGCGTACCGCAATGATTTCGCGCACTTGCCCGCCACGGGGGTCCTTGATGCAGCGCGTGCTCACTGTTCTCGTCGGTGTTGGTCTGATCATGCTCTCTGCGTGTGAGCAGGCCGATCCCAACAGCGCAGCCTTCTGGATTGAAAAGCTGAAGACGGCCGAGCGGCCGGCGGCGATCCAAAAGTTGGCTGCGATGAAGTCCAAGGAGGGCGTCAAGCCCCTCATGGAGGCCTACAAGGATGGCCGCAGCAAGTACGAGATTGTCGCGGCCCTGACCCAAATCGGTGACCACGACGCCATCCCGACCTTGCTGGAGGCCCTCCAGGACACCAGCGCGGCGCAGGCCGGCCAGTTGGCGGCCACCACGCTCCTCGAGTGGGGTGCCAAGGAGCACACCGACGTCTACATCAATGTCGCGTCGAACAAGAGCGCACCGAATGAGCTGCGCTACGGCGCGCTCCAGCTCCTGTCGGCGTTCCCGGTGGCCAAGGCCGAGCAGCCCCTGCTGAGCATCCTGAGTGTGGATCCCGACCTGCAGCCCATCGCCTTCAACGGCCTGGCGGCCGAGGCCCTGGGCAAGTTGCAGAGCACGGCGGCCGTGCCGGGTCTGATCGCGTGCCAGTGGCTCGACGACCACCTCCACCGCAATGAGGTGCCCAAGTGCCGCCTCGCGCTGGCCCGGATTGGGCCCAAGGCAGCGGTGCCCGAGGTGATCAAGACGCTGGAGCGCAAGAACCGGACGGTGGAAGACCGCGCCCGCAAGTACAAGTACAACATCGGCGGGCTGATCGAGGCCAAGATGGCCGAGGTCCTGGGCGACATGCCCGATCCGTCCGCCGTGGACGCCCTCATCGCCGCGCTCAAGAAGACCGAGGAGATGCCGGTCTCGGTGCAGAACGACCCCCAGAAGGCCCAGTTCTTTGTGATGGGCGGCGTGCAGCGTGTCATCTCCAGCGCCAACGCGCTCGCCCTCATCGGCGATGAGCGCGCGGTGGAGCCGCTGCTGGAAGTTGCGGGCGCCTCGGAGCTGGCCCTGGAGCACAAGCTCACCGCCACCCAGCAGCTCGCCTTCCTGGGCAGCCCCGCTGCCATCGTGGGCACCAAGCAGACGCCCGGCCTCCAGGCCCTGCTGGACAAGAAGATTGGCCAGTACGACCCGGTCAGCCAGGGTTTCCGCGTCCAGGTGGCGCTGGCGCTGGGCAACCTGTTCGATGGCAGCGATGCCAAGGCCATGGAAACCTTCGAGAAATCCATCGCCGCCATCCAGGCGGAGATCGATGGGTGGATCAAGACCGCCCAGGAAGCCGTGGACAAGAAGGACGACAAGAGCGCCGGGGCGGCCCAGGATCTCAAGGCCTACCAGGAGTGGCACGGCAACTATGCCGAGGCGCTGGCCAAGCTGGCGGCCACCCGCGAGTGCACCAACGATCCCGCCTGCTGGGGCAAGAAGCTCAGCAAGGACGAGAAGAACATCGCCGTGCGGATGCTGGCGGGTTACCGCCTCGCCCAGATGAAGGACGCCAAGGCCACCGCGGTGAAGATCCTCATGGAGAACGTGCGCGATCCCGACCTCACTCTGCGCAACGTCATCCTGTTTGGCCTCGATCGCCTCGCGGACTCCTCCGTCATTCCTGAGCTGGAGAAGCTGCGCGCCGAAGATGCCGAGCTCGCCAAGAAGGACAAGCGCTACCAGGGTGCCGCCTACACCGATGAGCTCATGATCGCCAAGCTCAGCCACAAGACCAACTGAACCGGCCCGCCGCCGAGACGCCGCTCAACCGCCCGGGATTGTTCAACAATCGCCTGACGGGTTTGTGCCCGTAGGAGCGGTCGGGCACGCCCACGGAGGGATCGTATGGCCGAGGTGGCGCTCTCCATCCTCACCGGTGCGCGCAAGGGCGAGCGGGTCAAGCTCAAGCTGCCCGCCTTGCTGGGGCGGGCCGCCGACGCCGAGATCCACCTCCCCGACAGCCACCTCTCCAGCCGCCACGGCCGCATCGACCTGGTGGACGGCATCCTGCGCTACCAGGACAAGGGCAGCAGCAACGGCTCGGTGCACCGCCGCGGCGAGGCCATCACGCCCCTGGGCGGCGCCTTGATGGAAGCCGAGTTGTGGGATGGCGACGAGCTGCACCTCGGTGATCCCGCCAGCCCCGTTGTGCTCCGCGTTCATCTGGCCGAAGCCGAGACCAGCCAGGTGGTGGCGGTGCGGCCCATCGCCGAGGTGGATCGCTTTGCGGCGCGTGTGGCCAACGAGCCCGGGCGCCTCGCCGTGCTCTACAAGTACGCCGCCGACCTGGGCGCGAGCACCGATCTCGATGCGGTGCTCGAGGTGGCCGCGCGCCTCATCTTCGAGCTGCTCCCACGCGCCTCCCACGTGGCGGTGGCGCTCCAGGAGCGGGCGGGCCAATTTCCGGTGGTCTTTGCCCAGGGTCGCGACGGCCAGGCGGCGGAGATCCCCATCAGCCGCACGCTGCTCAAGCAGGTGCTCGACACCCACGCCGGGCTGCTGCTGGCCAACGCCGCCGTGGAGCTGGCCGGCGCCCGCTCGGTGGTGCGCAGCGGCATGGTGAGCGCCCTGGCAGTGCCCCTCTGGACGGGCGCCCAAATCCGCGGCGTGATCCAGGTGGACAACCGGACCCATGCCGGCCTCTTCGGCGCCGACGATCTCGAGCTGCTGGCCGTGGCGGCCGCCTCCATCTCCTTCGCCGCCGAGAACGCCCGCCTCGTGGCGCGCCTGCGCATGGCGGAACAGCGGTTGGAGCGGGAGAACCGCTTCCTCAAAGAGAAAGAAGAAGCCGCCACCTACACCGGCATCCTCGGCGAGAGTCCGGCGGTGCGGGCGGTGATCGAGGCCATCGGCAAGGTGCGCGATACCCGCGTGCCGGTGTTCATCCAAGGCGAGACGGGCACCGGCAAGGAGCTCATCGCCCGCGCGCTGCACTACACCAGCAAGCGTCGCGACCAGCTCTTTGTGGCGCAGAATGTGAGCGCCCTCACCGAAAACCTCTTGGAATCCGAGCTCTTTGGCCATGTGCGCGGCGCCTTCACTGGCGCTGACCGCGACAAGAAGGGCCTGTTTGAGCTGGCCGACGGCGGCACGATCTTCCTGGATGAGCTGGGCGAGATGCCCGCAACGCTCCAGGCCAAGCTGCTCCGGGTCCTGCAGGAGGGCGAGATCTGGCCGGTCGGCGCGCCGCGCCCCAAGAAGGTGGACGTGCGCGTCGTGAGCGCCACCCACCGTGACCTCGAAAAGATGGTGGCCGAGGGCCGCTTCCGCGAAGACCTCTTCTACCGGCTCCACGTCTTCCCCCTGCGCATGCCCCCTCTGCGGGAGCGCCGCAGCGACATCCCCGTGCTGGCGCGCCACTTTCTGCACCGCTACGCCCGTGAGTTTGGCCGCCCCGTCTCAGGCTTCACCCCCGAGGCCCTGGAGCGCCTCAAGGCCCACGACTGGCCGGGCAACGTGCGCGAGCTGCAGAACGAGCTGCAGCGTGTGCTCATCCAGCGCACCGAAGGCGACCTGGTCTTGGTGGAGGACCTCTCGGAGCGCATCGTCGGCCGCACCGCCGTGCTCGATGAAGCCGAGCTGCCCACCGGGAGCCTCAAGGACATGATGGACGCGGTGGAGCGGGTGCTCCTGGCGCGCATCCTGCGGGAGCACGGCGGCAACAAGACCCGGGCCGCCGAGACGCTGGGCATCACCCGCGAGGGCCTCCACAAGAAGCTGGCCCGCTTCGGCATGTCGGGAGCCTGACTGTGACGGTGGATGACCTGCTGCGCCAGCTCGCCCAGGGCGACGAGGACGCCCGCGTGGAGGCGGCCGAGCACCTCCCCCATGCGGGGGATCGCCGCGCCGTGGGGGCGCTGGTTCAGGCCCTGCGAGATCCCGCTCCAGTCGTCCGAGCCGCCGCCTGCGAGGGCCTCGGCACCCTGGCCGACGCCCGCGCGGTGCCCCCGCTGGTGAGCCTGCTGCGCGATGCCGACGAAGACGTGCGTGGCGAGGCGTTTGCGGCCCTGCTGCGCATCGGCCAGGCCCGCGCCAGCAGCCTGCCCGACTACCAGGGCGAAGATCCCCGCTCCCCCAGCCTCGCCCTCACGCAGATCGTGTGGCCGGCCGATCTCGAGGCGGTCAAGCTGCTCTACGAGTCGCTGGAGGATCCCGACGCCGAGGTACGCATGGGCTGCACCTACGCCTTGGGGCGCATGGGCGTGGCGGGCGCCTTCGATGTGCTGCAGCGCCTGCTGCGGCGCGATCCCGATCCCGATGTGCGGCGGGCGGCTGCCTTTGCCCTGGGCGATTTGGCGGCGGCCGGCGAGACGCGGGCCATTGGGGCCCTGATGGAGGCCTGGCCCGAGGCGGCGGACGACGAGCTGGCGGTGGCCATCGTCCGCGCCTTGGCCGATCACGGCGCGGCCGCGCGGAGCGTCCTCTTTGGGGCCCTCACCCACCGGGACAACCGCGTTCGCCAGTTGGCCGTGATGGGCCTCACCTCCGCCCCGGGGGCCACCGGCGCGCTCATCGGCGCGTTGGCCGACGGCCACGTGGGGGTCCGCCGCAATGCCGCCCTCGCCCTGGGCCACCGGGGTGACACCGCCGCCATCGGCGCGCTCATCGCCGCCGTGCCCACCAGCGATGCCGAGGTGCGCTCTGCCGTCGGCGAAGCCCTGCGGCGCCTCGATCGCAGCGCCGTCCAGACCGCCATCCTGCGCAGCTTCGCTCATGATCACGCTGAGTTGCGGCAGGCGGCCGCCTACCTGCAGGGCCAACTGCGCGAGCCCGGCGGCCTGCCCGAAGCCCTCCGCGATCCCGAAGTCGAGGTCCGCAAGGCCGCCGCTCTCGCCCTGGGTGAGTGTGGCCAACCGCGCCACCGCGCCGCCCTGGAGCAGGCGCTGGGTGATGCCCACTGGCGCGTCCGCGTGGCCGCCGCCGAGGGTCTGCGCCGCCTGGGCGACCCCGCCGCCGCTGCTGCACTGCACCGCCACCGCGACGACGCCCACCCCGTTGTCCAAAACGCCATCTCCGTGGCCTTGAAAGCGTTGGAAACCCGCCGATGAGTCGCCCGCTGTACGTTGCTGTCGAAGGCCCCATCGGGGTGGGCAAGACCACCCTCGTCCGCCGCCTGAGCGACCGTCTGCAGGCGCGCCTCGTGCTGGAGGTGGTGGAGGAAAACCCTTTTCTTCCGCGCTTTTACGAGGATCGCGAGCGCTACGCCTTCCAGACCCAGCTCTTCTTCTTGATGAGCCGCTTCAAGCAGCAACAAGAGCTGACCCAGGGGGATCTCTTCAGCCCCAGCGTGCTGGCGGACTACCACCTGCTGAAGGACCGCATCTTCGCCCGCTTGACGCTGAAGGACGACGAGCTGGCCCTCTACGAGCGCGTCTACCAGTCGCTGGAGCTGCACATCCTGCAGCCGGATGTCTTGGTCTACCTGCACGCCCCCATCCACCTGCTCCAGGACCGCATCGCCCGCCGCGGCCGGCCCTTCGAGGCCAACTTCGACACGCGCTACCTGGCGGATCTGTGCACCCACTACCAGCACTACTTCGCCCACTACACCCGCACGCCGCTGCTCGACGTTGACACCAGCGACATCAACTACGCCAGTGACGACGCCCTGCTCACGCGCCTGGAGGCCGAGATCCTGCGGCTGGCGCGCTCGGAGCCCGATCAGAACCGCGTCGTGCGCATCGAGCGCGCCGACCAGCTCGCCCTCTCCCTGTGAGACCGACGCCGCGGTCGGTCCGGGCAGAGTGGCCCCCGAGGACCTGCCCATGACCGCTCCCCGCCACGTCGTCATTCGCTCTGCGGGCGACTACACCCACCTTGAGATCACCGCCCTGGCCATCCCGGACCTGCCGCCAGGCCACGTGCGCATCGCTGTCGAGGCCACCGGGGTGAACTACGCCGACACCATCGTGCGCCGTGGCCTCTACGCCTCTGCCAAGGAGTTGGTGGGGTGGCCCATCACACCCGGCTTCGAGGTGGCGGGCCGCATCGAGGCCATCGCGCCCGATGTCACCACCTTTGCGGTGGGTGACCCGGTCTTTGCAGTGACTCTGTTTGGTGGGTACGCCTCCCACCTCACCGTGCCGGCCAAACAGACCTTCGCGCTGCCGAGCGGTCTGACCATGGCCCAGGCCGCCGCGATCCCCGCCGTCTGGCTGACCGCCTGGTATGCACTGTTCGAGCTCGCCCACCCGCGACCCGGCCAGACGGTGCTCATCCACTCCGCTGCCGGCGGCGCCGGTGGCTCCATGGTGCAGCTCGCCAAGATCGCGGGCTGCCGGGTGGTGGGCGTGGTGGGCCGCACCGAAAAAGTGGAGGCGTGTCGCGCACTTGGGGCCGACGAAGTCATCGACAAGTCGAAGGAAGACCTGTGGCAGCGCGCCGAGGCCCTCGCCCCCAAGGGCTACGACGTGGTGTTGGATGCCAACGGCGTGGAGACCCTCAAGGCCAGCTACCAACACTTGCGCCGCCCGGGCAAGCTGGTGGTCTATGGCTTCTCCTCCATGATGCCCCGCGGCGGCCGCACGCGCTGGCTCAAGCTGATCCTGGGTGTGTTGCGCACGCCGCGCTTCCACCCCCTGAACATGACCAACGTCAGCAGTAGTGTGATGGCCTTCAACCTCAGCTATCTGTTCGACGAGGAACACATCCTCAACGATGGTCTGTCCCAGCTCCTGGGCTGGCTGGCCGAGGGCCGCCTCCAGGTGCCCCCGGTCACCGAGTACCCCCTCGACCGCGTGGCCGACGCTCACCGCGATCTCGAGAGTGGCAAGACCGTGGGCAAGCTGGTGCTCATCCCCTGATCCGGTCGGCAGGCCGGCGAGTGCTCATCAAAACCATCCTCGGCATACGCGGATGCAGCCGAAGGTCACACGCCGACCCCGCGCTGCATGTGCGTATGTACCCGAGGGTCGCTCGCCGACCTCGCGCTGCATTCGCGCATGCAACCGAGGGTCGCCGGCCGACCTCGCGCTGCATTCGCGCATGCAACCGAGGGTCGCCGGCCGACCTCCGAACGCCTGCGGCGCTATGCCGAGCTCGCGATGTACGCCCGGATGCCATCCGCCACAAACTGCACGGCCAACGCCGCCAGCAGCATGCCCAACAACCGCGTCATCACCGTGCGCACGGTGACCCCCAGCCACCGATCCAGCGGGACCGCGAGGAAGCAGGTGATGAGGGTGGCGCCCATGGCGACACCAATCACCGCCACCAGCCCCCCGAGCTGCGCCGCGTCGCCCCTCGCCCGGCCCGCCAGCAACATCACGGCGGTGATGGCGCCCGGGCCCGCCATCAGCGGGACGGCCAGCGGAAAGGCCGCCACGTTGCGGATGTGATCGCGGGTGATCGCCACCGCGGCGCTCTCCGCACGCCGGTTCGCCTCCCGCGCAAACAACATCTCGAACGCAATCCAGAACAACAGCAACCCGCCGGCCACGCGAAAGGCCGGCAGGCTCACCCCCAGCGTTCGCAAGACCGCCTCGCCGCCCAGCGCAAAGGCGACCAGCACACCCGCTGCGATCAGCGTCGCGATCAGGCCCACTTGCCGTCTCTGGCGCGCCGTCATGCCTTCAGTGACCGTCAGGAAGACCGGCACCATGCCCGGCGGGTCGATGGTGACGAGGAGCGTGGCGAGGGCGGACACGAGGAATGCGCTCATGCCCGTATGCTCGCGCTTTGCGATCGGGCCGGCAAGGCCAACCTCCGAGCGCGCAGCAGCTGCCACCCCCCAGGTCTGGGCCAGGCCCTTATGGCGGCAGGGCCACCGGGCAGAGCAAGGGACCCGACTGCAGCGCGACGCCGTCCCCCTGCCACCAGGCCAGGGCATACTCCAGGCCGGCCGTGGTGGCGTGGAGCGCCGCCACGCCCTCAGCAATCAGCTGAGCGTCGGCCAGCGGTTGACCTCCGCGGGCGATGGGTTGAGCGTACAGGCGACCCTCGCCCAGGGTGTAGAACAGCGCATAGCTGGTGTCGACGCGCAGCAGATGCAGCCCGCCCGGGTTGGGCCCATGGGCCAGCTCGATGGCCGTACCCACCGGCACCCCGAGGCGGGTGAAGCGCTGCAGGTGGATGGCATCGCCTTGGGTGTAGACCACCGGCAGCTCTTCAATGTAGTAATCACCATTGAGCGCAGCATCGAACACACCCGCCGCCACCCGCACGGGGGCAAAGGCGGGCTCAGCGAGCAGCGACAACCGCACCATCGCCAGCACGCCGCCCTCGGGCGACTCGAAGAGCAGTCCAAACCCATCTTCGCCGTTGGTGACCAGGCGTGGTCGCTTGCCTGGCCCCAGGTCGTAGGGCCCATGAGCCACCGTGCCCGTGATTGGATCTACCAGCGCTGTGTAGATCCGCGGACCCGCCTCGCCGGGTTCGGTCCAGGCCAGCGCCACGCGTTCTCCGGCGGATACCACCTGCACCTCAGTGGCGCCCAGGCCAACCTCCAAGGGGCTGATGACCCGAATGAAAACGCCA
>Ga0075163_10006912_pt1 | contig 15036 bp, 12 predicted proteins | sample JI1023141ADNA_FD_71478 | JGI IMG/M metagenome (GOLD analysis project Ga0075163, IMG submission 71478) | Wastewater effluent complex algal communities from Wisconsin, to seasonally profile nutrient transformation and Carbon sequestration -... | ecosystem: Engineered > WWTP > Effluent > Algae... | reverse complement strand
ATTAGTAATCAAATTGCTGTAGCAGTTGAAAATGCACGCTTATATGAACTAGTACAATCCCAACGTATTGAAGAGCAAGCAACATTATTTAGACTTTCACAAAATCTATTAGCCACTCTAAACATAAATGAAATTACACAACAGGTAATAGAAGTAGTTCTAGACTTATTAAAACCAAGTTTTTGTAGTATTTTTTTCTTTAATGAATTTGATGGATCTTTTAGTTTATCTTCTTGTCAAGGCTTAGATAATGAAAATTTAGAAAAACTCAGTATAAGCATTAAGAAAAATAAATTAATTCACCAAACTTTTGTTACTGGAAAACCATTCTTTATAGAAAATATTTCTTTTTCCTCCAATATAGAAAATATAGAAAATCAATCACAATCAATAGTAGCTATACCATTAATAACCACTACTAGATTTATTGGTATACTTGTTACTCAACCAACACAACTATCTCTTTCTAAGGATGATGAATTACAAGTGTTATCTTTAATAGCTAATCAATGTGCTATGGCACTTAATAATGTTCAATTATATGAAACATTAAAAGAAAGAGAAGCAAACTATCGTCTTTTATTTGAAGCAAATCCAGAAGCTATGTGGGTTTATGATATAGCTTCACTGCAAATTTTAGCAGTAAATGATACAGCTATTATTCGTTATGGGTATTCTCAAAAAGAGTTTCTATCAATGAAAATTACTGATATTGAGATACTAGAAGATACTTATAATCTTCAGCTTTCTAATGAAATAGAATTTGAAAATAGCCATAAACATCGTAAGAAAAATGGAATGACCATTTGGGTAGAAACTACTTCTCATATTATTGAGTTTAGTGGGCGAAAAGCAAAAATTGTTATTGCTAAAGATATTTCAGAGCGTAAACAAGCACAAGAAGACATTAAAAAACTTAATGAAGATTTAGAACAACGTGTAATAGCCCGTACATCAGAACTACAAGCAGTTAATGCAGAATTAGAAGCTTTTAGCTATTCTGTTTCTCATGATTTACGTGCTCCACTTCGTCATATTGGCGGATTTACAGATATTTTAGCAAGAAATACTTCTTCAATATTAGACTCAAAACAACAACGTTATCTTAGGCTTATTCAAGAATCTACAAGTAAAATGAATACACTTATTGATGACTTACTCTCTTTTTCTAGAATGAGCCGTCTTGAAATTAACCATACCAACATTAATATGGAACACCTTGTCAAGGAAATAGTTCATGACTTACATAGTGATATACAGCAAAGAGATATTACCTGGACTATTAATAAGTTACCTGAAGTAAAAGCAGATCTTGCTATGCTAAGACAAGTGTTAGTTAACCTTATTTCTAATGCAATTAAATATACTAGTACAAGAGAAAAAACTGAAATAACTATAGGGCATATCCCTAGCGAACAAAATGAATTAGTATTTTTTATTTGTGATAATGGAGTTGGGTTTGATATGCAATATGTAGATAAGCTTTTTGGAGTATTTCAGCGTTTACATCGTGCAGAAGAATTTGCTGGCACTGGTATTGGGTTAGCTAATGTTCGACGTATTATCAATCGTCATGGCGGTAGAACTTGGGCTGAAGGAGTTCTTGGTAGTAGTGCCACCTTTTATTTTTCACTACCCAAGCCCTAAAACTTAAAATATAAATAATCAAGTTTTTTTGCTTATTCTTAAGCCCTGACAGGTACTCACTAAAATAGTTTAGAATATTGCCCCTAGGCTTAAGAGCAAAGATCTTAAACTCTGCTTGTGCAGTTATAGAAACAATGGTAAAACCTTATATTTCTTATATCAGTAGATTTTCGTCTTACAATAATTAACCAAATTTAATTTAACAAACTCCGCACTATATTTATTTTTATATTTATTTTCAAAGGAGAGTTTTATCGTGAAACTACTTTATTTCCTATTTGCAATAATGCTAATAGTGCAAAGCCAGGTTGTTTATGCACAAAAAGCTGAAGCAGAAGAGAAAAAAGATCCCTTAAATTCAGCTACTTTTGCTGGGTTAAAATTTCGCTCTATTGGCCCAGCTTTAACCTCTGGCCGTGTAGTAGCCTTAGCTGTTGATCCTAATGATCGTAGTACCTATTATGTAGGCGCTGCATCAGGAAATGTTTGGAAAACTACTAATGCTGGTACAACTTGGACACCTATTTTTGATAATGAAGCTAGTTATTCTATTGGTGCATTAGCTTTGGATCCTAAAAACCCTGCTACTCTTTGGGTAGGAACTGGTGAGCTTAATTCTCAACGTAGTGTAGCTTATGGTGATGGGGTTTATCGCTCTGATGATGGTGGTAAATCCTGGAAAAACATGGGTCTAAAATCTTCTGAGCATATTGCTCGTATTGTGATTGACCCAAGAACAAGTAATACTCTTTATGTTGCTAGTCAAGGGCCTTTATGGGGGCCAGGCGGGGATCGTGGTCTATTTAAAACTACAGATGGTGGTAAAACTTGGAAAAACACTCTCTCAATTAGTGAAAATACTGGTGTAACTGATGTAGTGCAAGACCCTGTTAATCCTGATGTACTTTATGCAGCAGCCTATCAACGCCGTCGCCATGTCTGGACAATGATTGATGGTGGCCCAGAAAGTGCTATTTATAAATCTACAGACTCTGGTGAAACTTGGACAAAATTAAAATCTGGTCTACCTTCTGATGATTTAGGTAGAATAGGGCTAGCTATTTCTCCAGCAGACAATAAAGTCATATATGCCACAGTTGAAGCAGCAAATAAAAAAGGCGGGATTTTCCGTTCTACTGACTATGGTGCAACTTGGGAAAAAAGAAATCCTTTTGATCAAACAGCCCTTTATTATTCACAAATTACCCCTGATCCTAAAAATGTTGACCGTATTTATATAATGAATACTTTTTTAATGGTTTCTAGTGATGGAGGTAAAACTCTTACTAGAATGCCTGAAAAGTATAAACATGTTGATAGCCATGTAATGTGGGTTGATCCTAAAAATACTAACTATTTATTAGTTGGTTGTGATGGTGGTGTTTATGAAAGTTTTGATCGTGGTACAACTTGGAATTACAAAAGCAACCTACCTATCACACAGTTTTATGATATAGCAGTAGATAATGCCGCTCCTTTCTATAATGTCTATGGTGGAACACAAGATAATTTTACTTTAGGAGGGCCTTCACAAACCCGTAATCTTACTGGTATTAGTAATTCAGATTGGTTTGTTACTGTTGGTGGAGATGGATTTCGTGTTCAAGTTGATCCAGAAGACCCAAATATTATTTATTCAGAAAGCCAATATGGTGGACTAATACGTTTTGATAAACGTACAGGAGAGCTTATTGGTATTAAACCTCAAGAAGGTAAAGGTGAAGCACCTCTGCGCTGGAACTGGGATGCTCCCTTACTTATTAGTCCTCATTCTCATACTAGATTATACTTTGCAGCTAACAAACTTTTCCGTAGTGATGACCGTGGTAATAGCTGGAAAGTCGTTAATAAAGAGCTTTCTAGAGAAATTGATAGAAATAAATTACCTGTTATGGGTAAGGTTTGGGGTGCTGATGCTGTAGCTAAGCATGCTTCTACTTCATTTTATGGTAATGCTACAGCGCTATCAGAATCGCCTAAAAAAGAAGGGTTAATTTATGTTGGAAGTGATGATGGCTTAATTCAGGTAACAGAAGATGGTGGAAATAATTGGCGTAAGGTAGAAAAATTTGCAAATGTTCCAGATATGACCTATGTTACCCGTTTATTAGCCTCCCAACATGACACTAACACCATTTATGCAACTTTTGATAATCACAAAAATGCTGACTTCAAACCCTATATACTAAAAAGCACTGATACAGGAAAAACTTGGGTATCTTTATCTAATAATTTACCTGAAAACGGCCCTGTACTTGCTATAGCAGAAGATCATATAAATCCTAATTTGCTCTTTGTTGGTACAGAGTTTGGACTCTTTTTTAGCATTAATGGTGGACAAAAATGGATTAAATTAACTGGTGGACTGCCAACTATTGCAATGAAAGACTTAACAATTCAAAAACGGGAAAATGATTTGGCTGTAGCAACTTTTGGTCGAGGGTTTTATATTCTTGATAATTACACTCCACTACGTTTACTTAAGCCAGAGATGTTAAATCAAGATTGTGTAGTTTTTCCAGTAAAAGATACTTGGTGGTTTATTCCTTCTGAGCCTTTAGGCGGACGAGGTAAGTCTTTCCAAGGAGATAATTTTTTTGTTGCAGAAAATCCTCAATTTGGTGCAACTATTACTTATTACCTTAAAGACTCACTAAAAACTAAAAAACAACTTCGCCAAGAAGCTGAAAAAGAAGCTGATAAGAAAAAACAATCCTCTCCTTATCCAACCCCTGAACAACTACGTGCAGAAGATGAAGAACTTGCACCAGAAATCATTATTACTATTATAGATGCTAATGGTAATACTGTACGCAAATTTACTGGCCCGGCTTCAGCAGGAATTAATCGAGTAGTTTGGAATTTGCGTTATCCTCCTGCTAGTGTTTCTCCTCAGCCTCTTAATGAAGATGGTGAATTATTTGCTAGTTCTTTGGTTTTGCCTGGAACTTATAGAGTTCTTTTAAATAAGCGAGTTGATGGAGTAATTAGTTCTATAGGAGAAGTCCAAAATTTTACAGTTAAAGTCCTAGACTCTCAGCTTGCTTCTCAAAACGATCGCTTAACACATGTAGAATTCCAAAAGAAAGCTAATAGCCTACTTAAGGCTGTAAACGGAGCATTACAAAGCGCTAATGAGCTAAAATCTAAGTTAACTACAATTAAACAGGCTATTAAGGATTCTGAGTCTCGTGATCTAAAATTACTAGATGATGCTTTAGTAATAGAAAACCGCTTAAACGAGATTCTACGCCGCTTACGTGGAGATATTTCTTTACGTACACGTAATGAAAATACACCAACTTCAATTGCTGAGCGTGCTAGTAGTGTTGTTGATGATCAATCTCTTTCAACTGCTCCACCAACACAAACACAATTGGATATCTATAAAATTGCTTCTGAAGAATTTACTGAAGAACTTAATAAACTACGAACTTTGTTAGAAGTAGATGTTAAGAATTTAGAAAAAGCTTTGGATGCATCTAACGCCCCTTATACTCCAGGGCGTTTACCAAATTGGAAAGAAAAATAAAGGGGTTTAACCATTTAATCTGCTAGCAATTACACTTATTGATTACTAGCAGATTAAATTTAATTCTTCACAATTAAGTAAAGTCTTGCCAAAAGAACTGAAAAAATTTACTATTTGGCTTACCTTAAAGTATTCCCAAGCAAAACTTAAATAATCTCAAGGAGTTTGCGACTAGTATGTCTACACCATCTGGCCAATCACTATCTAATGCTGCTAATGAAGCTTTTAACCAAGTTCTCAAAGCAATGGTTTCAATATCAGATAAAGTAAGTGACTTGATTTTTTCTCCTGGTCGGCCTCCTCAAGTAGAATTATTAGGCCAACTACGGGCAGTAAAACTTCAAGGTTTAGAAATGCTTACACCTGGTCATACTAAATCTATTTGTGATCTAATGACTGCTAATAACCATGTTGCTAAAGAAAAACTAGAAAAAACAGGAGCCGCAGACCTTTCTTATAGTGTGCCTGGTTTTTCTCGTTTCCGGGTCAATATTTTTATGCAACGTGGTACACACGCAATTGTTATGCGTGTTATTCCTAATCGGGTACCAACATTTACTGACTTATTACTACCAGAACAGCTTAAACAAATCTGTGATCTAAAAAATGGGATTGTACTTGTCACTGGCCCAACAGGTAGCGGTAAATCCTCAACTTTAGCTGCAATTATTAATTTAATAAATGAACATTACTATTATCATATTGTAACAATTGAAGATCCTATAGAATTTATTCACCAACATAAAAGCTCAACCATTCATCAACGTGAACTTCATGCTGATTGTCCTGATTTTAAGAGCGCTTTACGTTCAGCACTTCGTCAAGCCCCTAAAGTTATTCTTGTAGGTGAAATGCGAGATATGGAAACTGTAGAAATTGCCTTAGAAGCAGCAGAAACCGGACACTTAGTATTTTCTACCTTACACACAATTGATGCAGCTAGAACAATTGAACGTATCATTGGTGTTTTTCCTAAATCAGAAGAACATGTTGTTCGTATTCGTCTATCACAAACATTTCGTTATATTATTTCTCAACGTTTAATACCTCGTGCTGACCGTCAAGGCCGTATTGCAGCAATAGAAATACTACGCTCAACACAAAGAACTCGTGATTATGTTGAAAAAGGCGAGCAAAGCGGTAAAACCTTAACTGATGCAATGAAAGACGGGGCTATTGATGGTATGCAAACATTTGATCAAGTCTTGGAAGATATGGCGCGCGGTGGTGTAATTACCATACAAGATGCTATTAGTTTTTCATCTAATCCTGGTAACTTTGCATTAGCAATTTCAGACCTAACTGCTAGTATGGCAACTCAAGAAGCTGTTGCACCTCCTACCCCTACTAGCTCTGGCTCTTTTCCAGCATTAGACGGGTTTGAAAGATAAACCTAGTTTACTTTTTCCTTACTTTCAATTCTTAACTCTTTGCGCCAATTATCATTAATAGCAATAGAGTAGAGTGGAACTTTTTTATCTACTAAACTAGCTAAATAGTTAAATTCTCTATGACAACGTAGTTTTGGCATTACCAAATAAACTTTTGCTGGCATATCCTTTAATTTCATATTAGGAAAATACCCTTTACACCCCAAATCACCCCTTAATCTATACCACTCTATTCTTAACCAATAATCTAAACCTTGAAATGGCAAGTCTAAGTCTTCAACAGCTTTTAACTCAATAATAACTAATTGACCTTCATTATCTATAGCAAGTAAGTCTATAAACCTATTATTTTGCTTAGTTACTGATACTTGATGATAAAAACAATTTGTAAGAGTTGGATCAAGACTAGAAAGATTATGTTTTATAATGTTTTCTAACCATCGCTCGGCTAGAGTATGGTAATAATGATGTTGTTTATTTGGGCTATTACTATGACGATAAAAAGCTATTTCTCTAACCAAATTTTCTAGCTCTAATTTATTTTCCAAACTTAGCTTTTTCTTATCTCCAAAACTTATATAAGGTATTTGACTTAAATAAACTGTAGCAAAACTTAACCCGTTAATATGTAGGTTTAGTTTATTATTCTTAAGATTTGACTCTATTAAATTAGGAGCAAGAGATTTAATCCATTCTATTTGCTCATTAATACATAAATCTATTGGTTTGGATTTAGACTTATTAGTTGATAGCTTTATATTACTAGCCAAAGATAAGCCTAAATCACCTTGATCAAAAGGGTTAACAAAAGAAACCTTACCTTCTATTTCATCTACTTCAAAAAGCTCTATTTTTTGCTGACTTTGACTAATTAAAGTAAGTCGCTCAGCCAATAATATTACTAGCTGAGTAGGAGCAAAAATCATTAGTTTATCTATAGTGATTGGGTTAAAACTAGATTTAAGAACCCTTAGCCATTTTAACCCTTCTGCTAACAAAGTTGGTAAGCTATCATTTTTTTCATATTTACTAATCCCTACAGCAGCTATTATTGAGCTATTTTCATCACTAAGTAATAGTCTAGCAACCCCTATTTGAGAGTTAAGTCTAAGACTATGATTAACAGTAGCTTTTCTAATATTTAACATAGGGAATTCTGTATTAATTAAACTACAAAGACGAGATAAATAACCTTTGCGATCAATAAAATACTTAGGTAGGTTTATTAGGTTACTAATAGATTGGGGTTTTAGTAAAAGTTTAATAACTTGTTTTTTAAAAGGAAGATAAGCATCAAAATATAACAAGCCATTTCTAATTTTATGGTTTATTATCTGCCAGCTTTCAGATTTATTCTCTGTCCAATAAGTAAAAATGAGCTTACTAAATTCTACTGTAAAACTAAATTGGTCTTTATTTAGAGCAAATAAATAACTAGTATCTTGATAAAAATCAAAAATATCTTTTTCTATCAACCATACTTCAATATTATATTTAGCTATTAGAATATTATCTGTAGAAATAAGCCTTGGTGTTTGCATCGTAGTAGTAAATTTAATTATTAGATTTATAAGATCAAACTTCTAACTTTACTGGATGCATTTTTTAGTAAAAAGCTGTCACAAAAAAAGAAAATACGCTAGTAAGGGGTTAACTTACTAACGTATTTACAAATTTATAAACTTTTAGCTTAAAACTTAGGCTTCAAAATTAGGGATTTTTAATTTTTGTCCTGGTTTAATATCATCAGGATCATCTAAGATATCTTTATTTGCTTGGAAAATCTTTTGATAGCTTAGCTTGCCATGAGTAACTTTTTTGGCAATACCTGAAAGAGTATCCCCTCTTTTTACTTCATATTCACCATAAATTTCGTCATTATCATAACTAAAGTTTAATGATGTTTCATCTTCTCCATCACTAGAATCTATTTCTCTGATCTTCTCCCAAAGTTGTTCTTCAGTATAACGATCAGGAGCAGTACCTGTAATAGTTAGCACTCCATCTTCTTCAAAAGCATTAAGGTCATAACACCCTAATACACCTGCTAAAGTATAAACTTCTCCGTATTTATCTGATAAAGACATTGTTTTCTCCTATTTGTTTGATAATGTAAAAGGCATTGATATGGGATTAACAGCTTGTGTACCAATATAAACTAGATTATTTTTTGTTTCTCCGTCAACAAAAAGACTAAATTTTAAGTTAGTACCTGTAGAGCGAAAATCAAATCCATCTATTGCACCATTAGTGTTTAAGTTAAAAACAATACGTTTAGGATCTTTAGCATTTACCCAATCCTTCTTTTCTGCACTAATAGCATTTACCTCAGAAATAGTTCCACCTTCAACCGTAATTTCTCCACTAAAGCGATGTTGATTTCTGCCTGTAGTAGTACGCAAGTGCCACAGTCCATTATTATCACGCCAAAGCATAAACCGTTTGCTAGAACCTGCTCCCATTCCTTTAGGCTCTCCAAGTGGAAGAATTAACTGTGTGACTGGTGGTGGAGGTGTAGTAGAGAGTTCAAATGGCATAGTTTTTGGACTTTCACTATTAAAGCCTACATAGACTACATCAGCATTACGTTTACCATCTAGACGTAAATCAAAGCGTAAGGTTGAAGCATCAGATTGAAAATCAAATCCATCTACTCTTTGATTAGTAGCAAAATCAAAAAAGAGTTGAGTACGAGTTGTATTAACTTTTACTAAATCTTTATTTTCTAATTGTATTGTACTAAAGTTTTGAATTTTTCCACCAACGGCAGTAATTGTACCAAGAAAAAAATGTTTGCTTTGTCCTGTAGTAGTTCTTACATGCCAGCCTTTATCATCTCGCCAAACATAGTAGCGATGAGATTCGCCCTCTTTTAGGTTTTTAGGTTGACCTTCTGGGTTAAGTTGAGAAAGATTTATTCTACCTCCTTGGCCAGCACTAATAAAACTTGCTGCCATTATTATTGTTAATAAAGCTGCTAAGAGTAAACGTTTCATTTTAAACTCCAAATAAAATTAAAATATATTGCCTAAGCATAAATGGAAGAGATTAAGTTGCCCAACCATAATCCTTTAGTTGCTCCAAATAGTAATGTATTTGCCAGCTTACTCGAAATAAAATTGACAGTTCAACTAAATTTGGCTATGCTGTCGTTCTCTTTTTCTGACCCGCTGGATAAGTTATTGGTAAAAAGTAACATTAACTGGCAAAATAACTGTTGATATTTAACAGTTTATTGCTTTATCTCTCATCATTTTTCTACTGGAATTAAAAAAACTATGAATCTTAATATACCAGAAGAATACACGGATTTTTCTAACTCAGTTTATAAATTTTCTAAAGAAAAATTAGCACCACGTGCTGAAGAAAATGATGCAAAAGCAGAATTTTCATGGGATAACTGGCGTGACCTAGCTAGTATGGGACTTTTAGGACTCCCCTTCCCTGAAAAGTATGGTGGAAGTAATGCTTCTCCTTTAGCTACTGCAATTGCAATGGAAGCAGTAGCACATGGTGGGGCAGATGGTGGCACAACCCTTGCTTGGGGAGCACATTTAATTTTAGCTGGTGTACCAATCTGGTTGATTGGAACAGATGCCCAAAAAGAAAAATATTTACCTAAACTTGCTTCTGGTGAATGGATTGGCGGTTTTGGCTTAACTGAACCTGGCTCTGGTTCTGATGCAGCATCAATGCGCACTTTAGCAGAGCGTAAAGGCGATCGTTATATTCTTAATGGCTCAAAAATGTTTATTACCAATGGCCCAATTGGTAATGTGTTTATTGTTTTTGCTGTTACAGATAAAAAGAAAGGCAATCGGGGTATTTCAACTTTTATTGTTGAAAAAGGGATGCCTGGTTTTTCTGTAGGAAATAACCTAAAGAAAATGGGTAACCGTACTTCTATGACTAGTGAGCTTTATTTTGATAATTGCGAAGTACCAGCAGAAAATCTATTAGGTGAAGAAAATACAGGCTTTGTTCAAATTGGTAAAGAAACTATGGAATGGGAACGCTCCTGTATGATTGCACCGCTAGTTGGTGGAATGCAGTTTGTCTTAGAACAGTGCCTAAAATACAGTAAAGAACGTAAGCAATTTGGACAGCCAATAGCCAATTTCCAAGCTATTCAGCATAAATTAGCTGATATGAAAACTATGATAGATGCTTCACGTCTACTGATTTATAGAGTTGCTTGTATGAAAGAAAAAGCTCAAAAAGCAATGTTAGAAGCCTCTGTTTGTAAACTATATGTAACAGAATCAGCAGTTAAAGTAGCAAGTGAAGCAGTTCAGATTTTTGGTGGTTATGGTTATATTCATGAATATCCAGTAGAAAGATTTTATCGAGATGCTCGCTTAGCAACTATCGGTGCTGGGAGTTCTGAAGTACAAAAAATGATTATTGCTTCTGAATTACTAAAAAGCCTAAAACTTTAATTTTATCTTCGCCTGTGAGGATTCTATGGGATTTATTAATAAAAATGAACTTCTTGACCGTACTGAATTTAACTTTTTTATCCCTACACAAATAAAATATGGTGTAGGTAAAGTAGCTGCCTTAGGTATGGAATTACAAGTAGAAGATGAGTTAGCCTCTTGTAACAACGTAATGATTATCACTGATAAAGGTGTTTTAGCAGCAGGGCTAGTTGATAAAGTAAAAGCAGGAATGCTTGATTCTGTCTTTGAAATCAAAGCTGTTTTTGATGAAGTGCCGCCAGACTCAGACCTAAGAGTAGTTGCTAAATGTGCTAAAGAAATTAATGAGTTAGGAATAAATCTAATCATTGCTATTGGTGGTGGTAGCGTGATGGATACAGCTAAATTTGCTTCCCTAATAGGAACTCATGGTGGTGAAGTCCGAGACTATGAAGGTGGCTTTATGGTACCTGGTAAATGTATCCCAATTATTGCAATTCCTACTACAGTTGGGACAGGAAGCGAAGTGTCTGTTGGAGCAGTAGTTAAAGACCATGAAACAAAAACTAAACTAACTATTGCTAGCCCATATCTTTACCCTAAAATAGCAGTTCTAGATCCAGAAATGGTAGCAACCTTACCAGCTAAATTAGTAGCATATACTGGGATGGACGCACTTACTCATGCTATTGAAGCTTATGTTTCTACAGAAACTCAACCTGTTTCTGAAGCATTAGCTTTTAGAGCAGCAGAAATGATTTATGATAACTTAGAACTAGCTGTAAAAGATCCTAGTAACATGGATGCTCGTGCAAAGTTACAGATAGCCTCAATGCTTGCTGGGATGGCCTTTTCTAACTCTCCTGTAGGTGCAACTCATGCTATTTCTCATACTGTTGGCGGGTTTTATGGTCTACATCATGGATTAGCAAATGCTGTAGCCTTACCCTTTGTAATGGAATTTAATTTAGAAAGCTGTGCATCACGCTATGCTGCTTTAGCAAGAGCTTTTAATATAACTCAAACAGGTTTATCTGATATAGAACTAGGTAAATTGGCCATTGAACAAGTTCGTAACTTAAAAATAGCATTAGGCATCCCAGAGCGTTACCGTGATTTAGATGTTCCTAGTGATCAAGAAACTATTAATAAAGTTACTGAAGTTGCATTAATGGATATTTGTATGGCTTTTAACCCACGCAAAGCCGAATTTGCAGAGTTTCAACCACTTGTAGAACAAGTAATTTAGCAATCTATTTATAGAATTTGGAGTGCAAAATCTTATGATCAAATACTATACAAAAGCTTGGCAAGAAGAATGTGTTAAACGTATAAATGCAGATCCTATTTTTGAACAAGAACCAAAAAAACTTAATGGGACTTTTATTTTCCGTGTCTATGATGGCCCAGATGGTAAAGACCGTATTATGACTTGGGTATTTAAACAGGGAAAAATAACAAGCCATTCTTATGAAGCTCAACCGGCTCCTTGGCAAGAATTACGTGACACACCATTTACTCCCACTTGGGCTATGCGTGGTTCTTGCCCATTTAATATGATGGCAGCACTTAATAAAGGCGAAATGACCCCTATGAGAGCGCTTTCTTCACCACATTATAAGCTTGAAGGTAATAAAATGGTGTTAATGCAGCTAATGCGCCCTATGGGTATGTGGAACGACATTTGCGCTAAAGTAGAAGTTACTTATGATTTTACTTCTGAAGAAGATGGAGAAACAATTACATCTGAAACAGCTACAGCAGAAACCGTTACAACAGAAACAGCTACAGTAGAAACAGCTACACAAGACCAGCCCTAAAGGACTGGTCTACTATTAAATGCCAATAAATGCCGGTGGGCATTAAGAATTAAAAATCGTTTTAGTTTCTAGAAATTACAAGCAAATTCCTTGTAATTAAATTAAAACTTTCTAACCTTTGTAAATAAATAAGCTTATGGATTTTGAACTTAGTGATGTCCAGCAACAATACTTAAAATCTTTACGAGAGCTTTGCCGTGCAGAAATACTACCTCATACACGTGCAATTGAAAATGATGTAGAGATTTTGCGCAGGAATTTACGTAGACTAGGTGACTTTGGTCTATCATCTTTAGTTTTTCCTGAAAAATATGGTGGTAGTGATGCAGATGTTATGACCAATACTTTAGCTTGGTTAGAACTAGCTCAAACCTGTCCTTCAACCTTTCTATCTATGGGTGCTAGCACAGGGTTATGTGGTTACACCATTTTTAAACTAGGCACAGAAGAACAAAAAGAGAAGTACTTAAAACCTGTTGCTAAAGGAGAAATGGTTGGAGCATTAGCACTTACTGAACCAAGCGTTGGTTCAGACCTGGCCGCAGCTAAAACCAAAGCTATTCGTGATGGAGACTACTATATTCTTAATGGGTCAAAAATGTTTATTACTAACGGCCCTATTGCTGATTGTGTAGTAGTTTTAGCTGTAACAGGAGAAAAGCTTGGCGCCCATAAGATGAGCCTTTTTATAGTTGATAAAGATTGCCCTGGTTGGAGTTCTGGCCCAGCACTAGATAAAATGGGTGTTCGTGGTTCGCCAACTAGTGCTTTATACTTTGATGAATGTCGAGTACCTGCAAAAAACCTTTTAGGAAAAGAGTATGAAGGCTTTTATCGTGTAATGGAATGCCTAACTTTCTTTCGCATTGGTATGGCATGTTTTTGCTTAGGCATTGCTAAAGCCAGTTTAACCGAAGGAATAAAATATGCAGTTCAGCGTGAAGCTTTTGGAACCGCTATTTACAATCATCAAGATGTAAGTTTCCGTTTAGCAGAAATAAAAGCTGAAATTGATGCTGCTGAAATGCTAATTTTACAAGCTGCTTGGAAATTTCAATCAGGAGCCGATGTTACTCGTGAGGCTTCTATGGCAAAGTTACTTGCCTCTGAAGTTGGAAAACGTGCCGCAGATGTAGCAGTACAAGTTCATGGTGGTTATGGCTATATTTCTGATTACCGAGTTGAACAACTTTACAGAGATGCTAGACTTGGAGAAATAGGCGAAGGAGTTTCTGAAGTCCAACGAATGTTGATTGCTCGTAGTCTATTACTTGAGTAAAGCTTATAAAAATATATTTCTAAAAACCCAGCCCTAAAAAGGCTGGGCTACTATCAATAAGACCTCTAGGGCTTTAAAGAGTTGTAGGATAATTGTAAAACAATGACTATTTGGGAATATAAAATTGAAAAAGTCAAAGTATCTTATAAATCAACAGGAAAAAGTTTTACTGCAACAGAACTAGATCTTTCTAATGCAGTAGACTTACTAGCAGAAGCAGGTCAAAGAGGTTGGGAATTAGTAAGTTCTTGGCAAGTTAACCCTCATCCAAGTGTCAGCACTCTTGAAATAATTTACACTTTCAAAAGAATAAAAGAAGAATCTTCACAATACGATCCACTCTGGAAATAACCTATAAACTCAAATATCTTAAGTATACTTATGTTAGGACTTTGGAGAGATTATTCAACCCAGTATCTTTATATAATTGCAATAGGGACAATAATTTTTTTTGGCTTACCTATGTTAATTAGCCCTATTTATTGGGCTAAAGTCCTAAGATGGGAAATTCCTGATAAAACGGATTTAGCTGTTTATTTTGGACGTTGTTTAGGTGCAGTAATTTGTGTAATAGCTGGTTTTGGGATTAAAGCTTCTGAAAACCCACTTATTCAACCTTACTATTTTGATTTTATCCTTTGCAATTTTATTTTAATGGTGTTTGTACATATCTATGGTTGGTTAAAAAAAATTCAACCCTTAACTGAAACATTAGAAATCTTTTATTGGCTAGGACTAATTTTCTTAACTCTACTTTTCTACCCTGCTAAATAAATAGAAATCATTAAATCTAAAAGGACAGACACACAAATTCTAAAAGGGCAGACACACAGGTCACTGGTGTCAATTTAAGCAAGTTCTTGAAAATAAAAAGGTTAACTCTCTTAGCCCCGTAGGGGCGTAATATCTGTAGCGTAGGGCGCAAGCCCTATGTATTGAATAGTTT
>Ga0075163_10006911_pt1 | contig 15036 bp, 7 predicted proteins | sample JI1023141ADNA_FD_71478 | JGI IMG/M metagenome (GOLD analysis project Ga0075163, IMG submission 71478) | Wastewater effluent complex algal communities from Wisconsin, to seasonally profile nutrient transformation and Carbon sequestration -... | ecosystem: Engineered > WWTP > Effluent > Algae... | reverse complement strand
GGGGGGGGGGGGGGGGGAAGGTAATCTCGCTCACCTGGGAGAAGAGGTCTAGGGAGCAGCTCACAGGCCCGCCCTTTCAAGGCGTCCTCACCGACGTTGAGGCACTACCGGTGTCAGATGCCCAGAAGGCGGACGCCCGCAAACAATTGACCGATGCCGGGAGAATCGTATCACTCCCTTTGCGGGTCTATGGCGCCTACGTTCAGACACAATGGGACGGCAAGGGTGGCAGCTACAGCCTCGAAGACTGGCGGAACGTCGTGCTCAACGCGCTCTCCGATCGCCCAGGCGAGTTGCCCGTCGAGGCATTCGGCGGCCTGCTGTTCCTAGTCGAGGCCGAGGCGGAGCCCGTTCGCCAGGAGGATGTCTTCATCGACGCAGTGGATCCATCAAAAGCAACGCCGGCTGAAGTCCGGGTCAAGGCCTTCCAGCACAGCAAGGGTATTGTCTTTGAATGCACCGATGCGGTCGATGGCATGGCCTATACCAACAGCAACGTACTCAACGCGGTCGGTGGCCACACAGTCGATGGCAAGATCTACTCAGGCTACTACCGGATCACGCGAACGCTCGGCGTCGTCGAGCGTCCTTCGCGCCGCGGTGCCTTGGTCGCCATACCCACCAGTTTGGCCGATGCGCCTGGTTGGGAGAAACGGGCTGATGGCACGCCGGCCAGGGAGCAGTGGGCGCAGCGCCGCTTTCGCCTGGCCGACAGTCTGGCACCGGATGAACTTATCGGTGAGTTGCTCAACTACCGGATAGAGTTCTTCAACCCTCATGGGCGGCTGGTGCGCGCTGGCCGAGTCATGCTGCAGCGGCAGCGGCTCGATCCGCCGGCTGCCCTCACCCGCGCGATGGCACGCCTAGTGGCCAAGCCTGGCAGTAACGACGCGACGCTGGCGATCCGCTTTGATCTGCCGCCCACTGAAGAGCCGGACGGTGCGGGCCTTGAGCTGGTGTTGTACCGCCTGGAAAACCCGGTGTTGCCGACCGGCTTCTATGGCGATGCGGATGACGCAGCGGTGCAGGTGGCGCGCCTGCTGTCGGACATCGACCCGGCCGCCGTCATGGACGTGCGCGCTGGTGACCAATTGCTGACCGGCGCCTCGTCTGAAATCGCACAGGCGAATTTGTCGAATCACGGGTTGGAACCCTTTGCAAAAGTTGCACAAGACAAGTTTCACAAGCTGCCCGAGCCTGATTCGGCCGAAGAGGACTCCTGGTCCCACTGCCGATGGGAGGTCGGAGTCGAGGATCTGGGCGGACTGTTGCCGGCCAAAAGGGCCGTGCGCCTCATGCTAGCGCTGCGACGCGTGGTGGTGCCGAACTCAACCGAGGCGGTCTTCGACGGGCCGGTGCCGGAGTCGCCAGTGCTGGAGCCGCAGATGCTGATCGGCTTCGAGGCAATCAGTACCGAACGCGATCAGGTCGTCCCCCACTTCGAGAGGTTCTGGACGCCACCTGAGGTGCTCGGGCTGCTGGACGCGGACCGCGTCTTCTTCTCCGAAACCGATACGCCCAGCGAACCGCCGCCGCCCGACTTGGCCAACAACCGGGCCCACGTAAGAATGCAGGTGCAGCATCTCGTACCCAACGCGGCGCCTGACGCGGAGCCGGTCGGCGGATACCGCGTCTGGATGCGGGATCTGCCTGCACGCCATGCGCAGGGCTACCCGTTCGATGCACTCGCGGTGGTGCAAGCAGTACCCCAGTTGGTCAAGGCGTATGCCCCGATCGAAGTGGGGCGGCAATGGTGGGTGGAGGCCGCCTCGAGCAAGAACGGTGAAGAAGGAGCCCTGCCAGATGAAAAGACCTTCCCTCTTGCTTCTACGTCGCCGCAGGCCATGATCCGGGGCAAGGAAGATGACATGACCGCCAAGGACGCGCCGAGTCAACCACCCGATAAGCTCATCCAGGACGTCGCGGATCAACTTAATGCGCTACTGAAGGCGAGCAGCGACGGCACTGCTTCGAAGCACGACGTGCGCGGTGGCGCGCTGCTACTCAAGTTCTGGCGCTTGCTGGACAAAGAGAGTCTCTGCAAGGAAGTGATCTTGAGCATCTCGCAGCGGCGGGAGTTGATGCGTGACGGAGCGCAGAAATGGTTAGAGGACAAGCAGGGCAACTGGATCGTCTTTTGCGACCAAAACGGCGGCTATATGGGGCGTGCATGGACATTCAGCGGTCACCACGCCATAAAGATAAATCGCATCCACGTCCTGAACGAGGTGCCCAACACCGAGGACACCGTGGCCGTGGACGACTTCGGCCAGATAACATGGAACTGGGCAGGATTGCAGGACGCTTGGCACCACGAGCTCGAATGGGTCGTCGAGCCGCTGTCGCGTTACGCCCCGCTGCGCCGGCGGTCGCTACCGCCAAACGAGCGCCCTGCGGACAAGCCCAGACATTGGGTCCCGACATGGCAAGGGGGTGAATCCGACGCCAGCGTCCCTGAGGCCAACGTCCACCGGCAGTCCATCCTGCGGCGGATGCCTTTTGAGGGGCGCGTCGGGCTGATTCCGCTGCCCGACGCGAAGGAGGATGCCTTCGTCTGGCAGGTCAGCCTGCCGCCGGATTTCCGGCGCGCGACGCACAACACCCATGCACGCACCGCTCTTGGCGCCCTGCGCGTGGAGGTACTCGAGGCCAGCGCCGAGACCCTGCTAGCCGATTTTTTCGGGGACGCAACAGTTGTAGACCCACTCATCCAAGCGTGGTGCAGCAAGCCCCCGCCCGACACTCCTCTTGTGCCCAAAACACTCGAGTCAGTTGATGAAGGACATCAGCTCGTCGTCCATCAGCCGGCCTGCTTCAAGATACGGCTAATGGTCAGGCCGCGCGCCGACACGATGTCAGGAGAAAAGACCTTGCTGGAGCAACCGGCGGAGCGTGTACCCAAGACGTTCAGCAATGCGCCGATGATGGATAAGGACCATTGCTACAAGCATGACGAAGGAACGGAGCTTGTCGTGCCAGTGGCGCGGCTAGGCTGGAGCTACACGGGAGAGTCGCGGCCAACAGTCCGTGACGTGATCGGGCGAAAACCGAATATTTCTGCGACTGTATCCGGGCTCGGCCTTCGCCTGCCGGATCCCACCGCCTTGATGACTGTGTTCATCCGGCAAAACGACGGCGTGCACCGCCCGTGCGCCTACTTCTTCGGGCCTGCTGTGGTTCCCCAAGCCGATGCGGGACCGCTGGCCAACTTGAAAAAGCAGGAGCCCACTAGCGTGACGTGGGGAGTCGCCTACCGTGACCCTTCGGTGGTAGCCAATATTTTCTTGATCAATGGCGGCCTACAACGAGGTGACCTGGTCCTTCAGTTGAGGCCTGACCATGAAGCATCGAAATTGCGCGTGTTGTGGAAGCGCGGCGGCGTAGCGACGGCCCTTCTAGAACCGTTGAACGAAAAGCCACATTGAAAAGGAAGCAGCAATGCCAACAGAACACCTACCTGCGCTGCTACTGGACGATGATGCTGCCGTCGAGGCCGGGGTCATCGTCGACGGCGTGTCGTTCACTACATTCGACCTAAGCAAGGCGCAGACGATCTTAGGGTATGCGGTGAACGGCCGCCTCCATGCCGTGCTGGGAAGCGATGGTGAAACCCTCTACGGCAAGCTGACAGACAAGGTGGTTACCCGCCCCGACGGTGGTTGGATCGTCAGCTGGTGGTTAGACAAGGACGATCCCCTTGGCAGAGCGAAGAGCGACATTGGTCCTGCCGACAAGACGTCCATCAATGCCGAGGCCGTCCAGATCGACGACACGGAGCTACTCGGCACATCGGGTCGCAAGCCCGGCACCCCTGCCCCGCTCAACTGGAGCGCGGGCGTGACCGGAGGCTTGGCCGCGACTGTTCTGGGACCCCTCGTCTCGCTACGCCCGCACCAAGTCGAGCGCAATGGCGGCGTCGTGATCTTCAGAGAGCAAAGCCCTAGCAGCGGTGCCGCCAGCGGCGAAAACCTGACCATCCGCTGGAATTACGCCGCACCTGACACGAAGCAGCAGCTTATCGACAAAAGCCTCACCCTCCATGCCAACGCCGAGCTGCTGATGGACGCGGTGGCAGACGGCGCCTGGGAGGTCGGCAGCCCGCTGTGGATCCGCACCGCAGGCGGCTTCGTCCGCTGGCATTGCGAGAACAAGGAGGGGCGCCTGCCCTACCGCGCCGCGGCAGAAAGCAGGACCGTCGATGTGACAGGCTGGCTGCCTGCGATGCTCCCGGGAGGCTTTGCGCGCCTGCTGCTGGATGCGAGCGGCGCCAAGACCCTGACAATTGACACGGCCAGCCGGATCGCCTCACTCGAGATCCAGGACCCGGCACTGATGATCGCCTTACCCCGCGCCTGCTGCAACGGGCGCGATCTCACGGTGCCGCTACTGCCGCCAGACGCCGCCGCAATGACCGACACGTTGTGCATCGTGAGCCAGGCTCTGGTGCCTACGGACATGTTGTGCACCGCGGCGGTGGGGCTGGAGTGGATCGATGCGTCGACCGCTCAACTGGTCCTTAGCGCCCCTAGACCCGACGGCGACACCCAATACTTCGCGCCCGCGGACAACTGGGTACGGCCTGCCGAAAGCGCCGCCAACTGCGCCGCGGGCTTGTCACGCGCACGCGTGCTGCTGCCACACCCGATCGATCCAAAATCCTTCAGACTCGTGCTTGGGGACCATCTTACGGCCACGGGCGTGGGCGACTTCGACAGCAAGGCTGCGACGTCAGTCGCCCTGCCTTCGGTCGAAGGAAAGCTCCGCTCGGTCTGTGGCCCGCTCGCGCGGTTCGACATCCAGAGTGACAGGATCCTCCCCAAGCCGGCCCACTATGGCCGCGAGATCTGGCCATCGCCGCGGGACGACCAGCCGCCGCGGGAAGAGACGAGCAACGAACCGGCTGTATTGCGCAGCCTATACCGCCGGTCTAGCGCGCAGGGCGCGTTCGCTATAGATTCACTGCCGCCCTATACGGCCACGAGGGTCGTCGGGGTCGCGCTCGACACCCCGAAGCTGGCGCGACGACCGATCGAGAAACCAGACACCCGCTGGCACCAGATGTGGGTGGCGCCAAACACGGAAGAAACAAGGCTGCGCTTCGCCCCGAAGGATCCGAACAGCCGGCGCGGCTGGGTGGACGGCGTCAACTTCATTGGACGGATTCGAGGCACGCAAGGGCCGATCGACTATTTTGAGTTCGATGGCGATATCCACGCGAGCAACTGGCTGCGCCTGAGCAACGACATGCTGGTATCGCGCAAGGCTGCGCTATCAGCAGCCGACGCAAACGATCCAACCACACGCGAGTACCATCAGGGCCAGGCCAACCGCTTGGCCAACGACCCCCTCGTCACAGAGCTGGGAGAACGTGACACGTCTGAAGAGCGTGGCAGCCTCTCCCTGTTCATCCTCGAGGAAACGCTACCGGCCGTCTCAGGCGACTCTCCGAGATTCGTTCTGCGGCTCAAGTGTTCCAGCGGACAAGTTCCAGTCAAGATCGCGTTCGAATCGCCCAAGGATCTGGTCGTTGTCAACCGCCTCGTGATCGCCGTAGCCAATCCAAAGCTCGGCGAAACGCAGGATGAACAAGACGCGGGGCAAAAGCCCAAAAAGCTGGACGACGACCCCTGCGACCTGGAACTGACGAAGCTGAACCGCCTGTATCTCGAATTGGAGCGCGAAGGCGGTCAGTTCATCGTGCGCCGCGGCATGGTGGGCTGGAACGCAAGCAAGGCCTTCGGCCTGCTGGCCGATGGGGTGGTGGGCCTGGAAGTCACCGAGATGTTCGAGCGGCGCAAGGACGGCGCCCTTTCGCGTACGGTCGAATTCAACGGCGCTCTCTCGGTCATCCCATTTGAGGCCCCGATTTCTGAAGAGGTGGGTCTCAACAACCAGACATATTGCCTGACAGTCCTTTGCTGGGCTGCACTCTGGAAGTACGACGCTGAAGTGGCTGCGGCTACCCTGCGCATTATTGGCTATCACGGCTGGACTCATAAAGGCGATACGAAGTGGTTCGCATCAATTCAGGACGCCCGCGTGGCCGGAGGTCGGCTCGACCTGTCCGCCGATCTTGCCGTGATGGAGGCCAAGACTGCAGGCGCGAATGATCCCCTGGGTACGGGCAGCTCGTGGCAGGCGGTTCGCCGCCAACTCTATTCCGTCAAGCTGGACACTCCCCTGGGAGCTGGTGGCAAGTTCTCAAACAAGATCGCGGGCTTCCTGACGCTGCGGCACGCGGCCAAGCCGCGATTCCGCGTCAAAGAAGATAACAAGCCCAGGAATCTGGGGCTGATCCCCGACTGGCGAGCGACGGAGCGCGACATCGTGCCATTGTTCTCCGATTTGCCGCGGCCGGCACGGCCCGAGCGCCTAACCTGGCTTCGCCCCACAGAGGGTCAGGAGCAGCGCCTGAATGCCGGCATCGATGGAGACTCGCCGGGCAAGGAGCTCGATGTCAAGCTGCACGCATTCACTTTAGACGTGCAGCCCGGCATCGGCTCCAAGCTATTCGCCTGCTGTCTGGTAGGGGAAATCGGCCGCAAGCAAGGAATTCCGCGTTGGGTTCCCGCACCATTACAAGGCGGCGGCGAGGCACCAGCCACGGAACCTACGAAGCCTGCTGGGGCACCTGCGGACACGCCTGCGCGTATGTGCCGCCTGTGGCTGTTTGACGGGCCGCCGCGCATGGTGGACGAATGGCTGGACGAGTGGCAAGAAGGCAATCCACTGCTCGACCCGCGCCGGCCAGACAAGGTGGCCAAGAAGACCCTGGCCCGCCTGGGCTGGACGCGGGAGGCTGTGCTGGAGATAGACCCGGGCACCGGGTCAGCGTCGGTCGAATGGACCGTGGTGGACTCACCCTTGCTGAATCGCGAGGCGAGCATCGGCTGGTTCGGGTGGCCGCTCAGGGCCCACGGCGACACGGACAAGATTGCAGTGTTGCCGCAGGACATACTGCCGCGGACACGGCCGGTGCCGCAGTTCGAAGCGAAAGCCCCGCGCGCGTTCTCGATCGAAGTAGTCTTCGAGGACGACAGGCCCCCCGGCGCCGAAGGATCCACGCCCGCAGTGGCGTCACCCCTCCTGGTGGACCTCGCGCCGACCGACCTAGCGGCAAACGTCGCCGTCCCCATCAAGCTGCGCAGCGCTGGCTTGCGCGTGGGCGCTTGGCATCGGTTCGTCGACTATGACCAAGAGGTCATCAAAGGCCAGATGTTCGCTCCAGAGGACCTGCCCGCGTTTGGCACAAAGGACGAGTTGGTTCTCCACTCGAAGACGCCCGGAATCTTGCTGTTCAAATGGGGCGAACGGTCAGTGGAAGACACAAGAATAGCTCCGACGAAAGACGGTACTCCGGAAAACTCCTGTTTGTTGGAAGTCCCGACCGAGGCATCCCTGATTAGGGTCATCCAGTCCGATGAAGACCTAGTGATTTTCAATCAGAACGGATTGTGCCAGAAGGTCGACCGGACGACGCCCTATGACGTTTGGCCACCAGACCCAAAGGGCGCCAAACGCTTGGGTATCCGCATGCCGCCGGGCAAGCCGTTCAAGACCTTGGTAGTGGAGTTCTGCACAATGACGGAAGGCAAACTGGTGGTCCTGGAGCAACGCAAGTATTTCGATGGCGGTTCTGAACGCCTTGCAGGACTCTTCAACAACGACCAGCAGTTGCAGGCTTTTGGCTCCGAGCAGGTGGTCTTTTATCTCGGCGAAGTCGACGTGAGCGCCCCAGATTCCCCAAAACTCAAATGGCAACGTGTTGCCGAGTACCAATACAGCATCTACGGGGATGTAGCCGCGGCCGGCTGGTACATCGCCACCGTCGACATTGAAGGTCGGCTCACTTACTACTTCCAATAGGACGCGGGCCGTCAACTAGTAACCCAAAATCAAGGGAATGGGTCGTTTTTGGCCTTGTGCTGCTGCGCTTTATTCGCCCTGAATGCCGCCTGCCGCTGTGTGCCTTCCGCCGTGAGGCACTCCAACGATTGGCTAGGGGCGGAGCCGAACTGGCAACTCCAAGGCAGAAGATCGGAACACAAGATGGCGGCTTAGGGGAAGTACCCAACGATCCCATCTTCACACAGTCCGTTAGCTTGCTGAAGATAGTGTCCTCTACGCGTAGAAGTGGACACTTACGTGACCGTAACGAAGTTACCGTCCGGCGATCCCACCCATGACGTGAGTTCGCCTCGGGCTGTAGCGCCGGCATGTTGCCGGCGGTGCGGCAGCAGCTCCCCGATCCGACTCGCTGGCCGGCGCGCAGCGAGCCGGCAAACGGGCCGCGGTAATCATGAGTCTGATCCAGTCGGCGCGCCTCAACAGGTACGGGACCTTCGCGTATCTGAAGGATGTGCTCACCCGACTGCCGACTCAGCCCCAGAGCCGGACTCGGGAGTTGCTGCCACATCGGTGAAGGCCAGATTCAGTCTGAAGCTCAGTCAGAAGGGGTGGGGGTGATCGAATCGGTCAGTGCCGCAAGGCTAGCGTTGATCGCTGCCCGGCCACAAGCAGTCGGTGACCGTTACATTTCACTTGCGGATCAATGTCGGCCGTCTATGCTAAGCGAATGACCGAGCAGGTGTCGCATCCGGGTCAAGAACCAGCCGTTGAGGGCACGCGGCCTTAAGCAGATCTCAGTCATCCGCATGTGGAATTCCGCGTAAGTGAATCGGATGCAGGCTCTACGGCTTTGCTATTGCGGTCAAGTGAGCGGTGGAAAACTACGCGTCAACCAACAGTGGGGGAAATCACGGTGGCGACTCCTAAGAAGCGAAGTTTGGAATCCGTGACAGACGCGACCGCTGCCGCAGTCGGTTTAGATGGCGGAGCGTTCGAGTTCGAGGCGCGACTCCTAGACCGCAGTCCGATCGCGTTGCCTCTGCTCGACATGATGGAAGAAGCCGACAAGACGGAACAGGCCTATGCGGCGCCACGCGCGCCCGCAAGTGGCTCGGCACCCAAGCGGTTCGCGGTGATCATCGACGTCCATCTCGAATACCCGGGCGGTCGAGACGCGGCACGCGATCGCGTTCGGGAAATCGTAGATGCAATCAAGCAAGATCGCGCACGTGCATGGCGGCTGAAGAGGCGCCCCCAGGGCATTAACGCAACCAAGAGCGGACTGTCGCAGCAGTACCTGTTCGGCGAGTTCGAGAGTCGCTTCATCCGCGAAGTGGTGCGGCGCGACCAGGCAGGCGGAGCCGACGCACCGCGCCCCGCAATCTATCGCATCTGGCCGGACTTCGAGGTCAAGGCACTACTGCACCGTTCGATTTCCACGGTAAAGGCCGATGCGGCGCTGCAGTCCTTCGCGACAACCGGCGAGGGCATCGTATGGGCTGTGATTGATTCCGGAATCGATGGTCTTCATCCACATTTTGCCGTGCATGCCAACCTAGACCTGGGTGAGTTACCGCCCCTTGCACACTTGGATTTCACGGGCGACGGTGTGGATCCTAACGGCGCGCTGGTAGATCGCTTTGGACACGGCACACACGTCGCCGGGATCATTGCCGGCTTCCGCAGCGTGGATCAAGGCCCGATCGACGCGGTCGGACGCGCGCGCGACGAGAAAGGCGAAATCAGCAGCATTCCGATCCATCCGCAACGAATATCGGGCATGGCACCACGTTGCAAGCTGCTGAGCTTAAAGGTGCTCAACGACAAAGGACAGGGCCAGGCGAGCAGTTTGATTGCAGCGCTTGAGGAGATTCAGAGGATTAACAACCACGGCCGCTACATCCGCGTACACGGCGTCAACCTTAGCGTCGGCTACAACTTCGAGCCTGAATGGTTTGCCTGTGGCCAAAGCCCATTGTGCGTCGAGGTCGACCGGCTCGTGAAGTCGGGGGTAATAGTGGTGGTCGCTGCAGGGAACACCGGCTACGGCACGGCACAGAGCGCGTTTAAGGGCTCCGTGCCTGCCGGCCTTGGACTGACAATCAATGATCCCGGCAACGCCGACTTGGCGATCACCGTTGGATCGACGCACCGGGACATGCCGCACATCTACGGAGTCTCCTACTTCTCGTCCAAGGGACCGACAGGTGACGGCAGAGCCAAACCCGACCTTGTGGCGCCAGGGGAAAAAATTGTTTCCTGTGCGTCGTCTTGGCAGCCGGCAAAGGCGCTTAATGCCGCAGCGGCAGCCACCGCCGAAGCAGCACGACAGGCAGCCCTGCAGGCGCTGGTGCAGCAATGGCAACGGCCGCAAGCGCCTGCTGTCGCCGCGGCCGCACTACCGGCGCCTGCATCCGCGCCGATTCAGCCTGCGACGACTGCTCCTGCTGCGCCAGTTTCTGCAGCAGCACACTACCGCGAAGATAGCGGCACCAGCATGGCAGCTCCGCACGTATCAGGTGCCATCGCGGCGTTCCTGTCCGTGCGGCGTGAGTTCATTGGTCGGCCAGACAGGATCAAGGAGGTTTTCGTGTCTACTGCGACTGACCTGAAGCGCGACCGCTACTTCCAGGGCAGCGGACTTGTCGACCTGATGCGGGCGATCCAATCGGTCTAACCCATCCTTTTTACACAGGAGTTTTCATGTCTGATCTTCATGGCTTCCCCTACATCGAGTTCCAAGTTGACAAGGCCGGAAAGGTGATTGATCCCGCCGAACGTGCTCGAGCAGTTGAGTTGTTCGGTCAGGGCGCGGTGACCGATCTGCTGGTGCTATCGCATGGCTGGAACAACGATATGGCCGAAGCACGCACGCTCTACGATCGCCTGCTCGCCGCGTTGCGTGCTTGCCTCGTGGCCGGCACGCCGCCGCTCGGCGAACGTCGACTCGGCGTGCTCGCCGTTCTGTGGCCGTCCAAGAAATTTGCCGAGAAGTCTCTGATACCAGGCCAAGCCGCAAGTATCGACTCTGGCGAAATGGCCGATGCGCTGATGGAGCACATCGAATCCCTGAAGGGTGGATTTGACGATCCCGAAGCCGACAAGAAGCTTAATGAGGCATGCGAACTGTCGCCTAGACTCGCCGACAGTCCTACAGCACAGCGCGAATTCGTCCGGCTCGTGCGGGGATTGCTGACGCGGCAGCCTGCTGATGACGAAGGCAATACGGATGACTACTTTGCTGCGCTCGACGGCCACGACCTACTGCAACGGCTCGCGGGGCCCGTGCAGTTGCCCATGACACCGACAGTATCGTCCGACGGAGGAGGTGCTCAGAACCTTGGCGATGCCCCCGCGTCGGACGTTGCAGGCGGCGCTGCGAGCATTGGTGGCTTCTTCAGCGGCATCGCCTCAGCGGCGAGCAACCTGCTGAACTTGACGACCTACTACCAGATGAAAGAGCGCGCAGGCATGATCGGCCGCGGTGCAGTCCATGCATTGGTCCGCGAGATTGGAGATGGCCCGAAGCCGCCGAAGATTCATTTGGCAGGCCACAGTTTCGGTGCCCGGCTCGTGACATCTGTGGCACTCGGCATGAACAACCAGCCTCCACTGCGCGTTGGTTCGATGACGCTGTTGCAAGCGGCATTTTCCCACAACGCATTCTCGGACGGATCTACAGGGCATCCGGTGGGATTCTTTCGCAGCGTCGTCGCCGCTCCGGGACGGCTCAGCGGCCCGCTGCTAGTAAGTCACACATCGCGCGATCTGCCGGTTGGGTTGGCTTACCCGCTGGCGTCGCGGATCGCCGTCCAAAACGCCGCAGGAATAGGTGGGCCGGACGATCCGTACGGCGGACTGGGCCGCAACGGTGCGCAGGGCACTCCCGAGGCAATAGCCCAGGACTTCGGCAAGCCCGGCACGTCCTACGCCTTTAAGGGGGGACGGGTCTACAACATGAACGGCGAGACATTGATTCTCGGCCACTCGGACATTGTTCACCCCGAAACGGCATATGCCCTCCTCGCCGCCGTGGCCGCCAGCTGATGGAGGCCGCCACGTCGACGATGGCAAGGCTCTGCTTCCCGAACGCAGCTTCGCGTCCGATGCCATCGACCATCCGGTCTTCGAAAAAGGACGTCGCCCATAATGCTAACACTACATGAACTGCCTAGGCTGGCGATACCGTGCGTGCGTGCGTGCGTGCGTGCGTGCGCTTCGCTGAGCGGCTCATCGACGCGTGCTTACCTGTAACTCTGCCGCTATTGGGCGGTGCGCCGCTTCGCCATGCGGCGTTGACGAACTGGCGAGCGCTGTGCATATCTGTGGAGTTTGCACGGCTCGAGGTGGGGGTTCATGCCCGATTACGGACTAGTTGCGTGCAATGGCTGCCGACATTGCTGAACGCGCCGGTGGAGCCCGGATCGGAGCGATCAGCATCTATTGGACCAGCGCCTACGTGATTCCGTTTCGCATAGTCTATCGGACCAATGGCCTCGGTGCCGGTCCGTGGATGGATCAGATTAAACCTCTCAGATAACGAACGGTCAGTCGGGGCGTGTGCGTAAGGTCAGACCAGACGAAGATGCTACAGCAGCGTTACGCAGATGACCGCCTCTGTCAGGCAGGAGACTTGAGCGGATCGCCCCTTCTTCGGGATCCAGGCCGAGCTCAACGAGTGTTCGCATCCGTCATGTTGGCGCTGCGTCATCGATCCTCCCCATGCGCTTCTGACCGAGGAGTCCGACCGCGCGGGCGAGAACGATCATGAGACACGCGAGGCATTCCGTCGCCTCGTCGGACTAATGAACGCACAACTTGCGCGAGAGCAGGACTGAATCGTTTGATTCCGAGCCGTCCAGACCTGATCACAGGGAACCCAAGTGGCGTCACAAAACAGCCGCCGATCGAACTGTCACGATAGCTCAAGATCACTTGCACGAAAGGGACCTTATGGATAAGACGAAGACGATCATGCACGGCGCGGTTAATAGGCACAGTATCTCTCGCGATCCGTTTAAACCTCTGTCGTATAAAGACGCGCTGGATCATTTGCGCGTGGGATACCGTCGCGGGCTGCTTGCGCCGTTTATCGGATCGGGGATCAACGCCCCCAGGCTGCGCCTGTGGTCGGGTCTCGTCAAAGCCCTAGCCGAGGACGCCGGGATTGGTGATGTGCAGCTTGGGTCCCCCCCCACGGACCAGCAGTTGATTCTCGCCTCTGAGCGCATTGTCTGGCAACTGAGCGCACAGGGACGTTCCTTGGCTGAAGCGATGCACACATCGCTTCTTGTCCCACAGTGTAGCCAGGAAGAGCCGCCACCGGCGGTCAGCGCATTGGCGTCGGTCTGGTGGCCGTTGATCCTGACAACGAACTATGATTCGCTGTTCCTCGACGCCTTTAACAAGCGGCACCACCGCGCCAAACACGATCACGACGTGATGGCGGCGGTGGGGCGAAGTGCGGCAGACTGCCATAGCGTGCTGGCATCCCTTAACCTCCCCGTTCGCCCCCTGCTGTGGGCCCTTCAGGGCTTTCTTGGCAGCGGTCTCAACGGCGTCGATCTAAAGCAGGAGATTGTCCTTGGCTACGACCACTATAGACGGGCGACCTTCGAGAACGCCAGCTTCCGCGCCGCGTTTTCCGAGGTGTACCGGAATCGTTCGCTCTTCTTTGTAGGGACTGGCCTCGGCGAGGAGTACTTCCGCGGCCTGTTCGGCGAGTCAATCATCCGACTCGGCGCTAACCAGCATGCGCACTGCGCCCTGATCAACGAGGCAGATCTAGCACAGGATACGTGCTGGTTCATGCACACCCGCCTGAACATCGTCGTGTTGACATACAAGGATCCGCCGGAGGGCCCGAAATATAGCGGCTTTGCTCCTTGCCTGAAGGAAATCGCAGACGCGCTGACAGAACCGCCGCGCGGTGCGCGGCGGTTCTGGGTGCATGGAGCGACACCGGCCGTATGCGTAGACATTGAGCCCACGCCGCTCCCCAAGAAAAGTTCGGCAGAGCACTGGATTGTCGGCAGTGCAGGGCAGAAGCGCTCCGGAGAACTGCGCATCAGTGGTGATGTGCCAGCCGCATTGCGAGGGCCAAAAACTCCAATCGCCGACTATGACGACGTCAAAAATGGAGCCGGGCAGGGAGTGCTACTGGCTCTTGCACGCGAGCCAGATCCCGGTACTGGTCGCCATGAACGGGATCTGCGGCACGTCGCCGACGTCACCACTCATGCGCTGCAAGTCGCCGTTCTTGCAGGGGCCTCAACCGTGTCGTTCATGCTGTTGAGCGCGAGTGTCCACGCAGGCCGTTGGCCGCGCGTATTCTCGCTGGTCCAAATGCTACGTGGCATCCGGCGCTTCGTGCAAACTTCGCTCGCGCGAGAAGGGTCGCCGTTGCGGATTGTGATACATGACACAGCGGCGGCACGTGTTCCCGATCAGGCCCCCGACCGCTCGGCATGGCATGCAGTCGAGACTGGGAGGCTGGATCCATCCGAGGTGCTCGATTGCAGTGCCCTGCGCTTCTTCGTTGAGATCGAAATCGGGGGATCAACAACGCGCACACCGATGTACACCGACGAAAAAAAAACGGTACGGCAGGTAGCCGAATACTGTCAGTTGGACTCTGCATGGGAGGCGGTGCTGGAACCAAACCCGACCCCACGACGAGGCAACCGCCTGACCGAACTTGATGTGCCCCTGCTCGACGCCGGTGTCGTCCCAGGATCAACCCTCCGATTCATTCGAAGGTGACGATGCGATCCACTGAATTAAGAACGTGGTGCAAGACAATTCACCATGGCTCTGCAGGCCGCGGCGGGGTGGTACCGTCAATGAACGACCGTCCCCAAAAGCAGCGGTGACGATGTCCGGCGCAGTCATTGCGAGTGGCAAGTCATGCTCAATAGTACCCTTTTCACGTCGCGGCCGTAAGCGAGCGGCCTCGCAAAGATCAGATCTCGGATCTCCAAGGCATCATCGACCTCGATGCCGAGATACCGCACCGTAAGCGTCCATCGTCGCCACCTTGTGGGCGTCAGCGCGTGATGATCTGACCGGCGATGGGCTCTGCTGCGGTGGCATCGATCGTAAGCCTCCGGCCAACTCATCTTCCCTCAGCGCCTTAGCTCGCTAAACATAGTGTCCACTAGCGCTAGAAGTGGACACTTCCATGACCAT
>Ga0075163_10006910_pt1 | contig 15037 bp, 20 predicted proteins | sample JI1023141ADNA_FD_71478 | JGI IMG/M metagenome (GOLD analysis project Ga0075163, IMG submission 71478) | Wastewater effluent complex algal communities from Wisconsin, to seasonally profile nutrient transformation and Carbon sequestration -... | ecosystem: Engineered > WWTP > Effluent > Algae... | reverse complement strand
ATCGGTGCCGAGTTCAGGCGATTCAGTCGTCCGTGAACTCCGACCGCTGCGCGTCGCTGAACGCCGGCATGGCCGCGTCCATGAACCCGCCGCCGTAGTTGACTTTATCCGAATAGATTCGGAGACAGCTGTATTACACCGCGTACTCACACCCGGCCGGCCACACGGCGAGCATCCCCGGCCTTCACTGCGACTGAAAGCAGTCAGTATCAGAGGCGGTCATCGACGAGCACTGTGGTGCTGCCTGGCGAGGACCTAAGCCTCGGTTGCTGGAGGGTCGGAGACGTGGCGGCAATGCCGACCGTTCGTGGCGATACCCAGGCAATGCAATCATGGAGGTCATGGAGCTGCGCCGATGTTAAGGACGAATGCCCGGCCACCTGGGCCGAATAGTGGGGGATGCGGCCGTGACGTGCGGTCGCGCTGGTAGGAACGCCGAACTGGATCAGCATGAGCGGCGATCGAGGGAGCCGCGGGTATAAGAGTTCAGATTCGCCGAATGGAAACCTTCGAGAACTCATATAGCTTCAGATCAGGAGGGCGCCCGTGTGGTTGACAGTTTTTAAGTGCGGTCTGGTGGTATTCATTGCTGTCGGCGTCGCGATTCTGTTGATCGCTTACGTTCGTAGGAGCCCGAAAGTGAGATTTCGTGCCGAACCTGACCCGAACCTAGGGTCGTTGTCGACGATCGGAGTTCCGCCCACTCCACTCCCGGAGTGGGCGTATTGGGCTGACGATGACAATGACGATGCGAATCGCGAGTCGCCCCCTAATTAGGACAGGCGTGGTCGAGTTCGACCAGACTTTCCTGAAATTTCTGACCAATTCGGGAGTATTCACTGACAGATGCCGGAGGCGACGGATCCAGCGGAGACATAGCCGACGATTCGGCTCGGTATCGCGGGATCAGGGCTGACGTCTGGCCGGCCAGATCGGCCAGTTCGTCGGCTCGCTCCGCCAGTGCCGCATCGTCCTTGATTTGGTCGGCAAGTTCTTGAAGCCGCGATGCCCACCTCTTGTAGTCGTCGACGCTGGTTTCGACCTGCTCGTCGGTGCGCTCACGAACGTCTTCGTTGAATTCGTTGTTGTAGTCGATCATCAGCCGCGCGGTTCCGCAATCTGAGGTCGGATGATTCGACGTTTGGCACCCGACAACGGCCATAGCTATGAACGTGACTGAGCCGATCCCGGTGACCAGACGCCACTTCGATCGTGTCGGTGTCGTGTTGAGGCGCGCCACTACCGCGGCCGATGCATACTCGGAGGTACTTCGCCTGTACCGGGAGTCGGCGTCATGGATACGGGCGGGAGGCCGCTGTAGCCGCCGACGGGGACGCCTTCCTGAATAGTGAACTGACCGCCGCACCCGTCAGGAAGATAGTAGTCAACAGTAGGATTACGAGCAGACAAGGATACGATTTCCTGTGGGATAATTGGCTTCCAATTGTTGTCGAAATTTGTCAGATCAGGCAGGCCATCCAAGCTGCCCCTCGTGCCGTTCCTACTGACGTCACCATTGAATGTCACTTGGGTATTACGTTGATATTCGTACACATTCTGTACCCAGCGTTCCTGCTTCCACACGCCGTTGTCATTGACCATCCGAGTGTGGGTTGTCGCTTCTTGGCCGACAATACGAAACTTGTATTCCTCTCGGTACTCAGCGTGCGGTGCCGATGCATCCTGGATCCAGTGTTTTCCCGGTGTGTACATGCCAGTCGTACCGCCCAACTTTGTCCGATCATCACCGACGGGTAGTGGTCGGTATTGGGAACTCAATGGTGGCGGTTGATCGCCGACGTATGGCGGTGCGACGACACTTTCCCAATGCCCAAACCGCTGGTCGTCGATAAACCGATTGGGCGGCACCTCCTGCTGCACTTCGCTGCCAAACTGCGCATGCGGCTCGTCGACTTCGTTATCCACCGCGTCGAACCGTGGCGCTTCGGCAGGGAGCCTTCCGGCGCCCCAGCTTGCTGGAATGATGGCGTCCAGAGCAGCGGCTTCCGTGCTGAGTTTTTCGCCGACTTGAGAGTCCTCGGCGACAAGTGCGACAGCAAGCCGGGTTATTTCTTCTCGATGTTCCAACGCCTTGGCCTGCCTGGCGTCGTAGTCCGACGCCACGGTATAGGTGTTGTTGTCGACGACCGAAAGGTCGTTACCGACCGTGTATCCGTCGCGCTCCGCAAGTTCGATCGCGTCCTGCACCCGACTTCGTGCGGCATGGATGTCTTGCGCTCCGGCGTCAGCCGCCCTTGCCAGTCCGTTTCGCATGTGGTCGGTCGCCCGCCAGATAATGCCTCGATCGCCGTAGGCTGCTTCTCTCGCTGCATCAGCACTGTCACCGTCCCATTCGGTTCCGCCCGGCGCTGACAGCGATTGACAGTGAGCATCGGCGACGGCATCGACGCCCTGCGCGCATTGTCGATATTCTGCGGCGGCAGTGGACAAGTCAGTGATTGCATCGGTCCACTCTTCGATATCCGCCCTTGTGGGCAGACCCGCCGGTGCGACTGCGTTGGGTGCAACCGCGGGAACTCGTTGCATACCGAGGTCCCCGGATTTGATGCTCACATCGTTCTCGCGACAGCGTCGGATTCGCTGGAGTCGGTACGCGTGTAGTTCGCGGCGGCCGCCAATGCTGCTTGGGCGTGACGGTCGATCCTGGTTTGATACGCCGTCCCCAGCGCGGCGACCGCTGCCGCAGCCTGGCGAATTCCCTCGCCAGATGGTCTTCCACTCGTTGCGCCGCCGGTGGTCGTGGCATCGGATAACTGTGCCGCGCCAAACCCGAGTTCAACCGACGCCGAGTGCAGCCCATCGGGGCTTACGCGAAGTGGCTTTGACACCGATCCCCCCTGACCATCGACCTGCATGTCTGACAAGGCTCAGGGAGGTGCCCCAGATGTGCTCGTTGAAAATCCCCCGTGAGCGACCGCCATTGTAGCGGCCGTCTACATCCGGTGGTTTTCCTGCGAGCTTTCTCCTCGTGCTAGGGACGCGGCGCGGTACTGTCCTTCAACGTTGACCGCCGCGGAACATTGCAAGTCGCATAGCGCTGGACCACCAACGGGTCCCCCTCAAGGCGGTTTATTCCTCCGACAACTCCACCCGCTGCTCGTCACTGAACGCCGGCATCGCCGCGTCCATGTCGGCGAGCTTCGCATTCCGATACCCCCGCACATTCCCCGACATCGCGGCCATCGCTTCCCGCGACTTCCCGCGGCCGTAGGTGACCGCCTGCTCGGCCTTGACGCCGAGACCGCGGCCGACCTCCACGGCATCCTGGTCGGCGCCCATGTAGAGGAACTCCCAACCGAATTCGTTCGTCTGCTGCTCGACCAGCGACTTGATCGCCGGCCTGCTCCATTCGTGGCTGGCGTTCTCCAGCCCATCGGTCATGATCGCGATGATCACCGAGCCCGGCCTGTCCTCCTCGGCACGCGCGGAGATCTCGGCCGCGGTATCGGTGATCAGCTTGCCCATCGAATCCAGCAGTGCCGTCGAGCCACGGGGATTCAGCGCCAGTGGCGGCACCTCACCGACGGGTACGTCGTGATACACCACCTCATACTCGTTGTCGAACTGCGCCAACGTGACTCGACATTCGCCGTCGCCGCCACGCTGTTCGGTGAGGAATGCGTCGAACCCGCCGACCACGTCGGACTTGATCGACTGCATGGAACCGGACCGGTCGAGCAGGAAGGCGATCAGGGTGAGGTTCTGGTTCGGCATAGCGATTCCTTTCGTTGGGCGACTATCGATTTCGTCGAGGCTTGAATCGCATCGGCTCTGGCGGGTCGGCCGGCGGTAGGGGAGTGCGGGCGTGCTTGTCGTTGCGGGCGCGTTTGACGTCTTCGGCGGTGATCCGGTCACCGGAGGTGACGTACGGGTTCAGCCTCGGCGTGCTGGCCAGGCGTGGGCCGACCGCGTTCTCGGTCAGGCCCGCACTCTTGCCGGCGGCGGCGATGGACATCTCGTCGTCGACGACGGCGCGTGCCAGTTGCTCGTCGAGCAGCTGACTCACCTCGGTCAGGACGGACCGGAGGTGACGTAGGGCGTGTTCTGCGGATGTGGCGCGCTCGGCCTGTTCGAGGTCGTCTCGGATGCGTTCGTAGCGGCTCATGACCGAGTGTACCGCACAATCTGCGGAGTCCGCAATAACTGCGGATTCTGGTTCAGTGCATGTGCGCCACCAAACCAGAATGAGCGGTCTCGCCGGCCTCCCGCGGCGCATGGTCGAACTCGCACTTCACGATCCGCTGCGCCAACTCCGGCACCGCGTAGATGTGGTCGAGCCGGAACCCGTTGTCCCCGGGCCGGCTGAACCACGTGTACTCCCGCACTCCGAGATGCAGCGCCCGCCACACGTCGAGATAGCCTGTCGCGCTGAGCCGTCCGGGCATCTCCGGCCCGATGAACTTCGATCCCCGCGGATCCTTGTCCAGATCGTTGTTGCCGGTGTTGAAATCACCGATCAACAGGTCGACACCGGCAGAACGAGCCTTGTCGATCAGCGCCGCCCAATAGGGGAGTTTGGCTTTCCCCTGCGGCATGTACACCCCGCACACGTAGGCGCCGTCGATCTCGGCGCACCACAGATGTCGCGGGTGCAACGCATCACCGAAGGCCCACGACCGCTCGATCCCGCCGCGCGCCGCGATCAGCACGGTGTTCACATTCGGCGCGACACGCGGATGCGAGGTGTCGTAACCGGCCTCCGTGAGTCGGTTGATCAACCCCGCGCCGGCGGCGTTGGCGCGGAACTCGGTGATCACCAGGATGTCGGCGTCATACCCCAGCAGTCGGGCGGTCAGCGCCTCAGCGTGCTTGGTGCCGCCTTGGCGGATGTTGAGTGTGGCGATCCGCGTGGTCATCTCGGTCTGGTCCCTCCGCTCGACGTGGTGAATCCAGCGAGCCGATCAGTATGAGGGTGGGCACCGACAAGTCCCGCTGCGCGTGCGTGGACGACGGCACGGGACGGCAATTGCTGCACCGAACCCCTCCGGCGGCGCGATAGCGTATCCGTGGGGAAGGGGAACAGTCGGCGGTGCTGCTCAGTGATATCGAGTCCTGGAATGTGGGCGCGTTGCAGTCGATCGCGCATGAACTCGGGGACGAGCTGACGACGATCGAGGGCGTGGCCTCCGATCTGGAGCTGATTTCTCGCCTGCCCGGGTGGGAGTCGCCGGCCGCCGACGCCGCCCGCGGCAAGATCGCCGAGTCCACCGGCAGGGTTCTCGACGACGCCGCGGTGATCGGCGCCGTGGCGCAGCTGGCATCGGAGACCGCGGCGGCGGTCGCGACGGTGCAGGCCGGTGTGGACGCGGTGCGCGCCGATGTCGCAGCCCAGGGCGGGTTTCTGGTGCTCGCCGACAACGGCGATGTCACCGTCACCGGTCCTCCGGATGTGCGTGAGGAACTCAAGCACGTCGCCGAGGACATCGAGACGCGGGCCAAGGCGCTGATCCACCAGGCCGAGGACATCGACGCCGACTGCGCCGAGGTGTTCGGCCACGTCGAGAACGGTGACATCACCGCGCGCGGAGCACCGGATTTCGCAGCCGCCCAAGAGATGGGCCGTGAGCAGTCCGGATTGTCCGCGCCGTACCCACCTGATGGTGAGGGTGTGATGCCCACCGACGTGAAGGCGTGGTGGGATGCCCTGTCGGAGGAGGAGCAGGCAAAGGTCCGGTCCGAGCATCCGGAGTGGATCGGCGACCGTGCCGGTGTGCCCACCCCGGTGCGCAGCGAGATCAACAAGGGACAACTCGACCAGGAGCTCGCCGACGCGCAACGGTCCGTCGACGAGATTCCGACCTTCCAGGAGTACGCCGGCGCCGGAGTTGGCGGCCCCGGTTCGGCTTCGAAGCGCGCCGAATACGACCGCATGGTGGCGGATCGACACGCTCGGCTGGACGAAGCGAGGGCATTGAAGGGGGCCATGTCCTTGGACGGCAACCCCGACATGGACTACGACCCGGATAAGTATCTAATGATGCTTGAATATCCCGACGGCCGGGAGACTCGGGCCGCGATCGCGGTCGGCAACCCCGACACCGCCGACCATGTCAGCGTCACCACGCCGGGCGTGGACACGAGGGCCACCAGCATGCCCGGCATGGTTGACGAAGCAGATGCGTTGCGCACAGAAACACGGGCCCAGCTGGACTTGGCTGAGCGGTATGACGAAGAAGTTTCGACCATCGCCTGGCTGGGCTACGAACCACCGGGCAAAGACATCTCGGTGTTGGAGGCAGGATTCGAGACCCGAGCCAACGAGGCCGCACCCGATCTGGCCGAGTTCTACCGCGGCATCAATGCGACCAACGAGCACGGATCCGACGTCCACTTGTCGGCGTTCGGCCACTCCTACGGATCGCTGACCACCGCCCAGGCGCTCAATGAGCTCGGTCACACGGGCGTCGTCGATGACGCGGCCTTCTACGGCTCACCGGGACTGGGACACACAAACGAGGTCGGCGGTTACATCGGCACGCACGGCGTACCGCTCGAAGTGATGCGGCCGATCATGGACGAGCCCGATATGTTCCTGCCTGACGGCCATTCATACGTCATGACCGCACCCGGTGACTGGATATCCGGCGACCCGAAGCTGGGCCCTTTCGGGTTGCCGTCGGCAGGCGACCTCGGTCAGTTCGGGCCCAACCCGACGACGCTGCCGCTGGAACAGCTGTCGTCAAACGCTGCGGTGAGCCCCACCGACAACGTGTCCCGCACCGGAGCCGAGGCCCACGCTGATTACCCGCGATCGGACAATGGTGTCTTGCGAACCACCGGATACAACCTGGCCATCATCGCGGGCGGGTTGGCGAACGTACCGTTGGGTGAAGACGGTGGAGAAAGGTTGGTGCGATGAGGACGACGCGAGTCGCTGGTCTGTGGCTGGCGGTAGCGTTTGCGGCCGCGACCCTGGCCCTCGCTGGCTGCGGCGGTGGCGACAGTTTCGGCTCCGACCCCAGTTACGACTCCCCGATAATCAACGAGGATGTACCCAAGGTGGATATCAAGAACCTGCCCGATATCGAAGCCACCCGCGCCCAGATGCTGGACCTCATCGAGCGGGTCCGCACCGAGGTCTCCCGGCTGGTACCCGCGAGCGACCCATGGACCTGGCGTCGTGAAGAGTCGCGGGGCGCCTGTGACAACAACGGGCAGAGGGGGGTCCGGATGTACTTCGCGAACCTCACCTCACAACATTCGTTCACCGATGAGGAGTGGGCGCTCGTGCTGCCCGCCGTCGAGCGTCTGGCTGCTGAAGAGGGCTTGACGAACGGTTCAGCCATGCACAATTCTTCAGGTGCCCATGATATTCGGATCACCAGCGACGACGGTCGTGAGCTGAGGTTTGGCTCGATCGAGGCGTCACTGATCACGGGCACCATTGCGTGCCGACTGCCCGCCGGGGGGAGCGGCGCGCCATGAGTCACGAGAGCATCGTCGTGTCGACGGCCCAGGTCCGGCTGTCCGCTGATCAGATGGCGGTAGTCGCCGGTGAGGCGTCCTCCAGTCGCGCGGCGGTCGCCGACAGTGTCTCGACCCAAGGCGCGGCCTGGAAGGAAAAGGGCACACCCGGCTTCGGGAAGTTTATCGACGTGCTGGAAGCACAGGCGGCACGGCTACGTTCTGACCTGACGGCCCTGGGTGATTCGTTACGCGCCGCTGCCGATGTCTATGAACGGCAGGACCAGGAGGCCGGCGGGGCTCTCGATACTGCGGTGCGGTACGAGTAGGGCGACAGATCAATTCGGCTCACCGCGTCAGCTCACACGCCGGCCCGCGCAACGGCTCCCCGAACCGCGCCCGCAACGCCACCAGCGGCTCGACCGTCCGTGTCGCGACATCCACCCGCTGCACCAGCGTCCCGGTCATTAGCACCCAGGAATGCCCGGCCGCGGTCAACGGCACACGAGCACACGAGGGTGATTTGGGTGTCCTTATGGAGCTAGGGGCGGAGTATCAGCGTGCTCGTCGCGATGAAAAGCACCGCGCGGTTGCGCCGCGTCCCGGCACTGCGTGCCATGCTGGCCGCCGGAAAGTCCCAGCGTGAGACCGCCCAGGAGTTGGGTGTCAGCCAGCCCGCAGTGAGCCAGCAACTCAAGTCCGCCCCGAAGCTCGACAACGACATCCACCGTGAGGCGGTGCTGCTCTGATGGATCGCAAGGCGGCCAAAAAGTTACTGCACATTCAGGGGTGACTCGCCGACGAGGTCAACCGCCAACTCACGTGGCTGACGCTGTCGCGCGATCTGCCACAATGGAAGCGCTCTTTGGAAGTCCTCTTCGCTGACGCCGAATTGGCCCTGACGAACGAGACCGAGTAACGCTTGATTCGGTGTCTGGGTTGATTCTTCGGCCTCGTACGTCGAACCTACTGATGGTGCCACACATCGCCGCTTCGGCCGCCTGCGTCAGTCGTCCGACAACTCTGACCGCTGGTCCTCACTGAACCCGGGCATCCCAGCATCGACATCGGCCATCTTTGCGCGGCGGTACCCCCGCACGTTCCCCGACATTGCAGCCATCGCCTCCCGGGACTTCCCCCGGCCGTAGGTGACCGCCTGCTCGGCTTTGACCCCGAGGTCCCTGCCGACCTCGACGGCATCCTGATCGGCGCCCATATAGAGGAACTCCCAACCGGATTGGTTGGTCTGCTGCTCGACTAGCGACTTGATCGCGGGCCGGCTCCATTCGTGGCTGGCGTTCTCCATGCCGTCGGTCATGATCGCCACGATCACCGAACCCGGCCTGTCGTCCTCGCCGAGTGCGGCGATCTCCGCCGCAGTGTCAGTGATCAGCTTGCCCATCGAGTCCAGTAGCGCGGTGCTGTTGCGCGGGTTGAGTTCCAGCGGTGGCACTTCGCCGACGGGCAGGGCGTGGTAGACGACCTCGTACTCGTCGTCGAACTGCGCGAGCGTGACCCGGCAGTCGCCGTCGCCGGCGCGCTGTTCGGTGAGGAAGGCATCGAACCCGCCGACCACGTCGGACTTGATCGATTGCATCGATCCGGAGCGGTCGAGCAGGAAGGCGATGAGGGTGAGGTTCTGGTTCGGCATGGTGGGTACCTTTCGGTTGTTGGCTAGCGAGGCTTGCCGTTTCGGCGCGGCTTGAACCGCATCGGCTCGGCTGGGGGAGCGGGTGGCAGTGGAGTCTTGGCGTGCTTGTCGTTACGGGCGCGTTTGACGTCTTCGGCGGTGATCCGGTCACCGCTGCTGACGTACGGGTTCAGCCTCGGCGTACTGGCCAGGCGTGGTCCGACCGCGTTCTCCGTGAGGCCGGCACTTTTCCCGGCCGCCGCGATCGACATCTCGTCGTCGACGACGGCGCGGGCCAACTGCTCGTCGAGCAGCTGGCCGACCTCTGTGAGAACCGACCGAAGGTGTTGTAGAGCTTGGTCTGCGGAGGCCGCAGTCTCGGCGTGTGCGAGGTCTGCGCGGATGCGTTCGTACCGGCTGGGCATGTACCACCATACCGCACAAAGTGCGGAGTCCGCAATAACTGCGGATACGGGCTTTGGTCATGGCCAGTCCCGCACCACGGCCACCAGGCCTGAATGGTCGGTTTCGCCCGTCAACCGTGGGGCATGGTCGAACTCGCAGAACCCAATCCGTTGCGCGAGGTCCGGCGCTGCGTACACGTAGTCGAGCCGGAACCCGTTGTCTCCGGGCCGGCTGAACCACGAGTACTCGCGGACGTCGGGGTGCAGCGATCGCCACATGTCGGTGTATCCGGAGGCGATCAGGCGGCCGGGCATCTCCGGTCCGATGAACGTGGCTCCATGCGGATCTTTGTCGAGATCGTTGGTGCCGGTGTTGAAGTCGCCGATCAGCAGGTCGATGCCACTCGTGGAGGCGTCCCGGATGAGCGCTTCCCAGTAGGGGAGCTTCGCGGTGTTCTGCGGCATGTACACCCCGCACACGTAGGCGCCGTCGATCTCGGCGCACCACAGGTGTCGCGGGTCGAGCGACTCGCTGAACGCCCAGGACCGCTCGATGCCGATGCGCGCGGCGATCAGCACGGTGTTCTCCTTCGGCCCGACCGCGGGGTGCGAGGTGTCGTAGCCGGCCTGTTCAAGACGGGTGATCAGCCGCGCGCCGACCGCGTTGGCGCGGATCTCGGTGACCACCAGAATGTCGGCGTCGTAGCCAAGCAGTCGGGTGGTCAGCGCCTCGGCGGACTTGGTGCCGCCGTGTCGGATGTTGAGTGTCGCGAGCCTCGTGCCCACCGGAGTGTCCTCTCGCTCGACGTGGAATCTCCAGCGAGCCGATCAGTATGAGGGCGGGCACCGACATGTCCGCCTCCGCGGAAGGTCCGCTCGCGTGGCGGCGCTCCGGGCCCAGCCCCCGAAGGGGGGCAATCGCTCGCTGCTCATGATGCGGTGCCGATATCGAACTTCGCCGCGTAACTCGGGTAGCGTCTGGGCACAAGGTGTGTGCTGGGCATATTCGGGGAATGTGTGGTACTTCGTGTTGATGCGGACTCGCTGCAAGGCGATGGTCGCAATCTCGCTGCGCTCGGGGAGAGTCCGGAGAAGGAGAGCTGTCCTGCGCCGGCCGGAGATCCGGTATCGACGAGTATGGCCTTCGCCCTTTCAGGTCACGGAGAGAATCTCTGCGACCAGCTCCGCTACGCCAAGCTTGTCCGCGAGCATGGGGGTGCGCTCGTGACGGCGGCGGGTGTGATGTTCGAGGTCGCCGACGAGAATGCGGCTCTGGAACTTGACCGCGTCGACGTGGACCACGAAGTACGCCCGTCCGGCGCCGCGGCTGCTGCGATGCCCTCCGTCCCGAGCCAGCCGCCATTGCCGCCGAACAGTCGGATACCGAACGTGCTACCTCAGTCGATGGAACCGGAAGCCTTCGCCGAAGCAATCCACTCCGGCCAAGGTGCCGGCCGCGTGCGTGACTTTTCCGACGACGACGAGATCACGGCGTAGCGGCGAGTGGCGCGACTACGAACGAAACGTGACGGGTTATCCAGCGGGCATGGAGTACGCGGTGCGCGGACCGGACGGGCCAGTGGACTTCGACGGGTTCGAGCCTGATGCCGATTCAGGTGGACTCTTCGTTGAAGCGAAGGGCAAAGGGTATGCGTGGCAGGTCGGTCCAACCGGAGAATTCGATCCCACGTTCAAGGCAGCCAAAGAAATTCCGCAGGAACTGCAGCGGCAGTACCTGGTCTCGATTCAGGAAGATATTCCGGTGGAGTGGCGGGTCGCTGAACCGAAGGCTGCCGCGGCTATCCAAGCGATCATCGACGCACAAGGTTTTGGCGACATGATCACCGTTGCTGTTGTTCCGGCGACCTGACAGGAGCGTGAGATGCTGAAAGTGATTGGTGGATGGGGGAACCGAGAGGATTCTCTGCAGGCGTGCGCACAGCGACTGCAGCAGTCATTTGAGTACATTCCTGCTGATCCGCAGGTCTACGGCCCGTGGGGCGTGTGGCGTCAGGACGCGTCGGACAACGACCGCTACGAGCTGGCGCCGATCGATACGACTGATCGAGATGTAGTCACAGCGGCAATCAGTGCGGTGACTGAACGCGTCAACAACGGGCCGAAAGCAACGCCGGGATTGAACATCGAGCTGGCGCGGCGACTGCTTGACAACACGTCTGGCGCAAGTCCGATCTGGCTCGAATACACCGCTCGTGCGGGATTCATCGGGATGAAGCGGCCATTCAACCATCTAGTTCTCACCCTTGAAGATGGCATTGACGAGTCGGTTGTCACCCGCGCGATGAGTGCCTTGGTTGTTGCGTGGGAACCGGATCGATTGGGGGTGGCTTCGCAGGATGTGCAGCGAGCACAAGGACACAAGCCGCCCGAGGCAGTCGTTGGATGGCTGACCTACATCAAGGATGGAACCCAGTTCGACCGAGATGCTCTTGACGCTGAGATCGTCGTCCACGAGGCCGATGGCGGCGTCTACATCACGGTGCCGGGTACGCCTGACGATCCGAGCATGGAACACATTCGCCGAGTTCGCATTGCACTCGGTTATCCGAATGCGGACTGACGCAGCGCTCCAATGCCAGCCGGTCCTTCCGAACACTTGGCGGCCGGTTCAGAATGGACCTCCGAATGCACCGGCCTTCATCTGGGATATGAGGATACTTGAGTGAATCAGGACCAGATTGCCGCAGCGGCAGAGTGTTTGAACATGGATCCCGAACTCGCGGCCGGTCGTGCGTACGAGGTGCGCGATGGAATTATTCGGGTCTCTAGCAACATACGCGGAGTGGGTACAGTCCTCATCGGACCGGATTCATCGGTTCTGTTCTTTGCCTCTTGCGTAAGTCTCGAAGAGGCACTCGAAGTCTGGGATGCCGGTCGGAGGACTCAAAGAGAGTCATTCGCTGCGTTACGTCAACAACACGGACCAGGTGCCACCACAAGCAGGGACACGCAGTCGCAATAGGCCCAGAGTCATGTCTCCGAGGAATCTCTCGGTGCGCCTCACCGACGGCATCAGATGCTTGTGTTCATCCGTTCGCAATCGGCGAACTGCTTGATCGGGGCGCGTCCAAAGGGAATGTCGGCTCAGTCCTCACCGGCTCGCTCTCACCTCCGATCGCACTGGTATACCGGCTGGTCTGTCACCGCTGTGTCGATCGCTTGTCGGTGGCAGCTGTCATTCTGTCCGGCTGGCATGCGCACATCCGGTGCAGCCGATGGTGAACGGAGCGGAACGGTGAGTAAGGGTTCATCCGGCGGGTCTGGTGGGGCGGGCGTCCTGTTTGTCTTTGTCGTCGTACTCATCGCCGCGGTGCCGAAAGAGGTGTGGATCGCCCTCGGGGCCCTGGCGGCGTTCATGTTGGTCTGCTGGATCGCCTCTGCGGCAATCAAAGCCGCGGAACAGCGCCGTGCAGAGGCCGAGGAACGAGCACGCGTGGAACGCGCGGCGCAGGCGGCGGCCGCCAAGCGTGACCGCGAGGAGTGGGAGCGCAGGGAGAAGCAGTCGCGCATCGATCTGCTCGGCCACCGGAATGCCGTGCTGATGGAGTCTGCGCTGAGCGCGGTCAAGGAGGTGGCTGGCTCCGAGGCCGCGCGTGCTGGGTGGCTGGGCGACATCGACTTCAGCGCCGATATCGCCGGCATCGCCGACGGCTTCGCGAAAGCACACGCCCTGAGTGCCGTCACCGGCAAGCTGTCAGTCCTGGACAAGCCCAGTGCTGATGACCGCAGGCTCCTCGCCGAGGCCAGAACCACCATTGCGAACCTGGAAGGCGCCGCCCACGAGCGAGTCGCGTTGATCGTCAGGTGCGCCACCGAGGCGCACCTCATCGACGAGTCGCTGCGCACCGAGCGCGAGGACGCCCGGGTCGCCGAACAGCGGGCCGAGTTGCACGGCAAGCTCAGCGCGATGCTCTACGGCATCGAGGCCACACCGGAAGCCGCGCCGACGGACTCGGCGGTCGAGGCGGTCATGGCGCGGGTGCAGGCCTACCGGGAGATCAAGAGCCAGATCGAACGGGCGCGCGACACGACACCCTGAGCGCCTGGCAGCAAAGTCCAAGCAAGTGAAAATGTCATACCTGACTGGAATAATTGCAGGATGTCGCAAAGAATCCGCCTGCACATCCTGGAGGCCGCCGATTGGAAAGACGGCATCATCACCCTGCTCGAACCCACGTCGCCCTACCGGCCCTGGCAGTACGCCTTCGGGGAGTCCCGGCCGGGCGATTACGCGATAGTCGTGCTCGGCACCGACCCGGCGTCGGTGCTGACAAAGCTGGCCCGCATCGACCACGAGGGTCCGCTCGGTGGCGCCTTGCTACGGGATTATCGCCTTGATCTCGTCGATCTGACGACGCTTGCGATGGTGCTCGACCTGCCCAGCGCGTTCGACATCTGGCGATTCGACGACGATGACGCCGAGCGGGCTATCCTCGCGCTGCACGAGACCCCGATACACGGCCGGGTCGCCTATCGCTGGGGACACTCATCGGTGGCGGCCGCGCGAATCCTGCTCCGTTGCAACGGGAAGTGCGCCTGCTGCGCCGAGGAGATCGACCTCAGCGGGCACGATGCCCGTGACCGGGTCCACGTCCACACCGTGGACCCGATACCGAGGCCGGTGCCGGACTCGCCGATCAGGACGTACGACAAATCGGGGCCCGCGCGGCCGTATCAGGCCTGGCTGCGGGAGTCGGCGCGCGACTGGCCGGGCGTGCTGTGCGACCGTTGCCACGTGCGCATGCGGGACGGTCACTTCCGGTCGCTCATCGACTTCCAGTTCAATCGGCATCCCGCGTGCGGTGAGTGTGGGGCGCGGCGCACCCAGTCGATCGGGTACGGCATGCCCATGGATCCGGAGTCATGGGCGCCGTGGCGGACCATGGGTGGCTGCTGCCCGCGCGAGGAGACCTGGCGCTGCGAGGTCTGCTTGCATGAGTGGTAGCTGCTACTCGGTCGCCTCAAACCCCGGCCCGCGCAGCGGCTCCCCGAACCGCGCCCGCGATTCCAGCAGCGGGTCGATCGTGCGGATCGCGACGTCGAGACGCTGCTCCAGCGTGCCGGTCAGCGGCACCCACGACTGCCCGGCTGCGGTGAGCGCGTCGATGAACCAACCCGTCATCGCCGCCCGCACCGACAGATCACCCTCGCGCATACCGTCGTCATCCCACGGCACACCGTGGTGGTCGGTGACCAGATACACCGCCCGCGGCGGCACCGTCGTCCACGCGCCGCCGGACGCGTCGCCGAGATAGCGACGCTTCCAGACGGCGGTGGCGAACGCATCGGTGTCGCAGATCAGCACCGGTGATCCGTCGCGGGCCGCGACCTCCTCGCGCCGGGTCTGCTCCGGCCCGATTGAATCGAAATCCTCCGCGGTCCACACCAGTTCGTCGAGTTCGGCGCCGGGATGTTGCGCCCACTTCCACGCGGTGTACTCCCGGCCGTACTCCTCGACACACTGCGTCGCCGCCCACGCACCACCTCGGGCGGCGTAGTGCTCGGCCAGCAGCCGGGCGATCGTCGTCGTCCCGGTCGACTCCGCGCCCAACACCAC
>Ga0075163_10006909_pt1 | contig 15038 bp, 27 predicted proteins | sample JI1023141ADNA_FD_71478 | JGI IMG/M metagenome (GOLD analysis project Ga0075163, IMG submission 71478) | Wastewater effluent complex algal communities from Wisconsin, to seasonally profile nutrient transformation and Carbon sequestration -... | ecosystem: Engineered > WWTP > Effluent > Algae... | reverse complement strand
AATCCCACTTACGCGCCGCATATCGCCGAAGCGATGCTGGCGATCGCCTCCCAGTGGGCGAAGCCGGACGGTGTTCGCAATCGCTGGGGCATGTTTCATCTCGTTGCTCCAGACGAGGCGACATGGGCAGATCTGGCGGAAGCGACATTTTCAGAAAGCGCCGCGCGGGGAGGGGCGAGCGCGCGTGTGCGGCGGATAACGGCCGCAGAGTATCCAACACTGGCGCCGGCCGTGGTCCTGGACCAAACGCGGTGTTCCAAATGTGAAAAGGCACAATTCATAGCGCGTGGCGGCCACCGGGGCACTTGATCCCGTTTGGCCGTTTCTCGTCTTTGTTTCGGTGGAACCGATGGAACGACAGAATATCAGAATCAGGCTCAAGGCCTTCGACCATCGGGCGCTCGACATGTCGGCGCGCGAGATCGTGTCGACGGCGAAGCGTACGGGCGCCCAGGTGCGCGGCCCGGTTCCGCTCCCGACCCGCATCGAGAAGTTCACCGTCAACCGCTCGCCCCACATCGACAAGACGTCGCGTGAGCAGTTCGAGATTCGCACGCACAAGCGCGTGCTCGACATCGTCGACCCGACCCCGCAGACGGTCGATGCCCTCATGAAGCTTGACCTCTCGGCCGGCGTCGCCGTCGAGATCAAGCTGGAAGGCCGGGGCAGCTAATGCGTACCGGAGTAGTTGCGAAAAAAGTCGGCATGACGCGTGTGTTCGCCGCCGACGGAAGCCATGTGCCTGTGACTGTGCTGAGCCTCGAAGGCTGCCAGGTCGTCGGCGTGCGGACCAACAAAGAGCGCGAAGCCGACGTCAAGAAACGCGGCGAAGTTGTAGGCCAGGTGAAACGCAATGACGGCTATACGGCTGTCGTGCTCGCCGCTGGCGAACGCAAAGCGAAAAACGTCTCGCAGCCGCTGCGTGGCCAGTTCGCCAAGGCGAACGTCGAGCCCAAGGCTGTTGTCCGCGAATTCCGCGTGACCGAAGACCACCTGATCGAAGTCGGCGCCGAGATCTCGGCCGAGCACTTCATCCCCGGCCAGAAAGTCGACATCGCGGGCCTCTCCAAGGGCCGCGGCTTCCAGGGCGCCATGCGCCGCTGGAACTTCGGCGGCATGCGCGCCACGCACGGCGTGTCGATCACCCACCGCGCCCACGGTTCGACTGGCCAGCGCCAGGATCCCGGCAAGGTGTTCAAAGGCAAGAAAATGGCTGGTCACTGGGGCGTCGAGCGCACCACCACCCAGAACCTCGAAATCGTCCGCACGGACGCCGAGCGCGGCCTTATCCTGGTTCGCGGTTCGGTTCCTGGCCCGCAAAACGGCTGGGTTGAAATCCGCGACGCAGTGAAAGCGAAGCCCGTCACCGGCGCGCCCACCGCTGCTGTTCTGCGCGCCAAGGGAGAGCAGGGCTGATGAAAATCGCCGTCGTCAAACTGGATGCGAAGAAAGCCGGCGAGATCGAACTCGACGACGCCGTCTTCGGCATTGCCGAGATCCGCTCGGACATCCTCCAGCGTATGGTCCGCTATCAGCTGTCCAAACGCCAGGCTGGCACGCACGCGACCCAGTCGCGTTCGAACGTCAGCCGCACCACCAAGAAATTCGGCAACCAGAAGGGTTCGGGCGGCGCTCGCCACGGTTCGCGCAACGCTCCGATCTTCGTCGGCGGCGGCACGGCCCACGGCCCGCACCCGCATAGCCACGAGCACGGCCTTCCCAAGAAGGTTCGCGCGCTGGCTCTGAAGCACGCCCTGTCGGCCAAGGTTCAAGACGAATCGCTGATCGTTCTCGACGCGGCGACGCTCGAAGGCGGCAAGACCAAGGACCTCGTTGCCCAGCTGAAAACGCTCGGCATCCAGAACGCCCTGGTCATCGGTGGCGAGACGCTCGACGCCTCGTTCGCCAACGCCGCCCGCAACATCCCCAACATCGATGTCCTCCCGCTCGCCGGCCTCAACGTCTATGACGTTCTGCGCCGCAAGACGCTGGTGCTGACGCGCGATGCGGTCGATGGCGTTCACGCGCGCTTCGCCGCAACTGAGAAGGCGTAAGACGATGGCCGAACCCAAAACCATCCACTACGGCCGCATCTCGGCCCCGATCATCACCGAGAAATCGACTCAGCTCTCCGAGCAGAACAAAGTCGTCTTCAAAGTGCCGCTCGACGCCACCAAGCCACAAATCAAGGAAGCCGTCGAAGCTCTCTTCAAGGTCAACGTCGTGTCGGTGAACACGATTGTCCAGAAGGGCAAGACGAAGCTGTTCCGCGGCGTCCCCGGACGTCGTTCAGACATCAAGAAGGCCATCGTTACGTTGAAGGACGGCCAGTCCATCGACGTCACGACAGGGCTCTAGGGATCGGAACCGCAACATGGCTCTGAAGCATTATAATCCGACTTCGCCCGGTCGCCGTCAGCTCGTGCTGATCGACCGTTCGGGTCTTCACAAGGGCGGCCCCGTCAAGTCGCTCACCGAAGGCCTGCGCGAAAAAGGCGGACGCAACAACACCGGCCGCATCACGATGCGCCGTCGTGGTGGCGGCGCCAAGAAAACCTATCGCATCATCGACTTCAAACGCCGCAAGTGGGACATGCCCGCGACGATCGAGCGTCTGGAGTACGATCCCAACCGCACCGCGTTCATCGCGCTGGTCACCTACACGGATGGCGAGCAGACCTACATCATCGCTCCCCAGCGCATCGGCGTCGGCGACACGATCATTGCGGGCGAGTCGGTCGACATCAAGCCGGGCAACGCCCTGCCGCTGAAATCGATCCCGGTGGGCACGATCATCCACAACGTCGAGATGAAGCCCCTCAAGGGCGCGCAGATCGCTCGTTCGGCTGGCTCCTACGCCCAGCTCGTTGGCCGCGCCGAAGGCTATGCGCAGATCAAGCTTTCCTCGGGCGAAGTTCGCCTGGTTCCGGAAGGCTGCATGGCCACCATCGGCGCCGTGTCCAACCCGGACAACTTCAACGTTTCGATCGGTAAAGCCGGCCGAAATCGTCACCTTGGCCATCGCCCGTCCGTTCGCGGCGTCGCGATGAACCCCGTCGACCACCCGCACGGCGGCGGCGAGGGCAAGACCTCGGGCGGCCGTCACCCGGTCACCCCGTGGGGCAAGAAAACCCGCGGTCCCAAGACCCGCAAAAACAAATCGACCGACCGGCTTATCGTCCGCCGTCGGCACAAAGCGTAACGGAGAGCTGATAGATGTCCCGCTCCGTCTGGAAAGGCCCGTTTGTCGACGGTTATCTGCTCAAAAAGGCAGAAACCTCGTCTGCGGCCGCTCGTCCGACCCCGATCAAGACCTGGTCGCGTCGTTCGACGATCCTGCCGCAGTTCGTTGGCCTGACTTTCCAGGTCCACAACGGCAAGTCCTTCATCCCCGTCGCCGTTTCCGAAGAGATGGTTGGTCACAAGCTCGGCGAGTTCGCGCCGACGCGTACCTACTACGGCCACGGCTCGGACAAGAAAGTTAAGAGGAAGTAGGATGAGCAAGTCCCAAAATCCTCCGAAGCAGGCTTCGAACGAATCGCGTGCGGTTCTTCGCATGACGCGCATCAGCCCGCAGAAACTGAACCTTCTGGCTCAGCTCATCCGCGGCAAGAAAGTGGACAAGGCCCAGGCCGAACTCCAGTTCTCGCGCAAGCGCGCTGCTGCTGACGTGCTGAAGGTGCTGAACTCGGCCGTTGCGAACGCTGACAACAACCATGGCCTCGATATCGACAGCCTGGTGGTTGCCGAAGCCTTCGTCGGCAAGAACCTGGTGATGAAACGGATGCATGCTCGCGCACGCGGCCGTGGCGCCCGCATCGAGAAGCCGTTCGCCCAGATCACCATCGTCCTCCGCGACACCTCTGCCGTCGCCGAAACCTCCGAGGCCGCATAATGGGTCAGAAGATCAATCCGATCAGCCTGCGGCTGGGAATCAACCGCACCGCTGACAGCCGCTGGTACGCCGACAGCGCCGATTTCGGCCGTCTGCTCCACGAAGACATCAAGATCCGCAAGTTCATCAAGGACAAGCTGAAGCAATCCGGCGTGTCCAAGGTCATCATCGAGCGTCCGCACAAGAAGTGCCGCATCACCGTTCACACCGCCCGCCCGGGCATGGTGATCGGCAAGAAGGGCGCGGACATCGAGACGCTGCGCAAGGCGATCTCGAAGCTCTGCAAGGACGAGGTGTTCCTGAACCTCGTTGAGATCCGCAAGCCGGAGATCGACGCCAACCTCGTCGCCGAAGACGTGGCCCGCCAGCTCGAGCGCCGGGTTTCGTTCCGTCGCGCGATGAAGCGCGCCATGCAGACGACGATGCGGATGGGCGCCCAGGGCGTGCGTCTGACGGTTGCCGGCCGCCTCGGCGGAGCGGAAATCGCTCGCACGGAATGGTACCGCGAGGGCCGCGTTCCGCTGCACACGCTGCGCGCCGAGATCGATTACGGCACGGCGGAAGCCAAGACGACGTACGGCATCATCGGCATCAAGTGCTGGATCTTCAAAGGCGAGATCATGGAGCACGACCCGATGGCGCTCGACAAGAAACAGGACCAGGCCGGCGACAGCCGTCCTCGCCGTGAGCGCCAAGGCGCCGGCGCGTAGATTGAGGACGTAGGTCAATGCTCCAGCCAAAAAAGACCAAGTTCCGGAAGGCCTTCAAGGGGCGCATCAAAGGCGCAGCCAAAGGCGGATTCACGCTCAACTTCGGCTCGCACGGGCTGAAGGCGCTTGAACCGGAGCGCGTGACCGCTCGCCAGATCGAAGCGTGCCGCCGCGCCGTGACCCGCGAAATGAAACGCGTGGGCAAGGTGTGGATCCGCATCTTCCCGGACGTGCCGGTTTCGAAAAAGCCGAACGAAGTCCGGATGGGTTCGGGCAAGGGCGCCCCTGAGCTCTGGGTTGTCCGCGTGAAACCCGGCCGCATCATGTTTGAGATCGATGGCGTCCCCGACGTGATCGCCCGCGAAGCCCTGCGCCTCGGCGCCGCCAAGCTGCCGATCAAGACGAAGATCGTCACCCGCGTTGGAGGCGTCTAATGGCCGCGAAGAAGAAAACCACCACGGAAGACCTGCGCCACAAGACGCCGGACCAGCTGCGTGACGACCTCACGAAGCTGAAGAAGGAGCAGTTCAACCTGCGTTTCCAGAAGGCCACCGGCCAGCTGGAGAAAACTTCGCGCGTTCGCCAGATTCGCCGTGACGTCGCCAGGATCGAAACGATCCTGAACGAAAAATCCAAAGCGCAAGCGGCGTAGGAGAGCATCATGCCAAGACGAGTTATGGAAGGCGTGGTCGTCTCCAGCAAAATGGACAAGACCGCCGTTGTGAAGGTCGAACGGACCTTCATCCACCCGCTGTTCAAGAAGATCGTGCGTCGCTCGAAGCGCTACCACGCTCACGACGAGACGAACGCTGCCGTTGAAGGCCAGCGCGTTTCGATCCGTGAGTGCCCGCCGCGCTCCAAGCTTAAGCACTGGGAAATCGTCCCGACCGAGGGAGAGTCCGCATGATCCAGATGCAGTCAAACCTCGAGGTCGCTGACAACTCGGGCGCCAAGCGCGTCCAGTGCATCAAGGTCCTCGGCGGCTCCAAGCGGCGCTATGCCAGCGTGGGCGACGTGATCGTCGTCTCCGTGAAGGAAGCGACGCCCAAAGGCCGCGTGAAAAAGGGCGACGTCCGTCGCGCTGTCGTCGTTCGCGTTGCGAAAGACATCCAGCGTCGCGATGGCTCGGTCATCCGCTTCGACACCAACGCTGCCGTGCTCGTGAACAACGCGAACGAGCCGGTCGGCACCCGCATTTTCGGACCGGTTCCGCGCGAACTCCGCGCCAAGAACCACATGAAGATCATCTCGCTCGCGCCGGAGGTCCTGTAATGGCCGCCAAGATCAAGAAGGGTGATAAAGTCATCATCCTGGCAGGCAAGGACAAGGGCAAGACCGGCGAAGTCACGAAAGTGATGCCGACCGAGAACCGCTGCATCGTGTCCGGCGCCAACATCGCCACCAAACATCAGAAGCCGACCCAGTTCGACCAGGGCGGCATCAAACGCATTGAAGCGCCGATCCACCTGTCCAACGTCGCCCACGTCGATCCGACGACCGGCAAGGCGACGCGGGTTGGGTTCAAGTTCGACGACAAAGGCCGCAAGGTGCGCTTCGCCAAGCGCTCCGGGGAGAATATCGATGCCTAAGGCGCAGTACACACCGCGGCTCAAGTCGCTCTATACGGCTTCGATCCGTGACAAGCTGAAAGAGCAGTTTGGCTACACGAACCCGATGCAGATCCCGACCCTCGAGAAGGTCGTGATCAACATGGGCGTGGGCGAGGCCGTCTCCGACTCGAAGAAGATCCGCTCGGCCCTGGCCGATCTCGCGGCGATCTCGGGTCAGAAGCCGCAGGAAACGAAGTCGCGCAAGTCGATCGCCAGCTTCAAGCTGCGTGAAGGCATGACGGTTGGCTGCAAGGTCACCCTCCGCCGCGAGCGCATGTTCGAGTTCGTCGACCGGCTGACCACGATCGCCCTTCCGCGCGTGAAGGACTTCCGCGGCCTGAACGGCAAGAGCTTTGACGGCCGTGGCAACTTCGCCATGGGCCTGAAGGAACACATCGTGTTCCCCGAAATCAACTATGACCAGGTCGACCAGATCTGGGGCATGGACATCATTGTGTGCACGACCGCGCGCACGAACGAAGAAGCGAAAGCCCTCCTCGCGGAGTTCGGCTTTCCCTTCCGCAACTAGGCGCGCTGGAGAACGAGATGGCGAAGAAAAGCTCGATCGAAAAGAACAACCGCCGGAAGCGCCTGGCGGAGCAGTATGCGGACAAGCGCGCCGACCTGAAGGCAAAGGCTCTCGACGAGAGCCTTCCTCTGGAAGAGCGTTTCGACGCCCGCATGAAGCTGGCCAAGCTGCCGCGCAACTCCGCTCCGAACCGCGTTCGGAACCGTTGCGAGATCACTGGCCGTCCGCGCGCTTATTACCGGAAGCTCAGAATGTCGCGTATTGCGCTTCGTGAATACGGCGCCGCGGGAATGATCCCCGGCCTCGTGAAATCCAGCTGGTAGGGGAGGTCACACCATGATGATGAACGATCCCCTTGGCGATATGCTGACCCGCATCCGGAACGCGCAAAAGCGCGGCCGGTCGACGGTGTCGACTCCCGCCTCCAAGCTGCGCGCCCACGTTCTCGAGGTGCTGCAGCGCGAAGGCTACATCCGTGGATGGGCTGAGATCGAGAAAGAGGGCCGCAAGGAACTCGACATCGAACTCAAGTACTACGATGGCGCGCCGGTGATCTCCGAGATCCGCCGCATCTCGAAGCCTGGACGCCGGGTGTATTCCTCGGTTCGCGATCTGCCGCTGGTCCGTAACGGCCTTGGCATTTCCATTCTGTCGACGCCGAAGGGCGTGATGTCGGATAACGACGCACGCTCAGCCAACGTCGGCGGCGAAATTCTTTGCCGCGTCTCGTAAGGGACCGGAGGAGCAAGCCATGTCACGTATTGGAAAACTCAGCGTGGACGCCCCTGCCGGGGTCGATCTCAAGCTGGCCGACGGCACGATCACCGTCAAAGGCCCGAAGGGCGAGCTGAAGCTCATCCTGACGGAAGACGTCGTCGTGAAAGTTGACGGTCGTCAGCTCAGCGTTGAGCCGCGCGATGCCGAAGACCGCAAGTCCAAGGCAATGTGGGGCACAACGCGCGCCAACATCCAGAACATGGTTCTGGGCGTGACCACCGGCTTCGAGAAGAACCTTGAACTGCTCGGCGTCGGTTATCGCGCCGCGCTGAAGGGCAAGGATCTCGAACTGAGCCTCGGCTACTCTCACCCGGTGGTCTACAAAGCCCCGGCCGGAATCACCTTCGCTTCGGCCAAACCGACCGAGATCAAGATCACGGGCGCCGACAAGCAGAAGGTCGGCCAGGTCGCCGCCGAAATCCGCAGCTTCCGTCCGCCGGAGCCCTACAAGGGCAAGGGCGTCCGCAAGGTGGGCGAATTCGTCCGCCGCAAGGAAGGCAAGAAGAAGTAAGCCATGCTGTCCCAGCGCAAAAAACACACCCGCCGCGCCGCTCGCGTCCGCACCAAGCTCCGCCTGGTCGCCGCAGGCAAGCCGCGCCTGTCGGTCGCCCGTTCGTCCAAGCACATCTCGGTGCAGCTCATCGACGACGCCCAAGGCGTCACGCTGGCTGCCGCCTCGACGCTGGAGAAGGACGTCACGACGTCCGGCAAATCCGAAGCCGCCAAAGCGGTGGGCAAACTCATCGCCGAGCGCGCGAAGAAAGCCGGCGTCACCGACGTCGTCTTCGATCGCGGCGCTTACCTGTTCCATGGCCGCGTGAAAGCGCTCGCCGATGCCGCCCGTGAGGGCGGTCTGAAATTCTGAGGGAGTAGCTCATGGCGCGCGAAAGAGGCGAGCGGGGCGGCCGCAAGAACCGTGAAGAGGATCGCGAGCAGTCGGAGATCGTCGACAAGCTCGTCGCGATCAACCGCGTCGCCAAGGTTGTGAAGGGCGGCAAGAACTTCGCGTTCGCAGCCCTCGTCGTTGTCGGCGACCAGAAAGGCCGCATCGGCTTCGGCCATGGCAAGGCCCGTGAGGTTCCCGAAGCGATCCGCAAGGCGACGGAAGAAGCCAAGCGCACGATGATCCGCGTACCGCTGCGCGAAGGCCGCACGCTGCACCATGATGGCGGCGGCCGCTGGGGCGCCGGCAAGGTCTATCTGCGTTCGGCGCCTGCCGGTACTGGCGTGATCGCCGGTGGTCCGATGCGCGCTGTGCTCGAAGTCCTGGGGATCCAGGACGTCGTGGCGAAATCGATCGGTTCCTCGAACCCCTACAACATGGTTCGCGCGACTGTTGACGCACTGAAGCACCAGTCCTCGCCCCGCCAGATCGCGTCGAAACGCGGCCTGAAGGTGCAGGATATCGTCGGCCGCCGTACAGACGGCGCCGGCAACGCTGAAGCTGCGCAGTAACGAGCAGGTTGGAGAGCGTAAGATGGCAGCCAAGAAAACGGTCCGCGTGCGCCAAGTCCGCAGCCCGCAGCGCCGCGAAGCTTCTCAGCGCTCGACGCTGATCGGCCTCGGCCTGAACCGCATCCGTCGCGAGCGCGAGCTCGAGGACACCCCGGCCGTCCGCGGGATGATCGCCAAAGTGGCGCATCTCGTCGAGATCGTCGAAGCCTGAGACTGATTGCCGGCTGAGCCCGAGAGGGCAGGCTGGTCCTGGAGTTTGACATGAAACTGAACCAGATTTCCGACAATCCCGGCGCCCGCCAGACGCGCGTTCGCCTGGGCATCGGCGTTGGCTCCGGCAAGGGCAAGACCGGTGGTCGCGGCGTGAAAGGCCAGAAGGCGCGTCGCGGCGTCGCCGTGAACGGCTTCGAAGGCGGCCAGGTGCCGATCTACATGCGCCTTCCCAAGCGTGGCTTCACCCAGCCGAACGCCAAGACGTTTGCGTGGGTGAACATTGGCCGCATCGATGCGGCCGTGAAAGCCGGCAAGCTGGACGCGAAAAAGCCGATCGACGCCGCCGCGCTGACAAAAGCCGGACTGCTGCGCCGCTCCAAGGACGGCGTTCGCCTCCTTGCAAAGGGCGAGATCAAATCCAAAGTTGATCTGGTCGTGTACGGCGCCTCGAAGGCCGCTATCGAAGCGGTCGAGAAGGCTGGCGGCAAAGTGACTGTTACGAAGCCGGCTGCTGCGGAAGCGGCCGAATAAGCTTGCCGTAAAGGCAGGCGCCGGCGCATTCCGCGGACTGTCGTTCCCTCGACGGCCGACGGATTGCGCGAACAGGGAGGCGGGCGGATGGTTTCGGCGGCCGAGCAACTCGCGCGCAACATCAGTTTTTCGACCTTTGGCAAAGCCAAAGAGCTGCAGGCGCGCATCTGGTTCACGATCGGCGCCCTGATCGTCTATCGCATCGGCACCCACGTTCCGATTCCCGGCGTTGACCCGGGCCAGTACGCAGCCGCCTTCGGCGACGCTGCGAACGGCATCCTGGGCATGTGGAACACGTTCTCCGGCGGCGCCGTTCAGCGCATGGCGATCTTCGCACTGAACGTCATGCCGTACATTTCGGCCTCGATCATCGTCCAGATCCTCACGACCGCCGTTCCCTCGCTGGAGCGGCTGAAGAAGGAAGGCGAGGGCGGCCGCAAGCAGATCAACCAGTATACCCGCTACCTGACGGTGGTTCTTGCCATCGCGCAGGCCTCTGGCGTCGCGATTGCGCTGAACGCAGTCGACGCCGGCACCGGCCAATCGATGGCCGTTACCCCGGGCCCGTACTTCCTGGCTTCGACCATCATCACCCTGGTCGGCGGCACCGTGTTCTTGATGTGGCTGGGCGAGCAGATCACCGCCCGCGGCATCGGCAACGGCATCTCGCTGATCATCTTCGCCGGCATCGTGGCAGAGCTGCCCACCTTCGTGGTTCGCTCGTTCGTGCAGATGCGCGACGGTAGCCTGTCCTTCCTGGCGATTGCGGCGATTGCGGCGCTGTCGGTCGCACTGGTCGTGTTCATCGTCTTCATCGAGCGCTCGCAGCGCCGGCTTCTCATCCAGTATCCCAAGCGCCAGCAGGGCAACCGGATGGTTGGCGGGGAATCCTCGTTCCTGCCGCTGAAAGTGAACTCGGCCGGAGTCATCCCGCCGATCTTCGCTTCGTCGCTGTTGCTGCTGCCGAATACCATTGCCGGCTTCGCCAACAGCCAGGGCGCTTCGGACGGATGGTGGTCGAGCACGCTGAACTTCATTCAGGTGTATCTCAGCCACGGCCAGCCCGGCTTCATCGTGCTTTACGGCGCACTGATCATCTTCTTCTGCTTCTTCTACACGTCGATCGTGTTCAATCCGGAAGAGACCGCCGAGAACCTGCGCAAGTATGGCGGCTTTATCCCTGGCTATCGTCCCGGCAAGCGGACGGCTGAGCATCTCGACTATGTGCTGACCCGTCTGACCGTGATTGGTTCGATCTACATCGCCGCGGTCTGCCTGATTCCCGAGATCCTGAGGGCCACGCCGTTCGGCGCCTCGTTCTATATCGGCGGCACGTCGATCCTGATCGTCGTGTCGGTTACGATGGATACCGTGACGCAGATCCAGTCCCACCTGATCGGCCACCAGTATGAAGGCATGATCAAGCGGGCGCGGCTGGGGGGCCGCAAGAAATGAACCTGATCCTGTTCGGACCGCCGGCGGCGGGCAAGGGCACCCAGGCCAAGAAGCTCGTGGCCGACCGTGGCTTCATCCAGCTCTCGACCGGCGACATGCTGCGCGCCGCGCGCAAGTCCGGCAGCGAGCTGGGAAAACGGGTCGCCGGAATCATGGATTCGGGCGGGCTGGTCTCCGACGAGGTCGTGATCGCCCTGATCGAGGAACAGCTCGATCTTAACCCCAAGACGGCCGGATTCATCTTTGACGGCTTCCCGCGGACGATTCCGCAGGCCCAGGCCCTGGACGAGGCGCTCGAAAAACGGGGCACCAAGGTTCACGCGGTCATCCGCCTGAAGGTGGACGAGCAGGCCCTGATCGACCGGATTACCCAGAGATTCGAGGCCGAAGGCCGGGCTGACGACAACCCGGACGCCTTCATGAAGCGCCTGACCGCCTACAACAGCCAGACAGCCCCCCTCCTGCCGATCTATGCCGGGCAGGGGAAGCTCACGGAAGTTGATGGAATGCAAGAGATTACGGCCGTTTCGACGGCCATCGGGGGTATCCTCGACGGGGCCATGAAATCGGCCTCAAAGGCGTGAGACAGAGGTTAAATAAGCGGTTGACGGGGCAGGGTCCCCTTCTATAGATAGCGGCTTCCGCGACGGGCATATGCTTCGCCGCGCCGCTCTGGCGTCGCGCGGGTATGCGCGTCTCTGGCGTTTTCGGCAGACTAAATTCGCTGGTCCACAGGGGCCTTGGCGATCGTTCAGGAGGGGCAATTGGCCCGTATTGCAGGCGTCAACATTCCTACCGCGAAACGCGTCGAAATCGCGTTGACCTACATTCACGGGATTGGCCCGGCGAAAGCCAAGGAAATCACCGCGAAAGTGGGCATCGATTCGGCCCGCCGCGTGAACCAGCTGACGGACGCCGAAGTCCTGAAGATCCGCGAAACGATCGACGCCGACTTCCTCGTCGAGGGCGACCTCCGTCGCGAAGTTGCGATGAACATCAAACGTCTCATGGATCTTGGCTGCTATCGCGGCCTGCGTCACCGCCGCGGCCTGCCTGTGCGCGGCCAGCGCACCCACACCAACGCTCGCACGCGCAAAGGCCCCGCTAAGGCCATTGCCGGCAAGAAGAAATAGACCGAAGGAACCGACCGTATGGCTCGCGAAGCGACCCGAGTTAAAAAGCGCGAACGCAAGAACATTGCGTCGGGCGTTGCGCATGTGAATGCGTCCTTCAACAACACCATCATCACCATCGCGGACGCGCAGGGAAACACGATTTCCTGGTCGTCGGCCGGCTCGATGGGCTTCAAGGGTTCGCGCAAATCGACCCCGTACGCCGCTCAGGTCGCCGCTGAAGACGCCGGCCGCAAGGCTCAGGAACACGGCATGAAGACGCTGGAAGTTCTGGTCCATGGTCCGGGTTCGGGTCGTGAGTCGGCTCTGCGCGCGCTGCAGTCGGTTGGCTTCGCGATCACCACCATTCACGACACGACGTCCGTTCCGCACAATGGATGCCGTCCGCCGAAACGCCGCCGCGTCTAGGCTGCGGTCGAGTTCGTCCGCGTTCGGTATCTACGTTCAGAAAGGCCACATTCTATGGCGACTCCCGCCGCTTCAGTGAACGACAAGAACTGGAAAGACCTGATCCGCCCCAACCGTCCGGTTGTTGAGCATGATCGGGACGCCCAGCGTCACGCCAAGCTTGTGATCGAGCCGCTCGAGCGCGGCTTCGGCACGACGCTCGGCAACGCGCTGCGTCGCGTGCTGCTGTCGTCGCTGCAGGGCGCGGCCATCACCGGCATCCAGATCGACGGCGTCGTCCACGAGTTCTCATCCGTTCCGGGCGTCCGCGAAGACGTCACTGACATCGTGCTGAACCTGAAGCGCGTCGCGATCCGCATGGTCTCCGATACGCCGAAGCGCATGACGCTGAAGGCGAGCGGAGCTGGCCCTGTCAAGGCTGGCCAGATCGAGACCTCGGGCGACATTGAAATCCTGAACCCCGATCACGTCATCTGCCACCTCGACGAGAACTCGGAACTCCGCATCGAATTCACGGTCGCCACCGGTAAGGGCTATGTCCCCGCCGACCGCAACCGTCCGGACGACGCTCCGCTGGGCTTCATCCCGATCGACTCGATCTTCTCGCCGGTTGAGCGCGTGGGCGTGTTCGTTGAAGACACCCGCGCCGGCCAGGTGCTGGACTATGATAAGCTGACGCTCGACGTTCAGACCGATGGCTCGGTCACGCCGGAAAACGCCGTGGCCTACGCCGCGCGCATCCTGCAGGACCAGCTGCAACTGCTCATCACCTTCGACGAGCCGGTTGCCGCTTCTTCGGCCGACGACGAGCCGGATCTGGGCTTCAACCCGGTGCTGCTCAAAAAGGTCGACGAGCTGGAGCTGTCCGTGCGTTCGGCCAACTGCCTGCGCAACGACAACATCGTCTACATCGGCGACCTCATCCAGAAGTCGGAAGCGGAAATGCTCCGCACCCCGAACTTCGGCCGCAAGTCGCTCAACGAGATCAAGGAAGTTCTCGCTGGCATGGGCCTTCACCTCGGCATGGACGTGCCGAGCTGGCCGCCTGAGAACATCGAAGAACTCGCCAAGAAATACGAAGACCACAACTGATAAGGAGCGGCTCCATAAGAGGGGCCGACTAGTCTCATGCGCCACGGTTTCGCGCTTCGCAAACTCAACCGGACTCACGAGCATCGCAAGGCGATGTTCGCGAACATGTCCGGCGCCCTGATCCGCCACGAGCAGATCACGACGACGCTTCCGAAGGCGAAGGAACTCCGTTCCGTCGTCGAGAAGCTGATCACGCTGTCCAAGAAGGGCGACCTTGGTTCGCGCCGTCTGGCTGCTGCTCAGCTGAAGGAAGACGTGCTGGTCCAGAAGCTGTTCTCGACCCTGGCTGAGCGTTACAAGGACCGCGCTGGCGGCTACACCCGCGTTCTAAAAGCGGGCTTCCGCGCCGGCGACAACGCCCCGCTGGCTGTTATCGAGCTGGTTGACCGTGATCCGGAAGCGAAAGGCGCCGACGACCGCGCCCGCGTTGCGGCCGAAGCCGAGCTGCAGGACGCCTGATCCTGCTAAGGAATCAAGAGTTTCGGAAAGGCCGCCTTCGGGCGGCCTTTCTGCGTTTTGGGGTGTTGGTCAGGCTGTTCAAACGCCTTGTTTGCGCCGGAATCCGGACCTAGCTCCAGACAGGCGCGGACGGGGTCCTGCTTCGGATAGCCCCGTCTGGCGAGCGTTGCAGGAGTTCGGGATGAACAGACAGAACATCCTTCTTGTCATGGCGGCTTCGGTCGCGACGGCGCTGGCGATGATCGCTGTGCCGGCAGTCGGCCAGCTCGCCCAGACGCCGCCCAAAACCCAGGATCAGCCCGTTCAGATGGCGCAGCTGGTTGCGCCGAGCGACCGGGTTGTGCCGGCCAGCCGGATCGACGTGCAGCAATCCTTTTCGCCAGTCGTGCAGCGGACAGCGCCGGCCGTGGTCAACGTGTTCACCGCCAAGCAGATGGCCGTTTGTCCCTACACTGATCCGTTCTTTGCGCAGTTCTATTGCGGCCGGAACGCGGGCCGCACCGAAAAGCGCGAGACCTCGCTGGGCTCTGGCGTCATGGTTGGCGCAGACGGCGTCATCGTCACCAACAACCACGTCGTCGCCGCCGGGACTGAATTCCGCGTCGTGCTGTCGGATCGCCGCGAGTTTCCCGCGACGCTGGTTATGGCGGACGCGCGCACTGATCTTGCCGTGCTGAAGATTGATCCCAAGGGCGAGAAGCTCCCGACGCTGGATTTCGCAGATACGCGCGGCGTGCAGGTTGGCGACCTGGTGTTGGCGATCGGCAACCC
>Ga0075163_10006906_pt1 | contig 15040 bp, 16 predicted proteins | sample JI1023141ADNA_FD_71478 | JGI IMG/M metagenome (GOLD analysis project Ga0075163, IMG submission 71478) | Wastewater effluent complex algal communities from Wisconsin, to seasonally profile nutrient transformation and Carbon sequestration -... | ecosystem: Engineered > WWTP > Effluent > Algae... | reverse complement strand
AATCAGATTTAGCATGTCTGGTTAAATATAGTCTTTTACTGCCCATTAAATTGTTTTATAGTTGGTAAATCGTGGAATCAGTTAAATTGTGTAAAAATAATGTATTTGTTGGATTCTCTCTATTCCAGGCACTTGGCAGGCCATAAATGCTAAACTTTCAACAAATATTTGCGTTTTAGCTTTATCTTTACAGATTGTGTTGACAAATTCTGCAAACGATTGAGTAAAATAAAACCCCACCAAGATAATATTGAGCTAATGTTCCCCGATGAGGTCTACCTCAGGGGAGAGGAGTTGTTTGAGGATGGGGCTGTTTTGGAGTTTACTCCCATTGAAAAGAACCTATTTTCTTTTGTGGTCAGCGATGGTCAACGCTTTGAGGTGGAATGGTTGCGTCCTTTCACAAAACACCAGAGAGCCAGCTGTGATTGTAGCTTTTTTAAAGCCGAAAAAGTTTGCAGACATGTTGTGGCTGCTATCCTTGCTTACAAGGCGACACTTCCGGAAAAAAAAGAAAAACCCGCAGAATCCCAACAGAAATCAGGCCTCAATCTCTTTACTTTACTCAACAATGTAACCAAAGAGGAACTCAAAGCATTTATCAAAAATTATGCTCAGACAGATAAAAAACTGTCAACAGCTCTGAAGGTACATTTTGCCAGAAAGGTGGATTTGCACGACAATGAAAAAAAATACAGATCCATCCTCGACGCCATCATCCGCCCGGTAACTACGGGTTCAGCAACCATCAAAATATCAGATGTCAAGAGCCTCAATCAGGTAGCCATCGAATTTGTTGAACAGGCATGGGATGCCATTGCCCTGGGCCAATATGGCGAGGCTTTGATACTGACAAAGGTTACCCTCTCGAAACTCTGTTATACCCTTCACCACAATAATGGGGCGATATCGGTTTTGGAAAAAAACATCACCATTTGCCATGAAATCCTGGAAAGAATAGGATTAAAATCTCCCAGCATTGAAGTAAAGGAAAACGTAGTTGCTTTTCTAAAAGAATTAGCCAATTTTTCTTATTATCCATATCTCGACCTCAGAAAAAATGCCATAATGGTGCTGCTTCATCTTAAAAAAGCACCAGTAGAAGCACATGACATCATCGCTTCTCAGCTTTGGCGAAAAAGGGAAGATGTAAATCAATTGGTAGTATTATCGGCGCTATCGGTAATTGTAGGTTATCGTATGGGCAATTCATTATCTATGGATGGCCGCCTCCTGCACCTTACAGAAAAGACAGCTAACTTACTTTTGCAGGAACAATTTTATCCTGAAGTGGATGCATTCTGCCAAAGTGCTAATAAGAGTCATAAAGATCTGCCCCTGATTCACATTAAAGCGCTCCATCAATATAAGCCCAAAACCGTGATCCAGGAAGCCGCCAATTATTTCCTCCAGTTCAAAGATCTTAGAATTGTAGATTGGCTTAGAGAAACAGTAGATGCAACCCAATTTGATAAGTTTAGGTCTATCATTGAAAAAAAATCAAAAGAGGTAAAATCCGATCCCTATTTCTATTGCCTTTATCTATTTCGATCAAGGCAAGATGAGCCACTTATGGAATGGCTGAAATCACAACGCGATTTCAGAATGGTAATGATGATGGATGAATATTTGTATCCTCGTTTTCCTGAAGAATTAACAAGGTTATACGAAATGATGTCAGAAGATTTTTTAAACCAACACATTGGACGCCATGCCTATGTTTTTATGGATGAATTGTTGCAACACCTCAATAAAATAAAAGCGGGTAAAATTGCAAATAAGATTGCTTTATTGATTGAAATGAAGTTTCCCCACCGCTCCCGAATGTCGGATCTGGTATAATAAAAAACCCCGAACTTTAACAAGATCGGGGTTGGTGCCCAAGACTGGATTCGAACCAGCACACCCTTACGGACGCTGCGCCCTGAACACAGTGCGTCTACCAATTTCGCCACTTGGGCAAAGGCTGTGCAAATATAAAAAATTGAACGGATTTTTAAATAAAATAAACTACAATCTTATAATTTAATTGCCCTTGTTATCTCTCTCTTCCTGCCAGGTCCAGGATGATTTTCAAGGTGAAATCCCACCTTTTTTAAGGTTCTTTTAAAAATGCCTTTGGCACAATAGGTAGTCAGTACTCCATTGCGATCCAATAGATTATACATCTTTTGTAAGATTTCCTCCGACCATAATTCGGGCTGACATTCCGGAGCAAATGCATCGAAATAGATGAGGTCAAATTTGTTTTCACTTTCGAAATCTTCCAAAACAGTATGCCATTTTGTAAAAATTGACCCCTGACACAATTGATGGTTCTGGTTCCACAGAAGTCGGTGTAAATCCATAAATACTTCATCAAAAGGGGCTGCAAAAAGTGCAGAAAAGTTAGTTTGCTGTATGATCTCTATTGGTACCGGAAAAGCCTCTACCCCTGTATACTGGATAGTTAATCCATGTTGACCCGCATATTGAAAACTAAGGGCAGCATTCAACCCTGTGCCAAAGCCCATTTCAAAAAGTCGAATGTGTTGATATCCTTTTTCTGCAAGGTATTGCAAACCCAATTGGATAAAAACCACCTTACTTTCTTCTAAGGCACCATGTACAGAATGGTAGCTTGCATTGAATTGAGATGTAAACAAGGTATTACTTCCATCAGTCGTCGGTACAACAGAATAAGTCATGGCTATTTAAAGATTGACATAAGTTACTCCTTCTCCTCCAAGATTCTCTTCAGGATGCCAGTACTTTTTGATGTCTTTATATTCCCTAAATTTTTCATGTACCTTTCTTTTAAGCGTGCCATTGCCTACTCCGTGGATGATCCTTAATTCATGGGCGTTGTTAATGATGGCTTTTTCTAAAAACTCTTCCAAAAATACCATGGCTTCTTCGGCCCGATAACCTCTTATGTCGAGTTTTGAATCAAATGAACCCATGCCACTGAGGTGACTGGTATTGACAGAATTTTCTCTTTGTGTTTCGATTGGTTTGTTTGAAGGAATCAAATCTTTCAATGGCACCTTGATTTTGAAAAAGCCCATTTCAAGTTCAGCTGTATCTTTGTCAATACCCAGAATTTTACCAATGCTGGTGCCGTTTCTCACCTGCGCATATCCACCCACCTCTATGGCTTTTTGAGTCTTAACGGTATGGGTGTACATTTCTGTTTTGATCTGCCCAATTTGTTCTGCTATAACCTGTGTATCTGCTTTTTTCTCCTCCAGCACTTTTTGAACCTCTTCAGGCTTTGTGGTTGCTTTTAAATTTTTAAGCATTTTTTGAAGCTCTTTCTGCATCTCAGCTTGCTGATAAAGTGTAGCCTCTTTTTGTTCGAGCTTGAGTTTTTTTCTCCTAAACTCCAGTTCACCATGCAATTGGTCATAGGTCTTCATCAGCCGGTCGAGCCTTTCTTCTTTTTCTAACACCAGGGTCATTTTTTTCTCAAATTCCTGTCTTTCTGCCTGCAGGTTGACCAACATTTCTTCCATGCTTTGCTCGTGCTTACCGGCTCGTTTTTTTGCATACTCGATTACCTCTTCAGGCAGGCCGGTTTTTTCAGCTATTTCAAAGGCAAATGAAGATCCCGGTTTACCAACAATCAACTGATATGTAGGAATAAGTCCTTTTTTGTCAAATTCCATGCTTCCATTGACAAAACCATGATTTTTGAAGGCAAAGTATTTTAGATTTGAATAGTGTGTGGTCACGGTCCCAAAACACCTAATTTGTTGTAATTTTTTCAAAATGGCTTCTGCTATTCCTCCGCCAATCTTTGGATCAGTTCCTGATCCGAATTCATCAATCAACACCAAGGTTTTATCATCGGCATTTTCAAGAAAATATTTCATGTTTGCCAAATGTGAACTGTAAGTACTCAGGTCATCTTCCAAACTTTGCTGGTCTCCAATGTCAGCAAAAAAGTGATGAAAGATTGACATTCTTGAATTTTCATTGGCTGTAACCAAAATACCACTTTGCGCCATGAGATGAAGCAGACCAATGGTTTTTAGGGTCACCGATTTACCACCTGCATTGGGCCCGCTTAAAATTAAAAATCGATTGGTCTTATCCAATGATAAATCAAAACTAACTGTCTTTCTTTCCAGTTCTTTCAAACGCAGAAAAAGTAACGGATTTCTGGCTTCCTTGAGGTCAAAGCCTGCCTTTCCGCCCATGATAGGCCGTGATGCTTGTGTTAAAAGACCAAATCTGGCTTTTGCACGGATGGCATCCAACTTGGCGATGGCCTCAAATGTAGATTCAATGGAAGGTCCAAATGGCCTCAATTGGTGACACAATTCTCTGATGATTTTATAGATCTCTGCCCTTCTTTCAGCATACAGATTGTGTACTTCGTTATTGAGGGCAAGGGTTTTTTCAGGTTCGATAAACACGGTTTTTCCGGTGGCTGATTCATCGTGAATAATGCCTGGTATTTTTCTTTTGTATTCTGCCGCAACCATGAGCACTGTTCTACCATTTCTGATAGATTCAAATCCTTCTGTAAGGTATCCACGCTCTCTGTAAAAGAGCAATTCCTGGTGAAAAGTCTTTTCGGTCTCTCTTTCTTTATTTTGAATGGCCTTTGATATCTTCAATAAGCCTTCTGATGCATTGGGTCTGACATTGCCTTCATCATCAAATATTCTTTCAATATCTTTGATTAACCGGCTATCCAGATTTATCGATAATCCGATTTTTGAAAGATGTGGAGCTGCTTTCTGAATGATATAATCCTGAAAATAATTGTAAACCTGGGTTCCTAAAAATAAAATACGGTGGATTCTTTGAATGGATTCTACTTCCAGAACATAGCCATCTTTAGAGAGTAAAAACAAGTCAGAAGCAATGTTTTCATAAGAACCACAGGGTAGGGCAGCACCTCTTTCTATGCATTTTTTATATTCATCTGTCTCGTGTAGGCTTATTTCTATCTCCTCCTTTTGGGTCAAAGGCTGTGTGTTTAAAATAATTTGTTTGCCATCTGCTCCCAAACATTCAGCAGCAATCAATTGAAGTAACTTATTAAACTCCAGTTTTTCAAATATATCCTTGGGATAATTTTCCATGTATTTTTTTTACTACAATACCTGGTTAAGGGTATGATTTAATTCTATTATGTAATCGGATTTCCCTGGTTTTTGTTCAATTCAACCCTTGCTCCGGGCCAAATATCCTGAATCGAAAAGCCATATCTTTTTGATAGCAACCACCACGAAACCAGAGCACAAAGGTAAAAAGAAATGGTCATTGGCCATGGATTCACCATTTTTTGCTCAAAAAGGGTCTCGGTCTGCAGTACACTTCCTTCATACTTCAAAACAATAGATCCAAAAAGATTGGTAGCGGTGTGAATCCCAATGGATAACTCCAGTCCGTTATCAACTATGGCCAGGAGTGCCAAAAAAAGCCCAGCACCTAAATAATAAGCTTGCATGGTAGCAAATCCAAATTTTGATACTTCCGGATTGGCGCTGTGTACCAAAGAAAAAAAGCAAGTACTTACCACCAAAGACCACACGATGGATTGGGTTGCTTTATAACTAGCTTGTAAAACATACCCTCTGAAAAAGACCTCTTCCATAGCGGATTGAACAGGTATCAAAAACAGTCCGATAATCAAAAGAGGAATAAAGGCTGAAAGATGGAATTGAAAACGGTAAGATTCAGGATTGTTAAAATAAAAAAACAACTCAGCTATAACGGTTAAAATAAGCCATATACCCATGCCCCAAAAAAACCTTGAAAAGTCAAATTTTTTTCTTGAAGTCAGGGTCGTTAAAAGCGGTATTCTCTGCATTTTTAATAAAAATAAGAGTCCAAGCCACCCACCTACAAATGTCAATAACATGAGCAAAAAACCAAGGTTGTAGTCAATGTGTAACAACGAAAAATCATTGGTTTTTAGAAAAGCTTTTACCTCATCTGTGCCGATCTTGTGTTCTCTTATTTTTAAGGTTTGTATTATCACCATTGGGATCTGGCCCACATAGTATCCGAAACCCACGGCAAGTACACTCCAAAAATAATTCACCCAATGAAATGAATGATCTTTCCCGGCCTGAACAAAACTCAATTTGTTCATTTGAGCTCAATTTCGCCTGTGAAAACCGGAGTTGCAGGCCCTTTTAAAACAACTTGAGTGTACGATGTATCTTGTCGCTGAAAGGAAACTTTTAATCTACCCCCTTTTGTTTGAACCAACAGAGGGGATTCAAGATGATAGTGATGTGCTGTAGCCAGGGCTGCCGCTGTAACCCCAGTACCACAACTAAGGGTTTCGTCTTCAACCCCTCTTTCGTAGGTAGCAACATGCAGGATCAATCCATCCCAAAAACACAAATTGACATTGATACCTGCTGAAATATATTTTTCGCTGTATCTAATTTTTTTACCCTCTTCAACGATGTTTGTTAAGTCTTCCTTTTCTGTAAATCTCACATAATGAGGAGATCCGGTATTGAGAACATATTCCGATGATTTGATTATGTCAATAGTATCAACATCAGCCATTCCGAGTGCCACCTCATCACCTTCAATTGAAGCAAAGTGGGGTCCATCAGCGGCAATAAAATGAACTTCTGGCCCGCAATATCCAAGTTTGTGCGCCAGGGCAGCAATGCATCTGCCTCCATTTCCACACATGGTGCTCAATCCGCCATCTGAATTGTAATAGACCATTTCGAAGCTGAAATTTTCGTGCTTAGCTATGATCATTAAGCCATCAGCCCCAATGCCAAATTTTCTATCGCAAAGTCTGGCCACTTCGAAATTATCAATTGATTTAAGATTGTTTAATATGCCGTCAATGATGATAAAATCATTTCCGGTGCCCTGGTATTTAAAAAAAGGCAAACTCATTTTATTCATTATGCAAAAATAAGGGGAGTATTGTTAATATGGAGAAAAATCTAGTTCAATTAAGTTCAAATTAAAAAATTATATAATATATATTTTCAATTTGTATATTTGCCACTGATAATAACTAAGTCCCAAATTACGTTTGGGCTATACAAATTGAATTCAAACAAAATCTGTAATATGTTTAACCTTAGCTTTTTCTTATTTCAGGACGCTGCAAATACGACCACAGAAACAGTACAATCTGAGCAAAACCTGATTGATTTAATATTGTTGGGTGGTCCGATTGGTGTGGCCATCGTGGCAATCTTATTAATATTATCTGTTCTGGCTGTTTACATTTTTGTTGAAAGATGGCTGACCATTTCTCAGGCGGGTAAAATTGATGATAACTTTATTAATAACATAAGAGCTGCGGTGGCGTCAAACAACATAGAAGGAGCCAAAAATTTATGCAGATCTACGGACACCCCGGTTGCAAGAATGGTTGAAAAAGGGCTGCAGCGCATTGGCAAGCCCCTCAAGGATATTGACGCGGCGGTTGAAAACGTAGGTAATTTGGAAGTGTTTAAACTGGAGAAAAACCTATCGACCCTGGCCAGTATTTCGGGTGCCGCTCCAATGGTGGGCTTTTTAGGTACCGTAACAGGTATGATCATAGCCTTTTATAAAATGGCCAGTGAGCAAAATGTAACTCCGGATGTATTGGCAGGCGGTATTTACCAAGCTTTGATAACCACCGCTTTAGGTTTAGTAATAGGAATTTTTTCCTTTGTTGGTTATAACTATTTAGTTGCTAAAGTCGAACAAGTAATCTTTTTGATGGAGCGTTCAACCCTCGAGTTTATGGACCTATTGCAGGAACCTACGCGATAATTTTTTAAAATTAACCATGTTAAGTAAAAACAGAAGCAAGGTTCAGGCAGAGTTTAACCTCTCATCTTTGACAGATATTATCTTTCTGTTATTGATCTTTTTTATGCTAACCTCAAAAATGGTTCAGATCAATATGCCTTTGCCTGAATCGGATTCAAAAACAGTTGCACCTACTGACATCGCTGTTATGATCAAGTTGGATGACTCTGTTAGTTTAAACGGGAAGGCATCTTCATGGGAAAACATAGAAAAGGATGTTGCTACCTATGTTCGTTACTCTAAAAACAAAGAGAATGCTACGATTTCTATCATAGCCGAAACAGGTGTAACCTATGATAAAATGCACATAATTATGAAAATTGCCAGTGGATTGAAGCTACGGGCAATATTGGCAACTCAACCTCACAGTTAATCATGGCGGTATATAGAAAACAAAAGGCAAAAGCAGATTTTAATATGTCCTCATTAACGGATATTATCTTTCTGTTATTGATCTTTTTTATGTTGACCTCATCCATGGTTACTCCTAATGCACTCAATTTGCAACTTCCTGGTAGAAAGAGTACCATGCCAAGAAGTAATACACCGCCAGTCAGAGTGGCTATTTCCGCAGATAATGGATTTAGCTACAATGGTGAGGCTGTAAGTATTGAGGGCCTTGAGAAAAGGCTCGTTTCCTTAAAAAAGGCGAAAGGAAAAGATGCAACATTAAACATCTCACCTTCAGGGCAAGCATCAAATGAGTCAGTTGTAGCGGTTATGGACATTGCTTATCGTTATGAAATTCGTGCGGTATTGAATGACCCTCAATAATTTACCTTGATGAGGGGCAAGTACATCCCTTCTTACATACATGGAAAATTCTGAAAACAGGGACTATATTGGAGTTATCATAAGTGGTTTGTTACATACACTTATCTTGTTTTTAGCCTTACATTTTACTTTTCTCAAAAGATCTCCGCTGATTCCCACCGCTATTGAAGTTGTTTTTGAACAAGCAGAATTGCAGCCTGTTCAGGAAACCACCACCCTCGAAAATGCCAGTCAAACTGAGACCATTACGAAGCCGGCAGCTGTAGCTGAAAATCCCAATAATAACTCAAAACCTGCCACATCCAATACTGCATCAAACAAGGCACCGTCAGCTGGAAATAACTCCACTTCTTCCAGCAATACGCAGGAGAATGCGGATGTTGTTGCCACTAAAAAGAAACAGTTTGGTGACTTATTTGGCAAACAAAAAAGCGGCACTGGGCAAGAAAGTGATGGCACTGCCAAAGAGGATGGAGGTGCCTTAGGTTCTATAAGCAAAGGCAACGGCATCATAGGAGGTGGGCTTGCTGGCCGTAAAGTGCTAGAAGTGCCTGCTGTTAGTGAAAACTCTCAAAAAACAGGAAGGGTTGTGGTAAAGGTGTGTGTAGGCAGCAATGGAAAAGTCAGCTCTGCCAAATACACACAACAAGGCTCAACTACCCTTGACGCACAACTCATCAGGCTTGCAGAGAAGGGTGCTGCTAAATACCTTTTTTCCACTGCAGATATAGAAAGCCAATGTGGGAGCATTACCTTCGATTTTAAAGTCAGGTAATTTTCTTGTCTTTTTTATTTCATAATTTTAGTAATGTCTGGATTTTACTTATTTTGTCGCATGTATTAATCAAAAAATAACATTTCATATTTTATTTTTTTTGCCAATAAAACATGTAAAACCAATCAAAGAATTATGAATATTTTATGCATTTCACGTTTTTTTAAAGGATCGGATTTTCTCAAGGCAGTACATGAGGAGGGGCATAATGCCTATTTAATAACTTCCACCGTACTCGATAAAGAGAATTGGCCATGGGATAGTATAACTGAAACCTTCTACATGGTGGAAGATGAAGAGGGAAACTGGAATATGGGAGACCTCATCAATGGACTTGCATTTACTATGCGAAGGTTAAAATTTGATATTCTTGTTTCTTTGGATGATTTTGATGTTGAAGCGGCAGCGCATCTAAGAGAATACTTTAGAATTGATGGCATGGGCGAATCGACAGCCCGGTATTTCAGAGATAAGTTGGCCATGCGAATCAAGGCAAGAGATGCCGGTATCCAGGTACCTGATTTTACCTCTCTTTTTCATGATAGTGATATAGATAACTTTACCCAAAATGTTGGGGCTCCTTGGATACTTAAACCAAGAGGTCAGGCTTCAGCAACCGGCATGTCTAAAGTTTACAATAAAGAAGAATTGTGGGAAAAATTACATCAGTTAGGAGACAAAAGACATTCTTTTTTACTCGAAAAATTTGCCCCTGGTGATGTCTTTCATGTTGACTCACTTACTTTTAATGGAAAAGTAATATTTTCAAAAGTTAGCCAATATCTCAACACCCCTTTTGAAGTAGCTCATGGAGGTGGCATTTTTCGTTCATGTACCCTAAAAATAAACAGCTGGGAGGATCAGAAATTAAAGCAAATGAATGAAGAAATCATGAAATCATTTGGTATGGTCTTTAGTGCATCCCACACAGAATTTATAAAGGGCAAAGATGGAAAATATTATTTTCTCGAAACATCCTCCAGGGTAGGAGGAGCCCATTTGTCAGATATGGTAGAAAAAGCCACAGGTATTAATCTCTGGACAGAATGGGCAAAAATTGAAATTGCAGCACACACCGGAAAAAAATACAAATTGCCCAAAATCCAAGATGACTATGCCGGTATCATTGTTTCCTTAAGCAAGTTTGAAAAACCATCCGTATCAGCTTTTGATGATGCAGAAGTAGTGTGGCACCTCGACAAAAAACACCACATTGGGCTGATCGTAAGATCTGAAAGTCAGGAAAGAGTGATGGACCTTCTGGATCAATATGCTGAGAGAATAAAAAATGAATTCCACGCCAGCCTGCCTGCACAGGATCGGCCTACAAATTAATAGTTGGAATTAACGCTAAAATAATATTGCCTTGATATTTAAATAATAAGCCCTGTCTAAATTTGTATTATAAAAATTAATCAAATGGACAGAAAGATATTATTGTCAATCTTGATGGCGTTAATCATTTTAATGCCAATAACGATGATTTCTTTATTCTGGAAAAAGTAGTTTTCAGACTACATAATCGTGCTTAACCACCAGTGCAAAAAGGCCGGGTTCTAATTCAAGATAACCCTGCTCGTAGCAAAATTTATAGATCTTACCAGATTTGGTGACAAATTCATTGGTGTGATAGGCAAATTTAAAGCCTTCTTCAACTAACTGCTCTTTTTGTACTTTAGCCCTTCCGCTGCTGTTCAATTCAGCCAGTATTCTTCTGTTTTTTCTAAGAATACTATTAATTCCAGACATGAATAAAGTGGCATTTCTGTTGCGGGTATTGTGATAGGCAGTCCTGCAATCTGAGGAACAAAATCGTTTATCGGATCTTCCCAGGATTTTTTCGTTGCAAACCAAACAGGTTTTGGGTTTACTCTTGTTCATAGCATAATATTTTTCGGGTAAATAATTGTGTAACGTACAATTTTGAAAAATGTTGTTTCAGTTGCTATAATTTTGTGAAAAAGGTCAGGTTGATAGGTAAATGTGCTATCTGGTTGATAACCAGTTTCATATTTTTAGCATTCTTATTTTGAATTTGTTGAAGAGATTATATTTTTGCAGTCTCAAATAAAACAGAAACATGGGAAGGGCATTTGAATACCGCAGAGCCGCAAAGGAGAAAAGATGGGCTAATATGTCAAGGGTTTTTCCAAAAATCAGCCGGACCATTACCTTGGCTGCAAAGGAAGGTGGAACAGATCCTGATATGAACTCCAAACTCAGGTTGGCCATAGCCCTCGCCAAAGCCAATAATATGCCCAAAGACAATGTAGAGGCAGCCATTAAACGGGCAGATGGCAAGGACGGTGCGGATTTTGTGGAAGTCAGCTATGAAGGTAAAGGCCCCCATGGCGTACTGGTTTTTGTTGAATGTGCCACTGACAATACGACCAGAACAGTTGCCAATGTGAAGTCTTACTTCAATAAATCCAATGGTCAGGTGGTTCCATCCGGTTCACTGGAGTTCCTATTTGACAGAAAAACAGTGATTGAATTTGAGAAACCTGCCAATATTGACATGGAAGAACTCGAATTTGAATTGATTGACCGTGGTCTACAGGAATTTGAATTTGATGGCAACTCCGTCTATGCCTATGGCGATTACACTCACTTTGGTTCACTGGTCAAGGCCTTTGAAGAAAAAGGAATCAATGTAACTTCTGCTCAATTAGAGAGAATTCCTACCTCACCCATTGAGTTTACTGAAGACCAAATGGTGGATATTCAAAAATTGCTAGACAAGCTGGAAGATGATGACGATGTCCAACATGTGTACACCAACATGGCCTAATCTTACATAGGAATAAAAAGGGTATGGGCGTGCCTTCCTGATCTTTTTTGCAGGAACTGGTCTAATACCACAAAACCAAGAATACAAGCGCAAACCCAGGAAACAATAGGGTAGACGGGAAGTTCGGGTATTTCAAACCAGGAACTTCCAGACGAGGTTTCTTTGCTGAAAAAGGCATAGATTATAGAAAAAACGGCAAAAATACCGGGCAGAATGAAGTCTTTCCAGGAGCTGGAAGATTCATTTTTCATCTGAATCAAAGAGATTTTTAGTTTTTCCTTAAAATCCGGATTCAGTTCCTGCATGGCCTGCTTCATGAAAAGACTGTCAACTGCTGAAATGGATTGCAATTCAGCCCAAACCACTGCATCATTGCGCAGGATATTGGTTTCCTCAGCCGAACACTTACCTTCAAGGTATTTTATCATTAATTCTTCCATGACTACAAATTTAAGTGACATCAAAATATTTGTCAATATGTTTGGCCATTTCTTTTCTGGCCCTGAATAATTTAATCTTTATATTACTTTCCGAAAAACCGGTAGCATCTACTATTTCTTTTATACTCATTTCGTTGAGATAATACAGCTGTACCAAAGCCCCATCTTCTTCTGTTAAGTGGGCAAGCAGTTGATGTATCTTTTGAGTTGTCTCTTTTTGTTCAAGATCAACGTCTGATTTCATGCCACTTGCCTGGTACATTAAAACACTCTCATCGCTGTTTCTCTTTTGTTTCCTTTTATAATCTATGGCAGTCCGATAAGCAACTGTAAAGATCCATGCCTTAAATGGAGATGTTCTGTTGTAATCTCCTATTTTGTTGATGATTTTAATACAAGTATCCTGGGTAGCTTCCTCTGATTCCTGACTTCTTTGTAATATGCGATGCGTTACATTGTAAATATACGCGGAATAGGCATCCACAAAACTGGTGGTAGCCCTCGAGTCCCCTGTAAGAAGGCCCGCTATGATTTCCGATTCCGACATCATGTGATCAATACGGTAGATTTGATCTACTGGTTACAAATTTAGACTATTTACTGACGAAATATGGCTATTCTAGCCAAGCCACTGCTAAAGTCTCTGGCTTCTGGATATTGTGCTTCTATGATCGACCTACCTTCTGCATCCATAAACCCATAGCCGTATTGGGTTACATATCGGATTCGCCCTTCTTTACAATCCCATGCTAAAGGAAGGTTGGGTTCGAGGATCTCTTTGCCATTCAACGACACATAGGTCCAAAATTCACCCCTCAATGCACCAATAAGGCCTTCTGAATACAATAAAAACCCATTGTATTCCTGTTCGCTTAGTCTTTTACCCTCAAAATTGATAATAAAGGCCGATGTCCCCTCCCACTCAGCAAATTTTTGGGCTCCTAAAGGAGTGAGTTTATTGGATGTCGTAAATTGTTCCTCTCCCTTGCTATTTATAATTTGATATCCCTTTTTGTTTTTCACAATACAAAAGTCATTCAAAAAGACACTGCAATGCTCAATTCCAGAACGCCAGGGCTTTCCATTTTTACTGACCAGTTTAACCTCTTTTGCGGATTTTACTATGTACTTATTTTCATTGGCCACTTTGATTTCATCTAAATTGGGAGCGAGTACCCATTGCTGGTTGGTATCAATAAGTCCATAAGTTTGGCCTAGTTTAACAATAAACTGTCCTTCATAGCCCGGCCTGATGTCCATAAATTGCGGTTTGATCACTGATTTCCCCCAACGATCTAAAACACCCCACAGATCATTGGATGCATAGACAGCAAAATCCTGATAGAAATTGCCACATTCATTACCGGGGCATGGAAACAATTTTTTGCCGTTTTGATCAATGTAAAAATAGCGATGGTTAAAATCTTGTACCAAAGCCCTACCGCCGGAAAAATCTGCACAGGTGAGATACTGTTGAGTGATTACATTCTTACCCAATACATCAATATAGCCCCATTTCCCACCAAGATTACAGGCAGCCAGTCCCTCTGAAAAGTCTCTGAGCTCATCATAGGCAGGATTTATAACAAAGTTGCCTGTTGGGTCTACAAACCCCCAAATGAAGGGAGATGCCTCATAGTCCTCTAACCAAGCTTCTTCAGCTCCTGAAGGTGAACCTGATTTACTATTTGTTTCGTTTTTGCAGGAAATGAGACCTGAAATTGTTAAAGTTATAATAAACAACACCTTTTGTTTTAACAACAATGTTCTTAACCGTTTTTGTTTTGCTATTTTCATTCAAGATTTCAAAAGCAAGGCCATTTAGCCTTAAGTATTGTAAACTATAAATTAAAACTAAATCATGAAGATGTGCAATAATAGGTATTTAAGACTTAACATCGTCTTTATGCACGTTCTTTTTTTCATGGCTCAGGGAGTAACTTCACTTGCACAAGAATGGGAGCGAGTCAAGTTGGCGGATTATCCTTATTCTATCCAATTCCCGGGTAAACCGGAGGTAAAACAAAAATTAATCAGCACCACTCTTGGAGAGCAAGGTATTTTATCTGTAACATTCAAACCAGAAACGGATGATCCTGTGTTCTTTTATTCTTTACAATTAGTAGAATATCCGGAAGGAACCTACCACCAAGACAGTGTAGAACTTATTCAAAAAAGCCTTGATGAATCCCTACAGGTTTTGGCAGAAACATTAAAATGCAAAGTGACCTACCAAAGTGATATTGACAACCATACTTCCCGGATTTTCAGATTAGAAGATAAACTGAGCAAACAAACGGTAAAAGGAAAAATGTATTTGGACAAAGACACTTTGATTTATTGTTTTGCTTTTACCAGCATTGAAAAAAGTCTTAACAACAACATCGATCATTTTTTAGATTCACTGCAAATAGAGACTAATTAAGTCGTTTGTAATGAAAAAATTGTTTCCGGTTTGGATTTTATGTTTTGGGGTGC
>Ga0075163_10006904_pt1 | contig 15041 bp, 8 predicted proteins | sample JI1023141ADNA_FD_71478 | JGI IMG/M metagenome (GOLD analysis project Ga0075163, IMG submission 71478) | Wastewater effluent complex algal communities from Wisconsin, to seasonally profile nutrient transformation and Carbon sequestration -... | ecosystem: Engineered > WWTP > Effluent > Algae... | reverse complement strand
GCGAGATCACCGGGCCGGACTTGACCCAAGGCGCCGCCGAGCGCCCCCGACGGACACGCCGAGGCTGTCCGCGCGAGCGCCCGGAACGCCGCTTCGCTGTTGCCGACTTCGGCAACCGCAGCGGTGGCACGTGCTGTCGCCGCTTCGATATCGGGCTCCGGGGCGAACAGGATATGGCTGGCTTCGAAGATCGCCGGTGCGGTGAACGCAAGCTGGTGGGTGCGCCAGTAGCGCAGACATTCGTCGCGGCCGGGCTGCACCGGTTCGGCCTCCAGCGCCAGCAACTGGCGGATCAATGCTTCGGCATCGACTTCGCGGCGGCCATCAGCGTCGGTTTCGGGTTCGGGCACCAGTCCGATGGCGGCAGCACGCGCCAGCAGCAAGTGGCGGATGACCAGCGCGCGTGCGGCGGTAGCGCGCGCTGCCGGCCCGCTGTCGGCGGCGTGGTTCTGCGCTTCGGCGGCGATGTCGGCCTCGTCAATCTCGATGCCGTCGACGAACACCGGGGCCGCAGCCGGCCCGCGCAGTGCCGCCGGACGCGGGCCGCTGCCGCAGCCACCGCAAGTCGATGTCGCGGTCATCGGCCGCGCCCCGCGCCAAGGTTCGGGCGCGCTGTCCGCACCACCTGCCAGCCGCGCCGCCCGAGATACCACACCGGCGCCGACAGCATGTGGACCAGCCGGGTGAACGGGAACAGCAGGAAGATCGTCAGCCCGAGCAGCAGGTGGAGCTGGAACGGCCATTCGAGCCCGAGGATGTGGCGGGCATTGTCGGGCGCGAAAGTGAAGATGCCCTGCGCCCACGCCGACAGCCGCAGCATCACCGTGGCATCGTGGTGCGCCAGGCTGAACGGCACCGTCAGCAGCCCGAGCAGCAACTGGACGAGCAGGATGATCAGGATGGCATTGTCGCCGAAGGTCGAGGTGTTGCGGATGCGCGGATCACCGAAGCGCCGCAGCGCCAGCAGGATGACCCCCGCCAGACAGGCAAGCCCGGCAACCGAGCCGGCGACGATGGCGACCATCTGCTTGGCCTCGGCAGTGATGACATGGCTGTACAGGCTGTGCGGCGTCAACAGCCCGACGGTGTGGCCGAGCAGCAGGAACAGCACGCCGAAATGGAACAGGTTCGATCCCCACATCAGCTGCTTGCGGCGCAGCAACTGGCTCGATCCCGACCGCCAGCTATATTGTTCGCGGTCGAAGCGCAGGATCGAGCCGAGCACCATCACCGTGAGCGCGATGTACGGGTAAATCCCGAACAGCAACTGGTTGATCCACAGGCTCATGGCCGGGCTCCTTCGTGCATCGCATCGACCATCGCCGATGCCTTGGGGCAGCCGACATCGCCGGGACCAAATGTCACCGGCTCCTCGGCCCAGATGCGGTCGAGCGCCTCGAGATCGTCGGGGTCGTCCTCGGCCTCGGTCAGCATCGCCGCGACGGCGCGTGCATCGACTTCGCCGGCCAGATGCGCCAGCGCGTGCATCGGCCATTGATACGGCGAGCGGCGCTTCTTGAGCCGTTCGGCAATCGCGGCGATGACATGCCCGGCCTCGCCCAGCAGCGCGCGCGCGTCGTCAACCGGCAGCAGCGACAGGAATTCGCAGAACACCGGCAGGAAATCGGGCAGTTCGCGCGCCGCGAGGTCGAAGCCGTGCGCATCATAGATGCCGAGCAGTTCGACCATCGCCTGGCCGCGGTCGCGGCTTTCGCCATGGACGTGCTCGTACAGGTTGAGCGACAGCGCGCGGCTGCGGTCGAACAGCTGGTGGTAGCGCCCCTCCAGATCGAAGCGGTCGGCGGTCGCCAGTTCGGCTGCCAGTGCGGTGATGTGTGCGGCGAGCCGCGCCGGTACCAGTGCCTCGTCGGCAATGACCTGCGCCGCGTCGGGTGCAATCATGCCGATATCGGCTGACGGATAGCTCAGCAACAGCCCGAGCGCCTTGAACGTGCGTGCCATATCAGGCCTCCTCAACTGCAGCAGGCTTCGGCTCGCGGCGCTTGACCTTGCCGAACAGCCCGACTTCGCTGCGTCCACCCGACGCCGCATTGCCGAAGCTGAAACCGCTGTTGCCGCGCAGTTCGAAGGCATCGGTGGCGACTTCGCGGTGGACGGTGGGGATGACGAAGCGGTCCTCGTAGTTGGCGATCGCCATCGTCTGGTACATGTCCTCGATTTTCGCCGGGGTCAGCCCGACGCGCGCCGCGACGCCTTCGTCGATGACCCCGTCGATGGTCTTGGCGCGCATGTAGCTGCGCATCGCCAGCATCCGTTCGAGTGCCGATACCACCGGCACTTCCTCGCCCGCCGTCAGCAGGTTGGCGAGGTAGCGCACCGGGATGCGCAGCGACGCGACATCGGGCATGCCGCGATCATCGGCGATGGCGCCCGATGCGGCGGCGGCCTGGATCGGCGACAGCGGCGGGATGTACCAGACCATCGGCAGCGTGCGATATTCGGGGTGCAGCGGGAAGGCGACCTTCCAGTCGATCGCCATCTTGTACACCGGACTGCGCTGCGCCGCGTCGAGCCAGGCGTCGCTGATGCCGTCGGCACGCGCCTGCGCGATGACCGCAGGGTCGTGCGGATCAAGGAAGATATCGAGCTGGCGCTGGTAGAGTTCGTGCTCGGCGCCCGAAGCCGCCCATTCGATGCGGTCGGCGTCGTACAGGATGACGCCGAGGTAGCGGATGCGGCCGACGCAGGTTTCGGAGCAAACCGTCGGCTGGCCCTCCTCGATACGCGGGTAGCAGAACAGGCACTTTTCCGATTTGCCGGTCGACCAGTTGTAATAGATTTTCTTGTACGGGCATGCCGACACGCACATCCGCCAGCCGCGGCATTTGTCCTGGTCGATCAGCACGATGCCGTCTTCCTCGCGCTTGTAGATCGCGCTCGACGGGCAGGCGGCAACGCAGGTCGGGTTGAGGCAATGTTCGCACAGCCGCGGCAGGTACATCATGAAGCTGTTTTCGAACTGCCCGTAGATCTCCTTCTGGACGCCTTCGAAATTGATGTCGGCGCTGCGCTTGGCAAACTCGCCGCCCATGATTTCTTCCCAGTTCGGGCCCCATTCGATCTTTTCGATGCGTTCGCCGCTGATCGCCGAACGCGGACGCGCGGTCGGGAAGGCCTTTTGCTCGGGCGCCGATTGCAGGTGCGCGTAATCGAAATCGAAGGGTTCGTAATAGTCGTCGATTTCGGGGAGGTCGGGGTTAGCGAAGATTTTCGCCAGAATCCGCCATTTGCCGCCCAGCCTTGGTTCGATCTTGCCGTTGGATTTCTTGACCCAGCCGCCGTTCCATTTTTTCTGGTTTTCCCACTGCTTGGGATAACCGATGCCGGGCTTGGTCTCGACGTTGTTGAACCAAGCGTATTCGACCCCTTCGCGGTTGGTCCAGACATTCTTGCAGGTCACTGAACAGGTGTGACAGCCGATGCATTTGTCGAGGTTGAGCACCATGCCGATTTGCGCGCGGATTTTCATGCCTTGGTCCCCACTTGCTGCACGGCCGACCCGTCGAGCCAGTCGACTTCGGTCATCTTGCGGATGATGACGAACTCGTCGCGGTTGCTGCCGACGGTGCCGTAATAGTTGAAGCCGTACGACAGCTGCGCATAGCCGCCGATCATGTGCGTCGGCTTGAGCACGGTGCGCGTCACCGAATTGTGGATGCCGCCGCGGTTGCCGGTCATTTCGGACCCCGGCGTGTTCACGATCTTCTCCTGGGCATGGTACATGAATACCGTGCCTTCGCGGATGCGTTGCGACACCACCGCGCGCGCCGTCAGCGCGCCGTTGCTGTTGTAGGCCTCGACCCAGTCGTTATCGACGATGCCGGCGGTTTTGGCGTCGGTTTCGGAAATCCACACCACCGGGCCGCCGCGATTGAGCGTCAGCATCATCAGATTGTCGCTGTAGGTCGAATGGATGCCCCATTTCTGGTGCGGCGTGATGAAGTTGAGGACGATCTGCTTTTCGCCGTTGGGACGAACCCCGGCTATCGGTGCGGTGGTCTTGAGATCGACCGGCGGGCGATAGACGCAGAAGCCCTCGCCGAACGCGCGCATCCATCCGTGATCCTGATAGAGCTGCTGGCGCCCCGACAGCGTCCGCCACGGGATGCGTTCATGGACGTTGGTGTAGCCGGCGTTATAGCAGACGTGCTCGCTCTCGATCCCCGACCAGGTCGGCGACGAGATGATCTTGCGCGGCTGCGCGACAATGTCGCGGAAACGGATTTTTTCGTCTTCCTTGGGCTTTGCCAGGTGCGTGTGGTCGATGCCGGTCTGCTTGCCAAGCGCTTCCCAGCTGCGCACCGCGACTTCGCCGTTGGTTTCGGGCGCGAGCATCAGCACGACTTCGCACGCGTCGATGTCGGTCTCGATGCGCGGCAGTCCCTTGGTCGGCCCATCGGCGACGACGCCGTTGAGAGCCGCCAGCGCCGCCACTTCGTGGGTTGTCGGCCAGGCGATGCCCTTGCCGCCATTGCCGACCTTGGTCATCAGCGGCCCAAGCGACGTGAAGCGCGCGTATAGCCCCGGGTAGTCGCGCTCGACCACCGTCATCTGCGGGCCGGTCTTGCCCGGCAGCAGCGGCGTTTCACCCTTCCACCAGTCGCGGACATCACCGCCCTGTGCCAGCTCACCGGGGCTGTCGTGCTGGATTGCGGTCAGCACCAGATCGCGTTCGACCCCCAGCACTTCGGGGGCGACGGCGGAGAAGGTCTTCGCAATGCCCTTGAAGATGTCCCAGTCCGACCGGCATTCCCATGCCGGATCGACGGCAGCGGTCAGCGGGTGGATGAACGGGTGCATGTCCGACGTGTTGAGGTCGTTCTTTTCGTACCAGGTCGCCGTCGGCAACACGATGTCCGAATAGACCGAGGTCGTCGACATGCGGAAGTCGATCGTCACCAGCAGGTCGAGTTTTCCCTCCGGGCTTTGGTCGTGCCATTTGACATCGACGGGCTTGCGCCGCCCCATTTCGCCAAGGTCCTTGCCGAGCACGCCGTTGGTGGTGCCGAGCAGGTGCTTGAGGAAATACTCATGGCCCTTGCCCGACGAGCCGAGCAGATTCGAGCGCCAGACGAACATGTTGCGCGGCCAGTTTTCGGGCGCATCGGGGTCCATGCAGCTCATGTCGAGGCGCTTGGCCTCGAGTTCGCGGACTGCATAGTCCTTCGGGTCGATGCCTTCGGCGTCGGCGGCGTTGCAGACCTCGATCGGATTGACCTTGAGCGCCGGTGCGCTCGGCAGCCAGCCCATGCGCTCGGCCTTGGCGTTGAGATCGAGGAAGGTCGTCTGCCACGCTGCCGGATCGGCAGTCGGCGACAGGATTTCGCCGACATCGAGCGTCTCGTAGCGCCACTGGTCAGTGTGCGCGTAGAAGAAGCTGGTGGAGTTCTGCTGGCGCGGCGGGCGGCCCCAGTCGAGCGCGAACGCCAATGGCGCCCAGCCGGTTTGCGGGCGCAATTTCTCCTGGCCGACATAGTGCGACCAGCCGCCGCCCGACTGGCCGATGCAGCCGCACATCACCAGCATGTTGATGACGCCGCGGTAGTTCATGTCCATGTGGTACCAATGGTTCATCGCCGCGCCGATGATGATCATCGACTTGCCCTTGGTCTTTTCGGCGTTGGTGGCAAAGCCACGCGCGGTGGCGATGATCTGGTCGCGCGGGACGCTGCTGATCGCCTCCGCCCATGCCGGCGAATAGGGGGCGGGGTCGTCATAGCTTTGCGCCAGATGGTCGCCGCCCAGCCCCTGATCGACGCCGTAGTTCGCCAGGAACAGGTCATAGACCGATGCGACCAGCGCCTCGCCGTCCTTGAGCTGCAGGCGCTTGGCGGGGATGCGGCGCATCAGCCGGTCTGGGTGATCGGTCGATGCAAAGCCGTTCGAGGCTTGGTTGCCGAAGTACGGGAAATCGACATCGACGACGGCGTCGTGCTTGCCCTTGAGGCCGAGCTGCAGCACCGCGTCGCGGCCATCGGCATCCTTTTCGTCAAGGTTCCATTTGCCTTGCTCGCCCCAGCGAAAGCCGATCGAGCCCAGCGGCACGACGGGTTCGCCGGTCGCGGCATCAAGCCCGACGGTCTTCCAGTCGGGGTTGTTCGTCTGCCCCAGATCGCCGGGGAAGTCGGCGGCACGCAGCAGCCGTTCGGGGGTGTAGCGGCCATCCTTTTCGACCAGCCGGACCAGCAGCGGCATGTCGGTATATTGCCGCGCATAGTCGCGGAAATACGGCACCTCGCGGTCGCGGTGGTACTCGGTCAGGATGACATGGCCCATCGCCAGCGCCAGCGCCGCATCGGTGCCCTGCTTGACCGAAATCCACAGGTCGGCGAATTTCGAGGCTTCGGAATAATCGGGGCAGATGACCACCGACTTGGTGCCCTTGTAGCGCACCTCGGTATAGAAATGCGCGTCGGGGGTGCGCGTCTGCGGGACGTTCGAGCCCCAGACGATGATGAACCCCGAATTGAACCAGTCGGCCGATTCGGGCACGTCGGTCTGCTCGCCCCAGGTTTGCGGGCTGGCGGGCGGCAGGTCGCAATACCAGTCGTAGAATGACCCGCAGACGCCGCCGAGCAGCTGCAGATAGCGCGCGCCGGCCGCGTAGGAGATCATCGACATTGCCGGGATCGGCGAGAAGCCGAACACCCGGTCGGGTCCCCAGCGCTTGACGGTGTGGGCGTTGGCTGCCGCGATGATCTCGTTGGCTTCATCCCAGCCGACGCGGACGAAGCCGCCGCCGCCGCGACGCCTGGTGTATGAACTGCGCTTGGCTTCGTCACCGACGATCGACGCCCAGGCCGCGACCGGCGCCATTGTCGCGCGCGCCTCGCGCCACAATTTGACCAGCCGGCCACGGATCAGCGGGTACTTCACGCGGTTCGCCGAATAGAGATACCAGCTGTACGACGCACCGCGTGCGCAGCCGCGCGGTTCGTGGTTGGGCAGGTCGGGGCGGGTGCGCGGATAGTCGGTCTGCTGGGTTTCCCAGGTGACGATGCCGCCCTTGACGTAGATCTTCCACGAGCAAGACCCGGTGCAGTTGACGCCGTGCGTCGAGCGCACGATCTTGTCGTGCTGCCAGCGGCTGCGGTAGGCATCCTCCCATTTACGGTCATAATTGTTCATCGCGCCGTGGCCGTCCGAAAACGGTTCGGACTTGCGACGGAAGAAGGTCAGCCGGTCGAGGACGTGGCTCATCGGAATTTCCTTATTGGGCCGGTTGCAGGCGCGGCGTGCGTTCGGCGGCGTGGAGCAGCCCGCCGGGGCGTGAATAGACAAACCAGGTGATCGCCAGGCAGGAGACGTAGAACCCGAGGAAGCCCCACAGCGCGCCGTTGGCGCCGCCGCTCAGGTCGATCGAAAAGCCGAAGCTTTTGGGGATGAAGAACGCGCCGTAAGCGGCAATCGCCGAGGTGAAGCCGGTGATTGCGGCGCTTTCCTTTTCAGCCTGCTGGCGCTGCTGGGCCGGCGTCAAGCCTGGTTCGAGCCGGGCAATTTCGAGCCGCATGATCGCCGGGATCATCTGGAAGGTCGAGGCATTGCCGACGCCTGTCGCGAAGAACAGCAGCAGGAAGCAGCCGAAGAACGCCGCAAACGCCCAGCTCTGGTCCTTGGCGCCGAGCACGTAAAGCAGCCCCGCCGTGCCCGCCATCATCAGCACGAACACCCAGATCGTCACCCGCGCGCCGCCGAAGCGATCGGCAATCCCGCCGGTGAACGACCGCGACAACGCGCCGACCAGCGGCCCGATAAAGGCGATCTTGAGCGCGTTGACATCGGGGAACAGAATTTTCGTCAGCAGCGGGAACGCTGCCGAAAAGCCGATGAACGACCCGAAGGTGCCGGTGTACAGCCAGCACATGATCCAGTTGTGCTTGCGCTGGAAAATGATCGACTGTTCGGCGAACGAAGCCTTGGCGGATGCCAGATCGTTCATCCCGAACCAGCAGGCGAACGCCGAGGCGATGATGAACGGCACCCAGATGAAGCCGGCGTTTTGCAGGTACATCAGCTCCTGGCTGTCGCTCGCTGGGCGACCGGCACCGCCGAGCGCGCCGAACACGCCGATGGTGATGACCAGCGGCACGATGAACTGCATCGCCGAAACCCCGAGGTTGCCGAGCCCGGCATTGAGCGCCAGCGCCTTGCCCTTTTCCGCCTTGGGGAAAAAGAACCCGATGTTCGACATCGACGAGGCGAAATTGCCGCCGCCGAGCCCGCACAGCAGCGCCAGAACCAGCATGATCCAGTACGGCGTTTCAGGGTTGCGGACGGCAAAGCCGATACCGAGCGCCGGGATCAGCAGCGACCAGGTCGTCAGCGTCGACCACAGCCGCCCGCCGAACACCGGCACCATGAAGCTGTAGAAGATCCGCAGCGTCGCGCCCGACAGGCCGGGCAGCGCCGCCAGCCAGAACAGCTGGCTGGTGGTGTAGTCGAAGCCGACCAGCTTGAGCTTGGCGACGACCATCGACCACACCATCCACACCGCAAACGACAGGAACAGCGCGGGGATCGATATCCTCAGGTTGCGCCGCGCAATGCGCTGGCCCTCGTCCGCCCAGAACGCCGGTTCTTCGGGGCGCCAGTCGGTAATCAGACTGGGGCGCAGCGCGGCGGCGGCCTGCTCGGTGTGGATCGGGCGCATTTCGGGAAATTGCGGCAAGTCCTCGAGCGCGGTGCCCATGTGCTCGCGCTCCATCTGGCGCACTGCAAAGTGCATCCACACCAGCGCGGCACTCGCCACCAGGAACAGCAGCATGAAGCAGCTCTGCCAGATACCCGTCAGGTCATTCAGGACACCGAACAGGATCGGCAGCACGAAGCCACCCAGCCCGCCGATCATCCCGACCAGCCCGCCGACCGCGCCGACATCGCCGGGATAATAGACCGGAATGTGCTTGTAGACCGCCGCCTTGCCGAGACTCATGAAAAAGCCGAGCACGAAGACGATGACGATGAACGCTACCGGCCCGGTGGCAATGCGGAAGTTGATCGGGCCGTTGATGCCGTCAACGCTATAGGTGGTCGGCGGATACGACAGCAGGAACGTCGTGGCGATCGACACCAGAAACGTCCAGTACATGACCTTGCGGGCGCCGACCTGATCCGCCAGATGGCCGCCATAGATGCGGAACAGCGACGCCGGCACCGAATAGGCGACCGCGACCATGCCGGCGGACTTGAGGTCGAAGCCATAGGCGCCGATCAGATAGCGCGGCAGCCACAGCGACAGCGCCACGAACCCGCCGAACACGAAGAAGTAGTACAGCGAAAAGCGCAGCACCTGGACATTGCGCAACGGCGCGAACTGCACCGCAAAGCTGCGCGGCGGCGCCCCGCGGGCGCGGCGTTCGGCAAGGTCGGGCTCGTCGGCGGTGGTGACGTAGAAGACCAGCGCCATCAGCACCAGCCCCGCCGCCCAGACGCGCGCGACGCCTTCCCAGCCCAGCGCCAGCATGACCATCGGTGCGAAGAATTTGGTGACGGCCGCGCCGATATTGCCGGCGCCGAAAATGCCGAGCGCCGTGCCCTGCCGCGACACCGGATAGAATTTGGAGACATAGGTGACGCCGACCGCAAAGCCGCCACCGGCGATGCCGATGCCCAGCGCCGCCAGCAGGAATTGCGGATAGGTGGTGGCATAGGTCATCAGCCAGGTCGCCACGGCGGCAGCGACCATCACCAGCACCTGCACACGGCGGCCGCCGATCTGGTCGGTCCACATGCCGAGCACCAGCCGGATCAGCGAGCCGGTCAGGATCGGCGTCGCCACCAGCAGCCCGAACTGCGTTTCGGACAGCCCGAGGTCCTTCTGGATCTGGATGCCGAGGATCGAGAAGATCGTCCACGCGGCAAAGCAGATTGTGAACGCCGCGGTGCTCATGCCCAGCGCCATCGTCGCGCCGGGTGCCGCAGCAACAGGGAGCGTCGGGTTCGCGGCAGACCTGCCTGAGGTTATGGTCATGCGATCAATCCATTCGCGGCCACCATCGGCACGACGCCGTCGGTTCCGGCTACCCGCCTATGAGGTGCGGCCAGTGGGTTGATTGATGAATGTCAAGCGAGCCGCCCGCAGCGTGTGAAACAAGTCCGACGGGGTGCTTTGCAATGGATGCGTTTGCAGTTCAGCAAAGCCGCGCTTGACAAATATCAACCACTCGGCTTGATTGGCGTTGCCGGCTTGGCGCAATCAAAGGGATCTAGCGATGCGACCAGGGGATGCGGAACGGATGCGCGCATTGCCGATGTTCGCCGATCTCGACGCGGCGAGCTTTGAAGCCATTACGCTGTCGGCGTTCCTCCAGCGCTTTCCCGCGAATACGCAATTGCTGCTCGAAGGCGACACCGTCGATTTTTTGTACGTGCTCCTCGACGGGCAAGTCGAACTTTCGGGCACGTGGAACGACCGCGAAACCGTGCTGGCCGTGCTGCGCCCGGTATCAACCTTCATTCTGGCTGCTGTCGTGCTCGATGCCGAAGCGCTGATGGGCGCGCGCACGATCGAGCGTTCCGACATCCTGATGATTCCCGGCGCGGCAATCCGCGCGCGCATGGCTGACGATGCGGCATTCGCCGTTGCGATCGCACGCGAACTTTCGGGCTGCTACCGCGGGCTGGTGCGGTCGATCAAGAACCAGAAACTCCGCACCGGAGTGGAGCGTCTGGCCAATTATCTGCTGCAGCTCCACGCGCGGGCCAACGGCGACACGTTCGAACTGCCGCATGAAAAGCGCGTGCTGGCGTCATTGCTCGGCATGACGCCGGAAAACCTGTCGCGGGCCTTCGGGACGTTGCGGCCCTACGGCGTCGCGGTCAACGGCGCCGAAGTGCGCCTGACTTTGCTTGCCGACCTGCGCCGGCTGGCCAAGCCCGACCCGCTGATCGAAAACCAGGCGGCGCATCACGCGCGACCGATCGCCGAATTCGAAGCCGAGATGCTCGCTACGCGCCGGACGGCTTAAGCCGCCGGGTTCAGGAAGGTGGTGCAGGCTCCGACGTTGCGGATGCAACGCCGGCCGGATGTCGATCCGTCAGTGGTGCCAGACCCAGCAATCGACACGCCGCGGCAGGATCGACAGGCAGATCGCCAAAGCCAAACTCGACGGCCAGTTCGCCGGCAAAGACGCGCCAGCTGGCAATATTGCGCCACGGCACCGCAATCAGTACCGGGATTCCTCGGTCGACGGCATCGGCGATCAGCGGCCGCACGCCGCCGCCTTCGGCCTCGGTCTTGCCAAAGCGGTTGATGACCAGCAGATCAGGATCGGTGGCAAACGCAGCCGTGGCCAGCGCCATCGCGCGCAGCAGCTCGCCGACATCCAGCCGGCAGCCGCGCGCGCCGGCCCCCAGGTCCTGCGTGATCGCGATGCTGGCGCCGCTGGCAAGTTCTTCCAGCACCATGTCACAATGGCCGCGAGCGACCAGCGGCTGATTGTGCTGGACGAAGCCGCACAACTTCGCGCCGCGAACCGAAAGATGCGCAGCGATCTGTTGCAGCAACGGATCGACGTCATCGCCGGCCCCATAGACGATTGCCGTGATCGCTGCCGCCGGCACATCATGCAACATCATGGAAATCCCTTGCAGCCTCGCCGCAGGACCATCTCATGCAGCGGTCGCACCCGCCAGCATCGTTTATGCCCGCGAATGCGGCGCACAGCTGGTCTGCAAGCGCTTGCTTACGCAACCGGCGATCAATTGCTCAATACGTAGTTCTCACAATTGCGGACACTCGGCCTTGCAAAACTGCGCCGCACGACCGCAAGCGGCGGTTGAACCGCCATCAACGCGGCATTGATTCTGTTCTCTGGTGCAGGCGCGCAGGCATTGCGCCCGAGTGGCGGGTAGCGGCTCGACGTCCGGCACCGGTGCCGGCGGCGTAGTGTAGATGGGTGGCGCAACCGGACCGGTTATCGGCGATAGCTGCTTGAAATCCCATGCAGCACAATTGATCGCTGCTCCAGCCTTGTTGCGCAGTCGGCACAAGCCAATGCCGAGCGCGGCCCAGTCATCCCAGTTGCGCTGGACGAAGTTCACCGTCCCGTCGGCAATCGGTCGCAGGTAGATCAGACGCGGCTGGGGCACGCCCTTGTCGCCGATCAGCGCGGTCGCGACGGCCGCACGTAAACTTGTGTCAACGCCCGCTTCGAACAGCAGGTCGATGCCTTTGCCGTAGAACCAGACATTGTCAAAGTCCTCGGCAACCATCGACAAACCGGCCGTTGGCCCCAGGCCGGTGGCAACCAGCGATTTCATCCGGACGATCGTCTTGCCGTCGGGATTGCCGACCAGATAAAGCAGGCGCAGGCGTCCGGGGATTGCCGCACCGGCCTGGACCGCCTCGAACGCCAGCGCCGGCCGGCCGATTGTCGGCTGATCGTCCGGGCCGCGTTTTTCCCAGGCCGACGCCGACCACACCCCGCTTGCGGCATCACGCTCGAGCAATTTGATCATGCCATCAGGCGACCCATCGATACCGGGCGCCATCGGAAAGGCACCTATGAGGTGCGTCGTGCCATCGGCATATTGTGCCGCGATCAAGGCCGGCGATGCCCTTGTCGAAAGCGTGCCGATTGAGAGCCCGATCCGGCCGCGCACCGTCTTTGCGGCAGACCAGCTTCCGCTGGTGGCGCGCTCCATGATGTAAGGTGCCGACTCTGCCGACTTGAACGCCAGCCAGGTGCCGGTTTGATTGCCCGCCAATGCCGGATCGCCGGTGGCCTGCACGGCAAGCGGTATGGCAGTCGGGGCGGCTGCGGTCAGATCACGATACAGCAACACTTCGAACAGTGCGCCGCCTTTGCGATAAACCAGCAGCAGCTGTTGGCGCCCGCCTGCCACGGTGATCCGCTGCAGGTCGAAAGCATCGATATCACGGTTCCAGGCACCCGCAATGCGTTGCGTGACCAATGGCCCGCCGCAGGGTTCGCCGATGATCGAGCAATTGAGCGACTTGTCGGTGTAATCGACCGTTATCTGCCTGTTGGTTTCATCGATATAGGCCAGCATGGTCCGGCCCTGGAGCCGCGTCAGCGACAGCGCGCGGTCGCTCAGGCCGGCGGGCTTGATCTGGTTGACCCGGGTGAACTCGCAGGATCCGTGCGAATTATTGGCATAGGCCCGCACCGGCACGGCGGCGATCACGCCGTCCCGGTTCCAGTCGACGTCGCCGGTTTGAAAATTGACGTTATAGGCGAACACCTCGTGCAGATTCTTGAGATAGCGCGCGCCTGAAGTCGATGTCGGCATCGCCACCGCACCGCGTTCGTTCAGGTTGACATTGTTGATCGCCGCACGGCCATAGCCATCCGAAAAAGTCGCCACAAAATTGGCACTGCCAAGATAGGCATAGCTCATCAGGCTGGGGTAGTTAGGCTTGCAATTGGCATCGGGCTCAATGCTTGCCGGCCCGAAATGTCCAAGGCCGAAATTGTGGCCAAGCTCATGTGCCGCAACGCGGGGACTGTTCAGCGGCAGGTTGAACGCAATCGCATCTACGGTTGCTTGCCCGCCAGCAGCTGTGTCCCCCAGCGCATAATGGAATAGTTTGTGGCGACGCTTGTCCATCAGCGCGCCACGCACCGCCTGGGCATCCGCCGGTTGCCATTGGCCATTGACCTTCACCGGCTGGGCAATGCTGTAACCGCCCCAATCGCCATAGGTGGTAAGATTGGCGATAGACGCATTGTGGGGCGGCGTGACACCGGTATCGAAATGCAGCGTGATACCCGGTTTCAGATCGGGGTTGTTGAGTGACTGGGCATTGCGCAGCGCCAGTATCGGGCTGGTTTCCGGATCGGCATAGATCGCCGCAATCGCGTGCGCGTTTGCCGGACTCAGTTTTTGCGCCGCGCCGCCAGGTTGGCGCAGCATGAAATCAACCTCGATGAACATGTCCTTGTGGCGCGGATCGGCGCCCCAGCGCGGGAGTAGCTGGTAGGGCGCGGCGTCAAGCTGGCCGATGAACTCGTCGGCATCGGTCAAGCCGTCGCCATCGGTGTCACGCGGATCGACCGTGCGCGAACAGTCCCACTCCCCGGCCAGTCCGGTCAGCCGCGAGCATGTCCCGATCGCCGCTTCGAGCTCGTTGCCCAGCTTGTCACCGTCATCATCATGCCCGGTCAGCACGGCGTCATTGCGCATCAGGCGCACCACGTGCGGTCGCTTGCCCCGCGTCGATCCGATCATGATATTCATATCCGGCGTCGCCGCCGCGCCAAAGCCGGCCCATTCGCCCGCGGTGGCCGGGTAGCGCGAAATGATGCGGCCAGCAGGATCAAAGCCGTACAGCACAAAGGTGCGTGATGCGCCGGGAAGCGGCACTGCCAGAACGACCTCGTTCCGGCGCATGGCCTGGAAGCGCTGGAAAGCGCCGCCGACATTGCTCGCCGGCCCGACATTCCGGCCATCGCAATACACGTCCGCAGAACCGCCGGCGCCGTTGCCGGCCGCGCGCATCAACAACAAATAGGGGCCGCTTGCCGGTGCTCGAAAGCTGACCCGCGCATTGAGACTCCCCGCAGAATCGTCGCCGCGCGCGAGTTCTGCAACGTTGCCGGACGCATTGCCGCCGGCGATGATGTGTAGCACCGGATCAGCGCCGGCGGAGGCATTGCGGGTTTCGCAACTGATTGTTTGCGACGCCGCAAGCTGCAGCTCGAGTTCGAAGGTCGGGCTCGCAACAAGGCCAAAGGCGCCGCCACCAACGCTTGGATTGCGGTGGTCGGTGATGAGCCTGGCGTCGGCGGGGCCCGCCAAAGCCCCGAAGACCACCAACATGCCCAGCACGCCCGCGAATCCCGTTGCCACATGCCGCATTTGAAATGCCCCTCTATCGAACCTTCCCCCGAGAAAGTTCCGTTTCGCTGTGCAAGACCAGACGGTTGCGCGATGCACAACTGAAAGTCAAAAAATGCCGGCATTGTTCAAGTAACGATTGGCGGTATTATTATTGGATCTGCATGGATTTTCCTTATCGCGCCACTTCAACTGCACAATATATATTGCTCACACGG
>Ga0075163_10006902_pt1 | contig 15042 bp, 11 predicted proteins | sample JI1023141ADNA_FD_71478 | JGI IMG/M metagenome (GOLD analysis project Ga0075163, IMG submission 71478) | Wastewater effluent complex algal communities from Wisconsin, to seasonally profile nutrient transformation and Carbon sequestration -... | ecosystem: Engineered > WWTP > Effluent > Algae... | reverse complement strand
CGCCTGCACGACCTGCGGCACTCGTTCGCCAGCGACGCGCTCATGTGCGGGGTCCCGCTGGCCGTGGTCGGCGCGATGCTCGGGCACAAGCACGACCGCACGACGCAGCGCTACGCCCACTTGGCGAACGACGTCGTCCGCGAGGGCCTCGAGGCGGCGACGGACCGGATCGTCGGCGCGACGAGGGGGGTCGCCATGCTCACGCCGCCGCCGTTCGAGCGTCTTACCGACCGGCAGTGGAAGCGGATCGCGGCGATCGTAGAAGCGACGCGCGGCACCTGCGGGGGCAAGCGCACGGACCTGCGGCGGGCCGTCGATGCGATCCGCTGGGTGCTGCACAACGGGGCCAAATGGCGCGAAATGCCAAAGAACCTTGGCAGCGCCACGACGTGCTGGCGGTGGTACGAGCGCTGGTGCGCGAACGGGACGTGGTCCCGAATCACGGCGGCCCTGGAGCTGCCGGAGATCGAGATCGGCCGCGAGCCGCGTCACGTGCCTCCGGGGGCCGCTCGGCCCAAGCCAACGATTGACGTCGAGGTGGTCGAGGTCATCCCATCCGCCGGGCGCCGCTCGGGCCGCCCCGCCGCGCTCCGGCGGTCCGCCTGACCCTCGCGGTCCTCGCGGCACCGGGCCACCTACGGCGCCTCTAGGGGTGTGGGCGGCCCGCACGCTTTAGGTGATTTCGGGGCTACGCTCGGGAAGATGCTAGCGTGACGCAGCGGTTGGCGAACGAGATCACGTCGCGTCCGGTGGCGAGCTGTGCACATCCTCGGGCGGGTGTCGGTCGCAGTAGCGGGTGAAGTCGACGACGTCGACGAACATAACCGCGACCCGCTCGTGGCGGCGTGGCGCGATCGCCCCGGTCGCCTGTAGTTCGTCGGCGATCGCGTCCGGCAGCAGCGTGCGCAGCAGTAGCCCCGCGCGCCGGCTCTCCGCGGCCAGGTGCACGAGCTGCTGCTTCGAGCGCTCGCGCAGCAGCTTCTTCTCGAAGCACGCGCCGATGCGGGCGCGCAGCACGACCGGGCTGACGGGCTTGACGAGGTAGTCCTCGGCGCCCTGCTCGATGCAGGCCGCGACCACGCTGCTGTCCTCGACGGCCGAGATCATCAGGACCGACAGCCGCTCGAGCGCCCCGAGCTGGCGCAACTGGCCGAGCACGGCGATGCCGTCGCCGTCGGGTAGCTCCACGTCGAGCAGGACCACGTCGAACGCCCGCGCCCACACCATCGCCAGGGCCTCGCGCGCCGTCGCGGCGACCTCTACCGCGAGCCCGTCGCGCGCGAGCAACTGGGCCAGCAGTGAGCGGGTGGTCGCGCTGTCGTCGACAACGAGCACCGCGCCGCGGGCATCCTGACGCTCGCCGGCGGTGCGGGCCCGCGTGACCGCCAGCGCGGCCAGCCGCTGCGACGCGTCGAGCCGCGCCGGCGAGGCCACGTCCGCGTCCGCGTCCGTCGCCGCGGGCGTGAGCGCCGAGGCGCCGTCGACCGGGACCGTGAACTCGTAGCGCGGCCTGGCATCGGCCAGGCGCTCGACCGTGAGCGACCCGCCGAGCGACAGCACGATGAGGCGCCCGACCACGAGGTCGACGGCCGCGTTCCTCGCTTCGCGGCCCGGCATGGCGATCATCGACGAGTCGAACGACGCGGTCGTGCGCACCACCGGCCGCCCGCTACTCGCCGCGAGCAACAGCCGATGAACGTCGCCCGCCGCGCAGGCCGCCGTGAACACGACCTCGCTGTGCGACGCACGGCGCAGCACCTGGGACCCGACCAGCTCGAGCACCTCGCGGATCTCCGCCTCGCGCCCGCGGCACTGCGTCGGGACCCCGTCGGCGACCTCGACCCGGACCTCGCTGCCGACCCGCGCCGCGTCGGCGCTCAGCGTGTCCGCCACCTCCTGCAGCAGCGCGGCCGGGTAGAACACGCGGGTGCCCTCGCTCGTGCCGCCCTGGCGGCCGGCCGTCAGCAGCTCCGGCAGCGCCCGCGCGACCGCCCGTCCCGTGCTCTCGATCGCCGCGACGTCCACGCGGTCGCAGGCCTGGGTCAGCGCCGTCAGCGGCCCCTGCAGCTCGCGCGCGAGGCGGGCCGTGTACTCGAGGCGCCCGCGCACCGCGTCCTCGGCGATGCGGACCGCCTCGTCGAGGCGCCGCTGTCGGCTACGCTCGCCGCGGATGTCCTCGAACAGGTAGACGAGCCCGAGCTCAGGCCCCGCGTGGGCGATGCAGACGAACACCGGCACGGTCGTGTCGCCGGTGCCGCGGAGCAGAGTGGCCTCGCCGCGGTAGGGCGGGTCGTCGCGGTCATGGGGGAGCTCGCCCATGGGCGCCGACCCGAACGCGGCGGCCACGGGCCTACCGACGATCGCGCTGGCCGGCTGCTGCACGAGCTCGGCCAGGCGGCGGTTGACCACGCGGACCACCCCCTCGGCGTCGACCAGCGCGAAGGGGTCGCCCATGGCGTCGTGGATCTCGCCGAGCTGGCGCACCGACAGGTTGGCGTCGGTGAGGGCTCGCAGTGTGCGCTGCCCGAGTCGCACCACCAGCATCACGAACACCGCGCCGAGGATGAACACGAGCCCGACGAGCACGAGCAGCGGCTCGATGCGCCCGTCGAGCACCGTGGCCAGCACCGCCGCGTAGGCCAGCACAAACACCGCCGTCAGACCGCGCAGCACCCGCGTAGTAGGACGCCGCGAGCACGAGCACGCCGAGCGTCACCGCGATCGCGGCCCAGAGTTGCGAGACCCACACAGCGGACCCGGATTTTGCGGACCCGCGTCGGATCGATCAAGGCCGGCAGATGGCTTGCCGTGACGTCACCGCTCGCATGCATCCCCGCCGCCACGCACCGCGGGTGGCCGCGCGGTCCAAGCCGATGATCGATGTCGAGGCAGTCGAGGTCGAGCCGCCGACAGCGTGCTCGGGGGAGAGGGTTGGCGAAGACGATGAGGTCGAGGTCGTGTGCGGTCAGGCCAGCGGCGGCGAGGGCGTCGCGGGCGGCGTGCCGGGCGAGACGATGCTCGACTCTCGCCCTGTCAGGTCCGAGTGCCTGCGCCCAGGGCCTTCAGATTGTGGAGTACCCCGCGACGGCGTCGCGAAGGGGACAGGAGCGGCGACCGGACACGGTCGCGTCCGAGTCGCCCACGTCCGGGTCGTCGAAGTACAGGACAGACGTGCCATACTGCGCCCGTGCAGGAAGCCCCCGTGACCCCACAGCATCGCCGGCTGATCGCGGCGCTCGCGGGCGAGTGGCGCTCCGAGGAGCAGCTCGCCGACCGACCCGGAGGTCCCCTCGAGCGACCGCGGCAGGGCCGGCTCCTCGCCCGCCCCGCGCTCGGCGGCCGCTTCGTCGTCAGCGACTACGAGCAGATGCGTGACGGGACCGTGGTGTTCACAGGCCATGGAGTCTACGGCTGGAACGGCGCGCGCTACACGATGCAGTGGTTCGACAGCGACGGCGCCGTCGTCCCCGGGACGTGGGACGGCGCCACCCTCTGCTTCACCCGCCCCGGCAGCGGGCCGCGCGGGCGCTACGAGTACGCGTTTCGCCCCGACGGCGCGTACACCCTGCGGGTGCTCGTCGGCGACGAGCAGGCCGGCTGGGCGCCGGTCCTCGTCGGCCTGTTCCGCCGCGTCGAAGACCATCGTTGACGGAATCACGGCGTCGCCTGCAAACGATGCACGTCCCTGCACCGGCCGTCACCCGGCGTGGAGAGGCGCAGCCACCCCCCACCCAGCTCGACACCACGACGCCCTGGCATGCGCCTTGCCTTGCTCTCCGCATGACGTCCGCAGCGACCCCCGATCCCGCCCCTCGCGCCCCGTTGCAGGTCCTCGTCGGGGCTCGCCGTGCAGACTCTTCCAGATCCTGCACGGCTTGCACCCCTTGCCCTCATCGCCCTCCCTGCAGAATATGCAAGTCATCGCAATAGAATGACTTTTATGGTGCGGCCTCGATGGTGCACTGGACCGCCCGTCACCAACTCCTGGCGCCCGGTGGCGCCGGCATCTTCCCACTGAGGGTATCAACGTGAGCAGTCTGTACGAGGAACTCGGAGGCGCCGCGGCCATGGACGCGGCCGTGGACATCTTTTACCGCAAGGTGCTGAGCGACGAGCGCATCGCCCACTTCTTCGACGGGGTCGACATGGAGCGGCAGGCGGCCAAGCAGAAGGCGTTCCTGACGATGGCGTTCGGCGGGCCGAACAACTACACCGGCCGCGACATGCGGCGGGCGCACGCCCACCTCGTCGCCCAGGGCCTCAATGACGTGCACTTCGACGCGGTGGTCGAGAACCTGGCGGCGACGCTACAGGAGCTCGGGGTCTCGTCCGAGCGGATCGCCGAGGTCGCGGCGGTCGCCGAGAGCGTCCGCGCCGACGTGCTCGGCCGCGGCGCGGCGAACTGAGCGGAGGAGCCATGCCGATCCTCCGCGTTCATGGCCGTGACCTGCCCGTCGAGCCGGGCGAGACGGCGCTCGACGCTCTGCTCCGCGGCGGCGCCTTGGTCCCGAACTCGTGCCGCGCCGGCGCGTGCAAGAGCTGCCTCGTGCGCGCGTCGGCCGGCACCCCGCCGCCGGCCGCCCAGGTCGGCCTCAAGGACACGCAGCGCGCGCGCGGCTACTTCCTCGCGTGCGTGTGCCGCCCCGAGGAGGACCTGACGATCGCCGACGAGGACCCGACGATCGCGGCCGAGGTCACCGGCGTCGACATGCTCTCCGCCGACGTCGTGCGCGTCCGGATGCGGCCCGCGGCGCCGTTCGCCTACCGACCCGGGCAGTTCGTCACCGTGCTGCGTCCCGACGGGCTCGCGCGCAGCTACTCGCTCGCCAGCGTGCCCGAGCTCGGCGAGGACCTCGAGATCCACGCCCGTGTCCTCCCCCAGGGGCGGATGAGCGGGTACCTCGCGCGCGAGCTGCACATCGGCGACCGCCTGGGTCTCCGCGGCCCGTCCGGCGACTGCTTCTACGTGCCCGGAGAGCCCGGGCGCACGCTGGTGCTGATCGGCACCGGGACCGGCCTCGCGCCGCTCTACGGCATCGCCCGCGACGCGCTCCACCACGGGCACACCGGGCCGATCACGCTGATCCACGGCGGCCTGACCGCGGCGGGTCTGTACCTCGGCGACACCCTCGCCGGCATGGCGCGCGAGCGCCCTGGACTGCGCTACGTCCGCTGCGCGCTCCACGGCGAGCCCTCGGAGGGTCTCGAGATCGGGGCGATCGAGGCCGTCGCGGCCCGGCTGCTACCGAAGCTCGCCGGCCACAAGGTGTACCTGTGCGGCGACCCGGAGCGGGTCCAGATCCTCAAGAAGCAGAGCTTCATGCGCGGGGCGAGGATGCAGGACATCCTCGCCGACGCCTTCGTGACCGCGCCGTCGCCCGCGGCCGCGTGATCAGCGGGCCTCGTCGGGCCGCCTGTAGGCGTGCCCGGTCGCCAGGGCCGCGACGAACGCGACCAGCAGCACGGCGCCCACCGCGAACACGGTGTCGCCGACGACCCGCAGCCAGCGGAGCGTGTCCATCACGCCGGTCTGCATGAACTCCGCGCTGCGGGCGTACCAGTAGCCGACGTCGACGGCGGCCTGGGTCTGCAGCAGGCCGACCGGCAGCACGCTCAGCAGCACCATCGCCATGAGCCCGCCGTTGATCGACCAGAACGCCGCGGCGACCCAGCGGTCGCGCCAGGCCAGGCCCGGGCGGAGCGCGCGCAGGCAGAACAGCATGAGCCCGATGCCGAGCATGCCGTAGACGCCGAACAGCGCGGTGTGCCCGTGCACCGGCGTGGTGCTGAGGCCCTGCATGTAGTAGAGCGCGACGGGCGGGTTGATCATGAAGCCGAACAGGCCGGCGCCGACCAAGTTCCAGAACGCGACGGCGATGAAGCAGTAGATCGGCCACTTGTACGCCAGGACCCACGGCCGGGACCGCGAGAGCCGGAGGTTCTCCCACGCCTCGAAGCCGACGAACATCAGCGGCACGACCTCGAGCGCGCTGAACACCGATCCGAGCGCGAGCACGTAGGTCGGCGTGCCCGAGAAGTAGAGGTGGTGCAGCGTGCCGATGATCCCGCCCGACAGGAAGATCGTCGACGCGAGGACCACCGACCGCCCGGCCGTCGACAGGCGCACGAGCCCGAGCCGGGCGAACAGGAACGTGATCACGACGGTCGCGAACACCTCGAAGAAACCCTCGACCCACAGGTGCACGACCCACCAACGCCAGTACTCCGCGATCGCCAGGTTGGTGTGCTTCCCGTAAGCCAGCGCGGCGGCGTAGAAGCCCGCGATCGCCACGGAGGCGATGGTGAAGAGCACGAGGATCGGACGCTGCTCGTCGCGCCGCCGCAGCGCCGGCCAGATCGCCCGCGCGAGCAACGACAGCCACAGGAGCAGCCCGACGAACAGCCCGATCTGGAACGCCCGGCCGAGCTCGATGTACTCGTAGCCGCTGTGGCCGAAGTAGAACCACAGGTCGTCCGTGCCGAGCATGTGCTTGACGCTCATCCACTGGCCGACCATCGCGCCGACGACGACCAGCAGCAGCGCGCCGAACAGCACGTTGACGCCGAGCCGTTGACCGGGTGGGTCCTTGCCGCCGATCACCGGCGCGATGTAGAGGCCCGCGGCCAGCCACGCCGTGGCGATCCACAGCACGCCGAGCTGGGTGTGCCACGTGCGCGCGAGGACGTAGGGCAGCACGCCGGAGAGCGGGATCCCATAAAAAGCGTCGCCCTCGACGCCGTAGTGCGCGGCCACCACCCCGAGCAGGATCTGCACGAGGATCAGCGCCGACACGACCCAGAAGTACTTCACCGTCGCGCCCTGCGACGGCGTCGCCATCGCCCCGATCAGGGGGTCGGTCTCCGGCGTCGCCTCGGGGAGCGGCTCGGGCAGCCGGGACGAGTACCACCACGCCATCGCGCCGATCCCCGCGAGCAGGACGATCACCGACACGCCGCTCCAGACCAGCGCGTCGCCCGTGATCGTGTTGCCGACGAGCGGCTCGTGCGGCCAGTTGTTGGTGTAGGTCACGGTGTCGCCCGGCCGCTCGGTGACCGCCGCCCACGACGACCAGAACACGAACGCGGCCAGCTCGCGCTGCGCGCCGGGATCGGCGACCGTGCCCGCCGGAATCGCATAAGCCTCGCGCCCGTTGCCGAACACGTCGGCCAGATGCGCGGCGTTCGCCGCGAACGCCCGGGCCCGCGCCGGGTCGATGGTGAGGACGCCGCTGGCCTCGTCGTGGCGGTTGCGACGGATCTCGGCCTGCAGGCGCGCCCGCAGGGCCGCCTGGTCCTCGCTCGCCAGCGCGGCGTACGTCTGGCCGGACCTGGCGGCGGCCCAGTCGTCGAGGATGAACGTCGCCTCGCGGTGCAGCCAGTCCGCGGTCCAGTCCGGCGCGACGTAGCTGCCGTGCCCCCAGATCGACCCGAGCTGCATGCCGCCCATCGCCTGCCAGACGTTCTGGCCGCGCTCGATCTCCCCGGGCCCCACGACGACCTGCCCGTCCTGAGACACGACCTGCCGTGGGATTGGCGGTGCCTGCTGGTAGATGCGCACCCCGACCCAGCCGAGGACGGTGAACGACAGGAGGACGACGACGGTGAACGCGGCCCAGAGCTGTTTCATGAGTTCCCGGCCATGTGTACCCCGTGGGCGGCGAAGTCGCCGCCTGCAACTTGTCCGCTTTGTCACGCAGCCGCATGTGCCCCTTCGCCCGCATGTTGCCCCTGGTGGCCGTGCGAACGCGGTTACGAGTCGTCGCGTCCCGACCCTCGCCCTTTGCGCCGCAGTCGCACCGCCCCTGTCCCCCGGGCGGCGTCGATCTGGTATGTGGCGCGCATGGACCCGGCGCGACCCTTCACCCGATCGACCTGCTCGCCGAGTTGCTGCAAGGCTATCGCCACCCCGCCGTCGCAACCAACAACCAGGGCGCCGTGGTTTGCATGATCGCGGCGGCGCTCGGTGAGGTCGACCAGATCGGCGAGGCGGCGACGGCCGCAAAGGGCTGGCCGCCTCTGGCGACGTTCCAAGCCCCAGACGGGCAGACCTTCTTGCTTCGGTGTCCCGCTCGGACACTGGACGTCGCGCCGCCCGCGCGAGCTCTACCCCCGCGGCTGGCGAGGGTCGCCGGGCTGGTGATCGATGGGCTGACCGATAAGCGTATCGCGCAACGGCTCGGCCTCACGTTCAGCACGGCCCGCACCTACGTCCGCCAGATTACCGCCGCGTGGGAGTACACAGCCGCGTAGGGCTGGTCCACGCGGTCAGGGCCGGGACGGCGCGGACTGACGATGGTCCCTCGCCGAAGCGCCCGACTTCGCCGCTTCGCCACGGAGGCGACGACGCGGTGTGGGCGTTCGACCTGCTCGCGTTGACGGGCCCGCCGGGGCGCCGCCACGGGCGGTCGTGCGGTCCAGGCCGCCGATCGTCAGAGCTTGCTTCCCGTGGGGCGAGTCCTTCGTGAGCGAGGCACTACTTCCTCAAAGTGAACTCGAGGTCAAAATAGGCGCCGTACGCCTGCCCCTTCCACTGCCCATCATGAAGAACCGTTTTAGGGACCGGGCCACAGTCGCAGGTCTCGTCCAGATCTGGGTAGCAGTCCTCGATCAGCGTGCCAGGATCGGTCTTACTCCAACACACGAGCGCGTCGGTCGACACCGCGAGATCACCGACAAGGAGCACCGAGAGCTGAAACGGCTCCTGTTGCGTCGTCGGCACGATGCTGACGTAGTTGATGCCGGGCCAGGTGACGGGACAGTCTGCTCGGCACTGGGCATCGGGATCGAGGAGCATCCGATCGAACTCGAGGTAGTAGCTGAAGCAGGAGCCATCCCCGTAGCAGTTCGCCGGATCAAACTCCCGGAGCTTGATGTCGTAGGTGAATCCTTCCCACGCGTCGGCGCACTCCTCCTGGTAGCAGACTTCTTCTGCTCCACAGTCCTCCGAGCTCACGCACGCGGTAACGCCCCCAGAGCTCGAGGAACCGCCGCTGGCGGCGCCATCGTCGACACACAAGTCCGAGAGGCAGGACAGACCCTCCAGGCACTTGCCATCGAGGCAGGCACAGCCCTCGGCTCCAGGTGAGCACTCCTCCATACCCCCTCCCTTTTGGCAAGCAAAGCCAAGTAAGCCTAGCAGCAGCGCGAACCCGTGGTTTCGTGTCAACATGGGCGAGACTCCTGTTCGCGCGATTTTGCCCTACGTGCTGCATCCGCGCAAGCACTGAGGGCCAGGATCGCCCACCCGCGCTGGGCCACGCTTCGGCGGAGCTACACGACGAACAACGGCGCCGCCCGGGCCGATCCGGGCGGCGGCCGGCCTGTAACGGCGGCGGGAGCTCCTACGTCCGAGCAATCGCCGCCTGCCGATCGCGCCTTCGGTCGATCCAGTACAGGACGAGAAGTCCAGCGGCCAGGGCGAACAGCGCGGCGATCTTCTGTCGAAGAAGCACGAGCACGAAGGCGACTCCGACCAGGAAGGCCGCGATGGTGCACTCGACTCGGAAGGCAGAGTCGCGGAGTGCGAGGAACAACAGCACCACGACGACGAGGATCAGGATGAACGCCAAGAAGATCCAGACGTCGAAGTTCTGCTCGCCCGAGGAGGCGCTCGCTAGCGGAGGCGCGGCGGGTGTGGCTACGAGCGTAGCGGCCTCGGCAACCGCAGGTCGAGATGATGGTCGATGCGTCCCCTCGGCGATGGAGAGGATCTCCGACCGATGTGCCGGGCGAAGCTCGATCCACCTCTTGAAGAAATTAGGATCGACACGGCCGTGCCGCAGAAGAAGATCGACGCCCTGGGTGATCAACGTCGCGGGTGGACATGGCTCGCCGGGCAGCTCGGCGATGAGAGCCAGATCCACGTCGGCAACGAGGCGGCGGAACTCGTCAGCGGAGAAGCTGCGAACAAGCAGCTCGACCATCGCCCGGCGGATTTCAGGGCTGGGGCTCTGCATCTGTCGCGTAGTGTACCATGGCCGGCCTGACGGCTTGCAGACCCTGGGGCCGTGCGAACGCAGTTACGACTCGTCGCCCGTGTCCTTGCGCCGAGGGCGACCTCGGGTCTTGATGTCGGCGATGGACGTGTCCGGTCGCACCGCGAGCTCAGTTGTCGTCGCTGCGGCTCTGGTTTTGAAGTAAGGCCGGCCTCGTCGATCGCCGGCAGGCTGCACGCGGTCAGTGCACGCGGGCGAGGCCCAGGTGGTCGGCGGCGAACCGCGCCGCGGGGAGGGCATCGACGCGCGTCGCCGAGGACTTCCCGTCGAGCGGGCGGCGGCGGATCCTGGGGGCGTGTCCGCAGGGACCACGAGCACCATCGCCGAGTCGAGGATCGCCGCCTGGGGGGTCGACGGCGGCGTGCAGGTCGCCGGTTCTCCGGTGTGGCGACGCCCTGATCGACGAGCCGCGTCAAGCCTTGGCACACACACGCCACCACTCCGTCACGGTGATTCCCACCGCCTTTAACAACGCCCGGACGAGGTGGGCAGGCACGTGCGTGTTGCGGGTGTGGTGGCCGAGGGTGAACTTGCGACCGCCGGGGCGGTAGACCGTTATTTCGCTGCCCTTGCCAGCCGCGACCTCGCACGAGAAGCGCCGCTCGAGCATGTGCAGCAGCGACTGCATGCGCACGGCCGGGACCCTGCGGCCCTCGACGGGCTCGGCGATGTGCTGGCAGGCATCGGCGACGACCGCCACGGCCGTCGTCACCGTCGATGGTTCCGCATCGGGAGGTCTCGAGGGCGCGCGCGCCAGCCACATCTCCACGAGGCGGGCATGAAGCGGCTCGAGTAGCGCGACCTCCCACGCGACGTCGTCGCTGGGCTTCCACCAGCGGAAGCTGCCAGCGACGCGGCCCTCGAGGTCGACGCAGAGGGGGTACAGGCTCTGGCCCGCGAACTCCTGCTCGATGAGCTTCTCGCGCGCTGCGGCGACGAGGATCATCCCGGCCCCGTGCATGATGTCCCACTCCCAGGTCGTCCAGCCGCCGGGCTGCGAGCATGCCACCGCATCAGCGTCGTACCCCGGGATGAGCAGCGCCCGGCACTCGACGATGTCGGCCGCCAACGCGCGCCTGCGCTCGAGGAGCACGGCGGGCTCCCCCGTGGCTCGAGAAGTGAACTGCCGGTGTGCCAGCGTCAGCGCATCGTTCTGGTTCCACCCGTGAAGCTGGAGCATGAACTTGACGTGGCCGCGCCACTCCGGGTCGATCCCGCCGTAGTCGATGTAGTCTTCTCCCTCGGCGGCGTGGACCCGGATCTCGGGCCCGACCGTCGCGTCCCAGATCTCGGCGGCAACCCGGGGGGGGACCGCCCGCAGCGCGGTCCGCACTCCCACGACCAGGCAGACCTTGTCGAGCCAGCCGCAGATCTCCATGAAGAGTCGGAAGAATTTGGCGAAGGGGTGCCGGTCTCGCGGGTTGTGCCGGGCGAGTCTCTCGCGCGCGTGGGCGACGGCCCACGTGATCCACTCGTCGCGGAGGAAGATCGCCGTTGGATCGCCGTTGTAGAGCACGCTCGCCTCGGTGCAGTCGAGCCCGACGAGGCCGTTCGCCCATGCATGAACTTCGTGGAGAAGGATCTGGAGCTGGTTGAGCGACGCTTGCGAGCAGGTCGCCTTGAGAAACTGCGGCACAACCGGCACCTCGAGCGGGCCGATCGTTTCCTGCTCCGTCCCCAGGTTTTCTCGCAGGTAGAGCTCGATGGGGTTCCGGACGCCGCGGTGGTCGATCTCCTCACGCACCCGGGTTCGAATCCCGTGGATCCGCTGTACTTCATCGTCGAGAGCCACTCACTCCACAACGTACACCACGGACTGCTTTGCCCCCAAGTCGGGCCCAGCGGGCGACTGTGCCCATGTCAGCGTGCGTCGGCGCGCGTCGACGAGGTCGATGTATGAGACTTCCCGTCGAGCGGGCGGCGGCGGATCCTGGGGGCGTGTCCGCAGGGACCGCGAGCACCATCGCCGAGTCGAGGATCGCCGCCTGGGGGGTCGACGGTGGCGTGCACGGCCTGGTGAGCCGATGGCGTGCACGTGCTGCGAGGCTCGCGGGGGCGACGCTGACGTGGGAGTACCAGGAAGCCGGACTCTTCCCGGCGAGGCATCAGGCGCCTGCCGACCACGGCATCTTCGTCCTGGACCCGATCGGCACGCACGGCGGCTGGGTGCTGAAGTTCGAGTGGCGCGAGTGGGGCTGGCGTGTACTCGATCAAGGCGAGGTGGGCGAGCTGAAGGAGAAGGCGCTGCAGATTCTTCGAGCCGGGGGCCCGTTCGGCGGCCCTAGCGACATCTTCGTCCGCCGGAGCCCGACGAGGCCCTGGCCTCCGAGTGGCATGGTGCGGCACGCCGCTCCAACCGGCGAGCTTCGCGTCGGCGAGCTCGTTCCCGGTGTCAGAGCCTTGCTTCGCGTCGCGCTGGACGGGACCTTCGCGCAGCGGGCGCTGGATGCACAGGACCTCCCACACGATCCGGCCGGGCTTGCCAGGAAGCTGGGCCCCGTGGAGGCGCTCGTGCTGGCCGAGGGACGTGTGCCATGGATCTTCACCGATGTGTGGCCCCTCCTCGGGAGGATGAAGGTGTCGGCGTTCGACGTCCTGTCCTGCTGGCTGACGCACGACGAGGTCGCGATCATGGCGGCGCGAGATGAGCCGTACGGCGTCTTCATCGGGACCTGGGCTGACGTCCGCGCACTCGATGTCGGACGCTGGCTCGCGGGTTTGCCGACGCGGCCGATCGCCCGAGCTGGTCAGCCGCCCTCGCCCATGGTGTCGCCCAGCTCGACGGCGACGGGCACCGCGTCATCGGAGCCGCCGGCATCGCCGAGCCGCCCAGCTACTCCACGCGCCCCGCTGGAGCCGCCACCGAGCCGCTCTGCGACGAGCCCCTCACGGTCTCCAGCATCCCATGCACACGCTCCGCCGGAGCCGCCCGCGTCGCCGCCGCCGAGCCGCTCTGCGGCGAGCCCCCCACGACCTCCGGCAACCCCAACACACGCCCCACCGGAGCTGTCCACGCCGCCACCAGACTGGCCGGCCTCCGCGACGATCCCATCACGATCTCTAGCTCCCGCTGCACGCGTCGAGCCGGCCCAGGCGAGTTTGCCGACGCGGCCGATCGCCCGAGCTGGTCAGCCGCCCTCGCCCATGGCGTCATCCAGCTCGACGGCGACGGGGACCGCGTCACCGGAGCCGCCGGCATCGCCGAGCCGCCCAGCTACTCCACGCGCCCCGCCGGAGCCGCCACCGAGCCGCTCTGCGTCGAGCCCCCCACAGCCTCCAGCAACCCATGCACACGCCCCGCCGGAGCCGCCCGTGTCGCCGCCGCCGAGCCGCTCTGCGACGAGCCCCCCGCGGCCTCCGACAACCCCAACACACGCCCCACCGGAGCTGTCCACGCCGCCACCGGACCGGCCGGCCTCCGCGACGATCCCATCACGATCTCCAGCTCCCGCTGCACGCGTCGAGCCGGTTCAGGCGATGAAGCTCCCGCAGGGTGTCGCCGATGCGCTCGCCGCCTGCTTCGCGGTCGTGGAGGGCGAGCTGCCTGTCCGCAAGACAGGCGCCGAGTTTGCCCGCGGGCTCGTGTGGGCGCTGGTTCGGGCCGCGATCGCGGGGACGACGACCATGACCGGGACCCCCGCGGAGTTACTGACTGCACTGCATCGCCTGGGCTACTTGCAGACCGTGCCCAGCGACCAAGTCGGGCGCGACGCCCTCAAGATGCTCGCCGCGCGGACGTCGCTCGTTCGCCGGATCCACCACCGCCGGTGGCGCCTGGCGTTCGGCGATCTCCTCGATCCGGAGTCACTGCTGCGTGAGGAGCTGCGGCGGTACGAGCCGACGTAGCAGCCCCAGGGGTTAGGCTTCGTCTTCGGTCTCGGGCGTCGGCGCCGCGTCCGCGGCGGCGCGTTCGTCTCGCCGCTGCTGGCGCATCGCCCGGAGCCATTCCTCCTGCACAGCCTTGCACACGACGTAGACGAGCGTGGTCTCGTAGTGCGCGGCGAGTTGATCGAGCTTCTCGTCGATCTCCACCGGAAGGCGGAAGTGTCGCGACTTGAGCGCCCGCTTGCGCTTCGACCGAGACGGGAGCTCGGCCTCCAGGTCGCGCGGGCTCGTCGATGCGGACACCTTCGCTGTGGCGGAGGCGGACCGCTTGCGGGCGCTGGCCTTCGCCGGCTTGGCGATGAGGCCCCGGGAGGCGAGTTCCTTCTCCGCGTCGGGCGCGAGGCCGCTGGGGTTCCAGGCGGCGGTAAAGCCCTGCTGGGCCTGGTGGGCGTAGCTCCCCGCCTTGTGGTCCTTAGCCTTCGCCATCCGTCCTCCTGCTGCGGGACGGCGACTCCATCCTCGCGGCGACACTCACGGCCGACTGGTCCCTACTCTTCATCCGAGTTGATCCTCCGCTTCTTCATCTTGAAGCCGGCGGTGGTCAGCACGCTCCGGCACATCGACTCGACCAACACGGCCGCGCTGGTCCCCGCCCCGTAGGGCACATCCCAGACCGGCTTGAAAAAGTCGGTGGTGCGGGTGATCGCGTCGGCCTCCGGCAGCACGACGTCGCAGACCGTAGCCTTGGGGATCGCCGCGATGGCCTTGCGCAGCTCGAAGTCCATCCGCTTCCCGCCGCGCCCGCTCATGTTCATCAGGATCATCACCTCGGACGCGGACGCCTTGAGCTCGCCGAGGACGTTGTGCATGTTCTCGAACGCGAGGCGGCCGTGGATCGGCACGAGCCACAGCGACGGGCTGAAGCTGACCGCGACCTCGATCGCCGGCGAGCAGTCCACGAGGACGAGGTCCACGTTCGTGAACTTCGGCACCTTCTTTGGGGAGAAGACGACCGAGAGGTAGGGGCTGCGTTCGAAGAACGTCCCCTCCTGCATGGCGCCGTCGCCGCGCGAGAGGATGCGGAAGAGGTCGCCCTGGTTGTCGATGCAGACGGCTACTGTCCGGATCTCCTGGTACTCGGCGTACCAGGCCAGGTGCGAGGTCGTCATCGTCTTACCGACGCCACCCTTGTTGTTGTAGACACCGATTGTCTTGTGCATGT
>Ga0075163_10006900_pt1 | contig 15043 bp, 14 predicted proteins | sample JI1023141ADNA_FD_71478 | JGI IMG/M metagenome (GOLD analysis project Ga0075163, IMG submission 71478) | Wastewater effluent complex algal communities from Wisconsin, to seasonally profile nutrient transformation and Carbon sequestration -... | ecosystem: Engineered > WWTP > Effluent > Algae... | reverse complement strand
TGACCTTGTCGACCGCCGTCTTCATGTTGTCGTAGATGCCGCGCCGGGCAATGCCGCCCAGGGCTGCGAACGAGCGCGTGTGCGCGTCGAACAGCATCTCGTGACCCTGGCTCGGGTAGGCCACCAGCCAGAAGGCCCGGCTGGCGCACAGCTTCAGGTGCGAGACCTGCATGCGGTAGTAGATGCCTCCCACCACCAGCCCTTCTTCGCTCCAGTCGAACTGGAAGGCCTCGCCCAGCTCGAAGGCCAGCGGCACGAAGGCGTTAGTGCAAACCGACTGACCTTCGCCTTGCCGCCAGGCCCGCACGAAGTCGGTGACGCGGCTGTAGCCGCCGGCATAGCCCTCGCATCTGATCTGCGCGTACAGCGCCCGGGCCGTGCGCCGCTCGTGCCGCGGCCGGTGCGCGTCGACCTTGAGCGCCTGCCTGATGGTGTCGTGGAACGCCGTGAGCTTGCCCGGCGCCTCACCTCGCTTGTACCTGGGCTCCTGCGCCACCGGCGCCTTCAGCCACTTGCGCACCGTGTTGCGCGACAAACTCGTCAGCCGCACGATCTCCCGAACAGACTTCTTCTCGCGGAAGAACATCCGCTTGACCTTGCCAATCATGGCCATGGTGATCACTCCTGTTCCCCTGCTCAAGAAAGAGGCAGGGTAGGTCGAACACCCGGGTCAAATTTGGATCGGCACTATCGCTTCAGGTGGGTCAATTTTCGGTCGGCGTCAACACCTTTGAGGCAACTCTTGCGGAGGTCTGCTCGTTGGTGGGCTGCTTGCTTGCCATGATGGATACCTTTCAGTTTCGAGTGCGACGAAGAAGCAGGCGCCCTGCAACACGCAGGTCGCCTGCTGGGCTGGGTCAGGTGAACAGTTCCATCTGACCGGGGTGCGAGCGCCAGTGCTGACAAACGTGCTCCCGGCGTCCATACCGGGAGCGGACGTAGGCCCGCACAAAGACGCCCTTCCAGCGGATGTAGGCCATGCCAACTCCTCATAGAAGGGTTGAGGGGTTTTCACTCGAAGCCCGTGCACCGCGAACTGGTAGGATCCGCCGTCTTCGCTAAGACGTGATGTGCTTGGGTGGTTTGGTAGACCCCTATTCACCGCACCAAAGCCCTTGAGTGTTCGATCACCCAGGGGCTTTTTCTTTGTGGATCAAGCTGGGTGGGAAAGCTCCTGCAGTTGGTCGGCGAACAAGCGGCGCACATCCGCCTTGATGCTGCTGAGCAGGCGCCAGTTGTCCGCTTCGTAGCGAACGCGTCCGGCCACTATGGTGGGGTGAATGCGCAGCTTGTCTGCCAAGGCCATCGTGGCCTCCATCGTGGGCTCGTCGGCCAAGCCCGAGGCCAGCCACACTGCTTGCGGGATCAAGAGGTCTCGCGCGCCTTCGTCGGCCTCGCGCTCCTCAGTGGTCTGCTGATGGACCTTGTCCTCAAGGTTGTCGGCGATGAACAAGTTTTCCGGGCCCAGGTGCCGTTGGACGTGCACCAGTTCGTGCAATAACGCGAACCAGAAGTTGTCGAGCCGGTCGTGTCTCAGGGTCAACGCCACCACGGGGAGGTGGCCATCGAACATGGCGGCACCGTCGAGGTAGGTCTTGCTGAAGTGTTCTTCGAACACCAGGGCGATGCCCATGTCGGCAAGGAACTCTTGTGCCAGCCGAGGCCCTTGCTCGAACCGAGACAGGTGAGCCAGCTCGCGTAGGCGTTCCTCGGTCAGGCTGCCCTTCACATAGGCGGACTTGAGCTTGAGTTGGCGGGCCTTCTTGAGCACGGCCACATGCCAGGTCAACAGGGCGTACTCGTCCATCAGACGGCTGCCACATTGGTGCATCGGTGCGCGCAGCCGAGCCTGGTGGATGGGCTGCAGATTGAAGCCGTACATGAACTTGCGGATCAGTTCCTCCGTCTTGTCCTTGGCTTCACGAAGACTGCCGCTGAAACCTTTGAAGTACCCGCGGGCGTACATCTCCTTGAAGGGGAACTTGGCCGTGTCATAGGAGAGGGCCTCGTTCAGATCCACCGCATCTTCGGTTTGCGCCAGCAGCACATCGGCCGGGATGCCCAGGCCCTGATGCAGTTTGCGGATCATGGCCAGGTTGAGCGGGCGCTTGCGCGCCAGCACCTCCGACACCTTGGGTAGCGAGCCCATGTAGGGCACCAGGTCAACCTTCTTGAGGCCGAGTTGGTCTATCCGGAACAGGATGGCCTCGATCGGATCGAGTACTACGGGCTCGACCTTGCTCCGCTCATAGGACTCGATGACCAAGGCCACCAGCTCCAGCTCGGCTTCCTTGCTAGAGCCCGGCGTCATGTCTTCATCCATCAACGCCGACAGACGAACGATCGCCGCATCGTAGTCACGCTGCGTCTTGATCACTTTCACCTGTTGCTTCATGTCCGTTCCTTTCATGTACCGCGTCCGACCTAGAACTTCTGCTTGTCGTACTCGGCATGCGTGCCGACCCACTCGATCAGGATCAAGCCGTTCTGGTACTTGACCTTGATGACCAGCCGGTAGGTGTTGCCCTTGATGTTGAAGATGACTTTGTTGTCCGCCAGGATGCTGGCGCTCGGATACCGGGTCTTGATGTCCTGGGGTCCCGTCCAACGGGCGCGCTCAGTCTCCGAGCGCCAAGCGTCAAGCGGCCCACGTGCATCAGCATGTTTGCGCTTGAAATTGTCTAGCTTGAGGAGGCCAAGGAGCTGCATGGGTGAGCCATGAATGTTTCCTGCAGTCAGGTCTAATGATACTTCTCTCTGAAGAAAAGTGTCAATTGCGTCTTGTGCAGGAAATGATCGCCGCAGATCAGCCGACCTCGTTGTGATCCCGGCTGGAAAATGGCAACGGAGACTTCGGTGGAAACGTGTTTAAATTCAACAGCTTAGGTGTTGATTTGCTTTCTCCGGGCCGCAGGCCTCGAATTGCTTGCAGCTTATGGGGTCGGATTCGCAGCCTATGGTGCAACTGACAAGAACACCCCTCCAGGCACCATCGATCGTTACCCGCACTGCCCCACGTAGCCGCAGGCGGTGCAGAAGTCGCAACCGTCCTTGTGGATCAGCGTGGCGTTGCCGCACTCGGGGCAGGGCTTGCCAGCCATCACCGGTACTGCTGTCACGGCACCACCGGCCACCTTGGGCGCTGGCGACTCGAGGATGCCCATGGCCTGCAGCGGGAAGCCCTCCTCGTCCAGCACACCCAGCATCGCGTAGCGGTGGATCACCAGACGCGCCACGTAGGCCACGGTGCTGGGCCACACCTGCTGCCGGCGCTCGCCGGGCACCGGGGCCATGAAGTGGCCCAGCGGCTCGCCGACGTTGAGCAGCTTGCGCAGCTTCATGCCGATCCAGGCTGGGTCGATGACCCGCATGTCCAGCGACAGCAGGCGCGCCAGGCCGTCGAAGGCCTTCGGGTAGTTGCCCGAGAAGCCGAGCGCACAGGGCCGGGTGGCAAAGCCGGTGGGGGACTCCGGCGAGGCCAGCGCGACCTCTTTCAGCGTCAGCGTGAAGGCTTCGCCGGTGCCCGGGTTGTCGACATCCACAGCCCAGGCGAGCGTGCCGTCCGTCGTGGTGCGGGGTTCGTCGCGGCTGAACATCGCATCCAGCACTGGCGTCGGCCCGCCCTCCTGCAGCGCGCCCAGTTGCTCGCAACGCCAGCGGATCACGCTGGCGGTGGCCGCCACCACGCCGGGGAAGAGCTTCTTCTCGCCGGTGGGCGGGAACGGCATCTCGAACGAGCGCTCTTCGGCCACCGTGGCCAGCGCGTCGAGCTTCAGCTTGAGCCAGGACGGGTCGTTCGCCCGCATGTCCATCGACAACGTCTTGGCCAGCGCGCCCAGGCCGCGCGGCTGCTCCGCCCCGTTGACCCAGACCTCGAAAGGCAGTGTGGTGCCGAACAGCCCGGTGCCCGGCCCGGCCTCGGCCGGCAGCTCGCCGACGAAGAGCGAGAAATCACCAAAGGGATGCTGGATCAGGTAGCTCCACGCCGGGTTGCCAGCGCGCAACTCGGGCCGGCTCGGCCAACGCAGCGAGGTCAGCACCGGCGCCGGCAGTTTCTCCAGCTTCAGGCGCTGGTTGGCGTTGTCGGTGGTCAATGGCGCAGGGGCCACGGGGGCGGGCGTGTCCACGCTCAGCACTGAACCCAGCACCGCGTTGGGCCGGTAGGTGGCCAGCCCCTTCAGGCCGGCACGCCAGGCGGTGAGGTACAGGCCCAGAAATTCCTCGTAGGGGTAGTCGGCCGGCACGTTGACCGTCTTGCTGATCGAGGTGTCGATGCTCGGCGCCACCGCCGCCACCATCAACGCATGCGCCTCGGCGCTCATCTCCAGTGCGGTGACGAAGGCCTCGGTCAGCGGCGCATCGGGGCCCTTCAGGTGCCGGTACAGGCGCCAGGCGTGGTCTTCGACCGCGTACTCCTTGAAGCCGCCATCGGGCATGCGCTTCTTGCGGGTGTAGGTCCAGGAAAACGGTGGCTCGATGCCGTTGCTGGCGTTGTCGGCAAAGGCCAGGCTGATGGTGCCGGTGGGGGCGATGGAAAGCAGGTGCGAGTTGCGCAGGCCCTGCGCGCGGATGCGTTCCTTCACCTCGGCCGGCAGGCGCGAGGCGAAGCTGCCGCCGGAAAGGTACAGGTCGGCATTGAACAGCGGGAACGAGCCACGCTCGGCCGCCAGCTCGGCGCTGGCGAGGTACGCTGAATCGCGCATGGACTCGCTGATACGGGTGGCCATCTCGCGCGCCTCGGGGGTGTCGTAGCGCAGGCCCAGCATGATCAGCGCATCGCCCAGCCCGGTGAAGCCCAGGCCCACGCGCCGCTTGTTGCGCGCCTCCTCGTGCTGGCGCGGCAATGGCCAGACGGTGACATCGAGCACGTTGTCCAGCATGCGGGTGGCGACCTTCACCACCTCGGCGAAACCGGCACTGTCGAAGCCCGCGCCGGGCTCGAACGGCGCCGTCACGAAGTGCGTCAGGTCGATCGAGCCGAGGCAGCAGCAGCCATAGGGCGGGAGCGGCTGTTCAGCGCAAGGGTTCGTCGCCGCGATCGTCTCGCAGTAGTGCAGGTTGTTGTCGGCGTTGATGCGGTCGAGGAACAGCACGCCGGGCTCGGCGTGGTCGTAGGTGGACCGCATGATCTGGTCCCACAGGCGCTGTGCCGGCAGGCGGCGGTACGCCCACAGGCCATCGGCACGCAGGTGCGCCCCGGCTGCCTTCTGCGCCGTACCGGGCTCGGCGCGGTGAACCAACTCGACATCGGCGCCTGCCAGCACGGCCTTCATGAATTCGTCGGTCACACCGACCGAGATGTTGAAGTTCTTCAGGTCGCCTTGGTCCTTGGCGTGGATGAATGCCTCCACGTCCGGGTGGTCGCAGCGCAGCACCGCCATCTGGGCGCCGCGCCGCGAGCCGGCGGATTCGACCGTCTCGCAGGATCGGTCGAACACCCGCATGTAGCTCACCGGGCCGGAGGCGCTGGACTGCGTCGAGCCGACCCAGGCTCCCTGTGGGCGGATGCGGGAGAAGTCGTACCCGACGCCGCCGCCGCGCCGCATGGTTTCGGCCGCCTCGGTGAGCGCGGTGTAGATGCCCGGAAAGCCCTCCTCGACCTGGGCGATGGAGTCACCCACCGGCTGCACGAAACAGTTGATGAGCGTCGCCGTGAGTTCGGTGCCGGCCGCCGAGTTGATGCGGCCGGCGGGGACGAAACCACGCCGCTGTGCGTCAACGAACCGCTGCTCCCACAGCGCCCGTTGCTCGGGCGCCTCGGTGGCCGCTAGCGCCCTCGCGACGCGAGTACGCACTTCGTCGATGGTGCTCTCGTTGCCTTTGGCGTACTTCTCGACCAGCACCTCGGTGCTGATGTCTTGCGGCGGCAGGCCAGCAGCGGTGCGAAAAACCGGGGGGGTGGGTACGTTGGCGGTGCGGGTTCGGGTCATGTTGGGCTCTGCGGTGCGATCAAACTGTCTAAATCAACAGTGGGCATGATGCACCCAAACGGCGAGGCCCGGGGCCGTACAAGCACCTGTTGAAGGGTCTCCTCTGCGGGGCTTGACGCCACGCAAAGGCCGGCCGGCGGCGCTTGACGAATGTCAATTGAGAAAGGTCAACCCATCGTCAGCGTTTGGAGCCACACTGTCAGTGTCATGGGACATCGACTCATCCCCATCCATAACGCCGCCGCGGCGCCGTGCGCCGGCTGCCACACCAGCTCGGGCGGGCCCGTCTGCCGGGCCGATCTCGGTGAACCTTGCCTGTCACCTGAGTTGCAAGGGCCGAGCGGCACGGTGCAACAGGTCATGACGCATCTGCAGGACGCCTGGTGTGCCGAAATCGGGCTGCCCGCTTCCGGTTTGGTGCGCTCGCTCACGCTGACAGCCGACGAAGCCGACCTGACCCTGACCTGCTGCTCGCAAGGCCCCGGCGCACGGTTGGCCGATGTCGCTTTCCAGACCATGCGCCGCCTGCTGCCGAATACCGACATCTACGTGCGCTGCACCTGATCGTCCGGGTGCCCGCCGGGGGGCACAATCGCGGCTCCTCTTTGTTCTGTACGGGGCGAACCTTCCGCTCCCTAGGCGCCATGCCCTCTTCCGATCTGCCCGACGCTGACAGCGCCGCCCCCGAGCTGCCGCCTGAGGTGCCTGCGGCACCCCCCGCCCCCGAAGCACCCCGCGCCGACATGACACCGGCCGCCTGCGCTGAGCGGCTGCGCGAGTTGTTCCCTGCCCTGTTCGCCGGCCCGCCCAAGCCCATCAAGCTGCGCATTCAGGCCGACATCCAGCAGCGTGCGCCGGGCGTTTTCACCAAGCCGGCGCTGTCGGGCTTCCTGCGCCGGCTCACCGGCAGCACCAGCTACCTGATCGCACTGACACGCGCCAAGCAGCGTTTCGACCTGGACGGGCACCCCGCAGGAGAGTTGAGCGACGAGCACCGCCAGGCCGCCAACGACGAGCTGGCGCGCCGCCGCAACCTGCATGCCGAGCGCCGCCAGGCCGAGGACGACCAGCGCCGGGAACGCGCCCTGCTCCTTCGCGCTTTCGAGACCAGCACGCTGACCAAGGACAACTTCTGCGCACTCAAGGGCTTGACGCCCGAGGCGCTGGACGCCGTGCTGGCCCAGGCTCGGCAAGAGGCCGAAGAGCGCGCGCGCCAGCCCCAGCCGCCCGGGCGCCCGGGCCCGCGCCACGATGGCCCACGCGACGCCCGCCACCGGCCCGGCAGTGAGCGGCGCGGCCCAGCGCCCCAAGGCCGGCAGACAGCACACCGCGTCAAACCCACCTGAGGCTGGGGCTCCCGGCGCTTGGCTCAGTGCCAGCGCTCAGGGCGACCGAATCGGTCGCCGCCTGGTGCATTTCGTCGCCGACGGCACCGCTCATCGTGCGCGGCTGCCGTTCGTCGCGCGGCGCCGGCGGCTGGTCGCATGGGCGTGGTGGCGGGCGGGATGGATCAATACAGTCCATCCCATCGACACACCGTCACCCCACCAGGAGCCCGCCATGACCACCGCCGCCACCCCCCTCTTCGCCGCCAACGAAACCCGTGTCCGCAGCCTCGCCGCCGGCTTAGCGCTGGTCTTGACGTTGGGCCTGGTGGCCTCGCTGGACCAAGTGGCCGACCGCCAGTACGACGCCGCGCTGATGGCCGACGCCGCCAACAACGTGCCGACTCAGCTCGTGGTGATCACCGCAACCCGCCTGCCGCGCACGGCCTGAGCAGCACGCACACAGTTTCCGCTCCACTCCTCTTGGGCCCTGCTTGCAGGGCCCTTTTTTTCGCCCATGCAACGCCACCTCACATCAGCGTTTGGCCGCTGCCCTGCAGGCGCGGGCCAGGCGCCTCAGGCCGCCTGTCGCAGCGGGTTGCAACTCAAGCAGCCGCAACCTCCAGCCGTCGCAAGACGATGGCTCGCGTGGTCGATGCTGCTTACAGTTCATCCATCGCAACACCTGTCCATGTACCGACCCCAGGAGCTCACCATGCCGACCACCACCCGCCCCTTCGCCGCCTCCGAAACCACTGCCCGCGCCACCGCCTTCGGGCTCGCGGCCATGGTCACGCTGGCGCTGCTGGCCAGCGTGGGCGGCGTCGCCGACCGGCAGTACGAAGCCGCGTTGTATGCCCAGGCCGCGGACGGCCCCACCCACCTCGCCGCCAGCCCCACACTCGCACTGGCGGAGCGCAGCGCAACGGCATACAGTCACGGTTGACGACACCGCATGTCGCGATGCCGTGGCTGCAAGGAGTTGACCATGCGCACCTTGTTTCACCACATCGCCCACGCGAGCCTGCGCGTTCGCGTTGTGACCGCCTTGATGGCCGTCGCCGTCACGCTGGGCGCCATCGGCGGGTTGGATCATCTGGCTGACAGCCAGTACAGCGCAGCCATGAAGGCGCTGGCTGACCTGGATGTGCCGACCTTCCTGGTCCACATCAGCGCCTCCAAGCCCTGAGCCGCCTGAAAGGCCGCTGAAGCGCGTGATGCGCCGGAACGCGAGTCGAGCGCCCCGGGCGCTCAGCCCTTGAACAGCCCGGCGAGCCGCAAAACGGCCGCATCCGAGGCCGCGCGATCCGGCGAGCTGTCGGCGTTGCCGAAATCGCCGGGCGCCTGTGCCTGCACGAGGATGCCATCCCGCCGCGGCACCACCGTGAGGTTGTGGCCCCGGTAGCTGATGCCGTAGTCCACCTCGCGCTGCGGGATCAGGCGCGCCGTCTGCCCCCGCACCGGGATGACCGACTCGTCACCCAGCAAGGCGCGCGCGCCATAGCCTGTCGCATTGACCAAGGTGCGCTCCGTCAGCGAGGCAAACTGCCTCGGGCTGGCGAAATCACGGTGCACGATCTCGCCACCGTCGCGCATGAAGTCGTCCATCAGCAGGCGGGTGTAGGCCGGCAGGTTGAACACCAACTGGCTGTAGCGGCGGGCATGCGGAACGTCGAACGGATGCTGGTGGCGCGCCAGCGCCTGCGAGCGGGGGCGGATGTCGGCCAGCAGCGCTTCCAGGTCGGGGTAGTCGGGTTCGCTGGGGCCGTCGTGCCCCAGGCCACCCACCAGCGGCTGATCGAACGGCGTGTCGGAGAGGACATAACCGTCGCGCCACTCCACCGGGTCTCCCGCCAGGCCGAGCAGGCTCTGGTACATGCGGAACGAGTGGCGCGCCATCGCTTCCCATTGGCGCTGAAAGGCCGGCGTGGCCTCCGCCTCGGTGCAGATGCGCGAATCGGGTGACCACACGCCAGTGGCCGCAGCGGAGCGCACCTGCGGCGGTTGCTCGCGGCAGTAGATGCGCACGCGCAAGCCGGCACGCTGGGCTTCGCGTGCGGTGGTCAGCCCGATGGCACCGCAGCCGATCACGGCGAGCCGCTTCTCACCGGTCGCCAACACGAGCCGCACCGCCTGCGCCGCCGAACCCCACGACAGCGACCAACCGCTGCCGCCGTGGCCATAGTTGTGGACCACCGTCTGGCGACCGAGCCGTTGCGCCTCGATGCGTGGGCCCTGGGCCCGGAACGGCCGGGTGCAGACGGACACGTCGATGATCCGGTCGGGGCGCGCCTGAATCGGCACCAATGGGCCTGGCGGTGCGAAGCCCGGGCGGGAATCGGGTGGCTCGGCTGCCCCGGCCGAGGTGCCTGCGGCCCATGGCGAGAGCGCGCTCAGCGCCGTGCTGGCGGCGCCGATGAACTGGCGGCGATGCATCATGGATCGTGGCTGCTATCCACGCCCCACGAAGGGCATGCCGGTGGCCATGATGTTGGTGAACAGCATGTTCACCGACAGTGGCAGCGATGCGAGGTGGACCACCGTGTCGGCCACGTGCCGCACGTCCATCCGCGCCTCGGTGCGCACGCTGCCGTCGGGCTGTGCCATGCCGCGCGCCATGGCGGTGGTCATGTCGGTGGCGGCATTGCCGATGTCGATTTGGCCCACCGCAATGTCGAATGCCCGGCCATCCAGCGCGCATGATTTCGTCAGGCCGCTCATCGCATGCTTGGTCGCGGTATAGGCGACCGAATTGGGCCGCGGTGCATGCGCCGAGATCGAGCCATTGTTGAGGATGCGGCCACCGCGCGGGCTTTGCTTCTTCATCAGCCGGAAGGCCTCTCGGGTGCACAGGAACGCACCGGTGAGGTTGATGTCGACAGCCTCCCGCCAGGCCTCCACCGGCAATTCGTCGATCGGCAGCCCGGCGGTGAACACCCCCGCGTTGTTGAACAGCAGATCGAGCCGGCCGAATCGCTGCTCGATCTGCTCGAACATCGCCCGCACAGCAGCCGGGTCGCTCACATCGCCCGGCACGGCCCAGGCCCGTTCGGCCTGCGGCGATCGCGCGATCGCCGTCTGCAGCGCATCCGCCCGCCGCCCGTTGAACACGACGTGCCAGCCGGCGGCCAGCAGTGCCAGCGCGCAGGCCTGGCCGATGCCGCTGCCGGCACCGGTGACGAGTGCGATGCGGGGGGATGCGGCGATGGCGTCGGGCATGAGCGGCTCCGTTGGAGATGGCACGCAGTCTGCCATGCCGCGCCCGACCGAGCACCCGCTGCCCCATCGCAGATGCGGCGAAGTGCTCGCCGTCGAACTGCATTTCGATTCGAGCGCGGCGGACGGCCCAGGAGACGCCGGTGGCGTGGCGAATGCGCCAAAGGTCGCTTGGCAACTGCGGCGACCGGGAACATCATGTGCGGTAAGGCTGCGTCTCCCGCGGCTGCGCCATCTTGGAGGTGACCATCACTTCGCAGCAGCCAAAGCGGCATACCCCACAACATGTGCTGAAGAAGCTGCATACCGGCGTGGTCGTCCACGGGCCGGACACCCAAGTCGTCTACGCCAACTTGCGGGCGGCAGAGTACCTGGGTTTGAGCGAGGCGCAGATGCTCGGCAAGACCGTCATCGACCCAGGTTGGCATTTTGTGGATGGGTTCGGCCAGCGCATCGACCCGCCGCAATACCCTGTGAGCCAGGTATTGACCACCCGGCAGGCCCTGAAGGAAACCGACTTCGGCGTGATCGCGCCACCACGCGACCACATCACCTGGCTCAGCGTCACGGCTTTCCCAGAGTTCGACGATGCAGGGCAGATCGAGCGCGTGGTCGTCAGCTTTCATGACATTTCTGAACGCAAGCAGGCACAGGCCGATTTCGAACGCGCGCGGGCATTCGCGCTATCGGTTCTGGACGGGTTGAGTGCCTCGGTTTGTGTGCTCGACATGCACGGCACCATCCTCGCCGTCAACCGGTCTTGGAAGGAGTTCTACGTCGCCAATGGTGGCTCGGCTGGCGTCCTTCACGTGGGCATGAACTACCTTCAAGTGGCCGGTGCGGCCACCACATCGTCCGATCAGCCAGGGGGCTCTGCCTCGTTCAAGGATTTGCTGGAGCAAGTGCTGGCCGGCGAGCGCGATCACTTCGAATGGGAGTACCCCTGTCATTCCCCCGCGACCAAGCGCTGGTTCATCGCTCGGGTTTCGTGCATGAAAGGCGTGCATCCGATGCGCGTGGTGGTGGCACACGACGACATCACCGCCGTGAAGCAGGCGCAGGAGAGTGCCCGGGAGGCGCTGCAGTTCAGCCAAAACTTGATCGACTCGATGCAGGACGGCTTTTCGGTCCTGGATCACACAGGTCGCGCTACCCACGCCAATCCGGCGCTCTGTCGCATGACCGGGTTTTCAGCCGACGAGTTGATCGGCCAGGTGGCCCCGTTCCCCTATTGGCCGCCCGAGGAGTACCAACAAATCGAGGCCGCCTTTCGCAAGACACTGGTGACCAAGGAGGGCGAGTTCGAGTTGGTCTTCATGCGCAAGAACGGCGAACGGTTTCATGTGGTCGTGGCGGCGTCTTCCTTGTTGGATGAGCATGGGCAGGCGGCCGCCTACCTGGCCACCGTCAAGGATCACACGCGAATCAAGCGCATGGAAGACGAGATCAAGCGCCAGGCCTTCTACGACGCGCTGACCGAACTGCCCAATCGGCGCCTGTTCGAAGATCGCCTGGAACGCGCGGAGGCCGCTGCCACGCGAGGCAACCGACACGGCGCCGTGGTCCTGATCGACCTCGATGGTTTCAAAGTGGTCAACGATGTGCACGGCCACCAGGCGGGTGACCGGTTGTTGGTGGAAGTGGGGCGACGGCTCAAGGCTTGCGTGCGCGAGGTCGACACGGCCGCGCGCCTTGGTGGCGACGAGTTCGTGGTGATCCTCGACGGACTGAGTGGTGACGAGACCGACGCTATCGAAACAGTTCGGAAGGTCGCCGAAAAGATTCGCGCAGCGTTGGCGCAACCCTACCACCTGACCAGCGAGCACAACCCGGGTTCCGTCCCCCGTTCTGTGACCTGCACCGCCAGCATCGGAGTGGCCATGTTCGCGGGCGCGGGCCTTCGAGCGGTCGAGGCATTGCGCGTCGCCGATATGGCCATGTACGAGGCCAAACGATCCGGCGGCAACAAGGTGAAGGGGGCCTAGCGAACGCCCGTCCCGCCAGGCTTCGGGGCGCTGTGGCCTCCTCAGGGGTGGGGTATTCAGCAGCAGACTTGCCGCCGCATCGAGCGAGAAAATTTCCAGGTTGTGCAGCGCTGGTTGTCAGACCGAAAGACGGGCCCTGGGCTCGCGCGGGCAACAGGCCGCTTGATGCCGATTTCTCCCAGACAGGTGTGGCCATGAAGTGTTGGATCTTCGCTGCCCTTTTGCTGCTGAGTTCCCCGGGGTTCGCGCAGCCTCTCGCCACGTTGGCCGATGGGCGCAGTGGCGACCTGGAGTTCAATACCTATTCGCCCACGGGTCACAACGCGATCGCAGCGGGCACCTTTGATCGAAAGGCCGTGCCGATCCGTGGCCAGTTGTACCTGCCTACCGGGTCTGAAAAGGTGCCCGCCGTGGTCATCGGCCACACGGTCGGCGGCGTCCAACCCTTTCTCGTGACGAGATGGGTCAAGGCGCTCAACGAGGCAGGCATCGCGGCTTTCGTGGTCGATTCCTTTGGGCCGCGTCGAATGTTCAACATGTGGTCCCAGGGGCGCACGGAATTCAATGGCGCCTTCCTGATCGCCGACGCCTTCAAGGCACTCGAACTATTGGCCACGCATCCGCGCTTGGATGCCAGCCGCATCGGCTTTCTGGGCTTCTCGATGGGGGGGTTCACGGCCCAATACATCATCCATGAGAAGTTCCGGCGCTCGGTGCTCGGGGATTCGCCTGTTCGCTTCGCGGTCGGGATTGGCCACTACCCGGGCTGCCAATACAACTTCTTTGAAGAAGAGGCCAGCAAGACACCGCTGCAACTCTTCCTGGGCGAGAAGGACGACTGGCTACCGGCCGAGCACTGCCTGCGCTATGCCGAATTCCTGAAGGGGCGCGGCTATGCGATCAACGTCAAGACCTACGCGGGCGCCTCGCATGGCTACGACCAGGATGATCCCATCAAGACGCTGCCGGATGCCAGCAGCAGCGCCGACTGCGACCCACTCCTGATCAATCTGGACAAGCCCTTGGCGCCGGTTCGATTGCGTGATGGCAGCGCGCTCAGTTCGGACACCGAATTGCGCGCCGTCGTCGGCGCGGTGTACAAGTGGGCTCGGTCATGCTCTTCGAAAGGCCCGTCCGCTGGCATTTCGCCGGGGCAGGGCGATCGGCGTGACGATGCCGTGCGTGACACCCTGGTCGTCCTGGGGGAACGCTTCAAGCTCAGGCCCTGAGGCTTCCTCCGCAGGACCGGACATTGGCTCACCACCCGCGTGCTTGCTGCGGCGAAGGTACGTGGTCGCTCAGCAGTTTGTCACGATCGACCGCTCATGGCCGAGAGCGGCCTCTCGCGGCTGCGTCAAGGCCATTGCCGCCGCTCTCACCTCAACCCCGGCCCTGGCTGCGCGCCAGGCGCAGCCCCCAGGACACCGCCGCCGTGCCCCAGCAATGGGCTGCGAGGAGGCTGAGGCCACCCGCGGCGAGCGGCACCACCGGGGCAGCCACCGCGCAGACCGTGCCGAGATACCAGACACCGAAGAGCACCGCATTCCAGCGGTCCACGCGGCCACGCTCGGCGCGGTTGACCAGCATCATCGTCAGCGCCCCGGCCGCGCCGACTGCCAGCGCCTGCAAGGGCGCTGCACCCAGCCGCGCGGCCTGCGGTCCGGCCTGGGCGACCAGCACCACGCTGGCTGCGGCCACCCACTGCAGCAGGGAACCCAGCGCGCAGACCAGCAAGGCCAGGCGGGCCCAGCCACGCGTGGCCACCTGGCTGTCGACCAGCATCAGCGCGAAGCGGCCAGAGACAAAGGCGAAACCGGCTGCCGCCAGCGCCAAGCCGGTCCCGGCGAGCGGCGCCGACAGGTGGAAACCGGCCACGGCCAGCACCCAGCCCGCCACGATGGCAACCACAGGCGCCGCCAGGGCGCGTGCCGCCAGCGGGGGCACCTCCAGCCAGCGCGGGCCTTGCGTGAACAGCAGCCCCGCAGCGAACAACGGCGTGGCACCGAAGGCAAACCACAGCGACTGAGCCGTCGACGGGTTCACCGCCCAGGGCAACGCCACGCCGGCGGCGCGGGCCAGAACGCAAGCCGCCCACCAGAGCCACCCGGCAGCCCAGAGTGCGCCGCCGGCTGCGAAGGCCAGACGACGTGGCGACGCCAGCAGGTGGGCCAGGCGCCAGCCTGCGGTGGCGCTGGGCTGCGGCCGCCGGCCGCCAAAGGAGCCGGACGGCATGCCGGCGGGTGCGGGTTGGTAGCTGATCATGGTGGTCAAACCTAGGGCAAACCCTTGAAGGCTAAACCACGACTGAGGCCGCCATGTTGCGCTGCATCAAATCGGCCGCGCCGGGTGCCCCTTTTCAGGCCAACGCCGCCGCATGGTGGGCCAGGTGGTCGTCGATGACGCTGGCGATGAAGTAGTAGCCGTGATCGCAGCCGTCGTGCCGACGCAGCGTCAACGGCTGGCCAACGCTGGCACACGCCGCCTCCAACGCCTCGGGGTGCAACTGCTCGGCGAGAAACTTGTCTGACAGGCCCTGGTCGACCAGGATGCCGCCAGGATACGGCGCACGGGTCTGGGCGGCCATCAG
>Ga0075163_10006899_pt1 | contig 15043 bp, 16 predicted proteins | sample JI1023141ADNA_FD_71478 | JGI IMG/M metagenome (GOLD analysis project Ga0075163, IMG submission 71478) | Wastewater effluent complex algal communities from Wisconsin, to seasonally profile nutrient transformation and Carbon sequestration -... | ecosystem: Engineered > WWTP > Effluent > Algae... | reverse complement strand
GGGCGGTCCTGATCGTCGCGGCTGACGAGGAAGGCGCTGGCGCGGCTGACGCCGTTGACCGACCAGCTGGCGGGCGTGGTCGATTTGGCCGAGACCTCGACGCCCGGCCGCACCTTGCACGATCCCGCCCGCAGATCGTCGCCGAACCAGGCCACGACCAGAGACACGCTCTCGACCGCAGGCGCCATCGCCTGCAGCCGGTCGAGCGCCTCCACCATGTCGGTGGAGTCGGCCAGCGCGTTCAGGTTCTCGGGCACCGTCGCGCCGCCATCGGTCTTCCGGATCGCCTGCGTCGCGTAGGTGAACTCGCCCGAGGCGGGGATCATGGTGACGGCGCGGGTCAGCCCCTCGGCGGTGTCGGGATCGGCGAGCGGGCGGAACACCTCGAAGGACAGCTGCGGCAGGCGGTTGCCGTAGGTCGAGAGCGCCAGCTCCTCGAAGACGACATAGGCCGTGCCGCGATAGGCGGGGGTGCCGGCCGCGCCCATCCTCGCGGCGATGAACGGATCGGCGGACTGTGCTTCGTCGCCCGGATACCAGCGCCAGGTGACGCCGGAGAGGTCCATCGGCTTGCCGTCGGCCCAGATGCGCCCGATCCCGGTGATCGGCCCCTCGCAGAGCGCGACCGCGAAGGAGGCGTAGTAGAGATACTCGGTCGTCTTGACCTTGCCGCCCCCGCCGCCCTTGCCGCCACCTTGAGTAGTGGTCTTCGTTTCCTCGCGGAAATCCGTCGCCCAGATGATGTTGCCGCCCATCCGCATCCGGCCATAGAGCCGCGGGATCACCGCGCCCTCGGTGGCCGAGGTGATGCGCAGCGTATCAAGCCGCGCACCCTCGATGCGTTGCGTAGGCGCCAGCGACGAGATGATCCAGCTGTCCACGACCGAGCCGATGGTCGAGCCGATGAAGCCGCCGATGGTGGCGGCGCTCACTCCGAGGATCGCGCCGCCGATCGAACCGCCAATGGCGGCGCCAGCGGCACCGAGGACGAGCGTTGCCATGCGTGAATCTCAGCGTTGCGGGAAGAGGAAGGCGAAGGCGATGCGCCGCCGCCAGGACGTAGTGAGCAGCTCCTCAAGCACGCCGAGCCGCTCGTAGGCGTGGAGGAAGGTGTCGGGACCGGTCAGGATCCCCACATGCTTGGCGATGGCGCGGGGCTTCATGCGGAAGAGCACCAGCGCGCCGGGACCGGCCTCTGCCGGTTCCACTTCGATCATCATGGCGCGCGCGCCCTCGGCCAGCACCTCGCGCGGCCCGGTCTCGCCCCAGTCGCGGCTGTAGGGCGGGATCGGGAACGGCTCGGGGCCGACGACCTCGCGCCAGACGCCCCGCGCCAGCCCGAGGCAATCGCAGCCGACACCGCGCAGGCTGGCCTGATCATGATACGGCGTTCCGAGCCAGGACCGCGCAATGGTGATGACGTGCTGGGGATCAGCGGCGTTCACAGCACCGACCCCTCGTGCCCGCCGTCCTTTGTGGCGTATCGCAGCACGGCATCCTGGCCCGGGATGTGCGGGAAACCCCGGAAGTTGACGGTATTGGCGAACTTCGCCCCGCAGGTCTCCATGCGCTTGTCGCAGCCCGCGCGGATGGTGAAGGCATCGCCCTCGGCGATGGACCGCACCGGCGCCTCGAGCAGGGTCAGGATCGCGACGCCGTCCGTCACGTCATGGCCCAGCACTTCCGCGCGACGCCCCGCATTCGCGTCGCTCGTCCATTCGATGGTGCCGAAGGTGAACCAGCCGGAAGCGAACCCGCCGAGCCCCGAGGCGGTGAAGGCCCTGTCGCGCAGGAGATCGATGACGGCGCCCGTGCCCTTGAATGCGGGATCCTCCAGATCGACGCCGCAGCGCGCATCGCCAAGCGCGGCGTCGCAGGTCGCCTGGAACGTCCGCCCGACCGTCTGGCCCAAGACGTGGGCGAGCGAGCGGACCTCGGCGACGAAGGCGAGCCGCCCGCGCCGGATCTGACCTATGGCGCCGCGCCGCATCAGGACGCGCTGGCCGGTGTCGGCCCAGTTCACGCGCCAGACATCGACCTCGGCATTGTCCCAGCGGCCGTCGAGGATGTCGGTTTCGGTGATCCGGTCCGAGGTCAGCACGCCCTCGGCGTCCTGCGCGTCGACGGACAGGTCGGAGCCGGAGCGCACCTCGGAAGCCGTCAGCCCGCTCTCGGGTTCAAAGTCGGTGCCGTCGAAGCTCAGCGTCCGGTCGTGGTCGGTGAAGCCGAAGGTCACGCCATCGGCCCGGGTAATCCGCCAGCACCAGGCGAGCGTCGTCGTGCCCTCGTCGAGATGGGCCTGCAGGGCGGGAGCAAGGGACTTCATCGGCGCAGTTCCAGCAGCGGGATGGAAGTGATCGAGCCAAGGCGTTCGAGATCGAGGGTGACGTCGAGCGCATCGGTGTCGAAGCGGACCGGCACGTCGAACGCGAAGCCCGCCGTGATGGCGACGCCTGCACCGGGTGCGGAGCCGAAGGTGACGAGGCCGGTCGTGGTATCGACCGACCAGCCCGACATCTGTTCGACGCCCGCGAGCGCGACACGCACGCTACCGGTGACCGGCTTGGCGATGCTGCGTGTCCAGGACTGCGCGCCGGAGCTGTAGCGCTTCACAAGCTGGAACGCGGTCGTCGTGCCGTCGCCGGTGCCGATGGCCTGATCGGTCGGGGCTGGCGTGCCCGAGGGCAGACAGGACTTGTGGTCGCCCCAGTCCTTGAAGCGGAAACCGTGCAGCCGACCGTTGCGGGCCTCGAAGAAAGCGACCACCGCCGCCAGATCGTCGGCGCGACGGATGCCATAGGCGACGTCATAGCGACGCCGCGAATTGGCCCAGCTGGCGTTGCGCTCCTCGTCGCCGGAAGCCAGTTCGACGATCTGCGTGCGCCGTTCCGGTCCGCCGCGCGCGCCGCGGCTGATGTCGTCCGGAAACCGGACCTCGTGGAAAGCCATGACGGATCCTCACATACCCCTTCGCCCAAGCGAGACCGCGCGGGCGATATCGGCCGCGATCTGCGTGCGGGATTGCCGGAAGCTCTCGACGTCGCGGGCGTTGATGTTCACCGTGACATTGCCGCCATTGCCGTAACCTGCCGCCTCCCGCCGCGAGAGCACCCGTTCGCCTCTTTGCAGGATCGCGGGCACCTCGTCGGGGCGCAGACCAGCCCAGCCGCCGGAATGCATGCGCGGGGCATTGGCGAAAGCCAGCGCCGGCACCATGCGGCCGGGTCCCGGCGCGCCGACCGTGCCGCCCGCGTGCAGGATGTCGGCGAAGACCCCGCCGCCGAGATTGCCCAGAACACCGGACAGCACACCCGCCAGCGGGCCGAGGATGAAGCGCCGCGCGGCGAGCTTGGCCAGATCGGCGATCAGCGAGGTGACCAGATCACCGAACTTCAGCTTGCCGGTCTTCACGAACTCGCCGATGGCGTTCTCGGCGCTGCGGAATGCCCCGACCAGCGCATTCCCGATATCGCCGCCGATCTCGCTCGCCTTCGCGGCATAGTCGGCCAAGGTCTGGCTCACCGCTGCCCAGCCGGTTGCGGCAGCCTCGGCCCCGGCCTTCGTCTGCTCACCGGCGGCTTTGCCAGCCGCTCCTGCGCCCCTTGCCGCGGTTTCTGAAGTGTTCAGTGCATCGGTCACCCGGCCTGCAGCCGCAGTCGCATCGTCGAGTGCGCCTTCGCTGTCATCCCCGCTCAGCGCATCGCGCAGCGCCTGCATCGCCGGGCCGACACCTTCGAAGGCTCCGGCACGGGTGTCGGCCGCGCGCTGGCGATAGCGGTCGGCCATTACACCCGCGTTGCTCGCGGCATGGTCGAGCATCGAGGCGTAGGATTGCGCCCCGAACCAGTCGATCCGCGCGTCCGCACCGATCGTCTCGGTGACCGCGTTGAATGTCGGCCCGATGGTGCCGAGAAAATCGGCCCATTTGTTCGACAGGAATGCCATCAGCCGCAGCCAGATCGCCTCGATATCGGCGCGCAGGGCGCGGAAGTCGTCCACGAAAGAGCCGAGCGTGGCCTTGATCCCGTCCCAGACGGCGCGCGCCACATTGCCCATCAGTTCGAGCGCCGAACCGAAGCCGCCCGCACCCTTCACGAGCTGGCCGAACCAGTAGATCAGCTCACCGGCGCCGACGATCAGCGCCCCGATCCCGGTGCGGATGATCGCCCCGCGCAGCAGCGTCAGCGCGCCCGACAGGCTGAAGGTGGCGACGCGGGCGGCAATGAGCCCTGCCACCCAACGCCCGGCCATGAACCCGGCGAAGGCAATGCCGATGGCGGCAAGGCGTTCCATGTTGTCGGCGACCGCGATCAGCGCCGTGGAGACCATGGCGGATGCACCGAAGACCTGATCCCAGGTCCCGACCAGTTGCAGGGCCGCATTGCCGATCAGCGTGAAGGCATCGCCGATGGTGGCGGGCATCGAGTCCGCTTCCTCGCGCAGCAGTTCGAGATTGCCGATCAGCGCCGTGCGGATCACATCGCCGGTGATCGCGCCCTGCTGTCCGAGACCGCGCAGGCCCGAAACGGTGGTGCCGAGCTCGGAGGCCAGCAGCTCCGCCAGCCGCCCGCCGCTCTGGATCACGGTATTGAGGTTGTCTCCGCTGAGCGTGCCGAGGGCCATAGCCTTCGAGAGCGCGTTCTGGACCGAAGCCGCGCGCTCGGCCCGCGCGCCCGAGACGACCATGGCGTTGTTGAGCGCCTCGGTGAAATCGAGGCTTTCCGCGGTCGTCAGCCCCAGCTCGCGCAGCGCCGTGGCATTGGCGAGCCAGGACTCCGTGGTCTGGCCGAGGCTGGAATAGGTCCGCCGCGCCATAGAGGCGAGCCGGTCCATGACGGCCGCGCCCGCTTGCTGCGATCCGGTGGCGAGATCGACACGCGAGCGCAGATCGGTCCACTGGTCGGCATAGGCGACGAGCTGGCGCGTGCTGATCGCAGCGCCGAGAATGCCGACGACCCGCCGCACCACCGCGCCGGTGACGTCGGCCTGCCGCTCGATCCGCTTGAAGTTGCTCTCGCCCGCGTCGCCGATACCCTGGAACTCGGCCTTCACCTGCCGTCCGCCTTCGGCGACGAGGCGGACGGAGACCTTCTTCTGAGCCATGGATCATTGTTCCTGACACGCGGGACGAGGTTTTTGGGCCGGGTTCATCGTTGCGGCCCCGGCGACGGCCGGTCACCGGACGCCATCTGCTCATTGAGCTTGCGGACCATCGCGGCCTCGATCTCGGGCAGGCATTCGGCGGCGATCAGCGGATCGACCCCGAGCGCCCGCGCCATGGCGAGCGCCGCCGTCATGTCCCAGCCGATGACGGCACCACCGCCCATGCTGGTCGCGATGCGCAGCTGCCCGGTCAGGCGTTGTGCCAGGTCCCAGACCTGCCAGCCTTGCAGCGTCAGGGGACGGTTCAGCCGCGCCGGGCAGTCCGGGCACGGGCCTTGGCAGGCTTGGCAATAGGCGTCGCCCCCGCCGAAGTGCCAGTCGGCAAGGGCGCGGAGGCGTTTTTTTCCGCGTCCAGCACCAGATGCGGCGCAAGGCAATGGGTCTGGAACGCCTCGAACACCGGCCAGATGTCCAGCAGTGCGTCGATCCCTTCCGGGGTGACGGGGACGGGCTTGCCATTGGCATCGCCGACGCCCTCCCAGCCGGTGACCACGCGGCGGGCGACGGCCTTGGCCATGACCAGCGCCATCTCCTCCTTGCTCGCCCCTTCGGGCAGCGCCTCGACAACTGGGTCGTTGCGCGCCGCGACCATGATCGCGGTGGTGACGGGCAGGACTGCCAGGCGCAATCCAGCCCCGAGATCGAGCCATTTCGGCCCGGTGGAAAGATCGAGACGGATCATGGTCAGTAACTTTCGATGTCGTTGACGAGGGTGACGGTGCACATCCGCCCGAGCGTGGCGTCGCGGGCGGCCTGCCAGTCGAAACTGGCCTGAATCCCCTGCGGTCCGCCGATCTCGATGCGCGGGCGGGGCAGATAGACGGCGTGGACGGTGACGGTCAGGCTTTCGCCCGAGATGAGCGTGTAGGAAAACTCCAGCTCGCAGGGCGTGCCGCTGATCGCCTGGCTCACCAGCGTGCTGTCGGCGAAACGGACCTCGGTGCGGCCGGTCAGCGCGGCGATCGAGGGATCGGCGCCATCGATCATGCCGTCGGCGCGGATGGTCTCGATCCGGTCGAGATTGTTGGCATAGGTGATCTCGGTCGAGATCACGTTGCCGAGCGCGGTACCATTCCGTTTGATCGCGCCGTTGAAATGGCCGAAGCGGATCAGGTCCAGCTCCGCTGGGGTCCCCGCAGCACTGGTCGTGGCGACCGTCTCGCCCTGCGCCACCAGCCGCGCGGTGGCGGTCAGCAACCCCGAGCGCTGCATCTGCCAGCTGAGCTGGTCCAGCACCACGCCGGAATACATCGCGTAGCGCGGCACCTCGGGCATGGCGGTCTCGATCGCCATGCTGGGCAATGTCCAGGACCCGGACTGGAAGGTATGGGTCCAGGGGCCGGGCGAACTGCCGGTGGTGGTCGGCGCTCCGAAACCCGCCTTCAGCCAGAAGCCGAACGCCTCGGCGTCGATCGGCACCACCACATCGCCATCCGCCGTCACCGCATCCTTGACCGGCGCCAGAGGGTCGCGGCCATAGCCGAGCAGCTCCGATCCGAGCAGCGGCTGCTCCGCCCCCAGCGAGGTGCTGGCGAAGGGCATCCGCGTGTAGCCGCTCGCCGGTGCGCTGCCATAGGTCGTCTCGAACGCGAGCGCCATCCGCGCCCGCGCCCCTTGCGCGCGTGCCATGTCGTTCTCCTGTTGTCGGTGGGGTCAGGCCAGTGGATCGGCCGTGGAATAGTGCAGGACGACCGGGATGACGGCCGCCTTCAGGCTGGCCGCGCCGTCCACCGGCAGATCGACCGGCTGCGAGGCTTCCGCCTCCACCCAGGCGCAGAGGCCGCCCAGCGTCCGGTCAGCGCCAATCGCCGCGCCGATGCTCGTGCAAAGCGTGTCGAAGGCAATATCCCGCGCCGCGCCCTGAACGACCGCCTCGATCTCGGCGCGGTGCTGGTAGTGATAACGTAGCGGCGACAGCGTCACCTCGGGCTCCCCCGGTTCGCCGTCGCGCAGGATCAGCAGGCCTGCGGCGGGCACGCGCTCGGGCAGGACCTCGCCGCGCAGTGCCGTGGCGGGCAGCGCCGAGAGCCGCGTGTGCAGCGCGGCGAGGATGGTTTCGCGGGTGGTGGGCATCGGGATGCTCGCGCCGTTCTTGCAAGATTAGTGCCTGCAAGCTATATAGCTTCCAAGACATGAGGACCGAATGCCCTGGACCGTTTCCTTTGCCGACGAGTTCGAGCCGGAATTCGACGAACTCGATGACGAGGTTCAGGACGCGATCCTCGCGCGGGTGCTGCTTCTCGAACGCGAGGGGCCTTCGCTCGGACGACCGCATGCCGACACCCTGACCGGGTCGAAGCACGCGAACATGAAGGAGTTGCGCTGCAGCGCCGCCGGGGGCGTCTGGCGCATCGCCTTCGCATTCGATCCCGACCGGCAGGCGATCCTGCTCGTCGGCGGGGACAAGTCGGGCGGCAGCGAGAAGCGCTTCTACAAGCAGTTGATCGCCCGGGCCGACGAACGGTTCGATCGCCACCTTGCGGCACGGAAAGGATGACGACCATGGCACGGAGCCTTCAGGACAAGCTGGCCACGCTCGACCCCGCCCGCCGTGCGCGGATCGAGGCCGAGGCCGAACGCCTGCATACCGAATACCTGACGCTGCAGGAACTGCGGAAGGCGCGCGAACTGACGCAGGTGCAGCTCGCCGAGACCCTTGGCATCCAGCAGGCGACGGTCGCCAAGTATGAGCGCCAGAGCGATCTGCTGCTCTCGACCCTCACCAGTTACGTGCGCGCGATGGGCGGATCGCTCAAGCTGATGGTGGAATTCCCCGGCAAGGAGCCTGTCGCGCTCGAAGGGCTGGGCGAAATTGATGAACCGCGCCGCCGTCGTCGCGGACAGGGCGCTCCCCCTGTTGCAGCGCGCCCCTGACGATCAGCGGCTTTCCACCCAACTTGCCACGATCAACCCCGGCACGCTGTCCACCGCCCGTTCCGCGTCCCGCGCGAGGTTCAGCCGCTTCGGCAGCCTGACCTGAGGGACGAGCAGGAAGATCGGCACAGTGGTGAGGCCCCGGCCGGTCTTCGAGCGCGACGCCACAGCGCGGCCCTTCGTGTTCAGCCGTCCCTCGGCCACCAGCAGGCTCGGCCCCGTCCGGCGATAGACGAAGCGCAGGCGCAGGCCGGTGCGGCGTTCCCATTCTCCGGGGGTGATACGGCCGCCGCGCAGGGACTTGCCTGCCGCTGCCGTGGGGATCGCCAGCCAGAACCCGGCTTTCGACCGGATCAGCGGGCCGGTGTCATGCGCGCCGACAATGACCGGCGCCTTTGACCAGACCAGAGCGGCGGCGTTCAGACTCGGCCTGCCCCTGGGATAAGCCTCCGACCGGATAGTGCGGGCCAGACGTGCCCCGAGGCCTGCGCCGGTGATCTGCGCGCGCCAGGCGGATTTGAGGCCAGTTCCGGCGTCGCGCATTGCCGTGGTGACGGCCTTCTCGCCCGCGCGGGTCTCGGCCTCCATGATCCGGGCAATATCGCCGACGATGTCGAGCCCCAGTTTCATCGCGTTCACACCGGGCGAAGATCGACGGTCCAGACGAGCCGCTCGCGGTCGCGGACGGGCTCCCCCTGAACAAGGAAGGCGTCACCCTCGATCTCGATGCGATCGCCCGGGCGCGGGTTCGGAACTGCGGCGACGCGCAGGTCGACGCGGGTTGTTTCCGACCAGAGCCGGGCATCGCCGAAGTCCGTGACCGCGTCGGCACGCCGGGCGACGACGCGCACCAGAACGGGCGCGCCGCCGCCGGCGATGTAGACCGCGTCCCGGCCGATGTTGGGATCGGCGAAGAGCGCCCCGACGGCGGCGGCGAAGGCGCTCATCAGAACGTCGCATTCAGCCGCACGCGGCCGATGGTGTCACCTGCGCCACCCGCCACCGCTTCGATCGCTACGCCGATCAGGGTGTTCGAGGTGGTGGTCTTGGTCGCTTCCTTGGCGGTGTTGTCCCAATAGACCTTGTCGCCGGCCGACCAGGCCTGCGATGCCACCTTCTTCAGATCGAAGACGCCGGTGAGCGTGGCCTCGACGGGATCGCCGCTGGCGGCACTGCCTGCGGCCACGCCGAAGATGGAACCAACGAGCAGGCCATCGCCCGAGGCGACGGCGTAGGGCGCGGTCAGGGTGATAGTGTTGCCGGGCTGAACGAAGTTTTTCATGGGGGGGTGATCCTCGTGGAGAGACGAAGGGCGGCCCGTGAGGACCGCCCGCGAGTCAGGGTTCAGGAAGCGGGCGTCACGCGCCCGGGTTCTTGTAGAGGCCGCGCCAGTCGATGGCCTTGGCGCCGAAGTCGAGGCGGCACTTGATCTCGACCCCGTCGACGTCGAAGCCGTTGCGGGTCTCGATGTAGGCACCCTGCTGACCCTCGAGATAGGCATATTCGATGGTGTCGATCTGGTTGGGGCTCGCCGCCAGATACCAGGAGGTGGCGCTTGCCGCGTCGAGACGCGGCTCGCTGATCGGCGAGAGGGTCCGGATCGACTGCGGCACCACCTTGGCGCTGTCGGCAGGCACGAGGTTCTGGGCCACCAGCTGCTCGGCCTTCAGTTCCAGCGCGGCCGGGACGATCAGGAAGGCGGGGCGGATGTTCAGCACCGTCTTCTTGTCGACACCGGTCTGCAGCGCCATCGCCGCCCGGGCCGCGCCGACGCTTGCCACGTCCAGCGCGGCGCCCGTTGCTGCGAGGTTCTTGTGCGTGGTGTGGAACAGCGCGTTGCCGTCGGCCATCGCCGGGTTGGTGGTGATGATGCCCCAGACGACGTCCGACTCCAGCTGCGCGATGGAGTTGCCATACATTGCCGGGATCCGGGTGAAGGCATCCAGATCGTCGTTGATCAGCACCTGCCGGGTGATCGCGACCACCCGGCCATAGGTCTTGACCTTGTAGCTCTCCTTGCTCTCCCCGAGCGTGCCGCGCTTGAACTCGCCACTCTCGCCCACTTCGAGAAGCTGCGGGGCCTCGCCCAGTTGCACCCGGTGCATGGACTTGAAGTCCGTGGCGAGCACCTGGCGGCAGAAAAGCTCGAAGGTGCGGGGATAGGCGTCATAGGCCTGACGCAAGGTCTTGTTGGTCACGGCCGACAGGATCTCGGGGAAGTCCGAGGTCGAGTGCAGGGCCCGCGTCGCCACCTCGTCGCGCGAGAGGCCCCGCGTGTTGACCCCGGCATTGCCGAGGCTCTCGCGGGCCAATTCGAGGAGCGTCATGCCGCGATACTGGCGGGCGGCGTCTTCCAACGGGAAGAGCGTCGGGCTGTAGCGGTGCAGGAGCGCATTCGCCACCGCGTCGCGGCGGGTGATGCGCTCGTCCCGGCCGCCGAGGGGGATGGAGACATGCGGGAAAGTCCGGGTCTCGTCGGACTTCGCCGCCACCTGGTCGAGGATCAGGCGGCGGGACTCGTCGACGCTGACGCCGCGCTTGACCAGGTCCTCGGCGAAGCTGCGCTCGAGGTTCAGGCGGCCGGTCAGATCGTAGATCGTGGACACCCGGTCGCGCTCGGCCTCGCGGGCGCGGGTTGCGATTTCCTCGCTGTCGGGCGTTGCGGGCGCATCCGACATGCGCGCGGCGGTCGGTTCGGGGTTTGCCGGGGCCGCGACGGGCTGATGGCGGGTCTCGGTCAAGGCGGGGACATCCCCGGCCACGGTGGTCGTGCTCTCAGGCATGGATGCCTCCTTTTGCATGCGGGTGTCGACGATCTCGACGGGATAGGTGGCCTGATCGGCCGCACGGACCTGTGCGCGGGGATCGGCGGGGACGGTCACGAAGCTGACCTCGAGAGGGGTCCAGCGCTCGACGATGCGCTGTTCGACTTCGCCCTTGGCGGCGGGCTCGACCACCTTCACCCGCTCGATGGAATAACCGACCGAGACATTGCGGATGATGCCGTCGCTGATCAGGCCAAACATGCGGTCGGCGGCCTGGTCCAGCCCTTCGCGGGGAAAGCGGATGGTGGCCTTGCCTTCCTTGCCCTCGATCCAGGCGCGTTCGACCACGCCCACCTGCGAATGCGAGGACCAGACCGAATGGCTGTCGAGCGCCGGGGCCCCGGCATTGAGGCGCGTCAGGTCCACCGCCCTTTCGCTGACCTCGAGGATCTCGTCGAAGGGCACGGAGGTGTCCCAGCCGGTCCATCGCCGCCGCCGCACGGCCGCGCCGGTGGTGAAGACGACGTCGACGGAGCGCGCCTCGGAATTGACGGTCGCGGGCAGGATGGGCGCGCGCCGCAGCTGCATTGGCAGGGCGACCGGGGCCGCCATCATCGTGTCGGGCATGGCCCTATTCCTTCTCTGGTTCGGATGCGGGGGCGGCCGGTTCCGTGGCCGGGTCGCCCGCCTGCGCGCTGCCGGTCTTGGTGACGCGGCGCGGATCGCTGTCGAGCACCAGCCCCAGCGCGTCGAGCTTGGCGTTGGTCGCGGCGATCTCGGCCAGCACCGCGTCTGGATTGCGGCCCTGACGGGCGATCACCTCGGCCAGCGTCATGGTGCCGGACCGGATCGACAGCAGGTTGGCCATCGCGTCCTTCTGCGGATCGACCGCCTCGAACTTCGGCGGCGACCATTCTACTGGCACGATAGGCGACGGGATCTGACCCGCCGCCCATGCGGCTTCGGTGAACCAGCGCCAGACAGGTGCACAGAGCATCGGGATGAAGAGTTGCCATTGCACCGCATCGATCATGCGCCGGAACTCGACCAGCCCGGCCCGGATCGAGGAATAGTTGACCTGGCTGAGATCCCCGGTCAGCAGCTCGTAGGGCACGCGGAACCCGGCCGAGATTGTGTGCAGGCTGGCGCGCTTGTATTCGCCGTAGCCGCCCGTGGCCGAGGGCTGGTTGAACCGGATGTCCTTGCCGCCGCGGGCATAGGCGATGAGCCCCGGCTCGAACTGCTCGACCCGGTTGCCGTCGGCGTCGACCACGGAGGGCGCGATGCCCTGCTGCGCCTCGTCGTCGCCGAAGACGATGGCGGTGACGCAGGCCTCGGTCTTCTTGCGGACCAGTTCGGCCACCTCGTAGTCGTCGAGATCGCGCAAGGACCGGATCACCGGCGCGCCCCAGGGGACGCCGCGCGCCTGCGTGCGCTGCTTTTCGTAGACATGTGCAATCTCGGTCGCCGGGACCGGGCGGCTCTGCAGCCCGTTCTGCAAGGCGCCGTAGGCGTCGCCCGGGTGTTCGGCATGCAGCCAGTAGGCCCGGCGCTTGCCGAGCGGGTCGAACTCGATCCCCTGAACGATGCGCGCGGCACCAATCACGCCCGACCTGGTGGCGTCGAGGAAATCGGCCTCCAGCACCTGCAATTGCAACGGCACCGGCAGACCGTCCGAAGACCTGCGCAGCCTGCGGTGCACCAGCACCTCGCCCGCCTCGACCATCTCGCGGCAGATCAGCGTCTGCAGCCCGTAGAAGTCGAGCTGGCCGTCGGCATCGCAGGCCTCGGTCCAGCGGATGAAGAGATCGTCAACGCGCCGATCCAGCGCCTCGTCGCCGCTGGCGGCGCGCGGCATGATCCCCGCGCCGATGATATTGTTCACCAGCACCGCCACGGCCTTCGCCGCATGCGGGTTGTTGCGCACCAGATCGCGCATCCGGTCGCGCAGCAGCGCCCCGGCGACGCCGATCTCGGTGTCGGCCGAGGAACCCGGCGCCCGCCAGCCGTCTGTCCTTCGTCCTTTCGCGGCCCCGTCGTAGCCCCGTGTCAGCGTCTCGAAGGCCTGACGCGCCAAAACGCGCCGAGCTGCCATGCGCGGCGCCACCGTGGCGATGGCATGGTCGAACCAGTTCGCCGACATCAGCGATCCCCGCGCGAGAAGCCAGCCAGCCCGGCCACCGGCAGCGGTCGGCTGACGCCCGCGATGGCGCGCTCGATGGTGCGGATGCGGGAGAGCAGATCCTCGGCCGAGCCGTAATCCACCGACTTGCCGTCGTAGCTCACCCGGGTCGTGCCGCTGGCATAGGCCCGGCGCAGCGCCGAGAGCTCGGTGTCCGTCCAGTCGGTCATGTTCAGAACCATCCTCCGCGCCGCCCGAGCCAGTCGGAGCGGCGCTTGCCCTGCGGGGCCTGTCCCGGCCGGTTGATCTGCCCGGCGGGATTGGTGTCGGTGGGGGCCGCCCCGAGCTGATCCTCAAGGTCGCGCCATTTCTCGTCGGGCCAGCGGTCCGCGCCCGCGATCCAGGCGGCGGCGCGGGCATAGACCCGACAATCCAGCGCCTCGTTGCGCTCGCGTAGCTTCTGCCATTCCAGCCGGGCGAAGCCGCGCTTCGTGCGCACCGTCACCAGCTGCTCGGCCACGAACTGCTTCAGCCATTCGTTCTCGACCCAGTGCGGCAGGTGCACCGAGCCGGGCGGGAACGCGGCTCCGTCGGCGATGTCCTCGTCGGTCGGGCGCGCCAGCCGCAGGAAGCGGTAGGTCTCGGCCTTGAAGGTCGACACCGCCACGGTCCAGAGCCGCGCGCCACGCCGCAGGCGTTTGCCGCCCTCGGTCGCGTCGACGAAGGTCGGACCCGAGACCGGGCTCGAGCGGTTGAAGCCCTCGACGCCCTTCACCGGCGACACCTGCGCAAAGCCCTGCGCCCGCGACCAGGAATAGACCGCTGGGGCCTCGTAGCCGGTGTCGATGGCGAGCCGCGCGATCCTGAGATGCGCGCCGCGTTCGTGCGGCCAGGATTGGTCGAGCAGCGCGGTAAGTTCCGACCAGGCGTCGTGCCGGTCCGGCCCGCCCCCGATGACGACGTGATCGACGAGCCAGGACTCCAAGCCACGACCCCACGCCCAGACATCGACCTCGATGCGGTCCTTCTGCACGTCGGCCCCGGCGGTCAGGAACAACCCGCCCGCTGGCACCGTGCCGGATGTCCAGCGCTCGCGCCGGTCATAGAGCCGCTGCCAGTCGGGGGCCTCCCCAGTTTCGACCCAAGTCTCGCCGAGGATGGTGTTGCGGAACGCCTTGATCGCCTCGTCCGACCCCTGCGCCGCGTCCCAAGCCCGCACGATCCGCTCCCAGCTCAGCCAGCCGATCGGCGAATAGAGCGCCGAGAGGTGATACCCGACCGTGGTCGGATCGGCGGCCGTGGCGGTCGCGCGCCATTCGCCGCCCTCCAGCATGGCCGTCTTGTGGTGCTCCGCGATTGATGCGTCGCAGCCCTCGCAGTGATACTCCGCCGTTTCCGGCTTGCCCTTCTGCCAGCGCAGCCGGTCGAACTTCAGCCACTGCATCGCGCCGCAGTGCGGACACGGCACGAAGAAGCGCCGCTGGTCGGATGCCTCGTATTCCCGTTCGATCCGGCTCAGCCCTCGGATGGTGGGCGTCGAGACCAGCAGCACCTTGCGCCGGTGTGCGAAGGTCAGCGACCGCGCCTCGGCCAAAGTGACGGGATCGCCTTCCTCGTCGGCGGACGCCGGATAGGCATCGACCTCGTCGAGGAAGATGTAGCGCGCCGGGGTCGAGCGCAGCCCGACCGCTGAGTTCGCCCCGGTCATGATCAGGATGCCGCCCGCGAATTCCTTCGACAGCATGGTATTGCCGGCGTCACGGGACCGGGCCGGTTTGACCCGCTCGCGCAGTTCCGGGCTTTCGTCGATCAGCGGGTCGATCCGCTGGCGCGAGTTGCGCTTGGCCAGTTCCACCGTTGGCTGGACTGCCAGCATGGGCCCCGGCGCCTGATGGATGGCGAACCCGATCCAGTTGTTCCCGGCCTCGGTCGCGCCGACCTGCGCCGCCTTCATGAACACGATCCGCTGGGTGGGATCGCCGGGCGACAGCCGGTCCATGATCTCGCGCATGTAGGGCGTGCGCACGGTGCGATATCGCCCGGGCTCGGCCGAGGCGCGGCCCGACAACATCCGGTGCCGGTCCGCCCATTCCGAGACGGTCAGGTCCGGGTCGGGCCG
>Ga0075163_10006898_pt1 | contig 15045 bp, 10 predicted proteins | sample JI1023141ADNA_FD_71478 | JGI IMG/M metagenome (GOLD analysis project Ga0075163, IMG submission 71478) | Wastewater effluent complex algal communities from Wisconsin, to seasonally profile nutrient transformation and Carbon sequestration -... | ecosystem: Engineered > WWTP > Effluent > Algae... | reverse complement strand
AATTCCAGATCAGTCGAAACCAGGAATTCCCTGAACGCTCTTTGTATTCGATACGCAGATGATATTTTTTTCCTTTTTCAAAACGAAATGCCTTCAAAGTTGTGTGATAACTCTGGTCGGATGATCTATCAATAATGATTTGATCATTGATGTACATTACGTATCCGTCATTGCCATCCACGCCAATTTGCCATTCACCCGATTCTTGTGGAATCAAATAACCATGCCATCGTACCGCATAATGATCATATGGTAAAGAAGGATGAGGACCGAAAAGTGTCCATTGAAAATTTATCTGTTCGTCCATTCGTTCAGCTACAGGGTCGCCCTTCATGTTGATGTCAGTATAATATTCGCCGCGCAAACCTTTGGTCAAATTATTATTTTCAAGATGAAACAACACATCAGGTTCGATCACTTTCCATGTGGTGTCGCCCCTGCCAACACCAGGTGAATAGCTGATATCGGTAAACTTGTATCTATCTCTAATACCTGTGAGAATTGAAACCGGATTGTTTCCGGCGCCGCTATATCCGCCAAGTCGCGCTTCAACTGCATCTGTGCCGATGACTGCTATCTTTTTTGTTGCAGTAGAAAGCGGCAATGTGTTGTTCTCGTTGCGCAAAAGCACCGCACTTTCTGCGGCAGCTTCGTAGGCTAGTAAGTTGTGCATTTTCATTTCCAAAGCGTCGATTCTAGATTTTTCAGAGAAAGGATTTTCGAAAAGACCCAGACGGAATTTTGCGCGCAGCACATTGGCTACAGCAGAATCAATAACGCTGGCCGCCATGCTACCATCGAGAAAAGGTTTTTTGAAAAGATCCGTGTGATTGATATCGGTTTGGAAAATGACATCAAGACCATTCTCTACCGATTGTTTGCCTGCATCTTCATAATCACGCGCAGTGAAGTGCAAAACATTAGCACCACCTGTTGCACCAGCGTCGCTGATAACAAAGCCATCGAATTTCCAATTGTCGCGCAATACATCTTTGAGCAAATAACTATTTGCAGTGCACGGACGACCGTCATAAGAATTGTACGCCGTCATGATGGAACCGGCGCCGCCCTCTTGTATCGCTGCTTTGAAAGGACGGAAGTATGTATTGTACAAATGTTGGTTGCTCCATGCGGCCGGATAACTATCGCGACCACCATCACCATGATTGACGACAAAATGTTTCGGAGTTGCGATGATGCCGTTGCGTTCCATTGCGCGTATGAATGTCACACCCATCACCGAACTAAGCCATGGGTCTTCGCCATAAGTTTCTTCCACGCGTCCCCAGCGCTGGTCAGTGGCGAGATTCACCACAGGCGAAAGAACCATCCTGATACCTCTTGCACGTGTTTCAAGCGCAATGGCGTTGGCAACAGCATCCATCAAAGTAGTGTCAAAAGTTGCTGCAAGACCAATACTTTGAGGAAAAGACGTAGCATCCGGGCCTATCAATCCATGAAGAGCTTCATCGAAAGGAATGGCGGGAATGCCTAGGCGTGTCCTATTAAAGTTAGCTTGAACGGTGTTAATTTCATTGAGATTTCGATAGGCCTCATCAAGCGAGTAGTCGGATTGTTTAGGAGATGTATTCGCGGCGTTTTCTTTTTGCTCAACCGTTTTAAATCCGAACAAACCATTGGCGCACTTGGCGGTATCAGCAATCGGTCCGCCATAAACCATGAAGAGTTGTCTGAATTTTTCTTCAGGCGTCATTCTGCTCAAAAGGTCCTGCACACGCGTCTCAATAGGGAAATTCGGATTGAGGTAGGGCAAAACAGGCTGGGCAGAAAGTGTAACGCCGAGGCTGATGGCGATGAGCGTTAAGATGTATTGCATTGGCGAAAAGTAATGTGAATTTCATCGAAATTCCAAGCGCCAGCGCTCAACGCACAAATGCAGGATTACAAAGCATCGAGGAAACGATTGGCGTTGTCAAGATGCGATTGTCGTTTCGATTCAGGCATCTTGTCGAAGGTTTTCACGAGCATTCCCAATCGCGGATTTTGAAGGAAAAAATCGCGTTGTGTATGCATGAAACGCCAGAAAAGTCCGTCCCATGTATCCTGCCATGAGCCTTTGTTGAAGTCGCTCATCTTCATGAGGTAGTTGCTGCCGCTGATATAAGGTTTGGTGGACATCAAGCCACCGTCTGCAAATTGACTCATGCCGTATACATTGGGAACCATCACCCAATCATAGGAGTCGATAAAGAGTTCCATAAACCAGCGATAGACATCATCAGGATCAAATTCGCAAAGCAACATGAAATTGCCGAGCACCATCAACCGTTCGATGTGATGGCAATAGCCGGTTGCCAATACCTTTTTTATCGTGATATCAATTGGCGCAATGCCTGTTGTGCCATTCCAGAAGGATTGCGGAATTTTGCGTTTGAAGCCCCAAAAGTTTTTGGTTCTTTCTTCGGTACCTTTTAGTTCGTAGACTGCTCGTATAAATTCTCGCCATCCTATTATTTGTCGGATGAAGCCTTCTATAGAGTTGATCGGAATTTCATTGAGTGCGGCCCATTCCAGTGTTTCATCAATAATATATTGAGGAGTGAGCAGACCAACATTCAGCATTGGTGTTAGCACGCTATGATGCAACACATGATGCGCGGAAACGATGGCGTCTTCATAAACTCCAAATTCGGAGAATCGGCTTTTTAAAAATGCGCGCAGCCATTTTTTACTTTCATCGAATGTTGTAGGATAAACGAAGTGTTTATTTAGTTTGCCATAGTTCGCTGCGAAATTTTTTTCGGTATACCAGATGGCTTCTTCCATGAAACTGTTGATTGCAGGGAATTCCACAAATGGTGGTGTTTTGCCTTTTGGATATTTTAGCCTGTTTTCGTCATCGTATGTCCATTTTCCACCGATAGGTTTCTGATCTTTTTCCAAAAGCAGATTTCTTGTAGTTCGCTGAAGTTTGTAAAAATCAGTTTGAAACATTCTTTTTTTTGTGCTGAAATAATCAGCGAGTTCTTCGGGTTGATTGAGAAATAGGGGAGTTCTGTTTTTGTTTGCTAACAAACCATATTGCTGAATGGCTTGGTATATTCTTTTTTCCAGCCAGTTGTCGGTAGTTTCAATGTATTCGAAAGAGTCGACACCTTTTTGTTTGAGATCGGCAAGTAGGATTCGAATATCGGAGTGTTCATCAACGCTCGACACATATTCAACCCTGAAGTTTTGATTTTCAAGAAATGCAGCATAACCTTTCATGCTGGCTCTATGAAAGGCGATTTTTTGTTTGTGAAAATTGAATTGTTTGAAATACAACCATTCTTCCACTAGATAGATGATGTCGCATTTCGCCAATAATATATTTTGTTCGAAAAGCTGATGTGGGAAGAGGATACCAATTTTACTCATCGATTGTTTTTATTCATTCTGCACTTGTCGCTGCAATATTTTACTTCATCCCAAACCTTCTCCCATTTTTTGCGCCAGGTGAAAGGCCTGTTGCAAGTCGCACATATTTTTTCTGGAAGAAATTGTTTTTTGATGTTGCGCATTACCTCGGATCAATCATTGGTTGATTCACCGCCGTGCGGTTTCGCATACGGTAGACGCCCAATTTTTTTGCTTTCGAAATACGCATCAAGACCTTGACTGATGAGGACACCAGCGTCAGATAATTTCACGAAACCATCGCTTTCAACAAGTGAATCATCAATCGAAACACTTGAAATACTTCCAACAACGAGTACAGTGCCATTGAGCTGAATTGGAATAATGTCTTCCAGATTTACTGCAATTTTAACCAACGCTTCATGTACAAATGGCGCTGCAAATGGCTTTAAATATTCCTCATTAAATCCGGCATGTTTAAATTCAGAGACACCTTTGCCATAGCGCGCAGAAGTGTGGTGTGCGTTTTCATATAATGAAGAGTGGACATAGTTTAAGGTGTATTCTTTTGTGTCTCTTATGTTCTCTAGCGTATCACGTTGCACACTATCTGGTCTATTGATGAGTCCTAACAGTGCTGGGTTTGCGCCAAGATGTATGAGGGAGTTGAAGATAGCAAGGTTCGAATTTCCATCTTTCGATTTTGTGCCAACGAGCACAGCTTGCCTGAAGCCGGCGAGTGAATTGATGAGTGTAGTGCGATATCGTTGCTCAAACGACGCGATGTCATTTTTGTTTATGATCACGAGTGAAATTTATGTTTGTCCAACAAATGTTTTTCGACTTTTTTCCAATATGAAAAAAATGAAGGAAAATAGCCAGATACCTCCGGTACAATCCAATCGCGGGCATCACAATGGCCCGTATATCCAACGTTGAATGGATGTTCTTTGAAGTAGATGTTTTGAATATTATATTCTGTGAATAGCTCCGTAAATGAACCGATATAAATTTGAATACTTGGAATGTTTTTGCTGAGTTCAATAGCGAAGTTGATGCATTTTTCGCTTACAGGATATTGCGCGAAGAACTCAGGGTCTAAGATGAGTATTCTATTTCCGAGTTTTCCCTCATGCCATTGAGGATCGAGATTGTAGTAGTTGTAAATGAAAGAGGGTAGGGCATTATCTATGACAAGCTGTGTTTTAGGCGGCAGCTTTGTTTTTAGCACCGGCTGAATCAGCTCTTGTAAAACATGAGGCACAGCAGCTGTTTCAAGTTCCTCGTAGGATAAGTCAAGAAATGTTTTCTGTTGATTGGTTCTTGTGAACTTGTTGATGTTCTCTTGATTGGCGTAATATTTTTTACCACTGTTCGCATCTGCTACCCATTGCCAACTGCAAGCGTTGCTTGCCCAATCTCCATCTAATAAATTGTAGTACATCCAACGTGCTGGCAAAAGCCAATGTGATTTTCCGATATTACAAACCAATGAGGCCACATACATGCGGCAGTGATTGTGCATGTATCCGGTTTTATATAGTTCTTCAACAGCATTATCTATGCCTTCAATGCCTGAAGTCGCATTAGAAAGGACAAGAGGCATGAAATAATTGTTGACATCAGCTTGTGGTTGTCTCAATTCTTGATCAAGACTTTTCACTTGAGCTACACGTTGAAAGTAGTCGCGCCAGCAAAGCTCTTTTACGAACGATTCAATTTCCTTTAATTGATATCCCTTTTTCAAAACGATTTGAAGCACTTGAGTTGTGCTTATCACACCTCGAGAAATGTAAGGCGAGAGGTAGGTAACAGCGCCATCGATATAGTTGCGGCTTTTGCCATATGCTATCGGATCGATAGCTTGTATTTTCTTGATGATAGCAGGATAGTCAGCAATGAAATTGTCTTTCATTTATCGTTTGCTGATTTTATTCAGTGTGATCGATTTCTGTCTACTGCATTTGAAACGATTGATTTCCTGATTGCGTTTCATGGCGTGTTTTTGACTGACGCCGCTATTCACCCTTTTTCTCCAAAGATTAAAGCTGCTTCTTTTGAGTTCTTTGCGCATGATGGCAATGACACCAGATTCATTGATGCCGAATTGCGCCTCTATGGCTTCAAAAGGAGTTCTGTCTTCCCAAGCCATTTCGATAATTCTATCTACATCTATTGAGGTCATTTGAAGTTCGCGATCATGATTCGAACTTCTATCTAACAACTTAGCACTGCTTTTGTTCAGCAAAGAAGAATACAACAAGCAGATATATTAGGGATATCATTTAGCTTCTGAAGCTACGGTTGGCCAACATTCAAATGATATGAAGCAAGCTGTGAACTTCTATAAAGAACAGAATCTAAAAAAAATGAAACTGCGCAACGAATTGCTCGCATTGCGTAAGAATCAATAATTCACCTGATTTGAATACTATGAAGTTGGAATTGATGGATTCGAAAGATTATTCTTTCAAAAGATGAATAAAACCTTCTTTACTGCCATCGTACTTTTTGCCATCGCAAACCAAGTTATAGGTTAGGATATAAAAGTAAACTCCATCAGCAGCGCTTTCGTCTGAAAGACCTCTACCGTCCCATGGCTTATATGATCCATTAGTGGAATATACTTGTTTTCCCCATCGATCCCACACATTGAGTGATACCGAGTTGTTCGCATTTTCGATAGGGAAAAAAACTTCGTTTTTACCGTCACCATTTGGTGTGAAGACATTCGGCACATCCAGTATTTCAGATATGCTCGCACTTGGGCGCACACGCACTTCTTGAGTGTAAGTAGAGATCAGATCACAGATAGGTTCTATTATGGTCATTGTGACATAGTATCTTCCTGTATCAGCAAAGGTGTAAGTTTCGAGTGGGCCTTGAAAAGTTGATCCATCGCCCATGTTCCATGAAATTGTTGCACCGATTGGAATTTGGCTTTGGTTGTCAATGCCGATGGTAGCTTGGTTACAATCAGATTGTGAAGTGACGAAAAAGGCTTCAATTTCTTGTGCGATATTCACTGATACTTCTTGCTGAGCGCTGGCCGATCCGCAATCGCTTTCAACTTCAAGTGTGATGGTGTATGTGCCGGGCTCAGCATAAGTGTGAGTAGGTTCTGCTGACGTGTATGTTGTGCCGTCGCCCATGTTCCAAGAATAGCTATTGCCATCTTGGATGTTTAGGTTGTTCGTTTCAATCGATAAGCTGCAACCATCTTCACCTAGAACGTTAGCTTCGAAGCTGGCAGAGGCATTGCTGCCTTCGAAAAGCATAACATCATCGAGAACAACTTCCGTGCAAGTAGAGCAGATGTGACCCCAGTTGGTGTATTTGATAGTATGAGTAGTGCTGTTGGCAACAAACACGATTACGTATCTTCTTCCAACCTCACCAGCATCAACTGGAGGATTCGTGAGGATCATTGTTCCAAAACCTATGTCGAGACCAAAGATGCCCTCATCGGTGAAGGCACCAAAGTCCTCACCACCGGTCCAGAACTCGAGGGTATATGTTGTTCCAACTGTGAGTCCTGTAACTGTTTGATAAAAATGTAAACCGTCCGTTCCATATCCATCAGTAGTTGGTTGAGGATATCCTTCAGCGATGCCTGAAGCAGTGCAGTCATCCATAACTAAACAACTGAGATCATCTGTTGCACCGCAAATATTGCAGAAAAAATTGCCTAGATAAACGCCTGCGCCTGAATAATTTCCAAAACTGCCCGTTGGCTGAAAATGGACAGCATAGGAACTTACGCCACCGCCATCACATGTCCATCCAGGAACATCGCAAGCATAAAATCCAGAAGTGGTGCAGATGTAATTATTGAAATCCTCGCAATCGCTTTCATCTAAAGAACCATTATCGAGCAGGTTATTAATTCCAGTGTTAATTGGCGCATTTTGATCGAAGCATGTAATGCATTGCACTTGAGAGAGCAATCTTGTTGATGGTATGAGTGCGACCAACAAAATCAAAAGTGCTGGCAAAAAGAGTCGAGGGAAAGGTTTTTTCATAGGGTGAAGGGAACTAGTGTTGAAAGGACCTTGCAAGCGAGCTGTTTGGAAAGAAGCGTAAACATTCTTGTTCTTGTAGATCTTCATATACTCTGTTAATGCGCTAAAAATAGCATTTAAACTGATTAGTCGATAAGAATGATGTTAAAGTTGCATGAAGATTTCGGAATAAATTGCGGGTCATAGAGTCTGGGTGGCGAGGAATTGGAGATGGGAGGTGTTAGAACAATCGCATTCTATCATATGGCAATCAGTGCAATGGGTATTCATTGCGTTTCGTTTTCTGTTCATTCTATTTCGGAGAATGCACAAAATAATATTGCTTAATGGCACATCCAAAAAACCTATTTTTGATTCGATAAAAGTCAGTTTTTTGATATTGATACGCGCGAGTATCGGGCATAAATTCGCCGAATGCTGAGCCAAATCTCAATCACTTGCCCCGGTATCTTCTTGCAATTTTCTCGACTTAGCCGAGATCTACGAATTTATGCGCTGTGAATCAAATATCGGGTTTTTGGATTTGCCCTTAAGTCGAATTCTAAAAAGCGGATGTGCGATTCCGGAACTTTAAAATGTTGGACGCACTCAAGCATTAATACATTTAACAAGGTTTGACCCTGAAGTTTGTGTCCTTGATATTGTAGATAAGGATGACCTATACTAAAGTGGTATGTCCTTTTAATTGAATTAATCGACGCTAAATCGCACCAAACGTCTTTCCAAATAATTCGGATTGCCTGTGAAAAAAGGCAAGATTTCACTCACGACACCCACATTAAGCGCATATCTTGTGTTGGTTTCTCTGTGGGTACCGTATGGGGAGAAGTTCGGGTAAAAATCGTATGAAGATCTGAATGAACTTGTTGGGAATTGCCCTGCCGTAGTTTCAATCACAAGATCCTTGTCGGCCATCCGCTCCTGCACCCGACAAATGGTGTCATTATTTGACATAAGAATATAATAGTCGGCGAAGACATCGGTAAAATTTTCTGAAGAAAATAGAATTTTCCCATTTTGGTTAACCAAGTAATTCATTGAGTCACGAACGAACATGGTACCATTGTCACTGATGTATACAGGTCTGACATATTTGTAATACGTTTTGTTGTTTATGGCAGTATCCTTTTCGATGTAGCAGCTGTCAAAAATTTCTGTTGCAGTGGCATTACCGCTAGAATCAACGATGTAGCGCTGATAAATCCAGTAATTGCCAACGTCTAGTTGGGTGTAATTGTAAAAGGTGGGATTTGTGTTTGTGTTGATGATTTCAGGTTCGTCTTTTTTACAAGAAAATAAAAGGGACACCAGCATGATGCTGATTAAGGAGCAGAATAGGTGTTTCATGGATTAAGATTGTGTTGGTTAAACGAATTTGATCCAGAATATTGTATGTAGTATGTTTTTTTTTATGATTACAATTCAACCATCCTACTATTTAATTTGAATCGAATTAATAAGTAATTTTTATCTTTTGATTGTATGGAATGATTGAAATTTTCTTTCGAAACTTGTTTGTATACTTCCAATAACCCATTTTATGAAGCGCGATAATTGATTTTGTCGAAGACCAGGATAGTCCAAGTTGCATTCCTTCATTGGCTGACTGGAAAGGTCTCGACTAAACTGAGATACAAAGTATTCGGCAAAAACAACATCGATTTAGTTGCAAATATTTCAGCCAAATATTTTTTTCGTCGATTCAAGAAAGAGGTTTTTGGTAGTGCCCATTAACGGGATGGTGTAATTTTGAATTTTTAAAGAATAATTTTTTTCTATATCAATTCATCCTTCAATTTTGCGCAGTAGCTAAGCGAAGAAATTGTAGATTGCAAGTAACATAAACTAAAGTGTTTCTACGTTTATTTATTAATAAAACAAATCAAGAATCAGTTGAATAGTTCTACTTCTTTATTTTATGATCGGTTTGCGAATTTTTATCCTGTTGTAGATGTTTTTCTAAGACAGCATAAGAAAGAAATGGTTGAGTTAATCAATGGATTACCCAGTGGCGACTTATTGGAGATTGGAGTTGGAACTGGCAGCCAACTGCATCATTACAGAGGGCATCATATTCGGGCGATTGATAGTTCTAAGAAGATGTTAGATAGGGCAAAACGACGAAATCTTAAGCATATTGAATTTTATGAAATGAGCGGCGAGTCGTTGTCATTTGGCGACTTGACATTTGACTATATTGTCCTTTCTCATGTTCTTTCTGTTGTGGATAAGCCTGAATTGGTTTTGAAAGAATGTTCACGTGTTCTAAGGCCAAATGGGAAAATCATTGTCCTGAATCATTTCACCCCAAACAATTGGCTCAGGTATTTTGATATGTCCTTTAGGAACGTTTCTAAAGTATTCAAGTTCAATGCTCACTTTGAGCAGGCGCAATTGAAAGGGTTGGAACACTTTCATTTAGAGCAAGAAGTTTCACTTGGAAGATTCTCTTATTTTAAAATGTTAGTATTTACAAAAGAATGAAGAAGGAACATTTGATCATTTCATTGGCGCTGGCAATCAGCCTTTTTATCTATGTTTTTTATCGAACGGAGCATACTGTTGTCAACAAGATTATAATTTCATTTTTTTCAAATGATAAATTTATTGAGCTGCAAGGGTTAATTCGGAAATGGTTACCATTAAACGAATTCACTGTTTATTCTTTGCCTGAGGGCCTTTGGGTCTTTTGTATCACGCTGACATCGCGGCATTATTATTTGAAAATCAGAAATATTATCATCAACTTATTTTATTTACCTCTCATTTTTGCTGTTGGTCTTGAACTTTTACAACTCAGTCATTTTACTAGAGGTCGATTTGATATTTGGGATGTATTTGCTTCCGTATTGTTTTGGCTTTGTGCGATAATCGGTTTTTCAAGGCGCCTGGAATTGCAGAATATTTTTAAGCCATTGAATACCCAAAGCATGGTTTGTCTTTTTAGTTACGTGATAGTATACCTTGCGCATGTATGGCAATAACAATACGAAATGAGATTGTAGAATTGTTCGATGGAAATGAATCCGTTTCCATCATGCATTTAAGTGACATGCATGTTTGGTTTTCATCTACTATGCTGGAGGAATTGGCAACCATTGTTGATGCCAACCCTCCTCATCTGATTTTGATGACGGGCGATTATTTCGACTTGGCAATCGGAGCGCGTCTTGTCTGTTCTTTTTTGAAACGAATAGATAATAAAGTGCCGATATTGTTCATCAAAGGCAATCATGAAAAGTTTTTTGGAAATAAAACCCGCGACTTGTTTCTTGAAAACTCGAATTGTCATGAGGTTGAAGACAAAATATACAAGTACCAAACGAAAAATGGGAATGTTATACAAATTACTTCTTGGTCGAATCGTGATGCACTGACTGCAGAATCTCAATCTCGGAACATACTTCTCATTCATAATCCGGAAAGATTAAAAGCTGAAGGAGTTTCGAACGCACATCTTATACTCGCAGGCCATCTTCATGGTGGTCAATTTATTTTCTATAAGACCTCGAAAGGCCATAATTGGCCGGGAAGTTTAATTTACAAGTATTGTGTGGATAGAACTAAAATAGGATCGACAGAATTGATTGTCAGCAAGGGGCTGGGCGATACTTTTCCTTTTAGGTTTAATTGTCCAAAGGAAGTGGTTAAAATTGATTTGGTTTAGGAATGCCAGGTATTGATATTCAAGTGGGTTAAGAAACTTCTATAGGGACTATTATATTGGTTTTAGCGGCAGAATTATTGTCTGAAATTTTGCACTGTTTTGCAAAAAGTCTCAAACAAATTTTCATTTCCTTTCTCTTCCTAGCCTCATGAAATACTTTTCGAAATACTGATAAACAAAATAACTTGTCACGAGCGATACAGGTATGGCGATTATTATTCTGGCAAACGTAGGCAGTTCAAAAACATGGGCGCTGAAGAGTTTAACACATCCGCTCGTAAGCGTCCAAATAATAGGATGAAGGAGATATACCGAATAACTAGATTTTTCGAGCATTGTGAGCGGTTTGTGAATGAATTGTGGCGGCTGAATAGTGAGTTTATAAAAACAGTAACAAATCAGAAAACAGCATGCAGTGAAAACTAATCTGTTCACACCAGTCACGAGAAGGATTTGATCGCCCTCTGCAGGAAAAAGGGTAAAAATGAGAAGACCCGTTGTGAGAAGTGCAAGCGTTAAATTGTTTTTGAGTTTGACATTTTGTGAAAAATGACCAATGAGAAATCCACCGAGGAAAAAAAAAACTTGATTAAGCGGATTGATATAGATTTTCCATTGGTCACCGAGAATCTTGTCTGGCGTGAGTTTGAAGAAAGCGAAATATATAAACAGACCAAAAATGATCGCTGAAAACAACAGCAATATGGCCTTTGATCTATTCAATAGGATCATAAATAACACAAAGAAAACATAGAAGACGAGTTCATTTCCAATAGACCATACACCAGCGGAGAAATACGCATCCCATTTAACGAAGCCGAAGATACCAGTCAGATTTAAAACCAGATCAAAGATGTCGGGCATTTTGCCTGAGAGCAGAATAGCGACAATTGTGACAAGCCACAAAAGTGGAAAGATGCGGAATACACGCTTTTTGAAGAATGAAGAAACATCACTCCAATTAGCTTTCATTTTGTCTTTATATACGTAGAAGAGTGTAAGACCACTGAGCACGTAAAAAATCGAAACGCCATAAATTCCCAAGCGCCCTAGGAATGTCTCGGCGGAAAAATTCCCAAACGACCAGCTACAATAGTGATAGACCATAATGCCAAAGCAGCAAGTCCTCTGAGGTAATCAAGATTATAAAGCCGATTCATAATTGCTTTGATGTCTGTATTGACCGGCTAAAACGAAGGGGATGCAAGGCATTTATTGTTGCTGAGCCAAGGTGATGGCGGTATAAACAGCCAATTGCAATTTCCTCCAAATTGTAACTAACAAAAAACCCCACTCTTTCGAATGGGGTTTTTAATATATGTTTTAGGCATTATGCCTTTTCTTCTGCTGGAATTGAACCGCCGCGTTTTGCAACAAGATTCACGTAGTCTTCACTGTTACCTACGATCATCTTAGAGAATTTACGTACGCCAGCTCCCGCAGGAATTGGGTGACCAACGATTACGTTTTCTTTCAGACCAATGAGGTAGTCAGTTTTACCTTGAACAGCTGCTTCGTTCAACACTTTAGTTGTTTCCTGGAACGATGCTGCAGAGATCCAAGAATCTGTCTGCAACGACGCGCGTGTGATACCTTGAAGCATTGGACGCGCTGTGGCTGTCACGGCTTCACGAGCAATGATTTCACGCTTGTCTTTACGCTTCAATTGCGAGTTCTCGTCACGAATGTTGCGCACACTGATGATTTGACCAATCTGATAGCGATCGCTGTCGGTATTGTCAATAACCACCATTTTGTCGAACAACAATTCATTTTCTTCGAGGAATTCAGCTTTGTCAACGTTTGTTCCTTCTAGGAAGCGAGTGTCGCCAGCATCAGTGATTTCCACCTTGCGCATCATCTGACGAACAATTACTTCGAAGTGTTTGTCGTTGATTTTCACACCCTGCAAACGGTATACTTCCTGAATTTCATTCACGAGGTATTCCTGAACAGCTGTTGGACCTTGAATATCGAGGATATCTCCTGGAGAGATAGCACCATCAGAAAGCTGCATACCGGCACGAACGAAGTCACCATCCTGAACAAGGATGTGCTTAGAAAGTGGAATGAGGTATTTTTTCTCTTCTCCAGTGCGCGCTTTAACAGAAATTTCTCGGTTACCACGCTTGATTTTTCCGTATTCAACGATACCGTCAATTTCAGAAACTACCGCTGGGTTAGATGGATTACGAGCTTCGAACAATTCGGTAACACGTGGAAGACCACCGGTGATATCGCTTGTTTTACCCGACATACGTGGGATTTTCACGAGGATAGTACCCTTACCAACTTTCTGACCGTTTTCAACATTCAAGTGAGCACCTACAGGAAGCGAATAAACTTTCACGACCTCTTTGTTGCGCACGATTTCGATCGCCGGGTTTTTCTTTTTGTCTTTGGTTTCGATGATTACTTTTTCAGAGAAACCTGTTTGTTCGTCGAGTTCAGTTTTGAAAGTAATACCTTCTTCAACTGCATCGAATTGAATATTTCCATCTTCTTCGGTGATGATCACACTGTTGTAAGGATCCCAATCACACATGAGATCACCTTTTTTCACAGACTGACCAGGCTTCACCATCAATGTCGAACCATATGGGATGTTCGCTGTAGTAAGCGTGACACCTGTTTTTTCATCAGCGATTTTGATTTCAGATGAACGAGACACAACGATTGTTTTAAGATCGCCGTTTTCATTCATTGAATCAACGCTTCTCAATTCTTCAATTTCTACAACACCGGAATACTTAGCACGGATATCTGAATCGATAGATCCACCACCCGCAGCACCACCCGTGTGGAACGTACGAAGTGTAAGCTGAGTTCCTGGTTCACCGATCGACTGTGCAGCGATAACACCTACTGCAAGACCTTGTTGAACAAGCTTCGCAGTTGCGAGGTCGCGGCCATAGCACTTCGAACATACCCCACGCTTGCTTTCGCAAGTGAGTACTGAGCGAATTTCAACTTCTTCTATGCCTGCAGCCTGAATAGCTTCAGCAGTGAAGTCATCGATTTGCTGTCCTGCTTCCACGATGAGTTCACCTGTTTCAGGGTTCATCACATCATGCACGGAAGTACGGCCGAGGATACGATCTTCGAGTGTTTCAACTACTTCATCGGCTTTTTTCAGTGCAGAAGCTACGATACCACGTAGAGTGCCACAATCAACTTCGTTGATGATAACATCCTGCGCTACGTCAACAAGACGACGGGTGAGGTAACCAGCATCCGCCGTTTTAAGAGCCGTATCTGCAAGACCTTTACGAGCACCGTGAGTAGAGATGAAGTACTCAAGGATCGAAAGTCCTTCTTTAAAGTTCGCAAGGATCGGGTTTTCGATGATATCCTGACCACCCATTGCAGCATTTTTCTGCGGTTTAGCCATCAATCCCCTCATACCCGCAAGCTGACGAATCTGCTCTTTCGAACCACGCGCTCCAGAGTCAAACATCATATAAATGCTGTTGAAACCTTCCTGGTCGCTTTTAATACGATCCATCAAAATGTTGGTCAACTTCGAGTTTGTATTCGTCCAGATATCGATTACCTGGTTGTAACGTTCGTTGTTGGTGATAAGACCCATGTTGTAGCTATCGAATACTTCCTGCACTTTCGCGCCGGCATCTGCTACCAATTTGTCTTTCTCTGGTGGAATGATTACGTCGGTCAATTTGAACGACAAACCACCCTTGAACGCCCAGTAGTAACCAAGGTCTTTCATATCGTCGAGGAATCGCGCTGTGCGGGCAATACCCACGTGCTTCAGGATGTCTCCGATGATATCGCGTAGTGCTTTTTTGGTGAGGAGTTGGTTGATGAAACCTACTTCCTTAGGCACAACACGGTTGAAGATCACACGGCCACATGTTGTATCGATAATGCTAGCGTTACCGGCAACATCTGTCCAGCGAACTTTGATATTGGCATGAAGATCAAGTTGACCTTCGTTAAATGCGATTGTTACTTCTTCCTCAGAGTAGTAGGTTTTATTTT
>Ga0075163_10006897_pt1 | contig 15045 bp, 11 predicted proteins | sample JI1023141ADNA_FD_71478 | JGI IMG/M metagenome (GOLD analysis project Ga0075163, IMG submission 71478) | Wastewater effluent complex algal communities from Wisconsin, to seasonally profile nutrient transformation and Carbon sequestration -... | ecosystem: Engineered > WWTP > Effluent > Algae... | reverse complement strand
ATGGCGTGATAAAGAGAGCCAATCACGTCCTCCATGGCCACCCAGGGGAAGTATTGCTTGCCACTACCTACGACACCACCGCCACCGGCCCCAAAGATTGGCAGCATTTTAGCCAGTGCTCCACCTTTAGGTGTCAAAACTGCGCCAATACGAGCAAAGCTGACTCGTACAGGACTGTCTTTGAGTATCTCAGCGGAGCCCTCCCAGTCGCGGCAGACATCTGCTAAAAAGCCCTCACCAGCATTACTATCCTCTGTTAGAGGCTCAACACCACGATTGCCGTAGTAGCCCACAGCCGAGGCAAAGACCACGGTGGCAGGCGGTTTTGGCATAGCTTTAATGAGCTGGGCTAGATAAGTTGTACTTTTAATGCGGCTTTCGTATATGGCTTGTTTTTCGCTAACTGTCCATCTTTGATTGGCTACATTGTGCCCACCTAGATGCACTATGGCATCGAGATCACCAGGCAACTCTTGAGCAATTGTGCCAGCCTCGGGGTCCCACTTAAGCTCACCAGTACCGTCAGACTGTGCAGTACCACTTTGAGGGCGGCTCATAGTAAGGACAGTATGTCCTTGCGAGCGCATAAAAGGCACAAAAGCACTGCCCACAAGACCGGTTGCTCCAGTCACCAGTATTTTGAGGGGGCGCTTACCGTAGCGCTCCTGCAACTCCAGATCGCGACGCATCAAAGCATGACGATAACGGAATAGCCGGGCCAGCTCGGACTTAATATATAAGGCACCGCCGATGCGACCGAGCAAACCCAGCGGCGGCAAAAACTCGACATTATCAACTAACTCAGCGCCGACAATGTGACCGTCACTATCCACCACATCTTTTACAGCATGTAGCTGCTGCCAGTAGGCAAAAGGCCCAGCAATTTGATAATCACAAAATTGCTCGTCCTTTATGTAATCTTTGTGACCGAGGACCCAGGGAATACCAACTGGTCCTTGATGAATTACCAGTACAACCCGGGATCCGTCCTGAATGCCTCCGGAACGCTCGACACATTCCATATTGACCCAGGGTGGAGCGAGCCGCTCAAAAGCGCTGGGTGCTTCATGCCAGGCAAAGACCTGATGTCTACTGGCAGCCAGCTTGATCTTTGCTTCAAATACCAGTTTTTTCATTCTCACTCACCGCGATTTCTTGAGGTCTATATAGATAGCCTTTAATTGGCGACATCTACTTAACAAGATGTCCTCTTTAACTATGTCCACATTATGTACTGGTTTAAAGCCGGTTAGAATATTCATTGTGAAAGTAACCTATTGAAAAACCCATGACATCTGGGTGGAAACAGGGAATCAGCAGTGTCGACAAATAAAGAATGGGATAAGTATTTCGCCCAGGGCTCTGAAGCCTTCGAGCAAGGCAATTTTGAGCTAGCCGAAACCATGCTCACCACAGCCCTCTCGTCAGCCGAGAGAGGTCAAGATGAGCTAATTACATCCACCAGCCTGGACAAACTGGGTGAGCTTTATTTTGAAATGGAGCGCTATGACCAGGCTGAGCCCATGTTTAAGCGGGCACTGGGCATTAGAGAGCGCCTCTTACCAGCCACTGATGACATGGTAGTTGCCAGTCTCAACAATCTTTCGGCACTTTACTTCTTCCAGGGCAAACATGACCAGGCTGAAGCCCCCTGCAAACGTCTTACCGAAATTTACGAAGCGGCGCTGGGCAAAGAACACGCCGAAGTCGCCACATCAGTAAATAATCTTGCTCTGATTTATGCCGCTCAGGGCAAAAATCGCGAGGCCGAAGAACTATTTAAAAGAGCCCTCTCCATCAAAGAAAAGGCCCTTGGTCGCGATCACCCTGAAGTAGGCGACATACTGCACAATCTGGCCAACATCTATATCAACGAAAACAGCTACGAAGAAGCTGAGCCAATCCTCTCTGAAGCTCTCGGTATCTTAGAGTCAGCCATAGGCTCTGATCACCTGGATTTGTTGCCTGTTTTGACATCACTGGCAGCAGTGGCACAGGCTAACGGCAATCACAAAGATGCCAGCCGCTATCTCGAGCGTTTGCTTGGTCTCAAAGAAATCAACCTGGCACCCAACCATCCCGAAGTAGTGGACTGCATCGTCAACCTGGCTGCGTCTTATCTCTATGAAGGTCGCTTTGCTGAAGCAGAAAGACTCTACAAGCGCGCCATGACCATAAGAGAGCGTCAAAAAGGTAGACAGAGTCCAGAAGTGGCCGAAATCATCGCCAGCATCGCTTTTGTGCACCAGTCAGACAATAAATATCTACTGGCCGAAAATCTCTACAAAGAAGCGCTCGCCATCTGCGAGACAGCTCGCGGCAAAAACAGCCCAGAAGCCGAAGCAAGACTCTGGGATCTGGCCTGTCTTTATCACAACAATGCCCGCTATCAAAAAGCTGAGCCGCTCTGGGAGCGTCTCTCCAAGATTCGCGAAGCCCATCTCGGGCTATCGCATCCAGATACACAATCTTGTCTCGATAGTTTGACTATCTGTTATTTGCAGCAGACCAAGTACAAAGAAGCAGAAGAATTGCTCAAAAAATTGACCGAATTGCGTGAAGCAACTCTCGGTCCAACTCATCCAGATGTGGCTGCCTGCCTCCATTATCTTGCAGAAATAATGAGACATGATGGTCGCTTCGACCTGGCAGAGACTAATTACAAACGTGCTCTCGATATCCGCACCAAGAGCCTCGGCCCCAATCATCCTGAAGTAGCGCACTCTTTGGAAGGTTACGCCATGCTCCTGGCTGCCACTTACCGAGAAATGGAAGCCGAGCATATGCGCGTTTGCGCCCAGGCTATTCTAAAAGCCCATAGCTAAAAGCGACCAAATTATTTGTTGATAGTGACGCTTTCTGAGGTTGTGGAAGCAGTCGCTACATCTGCGTTTAGCTTGGTCACATTCTTTTCCAGTACGTCTACATCAGGCTTTGGCCAGCCATGTGCTTCAGCACTATTGGTGGCCGCCATGAGACGGTCGCCTTCGGCTCTAAATACGTTAGCTTGAGAGTTGGTCATCCAACCTTTATCGACTGCTGTGTTGATTTTGCTTTGCAAATCACTGATGCGCTCGCGAAACTTAAGTTGCACGCCTTTTTTGGCATCGATAATCTCAACACTGCTACTGGAAGTAGAAATAGTAGTAGGTCTGGATGTGCTGCGCACCTCAACAGTCTCAATTGTGCTCACTGGAGAGGGAGCAGAAATGATCACAACATCCTCAGCAAGACAGGGCGCAAACGGCGCTGTCAGGGCAATCGCTGTCAGTAATTTTATATAGTTACGCATAATTCAAAGCCTATCCAATTAGTATTAATGCTTTGCCTCTGGCATAGCACTTAACTGACTGTCCTGCTGAGAGATTGGTTCCATGGTAGAGCTATTGCTCTTTAGCTTTAGCCTCAAGGGTGCTAATCAAAGTTGCTTCTCTTCTGGCTTCGTCTTCCATCTGCACCTTTTGATAGCCTTTGAGCAGATACCGATGAGCTTCAATCCAGCCGGGATATAGCTCAATTGATTTTTTGAGATTTTCCAGTCCCTGCTTTTGCTCTTTGTCCACAGTTGAGTCCATCTGGGCCCGACCAGCCACCATATAGGCTGGCGCATAATAGGGATTGAGGACGATGGCTTTGTGAGCAGCTTCTGTTGCTTGTTTGATTTCACCTTTTTTACTGGCGATTTCTGCTTGAGCTAGATAGGCAGGATAAGATTTGTCGTAAGTACTGACAGCGTGGTCGGCAGCTTTGGCGGCTTTGTCAGTGTCTCCTTTAGCTAGCTCAATGCGCGCTTCTTCTACATAGATGCGACTGGCCAGACTGGGATTGTCAGCTTTGACCGAGTCAGCCAGTGGTTCCACTTTTTTGATGGCAGCAAGAGCTTCATCGATTTTGCCTTCCAGTCTGAGACAGGCACTGTCATACAGACCATAAAGTGCATTATCAGCCCGGCTTTCGGTGGGCATCTTATCCAGCTCATGGCGAGCCATTTGAGCCATACCAGCATCAATTAGGGCTTCGATCATGCCATACCTAAAGGCTTCTTTTTTACCGGGTGAGAGCACTTCGTATACAGCCAGCATAGAGCGCGCTGAGTTGTCGGTGAGGTCTCTCAACAGCTTGCTTTTAGCCAGCAAAAACGCATCATCGGCAGTGGCGCCTTTATTTTTAAAACCGACCACTAGATTTTCAAATTGCGTAGCGGCCTCGCCATAACGCCCCTCATCAAAGAGCAAGCAAGCCAGAGAGCGCATCACATCCACACGACCGGGGTCATCAGGGTTGAGACCGGGAGTAAGTTGTTGCAATGCCATAGCTGTAACAAACGCTGCTTCAGCCTTCATATAATCGTCGTCTTCGGCATAACAAAAGCCCAGAGCAACCATATCTTTTATGGATGTAGGCACGATATTGAGAGCACGAGTGTATTCTTTTGCAGCCAGGACAAACTGACGCTTTTGTATGTAATAGGCACCCAGAGCGCGGTGGGGCGACGGGTCGGTCTGACTGAGGTTGGCCGATTCTTTAAACTCTTCAACAGCCTTTTCGTCTTTACCCAGAGCCAGGAGGATATTGGCATAGCCCAGATGCAAGCTGGCGTTTTTGGGGTGGCGCGCGATTTGCTCAGAGTATTCGCTGGCCAGGTCGTCATAGCGTTTTTCGGCAATCAAAAGTTTGTAGAGCTTTTCTCTGATTGCTTGATTTTCTGGATCAAAGGTGACAGCTTCTCTCAAATTATCGATTGATTTGTTGGTATTGCCGGCCTGCATATTGAGATCAGCCAACTCCACAAGCTCAAAGCTCTTGTCTTTAGAGAGGGCAACAGCACTGGTTTGGTCGATGATGGCACCGGGCAAGTCACCAGATAATTTTTTGGCTGTGGCGCGACTGCGGTAGTACTTTGCCACACCCGGTTTGTCATCGAGGGCAATAGCCAGGTTAAACTCTCTAATTGCTTCTTTTAGACGCCACTGCTGACTGTATATCTGCCCCAGTCTAAAATGAGCAGCGCCACTTTTACTATTGAGCTTGATACCGCGGGTAGCGGCATCAACTGCGCCATCAAAGTCATTGCGAGCAAGCTTGATATCGATAAGCATCTCGCGCGCTTCAGTCATACGTGGGTCGATGCCTAAGGCCTCTATCAGGACTGCTTCGGCAGTGGTGTTATCCTTGAGCAGCTTTTGCTCAAGAAAGGCAATAGTACGTAGCGCCCAGGTAAAACGGCTATCGCAATTAAAGGCCATGCGGGCGCGCTGACAGGCCACCAGAGATAGCCCCTTTTTGCCATCAACACAAGCCTGAGCAAAATGATAGAGACAATCGCTGGTGAGCAAATCGTAGCTATTTTTGTCGAGATCCATGAGCAGCTTTTGAGCGTCATCATATTTGGATTGACCAACGAGATGCATGGCATCGACTATTTGACTGGCAATGGCAATTCGCTGTCCATAAGCGCTCGTTGTCTTGATGGGACTTTTAGAGTTTTCGCTTTTGACAGTGTCGTTAAGACTATCGAGTTCTTTAGACTTAGCCTGATACATATAAGCAAATGAGAGCCAGGCTTGCTGGTAAGCACGCTTACATCTTTGCGCCTCGCTCAGCTTGGTGATATCACGCTTATCCAGTGACAAAAGCTTATTGAGACGAACTGAGACTTTGAGCCATTCGCCGTTATTCATCAGAGTCATAGTCTGATTATCTATACTGACAAAATCACTCTTGGCGGCACTGCTCTTTTTGGCTGTCTTGCCACTTTTGGCAAAAGCGGCACTGGACTCAAAGTTGTGAGCGAGCAAGCCAGGTAATACAAACGACAGGGTCAAAGATAGAGCCAGAGCAGATAGTGGTCTAGTTGTTTTGGACATCGTTTCTTCCTAGTTTGCTTGTTTTTTCTGGACCAAATTCAAATAACGATAGCTGCATCACTTCATCCATAGGGATGTTGCGCATGCGCGGACCATCCAATATTTTGGAGGCAACACCTTTCTTTTCCATTTGATTGATAAGGTACTGAGCCCTATCGATAATTGAGCCAGGTAGTCCAGCCATACGGGCCACCTGCACACCAAAGCTGCGACTGGCACCGCCCATAGTGACAGTTCGGATAAACTCTACTCGCCCTTCAAACTCTTTGACCAGGACTTGATAGTTGACTATCTGGGGAAAAAATCCAGCCAGACCATTGAGCTCATGGTAGTGGGTGGCAAAAATTGTGCGAGAGCGCGCTTCTTTAGCCAGGTATTCGGCCACCGACCAGGCAATGGCTACACCGTCATAAGTACTGGTGCCGCGACCGACTTCATCGAGCAATATCAGTGAGCGCTCAGTGGCCGACAGACAGCACTGAGTGGTCTCAGACATTTCCACCAAAAAAGTAGACTGCCCTTGAGTCAAATCATCCACCGCACCAATACGAGTAAAGATGCGATCGACCATGCCCACATGTGCTTCTTTAGCTGGCACAAAAGATCCCATCTGAGCGAGGATGACAATCAATGCCACCTGTCTCAAATAACTGGATTTACCAGCCATGTTAGGTCCAGTCAGGATAATCAACTGATGGTCATCACTTTTGCCATTGAGCCTGACGTCATTGGAGACGTACTTACCCATGGGCAAGATTTTTTCTAATACAGGATGGCGACCCTGTTTAATCACTAGATTGAGACTGTCGTCCACATGAGGACAGACAAATTTACGATCCTGGGCTACTTTAGCAAGCGACAAAAGAGCATCGAGATTGGCTAATTGAGTAGCTATCTTGTGTAACTCAGCGCCAAGAGTAGTGAGTGACTTCCTAAACTCGACAAACATCTTGTATTCGATATCTGACTCGTTCTTTTCGGCATTGAGGATTTTGGCTTCGTATTCTTTTAGGTCGGGCGTGATATAACGCTCGGCATTAGTGAGAGTCTGTTTGCGGATATAGTCTTCTGGCACAAGCCCCTGATTGGCGTTAGTGACCTCGATGTAATAGCCAAAAGTCTTGTTAAAGTTGACTTTGAGACTCTTGATACCAGTGCGCTCCTGCTCGCGTTTTTGCAGGTCTTCGATCCACTGTTTGCCACCGCCCAGTAGTCCTCTTATTTCATCGAGCTCGGCACTAAAGCCTGCTCTAAAAATGCCACCTTCAGTTAGCTCGCGCGGCGGGTCTTCGGCAATGGCGGCAGTGATTTTGTCTTTGACATCAAGCAAGCTCTGGGGCATGCTTTTGAGAGCACTCAGATAAGGACTGCGGCTGTTTTTAAGCAAGCCAGTTAATTCTGGCAGGACAGAGAGTGTGGCACCAATGGCGGTGAGCTCTTTGGGATTGACTGACTCGGCAGACACCCTCACAGCCATGCGCTCAAGATCACAAAGGCGACCGATTACAGCCGTTACTTGATCGCGCTTAAAGCTTGGTTCGAGTAATTCTTTAATAGCGTCCTGTCTGGCTTTGATTTGCTCCACAGACAAAAGCGGCTTGAGCAGCCACTTGCGCAACATGCGGCTACCCATGGCTGTTTCGGTCTGGTCAATAGCCCAGAGCAAACTACCATTGAGAGCACGGTCACGCGAGGTCTCGGTTAATTCCAGATTTTTGCGAGTATTGGCATCCAGCACCAGATAGCCATCTACTGTATAGGTAGAGATGCCTTCAAAAAACGGTCTCTGTCCGCCCTGAGTGCGCTCCAGATATTCCAGTACCGCGCCTGCCGCACTGATAGCCAGGGGCATATCTTCGCAACCAAAGCCTTCCAGAGTACTTACTTCAAATGTTTGCAAGATGCGTCTGCTAGCCGGCTCATGCTGGAAGTACATGGATGGGCGGCCCTTAAAGCGGTACTGATCGCTCACCAGTTCTGGCACTTCCAATACTTCGCGAGGCACCACTTCATCAGGTCCAGGCTTGTGCACACGCAAGGGTGCGAGCACTTCGGATGGACGCAAGCGACCAAGCTCCAGGATCAAATTTTCTTCGGAAAGCTCAGTAACATAAAACTCACCACAACTGGCATCGACAAAAGCCAGACCCCAGCGCTCACTATCGCGACCTGTGCCTTTGACGATAGCAGCTAGATAGTTGTTCTCGCGGCTGGGCAAAAGATGTGACTCTAGCACCGTCCCTGGTGTCAGGATGCGCTTTATCTGTCTTTCGATTGGTCCCTTTTGATCGCCGGCTACGCCCACTTGTTCGCAGATTGCTACCGAATACCCCTTAGCAAGGAGTCTGGCCACATAGGCTTCGTAGGCCCGGTATGGCACACCAGCCATGGGGCAGCGTCCATTGGGATAGTTTTGCTCCGGTCTGCCGGTGAGCACGATGTCAAGCTCGCGTGCTGCCACCTGAGCGTCTGTATCAAAAAGTTCGTAAAAATCGCCCACTCTAAAAAATAGCAAAGCATCAGGAAATTGAGCCTTAGCCTCCCAGTACTGACGCATCATGGGAGAAAGTTTGGGCTCGTCCTCAGTAGCTGAGGTGCTGGGCGGCACATTGTCAGTCTTCACTGTCATCCTCAGAGAAACACAAAAGTTGGGCTATCGTTTTAGATAGTCAATATTACCCGCCTTAGACGGCTAAGTTATTAAGTCTCTGGTAAACTGACTTATCACATATCTGTATATGTAAAGTAGGATCCATCTCGTGGAAGTCATGAAGAAAAAAGCCATTGCCACGTCCCCGCTAAGCTCGACAATGGGAGCTTCTATCCTGCCTCTGGCGCTTGCCCTTGTGCTCTCGGCTGGTACAGCCCTGGCCCAGCCCAAGCCCGCGGTCAAATCAGCCAAACCAGCAGCCAGCGCTGAGAGCAAGCCTGCTGACAAGCCCTCCGACGACAAAAAGAAAGCTGAAGAAAAAGCCAGCACAGATAAAAAAGAATCTAAGCCAGCTGTCGAACTGCCAATTGAAAACGTAGTCGGCGTGCAAGCAGAAGACCTGGTCAGAGCCCCCAGCGACTATCTGGGCAAAAACATCCGTTTTACCGCTCCCTTTTTCTCCTTTAGCAATGTGGCGCTTGACTACAAGCCAGCCTTGCGTCAGTCCAAGACCCATTTTTCGTTTTTGGTATTGCGTCCAAACAGCCATGTACCGCTCTCTGAGCTAAAACTGGCCATGCCCATACCAAAAGACGAAAAAGATCCGATGAGCAAAGTTATTGCCGGATTTAAAGAAAAAGATGAACTGGAAATTACTGGCAAAGTTTTTGCAGTAGCTCTTGATGAGCCCTGGGTCGATGTTTTACGCATTAAGAAGATAAAATCTGCTCCTGACGATAAAGCAGAAAAAGAAAAGACTGAGAAAGAAAAGTCCGAAAGCAAATAAGAGGTAAAGGAAAGCACTCATGGTTACTCCCGAATCAGCCGCTCAAGTCAAAGGGCTTTTAACTTCTCTCAATGGCAAACATGGCATCCTGGGCTGCATCCTGGTAGGCAGAGATGGCTCTGTGGTATCTACATCACTGCCAGCCGACGTGGACATCGCCACGATTGGTGCTCTATCAGCGACTTTGTTTTCAAACAATGATGTCTCTATCCAGCGTATGAACAGAGGCAATCTGGTGCAAATGACCTTGCTCACCGACCAGGGCATCCTGCACTTTTTTGAAGCAGCTAATCACTATCTAGTAGTGCTAACCGCTAAAGGCCAGCGTATTAACCTGGAAGGACTCATTAGATCTGTTGAAGAACAGGGTAAAACACTAGAGGGAATGCTGATCTAAGACTGTAAGCCAGGGAAGCGATGACGAGAACTAATTTGAAGTTGAGTAGCCGCCTGCCTGTCTGGTGTTTTAACACAAGTCTTGTGCTCTCTTTGGCCTTTACATTGACTCTGACAAACCCAGCTTATGCTGCCCGTTTTACAGATCTGTCAGGTAATTTTGCCGAAAAATATATCAACACCCTTTCTGATGATGGTGTTATAGCAGCCGAGCCTGACGGTAAATTTCACCCCTCAGATCCAGTCACCAGAGCCCAACTAGCTGACTGGATGGTCAAAGCAATGGGACTGCAAAACCAGTCAGTGCCCTCCACCCCCAGCTTTACCGATGTAAAACCATCGGATTGGTTTTATAAATCAGTCGAAATAATCAAGCAAAATAATTACATCGCTGGTTATCCCGATGGCTTTAGACCCAAGCAAAACATCCAGCGCGGCGAGATGATCTCCATTATCGCCCGCGGTCTAAACTCACCTACTCCCGATAGCGGCAGTATTGCCCGTGCTCTCAGCCGCTTTGGTGACAAAAACAAAATTCCAGACTGGGCTCGTCCAGGCATTGCTCAGGCAGAATTAGCTGGCATGCTGACCAGTAACGAAGCCTCCAATGTAAATGCCACAGGCATTGCCACCAGAGCCGAAACAGCAGCAATACTGGCACGCTTTTATGATGTCAAAGGCGATCAGGCTGTGCGCCAGGCCATATCCAATCCCGGTCAGGCAGCGGGCAATCAAATGGCTACTGCCACTCGCACACCATCTTTGGATTATCAAAACCAGACTCAGGGCTACCAACCCACTGGTTATCCCAGTCAGCCCGCCTTGCAGACCAATCCTTATCAGGTAGCGCAAAATTACAACCAGGGTAATTATCAGGGTCAAGTACAGATGCAGGGTGGACAACCCCAGTATCCACCACCAAACAACTATCCCAATCCCGGTCAGCCAGAGAGCTTTAACGCTCAGCCGCCACCGCAGTTTTATCAACAGACACCCTATCAACAGCCACCGCAGTCACTTTCGGGTCGAGTAGCAGTAGTGGGAGCTGGTACTCAGTTTCAAGCGACTTTGCGCAACAGTTTAGACAGTGGCTCAACCCAGGTGGGCGAGCCAGTCGAAGCCACACTCTCAAGCCCACTTTATGCCAATGGTCAGGAAGTCGTGCCAGCAGGCAGTAAGGTGATAGGCTCTGTCACCAATGTTATTTCGGCTCGCCGCTTTCGTTTTGGCGCCAATGGCAAAATTGATATCAAATTCAATTCAGTAGAGACCCCAGATGGTCGCAGATTTCCACTGTCGGCGTCGGTCAATGGTAGCGAAATCAGACTGACTGGTGGCACCACCGCCGGCCGAGTAGGCAAAGGCTTACTCACCACTGGTATTGGTGCTGGTGGCGGAGCAGCACTGGGTACAGGTCTGGGCGCTATCGTGGGAGCCATGTCTCATGGTCAGGTGGGCAGAGCAACCGGTATGGGTGCAGTATTTGGCACCGCTATTGGTGGCGGCGTGGGACTGGTGGGTGCCGGTGTACGCAAAGGCTCAGAAGTAATTATCAAATCAGGCACACCGCTACCAGTGCAACTGGACGAGTCGATGCAAGTGACTACTGGTGGTCCAAGCTATGGCGGTGGATATCCTCCTCAAGGTGGCGGCTATGCCCCTCAGGGCGGCGGTTATCCACCACAGGGTCAATACCAGCAGCCCCAATACCAGCAGCCACAATACCCGCCTCAAGGCGGTGGCTATCCACCTCAGGGTGGCAACAACAACAATCCTTACGGTCAATAGTTAGTTTTAGTCGCCGCCCCAGCGTCTGTGGCGTCTGCTAAATTCTTCGATGGCCTGATCAAAGCACTCTGGCGTAAACTCTGGCCAGAGCGTAGGTGTGACAAAAATTTCGGTATAGGCCGATTGCCAGAGCAAATAGTTGGAGAGTCTTTGCTCGCCGCCAGTGCGAATCAATAGCTCAGGATCGGGCATGCCACCTGTATATAGCTGACTGGAGATGAGATTCTCGTCCACTTGCTCCGGACTGAGCTTGCCTTCCTGCACCAGCCGGGCTATTTTTTGTACAGCGTTAACGATTTCCAGACGCGAGCCATAGTTAATCGCTACCTGCAAAGACAGCCCGGTATTGCCTCTACTGTCATGCATCGCTCTTTCCATGGAGGCTTTGAGCTTAGGTGGCACACTTTCTAATTGACCAATAAAGCTAAGACGCACATGATTGCCAGACAATTCGGCAAACTCATCAGCCAGGACTCGACCAAAAAGCTCAAAGAGATAATTGACTTCTTCTGAGCTGCGCTGCCAGTTTTCGCTGCTAAAGGCATAGACAGTCATGTATTTAAGCCCCAGGGCACCAACATGGCGGACCAGACGCTTGAGGCTCTTGACACCTTCCTGGTGTCCTTTGAGCCTTGGTATATGGCGGTTATCGGCCCAGCGGCGATTGCCGTCCATGATAATGGCCACATGCTGCAATGGCAGTGCCCCGGCAGCTTTTCCCGAGGAATTAGAGGCTGCCTCTTCTGTTTTTTTAGCCTTACTGAAGTTAATCCGGCTCAAACTATTTCTTCACTGCAACTTTTGGGCTGACTGAGACCATTTTACCCTCACTAGTTGCGGTATAAATGAGACTGACTACCAAAAGGAGTCCGGGGTGTTTTTAAAACCAACCTATTTAATTGATGGTGATATCACTGATGTCGATCTGGAAAAATTAAGCCAGGATGGCATCAAGGGACTTATCCTGGACTTAGACAGTACGATTATGGCGCCTCATTCAGCGGCTTTAACGGCAGAAGCGGCCCTCTGGTTAACACAGGCCAAACAAAAATTTCATATGGCAATCGCCAGCAATAACAAAAACGAAAAATATTTAGAGAAAGTGGGACTGGTAATCGATATACCTATTATTGGTAGAGCAGCCAAACCCAGTCGTAAAGCCTTTAACAAGCTACTCAAAGACTTTGGACTGAACGCTCATGAAGTGGCTGTAATTGGTGATAGACCACTGACAGATATCTGGGGCGGGCACAGGGCCGGCATGAAAACCATCCTGGTCCGGGTCCTCAAAAGCATGGAAGAGCCAGAGTGGAAGCGCTCAATCCGCAACCTTGAGCGGATTTTCATACGCCACAATTAAATATCACTCACAGAGAGCTGGACCTTAACAACCCTGTTGCAAGGAAGTGTTGTACTATAGGCCGGTCATTGCAGAATGTTTGTTGCGTCCATATAGATAGAAAGATTGAAAGCCCCCTTAATCCTTATTACAGCGGCGTTTTTGTTGACGGTCTCACCGGCTTTAGCTGAGCGTCGGCAAGATAAGCTCTATATCTCATCTATACCGCAAACGACTTTGCCACTACAGGCAACACCGCCGCAAGCAAGCTTGCTCAATCAACCAGGTTATGGCCATTATCAAAAGGGCCTGAGCTTTAAACAAAAGGGTGACAGCAATCTCGCTCTGATAGAGTTTCTCGAAGCCAGTAAAGAAAACCCCAGACTGACTAAAGCATTTTATGAACAGGCTCTGATCTTCCGCCAGAAAGGCTTTAGCAAACTTGCTGAATCAGCACTCAATCAAGCGCTGGCACTCGATCCGGGCTTTCAGCAAGCACGTATATTACAAGCAGCAGTCAGGCTGGAAGCAGGCAATGTCGGTGGAGCCGCTAGCTCACTGAGTAAGTCTCTGGGTCTTGATGTCAAAAAAGGGCAGCCTCAAATAGAGCCCAAGGTCGAGACAAAAAAAACAGCTGTCAACGCCGTGCCCATAGCGCTCCAAGCTACACCGGTAAACACCACAGCTGGTGCGATAGACAACTGGACAGCCAGACTCAAATATCTCAATGAGCACGGCACATCCAGTCTCAAACCTGGTGAAGCCTTTATGTTTTCGGAAGAGACTGGCGAAGCCGTACTCTTTTTGGAAGACGGTAAAAAAATCAGAAGACATATTGCCAGTGGTCGCGATAACAGCGATCTGGTCAAAGAAAGACGACCTGAACTACTGGTGCCCAAAGAGTATGTCTACAAACTGAGTACTCAGGGCCGCATGATTGGTGCCACTCAAAGCGCTGTAGAAAGCAGTAGTGAACTGACCAGTGAAGTGGAAGTCGTCAAAAAGAAAAACAACAACTTTTTTGATCAAGACATCGCCGACAATCAATTTACGCGCAACCCTCTACCAGAAATGGAAGAAGCTGTCGACGAAAAACCACTAGCCCAGGTCCAGCCTGAGCTAAAAACTGCTGCCAGCGAAGCAGCCAAGGCACAGTCAAACCCAGAAGAGTTTGGCGAAAGCGATAAAAGCTTTGCTAAGAGCGGCAGCCTGACAGAACAGTTTGGCGTAGAAGCAATTGTGGAAAAGACTCAAAAGTTTTTTGGTTGGATGAAAAAAGCGCTGCACTTGCCCTAGGCTAGTAGCTGCTTTTGTAGACTATCAAGTCCGCCTTCAAGCCACTGATTAAACTTGCGTGGCTGCGTATCCATAAAATTGTGTCCAGCGATTTCAAATATTGTCAAAGTAGAGTCTGGCAATTTTTTGTGCATCTGCACAGAATAAATACAGGGAGCAACCGGGTCGAAGCGTCCGGCAGCGAGATGGATAGGGCACTGAATGCGGGGCAAATTAGTAACGTAATCCAGGTCTTTGAAGTTATACATGATCTGTTCTAAAGCGTGGCGCTCAGTGTTTATGAGAGTGCGCGGACGGAAGCCCCAGTTTTGATGGATATTGCTTTTTTTGATGACATCAAAGGTAGTGCCCATAAAGATTTTGAAGAAGAATGAAACAGGCTTGAGCACCCGACCGGGCAGACCGGCAGCAAAGACGGCAGCAACCAGTTCAGGATTGTTCTCGGCCAATGTGACACTGATAATAGCGCCCAGCGAATGTCCTAAAAAGACAGCCGGAAATTTGATATCACTGTTAGCAATTGTCTCTAGGACATCAGCTGTATGCACAGCTAAATCGGTTATCTCCAGTGGGTCAGAGGTATCGCCATGACCACGCAAATTGAGAGAGTGACAGCTGTGTCCCAGACTACTCAAAAACTCAATTTGCGGCTGCCACATCTTAGCTGAAGAACCCGTACCGTGAATCAGTACAACATCAGGTCTGCCAGCCACCACTTGGGCTGCATTTGTGTATTCCACAGAGAGCTTCACAACGACTCCTAGAGCTGTTGACCAGTTACACCCGTAGCATCGTCCACGACTTGCTTATCGAGATGCACCGAAGCCATACCAAGTATGGTGCGGGCAATATCATAGCAAGCGTTGACTTGATCGAGCTGGTGCGTTTTTGGCAGAGGAGCAGGCTCCCCGTCCGAGCGCAG
>Ga0075163_10006896_pt1 | contig 15045 bp, 12 predicted proteins | sample JI1023141ADNA_FD_71478 | JGI IMG/M metagenome (GOLD analysis project Ga0075163, IMG submission 71478) | Wastewater effluent complex algal communities from Wisconsin, to seasonally profile nutrient transformation and Carbon sequestration -... | ecosystem: Engineered > WWTP > Effluent > Algae... | reverse complement strand
CGAAACCGCCACCGTGAACGTCCCGCGCGATGCGCTGGTGCAGAGCCTGGTCAACCTGGTGAACAACGGTCTCGAGGCCGGCGAGGGGCGGCCGGTATCCCTGCGGTTGGCGGTCGCCGACCGAAGCCTCCGCTGCGCCGTGGAAGATCACGGGAGCGGCATGCCGGACGACGTGCTGGCGCGCCTCGGCGAGCCGTTCTTCACCACCAAGCCCAAGGGGATGGGGCTCGGCGTCTTTCTCGTGCGAGCGCTCGCCGACCGCCTCGGTGGGCGCTTCGATGTGCGTTCCGCGCGGGGCCAGGGGACCACCATCACCATCACCATTCCCGCCGAGCCGGTGGAGGCCACATGAGCAGCCCGCAGACCCCCACCAGCCTCGGGCGTTCGATCCTGGTCGTGGACGACGACGACACCTTCCGCACGCGCCTGGTCAAGGCCCTCACGGGTCGTGGCTTCGACGCCCGGGGCGAAGGCTCGGCCACCAAGGCCATCGAGCAAGCGCGGCACGACAGCCCGGAGCTCGCGGTGGTCGACCTGCGCATGCCCGACGGCTTCGGCCTCGACGTGGTGAAGGCGCTGAAGGAGATCGACGCCACCACCAAGATCCTGGTCCTCACCGGCTATGGCAGCATCGCCACGGCGGTCGAAGCGATTCGCCTCGGCGCGGCCGACTACCTCACGAAGCCCGCCGACGTGGATCAGATCGTCGCCGCCTTCGACGGCCGGGAAGACGCCGCCGGAGGCGCCGCCACCAAGGAGCCCAGCGAGGTGCCGAGCTTGGCGCGGGTGGAGTGGGAGCACATCCAGCGGGTGCTCGCCGACTGCAGCGGCAACGTCTCCCAGGCCGCCCGTCTGCTCAATATCCATCGCCGCTCGCTCCAGCGAAAGCTCGGAAAGTACCCGGCAAAACGGTAGGTGAACGGGGCCCCGGCGATCCACCCACGCATGCGCTCGCGCCGGCGCACCCACCGCACGCGCCGGGAAAAATGGCGCCCGATGCTCGCTGCAACGCCTCCCGCGGCGGGCACGCTTGTGGCATGGTGATGCACGATGGTCCGTCGCGCGCTCCTCTCCGTCCTGGTCCTGGGCACTGTCGCGTTCGCCGGTTGCGCCGCCGACACTGCGGAGCCCGCCGCCGAGGACGACAACCTCACCGAGCCCACTACGCCCATCAGGGGCGATGCCGCGCACGAGAGCTGGGCAGCGGTGGCGCGGAGCGCCGGCGGCCACGTGCACGCCAACGGCTGGGCCACGGTCATCGGCATTCGCGGCCTCGGACGGGATCGCAGCACCCACGACACGCGGGCCCAGCGCACCTGGGACGATCTCTTCGTGGTGCTGACGCGCGATGGTCACGCCCGTGAGCTCGACGGCTCCACCCACCCGTGGGAGCTCAACGCCGAGGCCGCCACCGACGCCAACGCCGACGGCGTGCCCGACGTGGGCATGGTTCGCCCGGGCGAGTACGTGGTGGTCGGCCGCGGCAGCGCGCGGCTCACCGGCGGCCTTCCGGCGTTCGACGTCACCCGCAACGGCAGCGGCGCCCTCCCCGGCTTTCGCGACGTGAACCACGACGGCATCTTCGACGACGCCGAGCGCGAGAAGTCCATCGCCCGAAAGGACATGGTCACCGCCATCCTCTTCCACCGCGCTGCAGGTGGCGGCGCACCGGTGGCCATCGGCTGCCAGGTGTTCGACGAGCCCACCATGAAGACCCTCATCGACGCGGTAGGCGGCCCCAGCGCGCGGTTCAACTACGTCCTGGTCGACGCGAGCTCTCTCGATCTCGCCAAGCTACCGCGCTGAAGGCGCTGCCCCCTGTCGAGCCGCGCGCGGGCCAGCCGCTCGTGGCGCGTTCGTGGGTATCATCACAAGTGGGGATGGCACGAATCGGAGGAGCCCGGTCGCCGAACGGGTGACAGTCGCGGGCCGCGCGCCGGTGTTATAGGTCGATCCGATGAAGGTGGTGGCCGGGAAGTACCGCATCGAGCGCGTCCTCGGAGAGGGCGGCATGGGCACCGTGCTGGCGGCCACCCATCTCACCCTCGAGCGCCCGGTGGCCCTGAAGATCCTCCGCGCCGGCGGAGATGCTCGCTCGACCGAGCGGCTGCTGCGGGAGGCGCGGGCAGTTGCCACGCTACGAAGCGAGCACGTGGTCGCGGTCACCGACTGCGGAACGGCGGAAGACGGTTCCCCCTACCTGGCCATGGAGCTGCTGGAGGGGTGCGACCTCGGGAGCTATCTCGAAGAACACGGGCCGCTGTCGCTGGACGAGGCATGTGCATGCATTGTGCATGCATGTGAGGGATTGGCCGCGGCTCACGCCCGCGGCATCGTTCACCGCGACGTGAAGCCACGCAACCTCTTCCGAACCCGTCGCGTGGACGGTCGGGTGCTGGTCAAGGTCCTGGATTTCGGCATCGCGAAGCGAACGGTGGAGGCAGACGCCGACCCTTGCCTCACGCGGGATGGCGAAGCGCTGGGCTCTCCCGCATACATGTCGCCAGAACAGCTGCGCGGCGCACCGCTCGATGCGCGCACCGACGTGTGGTCGCTGGGCGCCGTGCTCTACGAGCTACTCACCGGCCGCCTGCCCTTCGAAGGCGCCTCGCTCGCGGTACTGCGGGAGCGCGTGCTCGAGCCCCTGGCGCACCCGCTCCAGGCCCTTCGACAAGACGTTCCCGACGCGGTCGCACGCATCGTCGGTCGGTGCCTCGAGCCCGCGACGCAGCGTCGTGTGGCCGATGTGGCCGAGCTTGCGGAGGCGCTCGCGCCGTTCGCGAGCCCGACCTACGGCGACGTGACCGGTGCGCCGCAGCGCGCTCGCGCCATTCTCGACGGCGCCTCTGCGGACGCAACATCGCCTGGTGCGCCTGCCCCTACGGACCTGCGCTCGCGAAGCCACGTGACCGCGTCGTTCCATCCAAGCGCGCTCGAGGGCAAGCCGACGCCCACCGGCGGACGCCCGTACGGCGCGGCGGTCGGGGCGCTGGCGCTGGGCCTCCTCGTGTTTGCCGGGGTGAGCCGCATGGCCAAGGACCCCGGTAGCGGTCTGCCTCCCGTTGTGGCCGCAGCCAGCGCACCGCTGTCGTCGACCTCGATGCCGCCGCTCCCGACCGCGACCTCCAATCCGCCCCTTCCGGCGGCCACGCCCTCGCCCGCGCCCTCACCCACCACGACCACGGCGACGCCCATCTCGGCCCCGCTGCGTCGCCCAGCACCCCAGCGCAGTGCGACGCCGACCGCCACCGCCGCACCTTCGGCGCCCGAAGCCCCGGCATCGACGCCCGCCACCGCCGCCCCGCCCCTCGGCCTCCCTGCGGTGCGCCGTTGAGGCGCGGGCCCATCTTCGTCGCGACTGCGCTCGCGTTGCTCTCGCTGCCCGGCGTCGCCCACGCCGACTCCCCCAAGATTGCCGCCCAGGCGCTCTTCGAAGAAGGCCGGAAGCTGGTGGCCGAGGGGCGCATCGCCGAAGGCTGCCCCAAGCTCGCCGAGAGCCAAAAGCTCGACCCGGCGCCGGGAACCCAGATCAACCTCGCCGATTGCCTGGAGCGATCGGGCAAGACCGCCACCGCATGGGTGACCTACTCGGAGGCCGCCGCAGCGGCGCGGAGCCTCGGTCGCGCCGACTGGGAAGAGCTCGCCACCACCCGTGCCGCCGCCCTCGAACCGCGGCTCACGCGTCTCCGCATCGTGGTCCCTCCGGACGCCGAGGCCGAAGGCCTGGTGGTGAGCCGCGACGGAACGGCGGTGGGGCGAGCGGAGTGGGATACGGCGATCCCGGTGGACCCCGGCGTACACTCGGTGGGCGCGTCGGCCGACGGCCGCGTGGCGCATCGGGAGACCGTGGAGGTCGCGCCGGGCCACGCGGTGGTGGTGGTGCGGATTCCGCGTCTCCTCCCTCGCCCCCCTCTCCCTGCGCCGAACGCTCGCGCCACCGGCACCGCCCAGCGTGCGGTCGGCATCGCAGTCGGGGGCGCAGGCCTGCTGTCCGGCGTCGCCGGCATCGTGCTCGGCGTGCGCGCGGCCCAGATGAACCGCGATGGCCGCGCCACGTGCACGGGTACCGTATGCCCGCCGGACGGCGCGGACAAAGTGCACACTGCACACGATCTGGCCACTGCTTCCACCGTCACGTTCGTCGGCGGCGGCGTGCTCCTTGCTGCCGGCATCGTCATCTACTTCACCGCACCCCGTGCGCCCCGAACCGCGAATCTCCAGCTCCTTCCCCAGGGCGTCTCACTCCAAGGAACCTTCTGATGCGCACCACCCTCCCGATCGTGGCGACTTTTGCACTCGTGGTCACGGCTTGCTCGTCGCTCCTGGGAATCGAAGAGGTATCGGTAGGCCGCGACGCGGGGCTCGGCGCCGATGCCGCGCTCGAGGCAAGCTCCTCGGGGAGCGATGCAGAAGCGCCCGGGGACGCGGCCGCAGAGGCCGACGCCGAAGCGGCTCCGGTGAAGCTGGCGGACGGGCTCGGCGACCTCGCCGACGCGGCGTTTCTCTCCGAGGCAGGCGCCTATCTATTCGTGGGCACCACCAACTCGGGAGTCTTCGTCGTCGCCAAGGCCGACGGCACGAAGAAGGAGGTCCCGTGGCCCGGTCAGCCGATGAAACCGTTCGGGCTGGCCGACGGCACGTTCTACGCTGCGGACCGCCAGGGGCCCGACGGGAAGGTCTACCTCTGTGCGTCGCTGGGCTGCCCGGGAGGCCCCACCGTCGCCGCCAGCGGCCGGCGCGTGGACTCGTCCGTGGTCCGGCTCGGCAGCGAGCTCTACATGGCCGGTAGCAGCGGCGTGGCCCGCTGCACCCTTCCCTTCTGCGGCACCGCGTGGTCGGCCATCGGCCCGGCCAGCGACGCCGACGAGCTGGCGGTGGAGGGCGGCAAACTGTTCGTCCTGCGCGGCGGAGCCATCGAGCGGTGGGACGATCCGGCGTTCGTTCCGGTAGTGGAGTTTCCTCGCTCCGCCGGGAGGTTCAAGCTGCGCGACGGATACGGGTACGCCATCGGGTTCACGGGGGGAGGCGTCTTCCGCGCGCCTTTGGCCAGCGGCGGGCTCGCCACCGCCACCGCGATTCTACCGGTGACCTCCCCCGACGCGGCCACCAGCTTCGCGGTCGACTCGACGTACTTGTACACTGCACGCATAGTCTCCGACGGTTCGGGCGGCGCTCGCCACGACGTGGTGCGCTGCGCCCTCGCGTCCTGCGCCGGCACCACCGTCACCTACCTCGCAGACACGGAGGTCGAGACCATGGCCGCCGACGACACCGCCGTCTACTGGGTGAACACGAAGAAGGAGCTCTGGCGACGGGCCAAGTAGGGCCTGTCCCTCCTACCCGGTCATCGCTTCTTACCGAGGCCGTGGCGGACCAGCAGCTTGTACAGATACACGCGCCCGATACCCGCGCCGGCGGCGGCAGCCGTCATGCGCCCGCCGTGCAGGCGCAGGAGCTCTTCGAGATAGGTTCGTTCGAAGGCCGCGAGCGCTCCGTCCCGCGCCTCGGTGAAGGGCCGGGACGCGTCGATCCTCGCCGGAGCCGGGGCAGCGGAGAGGTGCTCGGAATCGAGCGACTCCTCGTCCGGTGGCAACACGTCGTCGAAGGCCAGACAGCGCTCCAGGTAGTTGCGCAGCTCGCGAACATTGCCGGGCCAGGCCCCGTGCGCGAGCTCCGCGGTCACGGTCGGGCTCGCGAAGCGCCCGAGCTGGGCGGCGTCGGCTCCGAGCCGCTGCAGCATCGTGCGGGCGAGCGGAGCCAGGTCCTCCGGTCGCTGCCGGAGCGGCGGAAGCGTCACCCGCACCACCGCCAGGCGATAGTAGAGATCGGCGCGAAAGCGGCCGGCGTTCACCTCGGCGCGAAGGTCGCGGTTGGTCGCGGCCACGATGCGGACGTCGGTCTTGATGGGCTCGCTGCCGCCGACCCGCCGTAAGGTCCGTGTCTCGAGCACCCGCAGCAGCTTGGGCTGCAGCGCCGCCGGCAGCTCGCCTACCTCGTCGAGAAATACCGTGCCGGCGTCGGCCTCTTCGAAGACGCCGACGCGCCGCTGGGTGGCGCCGGTGAAGGCGCCCTTCTCGTGACCGAAGAGCTCCGTCTCGAGGAGGTTCTCGGGAATGGCGCCACAATCCAGGACCACGAAGGGCCCGCCTTTCCGGCGGCTCTCCAGGTGAATCGACTCCGCCGCCTCGCCCTTGCCGGTCCCGGTCTCACCGTCGAGCAGCACCGTGGCATCGCTGGCCGCGGCCTTCTCCAGCCGGGCGAAGGCCGCCCGCATGGCCGTCGAGGCGCCCACCATGCGACCGAACGACGTGCGCTCGGAGATGGGAACGGTGTTGCGTGCCTCGCCCAGCTCGAAGCGCAGAAGCGACGATCCCAGACGGAGCGTCGCATCCGGTCGCAGGTAGGCGTCCACGATGGCCACACCGTCCACCAATGTTCCGTTCTTGCTCGCGAGGTCGCGCACCCGGGCCCGGCCGTCCTCCACGGTGATCTCCGAGTGAAACCGGGAGACCGTCGGGTCCGAGAGCACCAGATCGTTGCCGGGCTGGGATCCGATGCTGCACTGCGCGCCGCGGGACTCCCACGCGATTCCTTTGGCGGGGCCCTCCTGCACCGTCAGCCGGAATTTGCGCACCGCAGGAGCGAGACCATGCGCCTCGTGCGCCGTGAGGGTACCGGTGTGCCGGTCCGAGGATGACATCGGCGCGAGAGTATCAGCCATCGCCGACGACGACACCAGAGTGCGTCTGCCGACTAAGCGCGCTCGGTCTTCGGGTCCGGTCCCCACAGGCCGTAGGCCCAGGCGCTCGCGGCGGCGAGCGAGGGCACCACCACGCCGGCGATGAGCAGCACCGCCACGCCGTCGTTGGTTCGCTCGCCGGTGAGCTCCAGCCCGCGTACGCCCAGGAACGACGCCACCAAAGTGATGGCCCAGTTGGCGTACACCGGGACGAGCGTGAGCCGCACCAACCGACGCGCGCCCACGTCGCCGTAGCGCACCATGGGCAACGAGAACGAGAGCGAGAGGAGCCAGAAGCCACCGAGCAGCCCGTTCAGGTGGGCCGCCAGCATCATGTGGGGAATGCCCACCTTCAGCTTCCCGGTGAGAGCGAGCCCCGCGAGAATGCCGGTGAACATGCCGATGGCGAAGATGGTGGCGCCATGGGCCGCCGCGGTTCGGCGCAGAGCAGCGTGACGCATGGGGCGGCTACTGCCCCATCATCTTCTTCATCAGATCGTCGTCGGTGTCGATCTTGCCGCTCGGCGCGGCGCTGGGTGCCGGCTTGGCCCCGGCATCGCCCGAGGCGCCCGCGTCACCGTCGCCGCCGCCCATCATCTTCTTCATCAGATCGTCGTCGGACTCGGCGGAGCCGGCTTCCTTCGAAGGCGCGCCGCCACCGTCACCAGCGGCCATCATCTTCAGGAGATCGTCATCGTCACCGGACGTGCCGGCATCGGGCTCGGGGCCCGCGTCGGCAGCCGGGTCCGGCGTGGCCGCCTGCGGCAGCTTGCCATCCGGATACTTGGCCTCGTCTTCTTTGGTGCAGGGCTTGGGGTTCAAGCGGTCTTCCTGCACGCACTCGAGGAGCCAGGCCTCGCGCGGCGGATCGCCCTTCTTCTCGGCCTTCTCGCGCTCCTCGGCGATGCGGCCGCGCACCATGAGGCTGGAGATGCCCGGCACGTAGCTGATGACCAGGAGCGCCACCGTGAGGATGCCGATGAAGGGCAAGATGGGCCGGTACAGGCTGGTGGCCGGTCGGTTGAAGCGGAAGCTGGCGATGAACAGGTTGAGCCCCAGCGGCGGCATGCAGAACGCCAGCTCGAGGTTCAGGAGGAAGATCATCCCCACGTGGAACGGCCCCAGGTGGAAGCGCGCCGCGAAGGGGATGATGAGCGGCACCGCCACGAATATGGCGCTGAACCCTTCCATGACCATGCCGAGCACGAGCAGGAAGACGTTCATGATGATCAAGAACTGCCAGTCCTTGTTCAGGCCGAGCGAGGCGAGGAAGTTGAAGATCTGGTCGGGGATCTTCTGGTCGCTCACGTAGTTCACCAGGGCGTTGGCCATGGTGAGGATGAGGATGATGGCGCCGGCCATGACCATGGCGCTCTTGGCGACCCGGGGTATGTCCTTGCGGAAACGGATGTCCTTGTAGACGAAGCACTCGATGATGATCGTGTAGAATGCAACGACCCCGGCGAGCTCGTCGATGTTCAGCTGGAACACCTTGATGCCCAGCCCCATGATGGCGAAGATGCCGACTTCCCACTTCAGCTCCCAGAAGCTCACGCCGAGCTCCACCGGGTCGAAGCGCTTGGTGGGAATCTTGTCGCGCCAGCCCACGTAGATGGCGTAGCCGGAGAACAGGAAGAGGACGAAGAGGCCCGGGGGAATGACCGCCACCATGGCGGCGTCCACGTCCACGCCCGCCAGGATGGCGTACACGAAGAGCGGCACCGCGAACGGGAGCAACAGGCCCAGCGACCCGCCGGAGCTGAGGAGCCCCAGCGAGAACTTGTCGCTGTAGCCTTCCTTCTTGAGGGCCGGGAGCAACAGGCCGCCGATGGCGATGATGGTAACGCCGCTGCCGCCGGTGAGGAGGGTGAACACCGCGCTGGCGATGACACACACGATGGCGAGGCCGCCGGGAATCCAGCCCACCAGCGCGGTCGAGAAGCGCACCAGGCGCGCTGCCGTCTTGGCCCGCGCCAGCACGTAACCGACGAAGGTGAAGAGCGGGATGGTCACCAGGATCGGCGAGCCGGCGAAGTGATCGTCGAGGACGCGCGGCGCGATGAACCGGAAGTGGTTCAGGTTCGGGTCCGGATGGTGGAGCCAGGCGAGCTCGCTGGCGCCGCCCATGACGGCAAAGAGCGGCGTGCCCATGAGCGCCAGGAGAATCACCAGCGCGGGGATGATCCCGCCGACGATGCCGAGCACCAGGACGATGGCGCCGGCGATGCCCACGCCCACCGGGTTGGTCTTCTGCGGCTTGTTCGAGGGAGACGCGCTCATGACGGCTCCTTGGCGGCGCCGGCCCCGTTGGGCGCTCCGGGACCAGGATGGGGACCGGGATCGGGCTCGTCGTCGTCATCGGCGTGGGCCGCGTCCGGGTCCACCGTCACGTGCCCGGAGAGGATGAGCAGCGCGCGCATGACGAAGCGGATCGCGATGATCAAGAGGCCGAAGGGAATGACCAGGCTGAGGTCGCGCACCAGGAGCGCCATGGAGTTCTCTTCACCGCCCGGCACGTTCACCGCCGGGAGCATCGGCTCGGCGCGGTCGTCCGCCACCCGGAGGCGCTTCACGTTCTCGATGTCGTAGTGCTTCTCCCAGCCACCTTCGTCGACGAAGGTGTTCCACTCCCGGGCGCTCATCCACTTGTCGTAGGGCTGGCCGCGCACCACCACCGGGAGCGTGCGCACGTCGAGCGCCAGTTGCCGGCCCAGGAGAAACAGATCGCGTCCCGCTTCCTCGCGGATCTTGGCGATCTTCTCCCCCGGCGGCACCTCGCAGGTCTTGCTCTTGTCTTCCGGGCACGGCGCGGTTCGCGGCGCGTGGTACTCGCCGATGGCGAGCTGGTCCACGAAGCCCCAGGCGCCGGTGACGCACATCACGACCGTGGCGGCGATGCCCACCAGCGTGACCGGTACCCGCAGCTTGGGCGCGAGCTGGCGGAGCACGATGTCGATGTTGATGTGCTTGCCCTTGCCGGTGGCCAGCGAGGCGCCGAGGAGCGCGACCCACAACGTGAGCCGCGTCACCAGGCCGCGCAGGCCGCCGATGAGGAACAGGATAGATGCATTCTGCAGCCAATTGAGCCAGTTCTGCGTGTACTCCGCGCCGAGGCCCCGGAAGAACACGCCCACCAGAACGCCCACCACGCCCAGCGCGGCGGGCAGATGCTTGAGGTTGTTGGCGGGCGCGCTGGGGGATTCCCCGGCCTCCCGCGCTTCCGTTCGGTCCTTCTTCTCGCGACGCGCCTGCAGGTACATCGCCAGCGCACCCACGCCCGCGAAGAGCCCGCCCAGGAAGGCAGCGCGGATGAAGCGGCCGCGGCCGTCGCCGGCAGGCATGGCGAAGCCCTTGAGCATGACCCACACCACGAGGGCGCCGATCTCTGCCATGAGCACGCCGAACACCAGCCGCGTCTCCACCTTGGTGAGCCAGGCGTCGAAGCGCACCACCGGGAGCGCCCACGCGGCGGGCTTCTCGGGGGTATGCGGCGGATCGGTCTTGGGCCTCTTGCGGTCGGCCTTGGTGGGCTCGGCGTCTTCCTCCTCCGGCTCGCGCGCCACCTTGGGCACCGCGGTTTCGCCGGTGTCGGCCTCGCGCTCGGTCTTCTCCGCGGCCTCCGCTTCGACGGCCTTGTCGTCGGCGTCAGCGTGCGTCTCGGCGTCGTTCTTCTCGCTCGACGAGGGCTCCGACTTCATGGCGAGCGACTTCCGCAGCACGGAAGGCTCCACGCGAGTTTGCTCGTCCGGTTCCTGATCCACCGGTGGCGGAGGCGCTGCCTTCGCTGCCTTGGGCGGCTCGCTGGCAGGCGCAGCCTTTGCGTCCTCGGGCTTTCCCTCGGCCGGCTTGGCGTTTTCGTCCTTGGGTGCGTCGGGCTTGTCCTCGGCCATGGATGCGCGATCGTACCGATCCTGCGCGCCTTCGGCACATAAAACGACGCTGGTTCACACACGGCGTATCCCGACGCCCCACTTCCATAAGTCGGGCGCTGCCTCCGAAAACACGAAGCCCGGCGGACCTTGCGGGCCAGCCGGGCTTCGGAGCTACGGGATTCGCGGACTACTTGGCGAAGGCGCAGGCCTCGGCCTTGATGGTGCTTCCGCAGAGCTCGCTGCGGACCTGACCGAAGATGGTCTGCCACGCCGCGGTGTCTTCCGCCGTCGGGTTGTAGACTTCGACCTTCTTGGTGAGGCGATCGTAGGCCGCCGCGTCCTCACGACGGATGCGACCGGTGAGCGCCTGGCCCGCCACCTTGCCGGTCTCGAGGAGCGCATCCTTGAGGTCGGCCGGAAGGGCGTTGAGCTTGTCGACCGCGAACACCAGACCGCCGACGCCAGCGCCGGTGACCATGGAGTTCACGTGGGTGATCTTGCCGGACCACTGGAGCTGCTCGGCCGCGAGAGCGGGCGTGTTGAGCGCCTTGATGCTGCCGCCGAGCTTGGGGAGAATCTCGGGGACCGACACCGTCTGCAGCGGAACGCCGAGCTTGGTGAGGAAGGTCTTGCCGATGGGATCGCCCGGAAGGTGGAACGGGCTCATGCCCTTGAGGTCCGACGGGTTCTTCACCGGGGCGCCAATGGACATGAGGCGCGCGAGGCCCACGTCGCCGGTGCCGGCGAGGAGCATTTTCTGGCTCGCGAACTCGGCGTCGAGGGTGGGCTTGAGCCCTTCGCGGGCGCGGTCGACGCGGCTCCAGTCACCACCGGCCCAGCCCGGGAGCTGGAGCGCGAGGATGCTCTTGGAGAACTGCGAGAGACCGGTTGCGGTCATCGCCGCGCCATCGAGCTGGCCATTGCGGAGCTTCGCCGCCATGCCGGGCTCGTCGCCGCCGGTGCCGTTCCAGAAGAACTCGATCTCGAGCTTGCCGCCGGTGCGCTGGCTCAGGCCCTTCTGCCACACGGTGAAGACGCCTCCCCAGGGAGAGTTCTTCGGCGCGAGCGTGCCGACCTTCACCTTGATGGGCGCCGGAGCGTCGTCGGCCTGGGCCCGGCTGGTCGCGAAGGCGACGAGCGCGAAGGCCGCAAGCATGAGTAAGATTTTTCGTAGCATGGGTTGCCTCCCCGACGCTTCCTTCAGGAAAGCCATCGGCTCATGGGGTTCAAGATCACAGATTGCGGCACCAAGTGCAAGTCTTCCAACGTGCCTTGGGTCGTACAGTTAGACGCCGCCGGTGGATTGTCCATGCATTCATTGCACTGCGCCAGCGGCACGGTGATGAACGCCCTGCGTCAATTTCGGGGCTTGAGCGGGTCCGGAGCGGCCGGTTTCTCGGGTTTCTTCGGATCCGCGGGCTTCTTGGGGGCGGTGCCGCTCGGCGCAGGGGCCGGCGGCGTGGTCGCGCTGGGGGCCGGCGCCGGCGGGGGGGTGGGCGCGGTGGTGGGCGCGGGCGGCGCGGTGGGACCGGGCTTGAGGAAGTCCTCGGGGCTCACGTCGCCGTTGTCCACGCCGCTCGCGCGGTCGGGGATCACGGTGGAGGGCTTCGACATGTCGAAGCCGCAGGTGGAGGCCATGAACTTCTTGTCGAGGGCGCGCTTGGCCTTCTTCTTCGAGATGGTGTTGCCGAGGCGCAGCTTGGGGGCCGACGTCTCGTCGAACTTGAGCGCCTCTTGCAAGAGCGACTCGTACAGGTTCCGGTCGCCTTTGAGGCACGCGTAGCGGGTTGCGTAGTTCACGTGCACGAGCAGGTTCTTGCGCTGCGACTTCTGCAGGGCGAGCTCGAACATGCGCTTCGCCTCGTCGAGCTCGGCCATGCTGGCGCGGGCGTGGTAGGCCGCGAGCGCGGTGAGGGCCACGTAGTTGTTGTAGTCGGGGTCGAGCTCGTAGCTCCGCTCGATCATCGCGACGCCGACCCACAGCTCGCCCACCACCGCCGGTTGATCGCGGAGCAGGTTCACCCGTGCGAGCCAGGCGTAGCCGGCCCAGAAGAGGCCCTGGGCCTGGTCCTTGTCGTCGAAGTTCTCCTTGAGCCAGGTCTTCAGCGTCGCGTCGTTCTTGCGCGCCGCTTCGAAGCCCTCGTCCTCGTGCGACATGAGCTCGAGGCCGTATTTGATGGCGCGCTCGAACGCGAAGGTGGCGAGGCGCTTGTGCTCCTCGTAGGCGTCGCTGCCCTCCTCCGTCTGCTCCATGTCGTCTTGCGCGAAGGCGAAGCCGTAGGAGACCCATCCCTTGGTGAGCATGAAGAGGACGTCTTCGTTGTTGGGCGAGAGCTTGTGCATGCCCTCGAACTGCGCGAGACCGTTCATGGCCGCGGTGCGCGCCACGTTCTGATCGCCGATCTCGTCGAGGGCGCTGGACGCCTCGCGGGTGCCGGAGGCCTGGCTGGCGATGAAGGCCTTTTTGATGCAGCTCGTTTGGGAGAGCCCGAGCGCGAGGGCGAAGACGGCGATGGTTCGGCGCATGATGGGAAAGGACCGTATCGCGCTCGCCCCGGCCGCGGCAAGGCTCAAGGAAAACGCGGCGCGCAGGCAAGTGTCACGGAACGGTCAGCACGCAAGGGCACCATGTACGCAACTTCGTCCGCGGCCGGCCGATGGGGTGAGCCATGAGCTACCGCACACCTGGCAAGCGCGAGGCCCAGAATCCGCAGCCCATCTATTCCTACGCCGACGTCGTACGGGCGCGCGACCGACGCTTCGGCGGCCCGTGGGGTCAGCTCGCGCTGCTGTGCGCGGCGATGGTGGTGAACGTGGCGGTTCAGATCGCCTTCGGCTTGTCGGGGGGGATGTTGCTCGCCCAGGCGCTCTTTGCCTTCGCCGCGTTCGAACGTTGGCTCCGCGCCACCGGGCGGAGCCCGCTCTTCCCCGAGGACGACGCGGGGAAGCGTTAGCTCAGAGCGGGAGGCAGTCGGCGGCGGCGCGGCGGGTGGGGCGCGGGCCCCGCAGCCCTTCGCGCGATTCGAGGCTGGCCGCGAGGCTGGCAAAGACCGTGCACCAGGCCGGGAGCGACCAGCGCCCGTAGAACGTCGAGGCCCCCTCGTAGAGCTGCGCCTCGTATTCCTCGGGCGTGGTGAGGTAGCTCACGTAGGCGTTGGCGTAGCCGTTCACGACGACGTGCGACGGGCGCGTGGGGAGGCGCTCGCGGAGCACCGCCGCGAGCCTCCGGCCGCTGGTGACCGTGGGCTCGAGCGGAAGCCCGGCGATGGCCAGGCGACCGATCTGCATCAGGTGCGCCGGCAAGTAACGCGGGATGTTGGGCATCTCGCCGGCGCCACTGGTTCGCAGCGCCCTCTGTGCATACTGCACGTAGCTCGCCTTGGAGAGGGTGAGCGGGCGAAACGCCGCGGGCAGCACGCCGAAGAGCCGGCCGTGACGACCGAAGCCCAGCTCCCAGAAGCGCACCATGGGCGCGTGCGTGCGGGCGCCGGCAGAGGGTCCGCGCACCCGGGCGTGCACGCCGTCGACCAGCCGTTGCACGCGCGACGCCAGCGGCAGCACTCCGCGGGCGTCGTGGAACGGCCCCGGGCCCTCGGCGGTTCCGGCGCCGGCGCCGAGGCCCATGCAGGGCGGGCCGGTGCGCACGTCGCGGCGGCCGTTCACGAAGACCGGGTCCACCGGCGCGTCGAAGAAATCGGTGTAGCGAAGCGCGGTGACGATGGGCCCGGATAGCTCGCTTCCCTCGGTGCTCGCCGCCCGATGCAGCTTCTCGGCGAAGGCGGCCTGGATGTCGCCCACGATACGCGCGCTCTCGTGATCGTCCTTGCCGCGGCCCACCAGCACCTTACGCCGCGGGCACAGGCGATCGTTGGGGCTCACGTCGCCGGCGGGCCCCTGCGCGAAGATGGCGACGAAGTCCGGCGCGCCCTTGGCGGCGAAGTCGGCCTCGGCGCGGATCGCCGCCTCGCCCTTGTTGTCGGAGTGGATGAGCGGCCCGTGCGCGTTGCCCGGGTGCACCGAGGTGGCGTGCACCGGAAACCAGGAGACGAGCCCCATGGGCCTCCCGTCCGCGTGGTCCACCCGCAGGACGGTCATCCGGCGATCGGCGGCAGCCGCGGCGCTCTCGGTGCTCCCGGGCGGCGCATCGTGGTTGCGCAGGTAGGCCGGCATCGACCGGTTGAAGGCCACCGGCTCGGAGAGCGGGATGTCGCCCTGGTGGGCGTAGAGACGCGCCGGGGCGAGGACGCCCAGCGCGGAGACGATGCTCTCCACGATGCCGGATGCGAGTGCATCATGCACCTTTTGCGAGAAGCCCGGGCCGGCCAGGGCGTAGAACAGGTACGTGGAGTATCCCGAGGGCCCCGAGTGCGTGTGGGTGGCGCTGATCATCACGTCGGCGTCGGCGAACCCCAGCTCCCGTCGCTCCAGCTCGGC
>Ga0075163_10006895_pt1 | contig 15048 bp, 12 predicted proteins | sample JI1023141ADNA_FD_71478 | JGI IMG/M metagenome (GOLD analysis project Ga0075163, IMG submission 71478) | Wastewater effluent complex algal communities from Wisconsin, to seasonally profile nutrient transformation and Carbon sequestration -... | ecosystem: Engineered > WWTP > Effluent > Algae... | reverse complement strand
TTTTTTCGAAAAAAAAATAAAAATAAAAAAAAACTACAATGGATTTCGAGAAAATCGAAGGAAAGGGTTACACTTGGTACATCTTTGATAAATCAAAAGTGATTAAAAAAGAAGGAGAAAAATTAACAGGAGCCTTTTCTAGAATATTGATGGAAACTGAATTGGCAAAAAATACACCAGATTATTTAAGAAATTATTGTCATTGCATTATCATTGATTTTCAAAAAGAAGTTTTCCGCGATGAGAGAGGATTTCATCTAGTAAATGAGATAGCCTTGGTTGATATCAAAGAGAAGGCAAAAGACAAAAAAATCTTGGTATTTTTTGAAATGGCCAAAATAAAAGATATCAGAAATGACAAAGTACTCGTGCGCGAACTGAAGGAAAAAAATAAAAATTTTTTCATCTGCAGATATATTGGAGGTATGACAATACAAAGATTCTTGAGCGAATGCAGACTAGAAGATTCGAATTATCAATTAAATAAACAATTGTTGATTATGGATCTAAAAAGAATTGAATTGATCAATGAACATGAAACTTTTGGGAACAATGAAAAATTTGATAATTTTTGTAATAGAGAAAAGTTTATTAATAACACCAAAATGCCATTGTTGGTAAATCTATCAAATTTGGATGGTTTAAATTTTCATGAAAGAAAAGAAAGATGTATTTTGCGATACAATTTGTTATCAGATATTCTTTTAGAAGAAAAAAGACTTGCCAAAAATTTGACAACATTAGAAACAATGGATAATTTCATTGAGAAGAGATTCATCAAATTGATTTATGGAAATATCACTCGAGCATTTGATAAAACACCACTGTTTGGATGTTCAGGTGACGATGATCATGAATACAAATCCAAAAAGATAAAGAGAGAATTCGAGATTGAAGAAAAAATGGATTATATGGTTTCCAATGAATATAGTCAAGAAAAGAGTAGATTATTTGATAATGAATCATTGTATTCAGAAGATAGAGAATCTAGGATGATGTTGACATTTGCATTTTTATTACAGGGATCAAAACATATGATTTCCTCATTTTTAGAAGCAGAAAGATTATTATTGAAATTCAAAATTAGAAGATATTACAACAATCAAAAATTAATTTTAGAATTTATTGAACATATCAAAGAAGATCAAAATGTATCTTTGGATAGATTTGGTTTGGTGGAATGCGATCCAGAAAAAGAAAAGAGTTTATTGAAACAGGCTCTTTCTTTTTTCAAACTCAATCACCCAGATTTGGAAAAACCAAAAAAATGGTTTAAAACATCATTTTTGAATGTTTTGGATGTTTTGCCCGATTGGAATTTGTTTATCTTTGATGGGATTGTCTATTTGAATTACTTTGATTTAATGGATTTTTTCATTACAGAAAAAATGTTCAAGAATGATGCAGAAGCACTTTTCAGTGATGAAAATAGACAAAGATTTACTAGAAGTTTCAATGATATCATTAGAACCAATGACCCCGAATTTACTTTTTATTTCAAACATGTTTTCATTGAAAAATGCAAAGATATCGTGGAGATATGTAGCAAATTTGAAAGGAATTCAAATGTTTCTATCAATGAAAATGTCTATGATAGTCATACCATTGATATAGAAGATTTGGTATCTCCAAAACATTTATACAGAGTTCCTCTTTGTGTTGTGAATCAATTGAAAAAAATCGAATCTTCTGGGATAATGAATTTGAAACACAAAGAAAGATTTCAAATCACTGGATATTTGATGAATTTGAAATATTATCCAAATGACATGAGTTTGTTTTTTCGTCAAAAAGATAAATTAATAGGACCAGATTTTGATAAGAAATTGAACGAATTGAAACATTCTTATATAAAAACAAGAAAGAGAGGAGATGATGGAATTTTTATGCAAAATGGATGTTCTTCAAGTTCTAATCCAGATAATACTTCAGTGTTTATGTCTGCTGCATGTCCTTTTTCAATGAAAAAGGACCCAGAATTTGTACACAATCTTAGTAATTTGTTGAATGCTGTTGGGATTTCTAATATTCAAAATCAAAATGAGATCATTGAAAAGGCAAAAGAATCAAAATTTACACACATACCTTGTCAATTGACATTTAATTATGCACATCATATATTCAAAGAGGATAAATACGATCCTTTTAAAGGAAAACCGATCATATATCCATTTCAATATACAAATCTTTCAGTTCAATCTGAATTAGAAAGAGGAAAGAAAAAAGGACTTATTTCATATTTTGTTTGAAAAAAAAATTCAAAGAAAAAAAACATTTTTTTTTTAAAACTTGTTTATTTTTTTTTTCCTTTCTCCAAAAAAAATCATATCCCTTTGTTTCGATGTATAAAAAAAGAAAACTTCGTGAATATGAAAATGGTAAAGAATTCAAATTTGATAAAGAGTTGAATGATAATGAAAACATTGAAAAAGAACGATTGGTCATAAAAGAAGTCGAAAAGGATGCTGTGCCCTATTATGTCATACATTGCATAGATGGAAAGAGATTGTATCCCAAAGAATTTTTTCCAAATATTAGAAGTGGTTTATATCAAAAAAATCTTTATGTTGGAGAACTGGATGGATTTGTTCAATGTCATTATTTTGGTGTTATACCAAAAACCATGTTCCAATTTTATGGGATTTTGGAAGCTTTTTGTTTGTTTGATGTTACACATCAAGTATTCTTGGATCATTTAAAATCAATATTTGGATTCAAAATCATTCGAGGGGATGTATTCAGAAGATTGACCGATCATTACAAAATTAGGTACACTTACAGATTGGATCAATATCAAACATTGGAATTGATCAAATGTTGTATTGATGATAAATTGATAGATTATAAAGCATCTAAATATTTAACTACATCAGCCGCTGAAGATTTTTTGGATAAAAATCGTTAGAAATTAAGAAATGAAAAAAAAATACATTTTTTTTCTTTCTTCTTAATTTAAAAGAGGAAAAAAGATTTATTGGTGATATGTTTCAAAAATAATAATATATCATTTGTTTTAAATTAAAAAAAGTCGGAGAAAAGAAAAAAAAATGTCAATCAAATCATTGTTTTTATTTATAACATTTCTAATTTGTTTATCCAACGAATTGAGTTGTAGTTCTGTCAAAGTCAGTTCTTATTCATCATTGAATAAGATGTATGGAGAATGTGGAAAATGTTATTCATATTATAAATTATTGAGTTCTCAAACCGAAGTTTCTTACACAGTTGATTGCCCAAATGATAGATTCATTTTGTATAATAATATTTCTTGTAAAGGAGGAGTAGATACTTATGTATCTTACCAAAATGATTATAATGATTATTGTTCGAGTACTCGTTGTTGTTTAATAAAGAGATCAAATGATGGAGGAAAAACATATTTGCTTTATTATTCGAATAATTGTACAAATTCATGTTTTGCCGATGAAAATGAATCATCTTATTTTAGATTTTTGAATTCGACGTTTCTTTCCTATCATGAAACCAATGATTGTGTTGATTCTAAACCACAATATACATCACAATTGGTGTGTGATCAAACAAAAAATTATCCGATAGCAGCAACAACAACAAACTCTTTTACTTTTTCTCAAAGTAACTCAGTTTCTCAATCTCATTCTCAACAACAAAAATCGACTTCAAAAAAAGAATTTGAAGTGATATCATTTGAGGGAGTTTTATTTAATTTAGCTCTCTTTGTATTTCTTATTCCTTAAGAAAAAAAAATAAGAAGAAAAAAAAATAAAAAAAATTTAAGAATTTTTTTTATTTTTTCTTTTTTACGAAAAAAAAAATAAAAAATAAAGAACACAAAAAGAAAAACAAATAAAAAAAGTAAAAATTCTATGTCTTTAAAAAATACAACAACTCAAATATTTTCCGATGATACTGGGATTATTTCTCACGAAGGACTGAATAAGCAAGGTATCTTATGGACATCACAAGAGGGAAAAAAGAATGCAATTTCTCTTTTCAAACCAAGAGCTGAAAAATTGGAAAAAATACATAACGAAACACTTGATTTAAAACATGATGAAGGAATATCTTATAAACAAACGGAAATAACTGATTATTTTCAATCAAAAAATTCTTAATGAAGAAGGCGAAGAATCCAAAAATTAATTTTTTTTATTATTATTTTCTTCTAAATATTGGGCTTTGATAGCTTCTTCGACACTCTTAATAAAATTTTCTTTGTTTCCATTTGCTTTGACAATTAAATCACTGATTCCATCTTCAATCAACAAATTGATTTGATTGATTAATTTATCATCTTGATTTAATGTTTCTTCTTCCTCTTCTGTGTCTTGATCATCACTTATTTCTCCATCCTTTTTGTTGCTTTTAAAAAAAACTTTAATATATAATTGATCAATCAAAGTTCTTTTTTCATCATCCAGGATTTTTAATAGGTATTCGGTCATCTCCTCGGAACATATATGAGATTCTTTCTCTGAACAAAGATCAATACCACATATTTCACATCCTTGAAAACAACTTTCGCATATTAAATTTTTACAACCAGGAATTTTGCAGTCTTTTAAACAAACAGAACAATATTTTTTTTTACAGACACAACATGATGAAAAAAAGGATTTTTCATCACATTTCTTACAAATAGCATGTTGACAAATACTATTGCTTTCAGGAGAATTACATCTTGCTTTATGTTTGCTACAACACGATTCGTTACAACTAGGGCAAACAATCAAAAGTTTGATAGCAAATGCATTGTAACATCCTATACAATAACATTCGTCACATAATGGACTGTTACATTCCCTTGATTTTGTGGGATCACCTAAATCTTCATAGAGTTCAGAACAACCCTTGCAACACAACATGATCTTTTTCTTTTTTGTTGGATGATCTGGAGAAACATCTTCTTCTTCTCCTTCTCTCGATTCTTCTCCTTCTTCTGTTTGTTTTCTTTTTTTCATTTTTTTTTTAAAATTCTTTTTAAATTGAAATTTTTTTTTCTCCTCTTCTAAATTTTTTGATAACTGAGTTATGTAGATTTACAAAGGAAAATTTTTTTGTATAAAAATATTTTTTTTCTTTTAGATTTTTTTTTCCTGAGAGTGGGGGGGGGAGAAAAAAAATGGTAAAAAATGAAAATAAAAGAGAATCATCTTGGTTCAAGCTTATCAAAAAGGGATTCAACGAGAATGTGAATTATGTTTCAACCTTTTTCCCTTTTATATGGTTTTGTGCAATTACACTTTGGGGTCTTTTTTATGTTTTTGTTTCTACAATCTTTTATTCTATCTATTGGATATTTTATTCAATTTGGAAATTTTTTAGATCCATCTTTAAAAGACCAAAATTTTTGTTACTTTTGGTTGGATTGATTATTTTATTTGGTCTTGGAATTGGTATCAGCTATACACAACCAGGAATTCAAACATTCGTAGATATTGCTTATGAATGTGGTGCATATCCAGTTTTACAAACAGGAAATGCATTCTTGCATACCATTTTAAAAGGTTGGTATGAATTTGTTGTTGTACCATGGAATGATGCAGTATTGTATATACGGGAGTCTATCATTCAGTTGATCGATGATATTAGATTGATCACTGATTTAGAAACTGTTGCTGGAATCAGTGAACTATTGACATTGATTTATGAAGAATTGAAAACAATTGTGACATTTGAATTGTATTTACCAAGTTGGCGTATCCCTTGGTTAACCGATGCTTTGAGTGATCTTTGGGAAGTGGTTGAATGTTACACCGATTATTTCTTCAATTTATTGTTGAGATTATCCACATTTACATTGATCAATTCAGATTGTGATTTCTGTCTTTTTGATCCAACACAAACATGTACATTGAGAAAGGATGTCATCTTTGGTTCTGTTGTTTTCCCACAATCAACCTGTACCACACAATGTTTTGATTTCATTGGAGATTTTTGGCATTGTAATGCCAAATTTATCAAATTATTTGTTTCCAAAGATAATGTTGAAGTTAGAACCAAAATTGATCAAATTGCATCAGATGTTGTTTGTATTTTAAACACTGTTGTCAAAAGATTTTCATGGATCATTTCTGGTTTGATTGATCATGCAATCAATTCAAATAATTGTGTCACACCAGGTGATTTGTTTTCTGGTCCAGAATGGATTCCTGTCACATTTGAAACACTTGGGGATTGTTTAGATTCCTTGATTGATCATCTCACAAATGGAGTAGTTGGTGATTTCTTTGAGATGATATTGAGTTTTCTTTTTGAAATTGTTCACATTGTGACCATTAGTGTGGAAGGAATAGCAGAATGTCACAGTTTACCAGAAGTAAAGACTTGTTTTGATAATTGGCCTTATGATGGACTTGGAACAGGAAGATGTGCATTTTCTGGTTCAAATACCATTCCAACAGGTGGAATTCATCAATGCTTTCAATTGATTTCAACTTGTATGGGAAATGAAACCAATATCCCTCTTTTGGATGATTCTGTTTTGCAATCTATCATTCAATTTATCTATGTTGATGTAACAAAAATGTTGGATTTTGTTGTTTGTCCTTTTGCTGCTCTTGGATCTTGTTCAGGAGTAACCCCTTGTTCTTCCACCACAGATATATTCAATCTTGATTTAGATCAATTGATTTGTGATACAACTTGTGTTAAAAATAACATTCCTTTATTGAGTCCTTTTGCATCCGCTTTCTTAACCATGTTAAATGGTCTGGATTCAATGACTTCGACTATAAATGGTTATATAGTTGAGTTAAATGGTTTTATAGATGACATAGAAATTACACTTGCTTCCATAAGAACAGAATTGAATAATATAGCGGATATATTTAAATGTATTGGAAGGTGTAATACAGTTTTAGAATTCTTGCCTGCTCCAAGATGGCTCGGAGGTTGTTTATCGTATACAAAGAGTTCGAGAGATGCCAATGGTTGTTTGAAAAGAGATTTGGAATTTGAATTTGACCTGAGTAATCCGGAACATTTCAATACAATAAAATTACAATGGAGAGAAGTTCTTGTCAATCAATCCATTAGTAAAGATACATATTGTGGAAATTTATTGGATACTTATATTTATCCTGAATTGGAAAATAAAACGGTTGTAGATCGTATGTTATATGCAACTTGTTACAATACATGGGTGATTAGTACTGTACTTCAAAAAAGTTGTCCCAATATTACTGATTTGAAAAATAGAATGTTGAATTTTAATGACAATTACAATGTTTTGAGTGAAATATCAACTTGTATGATCAATAAATACAATTTGACAGCCCCACACATCATCAAATTGAATTCAACCAATACAACTCATCAAGAAGGAAAAAGATCAGAACCATTGGATGAAAAACAATTCAATCAAACAATCAAAGCAATTGAATTCATTTCCAGAATGAAAAATAATACATTTGGATTTTTCAGAGATTTCTTTCAAAGTCCAGACAATAGTTCTTCTTCATTCAAAAGATTTATTTTTGAATCATACACAAATTTGAGAGATAGTTCTTATGCAGCAGTGACAAGAAATTACATGTTTGAATACAGAAAAGCAGTTTCTCAATATGACGATGCTCTCTATATTTTGGAAAATGATCCAAATAAAGGAGAAATGCAAAAGGAAGCTGAAAAAAGTGAAATTGAAAGTATGCAAAACAAAGTCTTGTTGAGAATGACAAAAACTTATTGGTCTCAAATAAGACAAATAAGAAAAGGAAGAAGAAATGGATCAATTTATTCAAATGGAACAAAAGATTTTATTTATCTAATTGATGATGATACTCCAATCAAAGAAGATGTAATTCAATTACCACAAGAAGGTGATGAAGATCAGCAACAAATTGCCAAAAGAGGATTAAAAATTGAAAGAAACAAAATTGTTATTGAAGTCAAAAATTATCAACTTACATTTTTATTGGCAAAACCAAAACATGGTTCTTTTAGAAAAAGAAATATAGGAGCCATTCAACAAACTGTCAAAGTTTTTGAAAGAAAGAAGGAAGAATTTACAAAGAGAGCAGAAGAAACATCCAAAAGAATATCAGATAGAGCTCCTGTATTCAACAAATTATGGACAGGATTTCAAAAGAGAGGATATTTTCCAGAAAAAAATTCAATCATGAAATGGTCTCATATGTTTCTACATGTTATCATTTCAAAGAAAAATGAAAGTATACCAGATATGTATGCTTATATGAAAGGAGAAAAAGATTATGTCCCAACTCATGGTTTTCTTACCAAAGAACAAAAAGAAGAAATCGAACAATATGAATATGAAGATGATCGATTGAAAAGAAATACCGTCAATAATAGTACTTCTTTTATTCCGGAAGGATCTCTTTTCAATGTTTTATCTGGAAAATATAATTCGAGAAAACCTCAAAATTATTCCATTTTCTTATGGAAAAAGAAAAATGAATCCATGTATACCATTGGATTATCAGAAGTTGCAGAAATTTTGAAAAGAATTCAATACCAAAAAAATAGAGATTTCGATTTGGTGAGAAATAAATTGTTATATTCCCAAGGAGAATCTTTACACTTACAACAAATATCTGATGAATTTCAATTCAATGAATGGTTTTTGGGATTTCTTGATTCTATTTTGGATTTCTTGAGTATGTTTTGGTCAAATATTGGTCCATTCTTTGTTGATTTTTGGAATAAAACAATTGCATTTTTTGAAGAATGGATTGTTTCCATTGACGTTGTTTGGGAAGAAGCAGGACCAAAAACAGAAAGATTTTTCACTTGTAAAATACCAGAGGATATCAATGGAACCAATTTTTACAATCCATTTTGTTTCCCTATTTTACCTGAAGCTTTATTTAAAAAATCTATTTACCCAACTGCATCTTCTCCATATATTCCAGCACAAATACCATGGCCAAGTGATTTGATTGCAAGACCTTGTGTAAATACATTCAATGGAGATGATTATCTATTTAGTATCAAATACAGTGATAATTGTGCCAATGTTTGTCCACCAGAATCCAGATTTAGTGGTAGTTTGTTCTTTTCGAGTGATGAAGATGCTTGTCAAACAAATCCAAATACATGCTGTAGACCACTTTGCAGCAAATGTGATTATTGTTCTAGAGATTATTTCTCTTGCAAACAAAAAGGATTTGAAGATTCAATAGATTCTCTCTTTTTTGCATTTGCTTTCTTGAGTAGAACTACGTCTAATTTACTTGTGGATGGTTTGACTTTATCCACTTTGGATGGAGCTCTTGTTTTGATTATTATTGCAGTTTCTCTTATCATGTTGGTTGTTTCTATTGTCATTTCTCTCGTTTACATCTTACCTTCATTTGGACTTGGAATTGTTTTTCCATTGATTGCATATATACCTATTACTTTGTTTTTTATTTTTATTGAAAAATTGATTGTTTGGATTCTCGTTTTTATCTTCCCTGATTTGTTTATTCCATGGCCAATCTTTATTTTGATTTTATATATTCTCATTTCTGGTGCATTAAGAATTGTTGGATGGAAATTCCCAACTGTGATCAATTTCATTGTATATGCATACATTTCATTGCATTTCTTCACGATTATTTTGAATTATTATTTGGACAAACCTCTCGATCTTTCGGAATCCTTGAATTTGATAGCATGGACCAAATCTTTATTCACTTGGATTCAAAATAATGGAATTTTGTCTTCTATATTTCCATGGTCTTCAAAGGTTTTGATTCGATTGGCAGAATATGACTATCCTGTTGGAACACCAATTCCAACCGTAGATACTTTCTGTTTCTTTGTTACATTGGATAATCTTGCATTGTTGTTCATTATATTCTTCTTTTTGCCACTTTTATTTCTCATTTTGTTCTCCGTTTTATATGCCATTGGATATTATTTTATTTTTGGTTTGATTAATTGGTTTTTCAACATTTACGTCAATTTAAGAACTTACTGGAATACAATTCAATTGAGAAAACAACAAAATGAATTAAATTCTATTCAACGTGCTTTGAAAATTGATTAGATTATTAATTTTTATTTTCAAAAAAAAATAAAAAAAAATTCTATTTTTAAAGTTTCTTTGTTTTTTGTTCAGAATTGTTTTTCTTTTAAAAAAAGAAAAAACTGAGGGAAAAATCATTGATTTTTTTTTTATACATTAAAAAAAAATGCTTGTTCCATTGTTAATTTACACAGGGATTCCTTTTGTGGCTTTATTGGTGTATTTTCCATTGGTTTTTTTAAATTTGACCTTTACTTTTGATCAATTGAAACCAAGCAATGTGCCATTTTACAAAGGAAATACATTGGATAGATATGGATTTGAATGGTGGTGGTTGACATTGGAAATGCTACGTTTTATTCCAATTGTTCTTCCTTATATTTTGGTTGCATTGCCAACCATGCAAAAAAACCCAAAGAATTCTTTGTTATTATCTTTATTTGGTGCATTTAATCTCATCGTATGTATTATCGAATTTTTGAGAATAATCATGGTTTTGTTTATTTATCTTTGGGAAAATTTATCTGTTCTTGATGATTGTTTCGATGTAACAAATGCTTGTACTGGAAATAATTATATAATCGGGCTTAATCTTTGGTATGCAATTGGATTCTTTTTATGGAATGCAATTGGATATTACCTTTTTTCAAAAGTTCTTATTGATTTTTACATCTCGATTGAAAATAAATTTAATAAAAAATAAAAAAAAATACATTGGTGACTACAATTGTTGTTTGGTGTTCGATTTCGTCACCATCTTTTGATCCTCTTTTTTTAATTTCTGCCTTAAGATAATCAACGAAATCTCTGTGTCTAAATATGGATACAGAAGAAGCAATATCCAATGCATTTCTTCTTATATAATTTTCTGCTCTTAATTGACATCTTTCATCTTGAATTAAAAAAGTTGCTATTTCATAGTTTTTTGAATAACATGCCAACATCAAAGCTGTGTTTCCATATTCTTCTTTCAAATTTAAATTTACTTTTGATTGTTCGATTAATAATCTTGCCAATTCAATTTTATAATATGTGATAATAGATGCATCCGAAAGATACATCAAAGCAGTATATCCCTCATAATCTCTTATGTTCAAATCACATTCTTCATTTTGAATCAAAAGTTTTGCAGCCTCAAAGGTGTGTTCATTGACATATAAACATGCATACATCAATGCAGTCCTACCTGTTCTATTTTGATAATTGATGGTATGTTTCTCTTGTTCCACAAGTGAATTGAAATATTTTAATGAAATTTTCTTATCTTTATCTATAACAAATAATTTCATTATGTTGGTTAATTCTTCTTCTTTTGAGAATAAAAGTTTGCGGCATGTCTTTTTTTGTAAAATGTAGATTTTTAGTCCTTTTCTTCTTAAGAGTGGAGTTCTTGGAGGCATGAACATTTTTTTTTATTTTTTATTTTAAGATTAAGAAAGATTTTTATTTCTGTTTCTTAAAAAAAAAGAATTTTTTTTTATTTTTTTTTATGATAATTCTCCTTTTTTATAGATATTTCGTTTGTTTAGAAAATGGATGCGAATAGGAGATAATCAAATGAATCATTTCTTTTGGGAGAATTTTCAATGGATTCTCGTTTTTGCTTTTTTTCACAGACATTATCAAGACAGCGATTCTATTTCTTTCTTTATCAAAATAGTCATCGATCAAATGTTGATAATTTGAATACTTTAGGGATCCATCCACAGTATACCTTTTTGGTGATAGTTTAAGTATCATTTTCACAATATTCTCTCTGTTTTGGAAACAAGCAGTATACAAAAGATCCCAACCATTATATGTTTTTATATTCAAATCACAATCTTCGTTTTCAATGAGTAATTTTGAAATGGGTTCTTGAGAAGGATGAATTAAAGAACTCAATAATGCATTAGCACCACTCTTTTTACTTCTCGCATTTATATCGAATTTATTACTTTGTATTAATAATTTCACTACATCAAGTGCGCTAAATCTACAAGCGTGAATAAAGGCAGTTCCTGAGTAAGCTTGTAAGTCAAATTTGCATCGTTTGTCTTCTAGAAACAAATTTATAATATCACAATCGTAGTTTGCTATAGCAAACATGAGGGCTGTCATTCCATCGTTATTTTGCAAATTTACATTGCAATTTGTTTGGTTCAATAATATCTTTACTATTTCTATATCTGGGCATCCACCTTTGTGTATATTAGATCCACAAGCAAACATTAAAGCTGTTGTTCCATCCCTATTTTGTGTATTCAAGTCACCTGGATTTTCTTTGAGTAATTCTTCAATGTCGTGGTGTTTTGTAGAAGATTTATAATATCTTCGTTTACAAGCTTTCATTAAGGGTGTGTTTTTATTCATTTTTTAAAATAGAAAAGAAAATTGATTTGAGTTGAATGAAGCTTTTTTATTTTTAATTTTCGTTTGTTTCTGTATTTCGAAAATATTTTTTTGGGGGTGCAAGAGGATGAGAATAAGAAAGAACCAAATGAACCAATTCTTTTGGAAGAATAGTCAATGGATTGGTACTTTCAATTTCTTCGAATTTTCTTTTCTCCCCACTATGAATCTTTTTTTCTTCTCTGGTAGAAAGAAGCAATACACCGATGGAATTTCTCTTTTTGATTTCAATATTCTTTCTTCTGTTTAATTCTTTACGTATCAAATCGATATGTTTTGAATCATATTGTCCTTCTAAGATTGGTTCTTCGATCTTGAAATTGTTATCTAGTAGGCATTGTAATAAATCTGGTATGGGACATCTAGATGCATGAGATAGGATTTCAAATTCTGAATCAAAATCTTGCATTTTTCTTGATCGAATCAAAGGTTTAATCAAATATTTGGTAAAGAATGAAACATATCCTTCGTGTTCTCCCAAAGATGTCACCAAAACTAAAAAAGAACAAATGAGATGTCCAGATATAGGATCTTTGTGTTCTGGATAATCAAAATTCTTGTGTTTGATATAAAATACTATAAATTCACAGAATTCTTTTATGAATTTTTCATTAATTTCGAATTCTTCTTTTTGATTCATATTAATCGCTTCTAGGGAATGAAAATTGAATTCGTGTATTGAAGGTAAGGAATGTGTGATAACCCCATAATTATTATAAGCAATTTTTTGAGCTTGACAAGTTTGTTTCATAAGCCAAAACAATGGTGTATATCCATCATTATTTTTTATGTTGATATCACATCCTTTTTCAATTAAAATTTTTGCAATGTCAAAGAGTAAAAATTTCATTGCATATATCAGAACATTATTTCCTTTTCTATCTCGAACGCCAAGTTGGATATTTTTTTGTTCAATCAAGAATTTGGCTAATCCTTTGTCTTTGTGTATACAAGAATACATCAGAAGTGTTCTACCGAATTTGTCTTGTGTATTGATATCCATTTTCTCCGTTCCAAAGAAAGAAGAAAGATTTTTGACTAAATCAGGATTGATTTTATTCCATATGGATATAATATCTAATTCAGATTCAATGTTTTCGTTTGAGGATGTTTCCATGTTTTTTAACTTTGAGAATTTAATTTCTTTTTTTTTTAAAAAAAGAAAACAAAGTGGGAAAATTTTTATTTTTGGGAAAAAAATTAAGAAAAAAAAAATCTTAAGAATTTTTATTTTTGGAAAGAGAAGAATAACTCTTGGGAATTTTTTTTTCTTAATTTTCCCTTCTTTGTTTTTCTTTTTCTTTCTTTTTTTTAAAAAAAAACAAAGTCAAATTCAAAAAAGATTAAAAATTTAAGAAAAAAAGAATTATGGAATTCGAAGAAAGTGAAGAAATTTTTGATTTAAAAGAGACAAAATTGATGATCGAATGCAAGAATTTTGAAAGACATTCGGACATTGAATTGATGAAACGATTGATCAAAGAAAACGAAGCTGATTTGAATGCCCAAAACGATAACGGACAAACAGCATTGATGATCGCTTGTGAAAGAGGTTTGTCAGACATTGTTTTATTACTTCTTGGACAAATTGGTTGTGATATCAATGTTGTTGATTGTAATGGATCTGATGCATTAATGCATTTTTGTTATCAAAATATGGATGATCCAAAGAATTTCGAAATTGTTTATTTATTTCTTCATCACCCTGGTCAATTCTATGATTTGAATAGAAGAAACAACTTTGGAACTTCAGCACTTATGATCCTTTGTGAACAATCAGATGCAGATTCGAATTACAACGTAATTGAAATGTTCATCAAAGATATGATTTGTGATGTGAATTTGGTTGATTTGAATGGATATTCAGCTCTTATGCATCTCATTTCAACCAACAACATTGGTTTGAATTACAAAACAATCCATTTGTTTATTCAAACAAGATGGATTGATTATTCCCTGAGAAATGTTTCTGGACAATCTTGTTTGTATTTGCTTTGTTATTTCCAAAAAAATCCAAGAGACAAACAAGAGAAATTGATTTATTTATTCCTCGAAAATAATGTTCCAGTAGACAAAGAACTTGTTTATTTTTCTTTTGATGATATCATAAGAAAACACATTAAAACTGAATTAGTGAAAAAGTTTTATGTTGCCAGAAAAAAAATAATGAGAGAAAATGTTGTTGTGGAAATTCATTAAAAATAAAAATAAAAATTTTGTTTTTCTGGAAAAAAAAAATTCAATTAAATGTGTGAAAATGAAAATTCTGAATCTCTCAAGGAAACTTGTTTTATTTGTAAAAAAGAACACCCAAAAGAGAATATTTTGACATGTGAGATTTGTGAAAATAAAATATGTAAAGGATGTTCTATTTTTTGTGAAATTTGTGGTTGTACAGTCTGTTCAAAATGTTCACATGATTGCACAACTTGTGGGGAATCTATATGTTCTTGTATATTTTGTAGTGATTGCAAGAATTTTTTATGTATAACCTGTGCGAATGTATGTAAATATGGAGAATGTCCAGAAGAATTGTGTTTAAATTGTATCGGAGTTTGTGCCATATGCAAAAATGGTTTTTGTGATAGTCATGTGGGAATCAATAATCATCAATGTCTAAAATAAGAAAGAGAAAAAAAAATAAAAAATAAGAATTTTTTTTTTTGATTTTTAAGAAAAAAAAAATAAAAAAAAAATAAACCCCC
>Ga0075163_10006894_pt1 | contig 15050 bp, 13 predicted proteins | sample JI1023141ADNA_FD_71478 | JGI IMG/M metagenome (GOLD analysis project Ga0075163, IMG submission 71478) | Wastewater effluent complex algal communities from Wisconsin, to seasonally profile nutrient transformation and Carbon sequestration -... | ecosystem: Engineered > WWTP > Effluent > Algae... | reverse complement strand
CACCGATCGACTTCGCGCGCGTCAACGCGCTCAACAACGAGGGGTTCGACTGGCAGGGCCGGGCGCGGGTCCTGCTCGGAGTGACGGCGGTTGCCGCGGTGGCGACGACGCTGGTGTTCCTCAAGGCGCGCTCGGCCTCGCACCGTCCGATCGTGACGCCGGTGATCTCGTCGCAGACCGCCGGGGCGCAGCTCCTGATGCGCTGGTAGTCCCGAGCTCGGGCCGAAGAGCTGGAGGTCGAGTGCCCTCGCATGCATCAGTGTGCACACATGCACGTGTGTGGTTGACTTTAATTGTGCATGTGTGCACATAGATGCACATGATATCTCGATTGCCGTCGTCGTGTTTCCCCTTGCTCCTGGTGGCTCCGCCGGTCGCAGTCGGTGTCCTCGCGACGCTGGGGATGTCGCCGCCGCTCGCCCTCACCCTCGCCATCCTCGCGCTGATCGCCGTCCTCACCGGGCTCGAGCAGGTGCTGCCGTTCCGCAAGGACTGGCAGTCGAAGGCGAGCCGTGAGACGGCCACCGACGTCGTCTACCTTGCCCTGGCGTCGGTGCCCGACCGGCTGACCCGCATCGTCATCGAAGCCGCCGCCGTCGCCGTGCTCGGCCTCGCCACCTCCGCGTCGGTGGACAGCCAGCCTCTCGTGCAGACCTTGATGTTGGCCTTGCTGGCCTTCGTACTCGCCGACCTCGGCAAGTACGTCATCCATCGTGCGTCGCATTCGCTGCCGGGGTTGTGGCGCTTCCACCTCGCCCACCATCAGCCCAGCCGGCTGTCGGCGCTCAACGCGCTACGGCTGCACCCTGTCAACATGGCCTACAACGCCGCGATCGACACGGTGCCCCTCGTGCTCTTCGGCGTGTCCCCCGCGATCGCTGCCGTGGTCGCTGCCCTCCGCGCAACTGTCGGCGTCGTGCAACACGCCAACCTGGACCTCGAGGCGGGGCGACAATGGCTGGTCAATGCACCGAGCTACCACCGCACTCACCACGATGTCGACGTCGGCGCCGCCAACCACAACTTCGCGTCGACCCTCCTCGTGTGGGATCGCCTGTTCGGGACGCTATCTCGGGCGCCCGCACCGACAGTCGTCGGGGTTGCGCCCACGTCGCATCGTCTGCCCGTCGGCTATGTTGGCCAAACGCTCTACCCGTGGTGCGGCGACCGACTCGATACGAGCTGCGTGCTCGCGCGCTTTCGCTGGCTGGTTCGTTGACTGCGGCCTGGGGAGTGGTGAACACGTATGGCGATGAAGAGAGAAGCCGTCGCGGCCGCCTGTCTCGAAGCGATCGACGGCGCCTTCTTCCGTGCCCTCGCCGAACCCGCGCGTGTTGCGATCTTGCGCACGTTGATCGTGAAGGGTAGGGCCGACGTCGGCACCATCGCCAAGGACGCTCCACACGATCGATCGGTGACGACACGCCACCTGCGCGTCCTCGAGGCCGCACACCTCGTGCGATCGACCCGCGAGGGTCGGCACACCTTCTACGAGCTCGACGGCGAAGGCACCCTCGCTCACCTCGAAGGGATGGCCGCGCTGTTCAAGTCTCTGGTGCCGATCTGCTGCCCGCCTCCTCGCAAGAAGTGACCGGCGAGGCAAGGGACGCGCTACCGCGGGCGGAGGCGGATCACCACCGACTTCGAGGTCGGCGTGTTCGAGCGGTCGGCGACGCTGCCGAGCGGCACCAGGGCGTTGGCCTCGGGGAAGTAGGCGGCGGCGTTGCCGCGCGGGAGATCGAACGCGATGACCGTGAACTCCTCGGCGATCCGCTCGCCATCGGTCCACTCGGAGATCAGATCGACGAGCTGGCGATCGACGAGGCCCCGCTCCTCGAGATCGGCGGGCGACACGAACACGATGCGGCGCGCGCCGCGGATGCCGCGGTAGCGATCGTCGAGCCCGTAGATCGTGGTGTTGTACTGATCGTGGCTGCGCAGCGTCATCAGCCGCAGCCGGCCCGGTGGAAGCGAGAGATCGGGTGGGAGCGAGATCGTGAAGTTCGCGCGACCGGCGAGGAAGCTGCGCTCGCGGGCGACGTTGGGGAGCTGGAAGCCATCCGGCTCGCGGACGCGCGTGTTGAAGTCGGTGAAGCCGGGGACGACCAGCGAGATCAGATCGCGGATCCGATCGTAGTCGCCGGCGAGCTCCTGCCACGGGACGGTTCCGCCGACGAGCGCGGCACCGAGCGCGGTCACGATCGAGACCTCGCTGCGCAGCTGCTCGCTCGCGGGAGGCAGCACGCCGCGCGAGGTGTGCACCATGCTCATCGAATCCTCGACGGTGACGAGCTGCGGCCCGGCGGCCTGCAGATCGATCTCGCTGCGCCCGAGGCACGGCAGGATCAACGCCCGCGCACCGGGATAGAGGTGCGTGCGGTTGAGCTTGGTCGACACGCTCGCGGTCAGCGCGCAGCGCTCGAGAGCGCGGGCCGTGCGATCGGTGTCCGGGGTGGCGGACACGAAGTTGCCGCCGAGCGCGACGAACGCGTGGACCTCGCCGCGCTCGATCGCGTGGATGGTCTCGACGGTGTCGAGGCCGGGCTCGCGAGGCGGCTCGAACCCGAACGCGGCGCCGAGGCGATCGAGGAACGCGGCGGAGGGCAAATGATCGATGCCCATCGTGCGATCGCCCTGCACGTTCGAGTGACCTCGCACCGGGCAGAGCCCGGCGCCGGGGCGGCCGACGTTGCCGCGCAGCAGCATCACGTTGACGATCTCCTGGATCGTGGCGACGGCGTGCTTGTGCTGGGTGAGGCCCATCGCCCAGCACGCGATCGTGGTGTCGGCCTTGATGTAGTGATCGGCGAGCCGGCGGATCGTCGCCTCGTCGAGGAGGCAGCGCTCGGTGATCAGCGCCCACGGCGTGGCGAGCACGTGCGCGCGATACGCCTCGAACCCGGTGGTGTAGGCCGCGAGGAACTCGCGGTCGATCACATCGCCATCCGGAGCTAGCGCCTCCGCCTCGAGCACGGCCTTCGCGACGCCGAGGAACAGCGCCTGATCGCCGCCGATCGGGACCTGGATGAAGTCGGTGGCGAGCGCGGTGCCGGTGGTCAGCAGATCGAGCGGCTTCTGCGGGTGCGAGAACCGCGATAGGCCGACCTCGCGCAGCGGGTTGATCGCGACGATCGCGGCCCCGCGCCTCGCCGCGTCGCGCAGCGTCGACAGCATCCGCGGGTGGTTGGTGCCGGGGTTCTGACCGACGACGAGGATCAGCTCGGCGTCGTCGAAATCGCCGAGCGAGACCGTGCCCTTGCCGACGCCGACGGTCTCCGATAGCGCGACGCCGCTCGACTCGTGGCACATGTTCGAGCAGTCGGGGAAGTTGTTGGTGCCGAACATCCGGCCGAGCAGTTGATAGAGGAACGCGGCCTCGTTGCTGGTGCGCCCCGAGGTGTAGAAGGCGGTGCCCGCGGGGCCGGTGGCGCGGAGCTCGGCGGCGAGCATCCCGATCGCGTCGTCCCAGCTGATCGCGCGGTAGTGGCGACCGTCGAGCACCAGCGGATGGGTGAGGCGGCCGAGCTGGCCGAGCTCGAAGTCGGTGAGCTCGCGCAGCGTGTCGATCGAGAACTGCTCGAACACCTCGGGGCCGGCGCGACGAGTGGTGGTCTCCTCCGCCATCGCCTTCGCGCCGTTCTCGCAGAACTCGAAGCGACTGCGCTCCTTCGCCGTGGGCTCCGGCCACGCGCAGCCGGGGCAATCGAAGCCGTCGGCCTGGTTCATCGCGAGCAGCGCGCGCGAGCCGCGGCGGACCGCCCCGTCGCGCTGGAGGTGGCGCATCGAGGCCGCGAGTGCAGCGAGACCGCCGGCGGCCTCGGGGACGGGCCGGACATCGATCTCGCCGGTTGCGACGGGTTCGTCGCGTTCGTCACGCGCCACGATCGATGGGTACCACGGGGCCTAGACCTCGGTAGCTGCGAGAGCGTTGGATCGAGCCATGCGCCTGACTCCGCTCCTCCTGGTCGCGTCGGGAGGCCTCGCAGCGGCCTCGCCGGCGCGGGACGTCGACCGCGATGGCTTCGACGATGCCGTCCTCGATCGCAACCTGCTCGTCCACGGCAGTACGAAGGGTGCGGTGCTGGCGGCCGCGCCCGTGACCCCGCGCGGGGTGATGCTGCTGGTCTCCGCCCTCCAGATCGTGGGCGACCTCAACGGCGACGGGTTCGCCGACGTGGTGCTCGGCGATCCGGGCTGCGCGAGCCACGCCTCGGATCTTCCGGAGTGCGAGGTCGGCGCGATCCCAACCCGCCCTCGCTGTAGGGCGCGAAGTGCTGCTGCGAGCTCCGGCTCGCGTCGAGCTTCGCGATCTCGTCGACGGTGAAGGCGCCCGGTGAGCCCGCGGGCAGCTTCGCGCGGATCCAGCCGATCACGATCGCGCGGGCTCGCCCGCCGGCCTCGCCGTCGCGGGTGTCGCCCTCGATGCACTCGTCCCACAGCGCGAACAGCGCGGCCTTGCGCTCGGCGAGATCGCTCGTGGCGCGCCACAGCGTCTCGACGTTGCGCTGCGCGAGCTCGGAGGCGCGATCGCGTTGCTCGCTGCGATGCGTGGCGCCGAGCTGCGCGCGTGCCTCGCGGGTGGTGTCGAGGAGCTTGAGCTTTCGCGACGCGTACGGGTCGCCGATGAACTTGCGATGCAGCCACGCCGTGAGGTCGGCGTTGCCTCCCACGACGGGGACGATCCCGCGCGACAGGCTCTTCCTGAGCGGGCGATCGGCCGGCTCGGTGTCGCACATCGGATCGCCGAACGACTCGCAGGCACCGGGCACCGCCGTCAGGTGACGCGGGAGATCCTGGACGCGGCCCGCGCGCTGATCGCGATACGGATCGGCGTACCACGCGGTCAACGTGGCCCCGATCTGGGTCCGATATCCCTGAAACGTCATGATCGGGAGGGTGAGCTTCGGGTCGATGTCGTGCTTGTCCTTGAAGTGCGCGTTGCCGTCCTTGTCGACGGTCACGGTCGTCACGCGATCGGGGATCACGTGCGTGCCGCCGTTCGGCAGGAGGCGCTCGTCGGTGGCGATCGGCACCAGCGGCTCGGTGGCGGCGAGGATACGATCGAGCGCGTCACCGGAGAGCGCGAGATCGTGGCGACGCCCGCGCATCCGCAGCGACTCGCCACCGGTGGCTGGACGCGGTTCGCCGCCGCTACGTCCGGTCGTCGCGAAACCTCGCCCGGGTCGCGGGCCGGCTGCGCTCGCAGCTGCTGACGAGGTGGCGGACAGTTCGTGCACGGTACCCGGAGCGATCGCGACGAGCGCGAGCCCGATCGGCTCGCTGGTCGCGACCTCGACCGGGGGCGGATCGATCGACGGCGCGGGTGGGCGAGGTGGCGGCCGTTCGAGCTCGCAGCGCGAGATCAGTGCGATCGCGATCGCGTGAATCCCCACCGAGCCGATCACCACCGCGGTGCGTCGCGCCTCCACCACGCGACTGTGACCTGGCTTGCAAAGAACGAGTTGCTTCGAGGTACTGCGCGGAGTTACCCGAACGTCGGTCCGGATTTCGATCTGGGCTCTCGGGTCCCGCGTAGTTCTTGGGGCGGGGTCAACAGACCCTACGTATCCGATCGCAACTCGCTGTCATGGCTAGGCTTTTTCAAAATCCTGGTGACCGCGATCCCGAGGAAAAACTCCCATGCAGAGTCCCAGGAAATTGATGTGAGCTGGCCCCGTACAACGTACATGAACCGACTGCTGTGGGTTGTTCTCGGGGTGTCGTTGGTCGGGTGTGTGACGGGCGAGGAGCTACCGCCTGTCCCCACGCCCGATGCGATGCCGACGCCTGCCGATGACGATCAGGACAACGATGGCGTGCGCCTGGCCGACGGCGACTGCGACGACACCAACGCGACCGTGAAGCCGGGCGCGATCGAGCTCTGCGACGAGATCGACAACGACTGCGATGGCATCAAGGACGAGGGCAGCGCGACGTTCACCGACGCCGCTGGAACGAAGGACGTCTCGGACAAGTTCAACGGCACCGCCGATCTGCCCGCGCGCGTCTCGTTCGACACCGCCGGCACGCTGAACCTGTGCGGCGCGAGCACGTACTTCGTCGCCATCACGGTGAAGAAGAGCCTCGAGATCGTCGGCACCGGTGCCGAGACCTCGATCCTCGATGGCGGCGCCAAGGCTCGCATCATCACCACCGAGACGCAGGGCACGACCACGACGCTCCGCGATCTCAAGCTGGCGAACGGCATGTCGACGACGGGTGGCGCGTTGTACTGCGCCGACACCACGGTCGACGTGCGCGACGTCGTGATCTCGAACAACCGCGCGAGTGGTCGCGGCGCGGGCGTCGCGCTCGATCGCTGCACCTCGAACTTCAACCGCGTCACGATCCGCGACAACGCGGGCGCGAACGGTGCCGGCCTCAGCGCGCTGAGCGGCACGGCGACGCTGACCAACGTCACGCTGACCAAGAACGCGGCGACCACGGTGGGCGGCGGCCTGTCGAGCACCACCGGTGCGGTCGTCAACCTGATCGATTCGATCGTCCTCGAGAACTCGTCCGCCAACGGCCAGGGTGGCGGCGCGTTCATCGACGGTGCGATCCGCTGCAACAACACCACGTTCAATCGCAACACCGGCAACGGCGTCTACCTGACCGGCACCGGGGCGTCGTTCACGTCGACGACGTGCAACTTCGGCGCGGTCACGAACGCCAACAACACGCCCGCGGATCTGGTTCCCGCCGGCGGCGCCGCCGCCAACGCGAACGACAACGCCAGCTTCAACTGCACCTCCACCCTGTGTCAGTAACTCGAAAGAAGATCCTGACTCCCATGCACAACACGATCGCTCTGCTCGCGGTGATGATGATCGGGGCCTGCGCGGGTCAACCGCCGTCGCTGATCCAGGATTCTCCCGTCGTGATCTGCGGCAACGGCACGGTGGAAGGCGACGAGGTCTGCGACGATGGCAACACCGTCGACGGCGACACGTGCAGCGCGGACTGCAGCAGTGGCGACAGCCAGGGGCGCGAGGCGTGCGGCAACGGTACCGTCGAAGCAGGCGAGGTCTGCGACGACGGCAATCAGATCGGCGGCGACGGCTGCAGCGGCGATTGCGCGAGCAACGAGCGCTGCGGCAACGGCATCCGCGATGCCGCCACTGGTGAGACCTGCGACGACGGCAACCTCGTCGGTGGCGATGGCTGCAGCGCGACCTGCCAGACCAATGAAGGGTGCGGCAACTTCACGGTCGATGGCAACGAGACGTGCGACGCGGGCCCGAACGGCAGCTCGACCTGCGACGTCAACTGCACGGTCGCGATCTGCGGCGACGGCACGGTGAACTCGTTCCGCGGCGAGCAGTGCGATGGCGGCCCGAGCGGTGACGCGAGCTGCGATACCGACTGCACGCCGGCGTTCTGCGGCGACCTCACGGTCAACGCCGCGAGGGGAGAGACCTGCGACGACGGCAACGCGGTCAACACCGACGCGTGCGTCGCGTGCAAGGCCGCGGTGTGTGGCGACGGCTTCGTGCGCCCGGGCGTCGAGCAGTGCGACGACAGCAACACCGCCAACGGCGATGGCTGCAGCGCGACCTGTCAGATCGAGCAGCAACCGAAGGTCTACATCCTCAACAACCTGAGCTGCAATCCGCAGACGCAGCAGTGCTCGTCGAACCAGCTCCTCGGCTTCATCCGCGATTGCGGCGGCGCCGACGGCGACGTCACGAACCCGTACGACAACTGCTCGAATCAGCCGACGGGCTTCACCTGGGTCGACAGCACGCCGTTCCAGCCGTCGCGCGTGACGATCGAGGTCAACAACGGCATCCACACCGACTTCAACGGCGTCCCGACCACGCTGACCGCGGTGACCAACCTCAACGGGGTGGCGTCGGGCAACTTCGCGCTCGACCCGAATCCTGGCGGCAACGTGTGCAACCCGACGGAGGTGCTCAACACGTGGACGCTGACCAACGTGACGGGCTATCGACGGAATCAGCAGAACACGCTGTCGATCGCGGGCATGGGCTTCACCCCGCAGGGCGTCAGCAAGTGCTTCGGCGTCAGCTTCACGAACGCGTTCAACGGCTTCGTGCGCATCACGGTGTTCCCGTAGGCGGGCACGCGATGCGGCGAGTCAGTGGCTCGGCGGGGATCGCCGAGGTTGCCCATGCAGGCGGACGCACCACGAACGCATCGGCCGCGTAGGTGACCTGCACGGCGTCGCCGAGTGCGGGCGTGGTGGCGAGCTCGGTGAGCGCTCGGCGGTCGCAGCCGTGGCGCATTGCCTCGACGTGCAGGCGCAGCGCGATCAGGTCGCTGTGGTGCTGTGCGCGCTTGACGACGTAGTCGCGCAGCGTGAACACCAGCTGCGACATGGTGGCTTCGACGAGCGCTTGCTGGACGAGCGAGCGCGGCGTGCCATCGCTCGGGACCGGGATCGCAGGCCGCGTGAAGCCGTTGAAGCACCCGCCGAGACTGGCGTCTGCAGGACACGCGTGCGCGATCTTGAGGGGCGCGAGACGACTGAACGCCATCAGTTGCATCGCGCCGCCATACCGGTCGGGATCGCTCGCGTCGATCGGCTGCGCATGCTGCTTCCGCTTGCCACCCGGTGGGACCCACGAGTCGGGCTCGAGCCCGGAGAGCGCGAAGTCGATCGCGACGCGGGGTGTGTCCGATGCCGCGACTTCGCCGAAGGAGGGTTCGCTCGCGAGCAACACCTCCAGGGCGGCGGCAAGCTCGTCGAGCTTGGCTGGCTTGGTCGTGTCGAGGATCGCATGCGCGTGCTCCACGGCACCGCTCGCGATCGCTGTCCCGATCATGGCCAACATCAGATCGGTGCGGCCACGCGCGTGATCTTGGCCTAACCGGATCACGTCGAGCAGCATCCACAGCGCCGCCTGTGGGTCGGAGATCGCGAGCTGGCGGGCGCGTCGGCCGAGCAGCTGTCCCACGAACAGCACGGTGCTTTGCTCCGACGGCTCGGGACCACCGAGGCCATGCGCGGAGCAGCCCTCGGCGTGGCCGGTCGCGGCGCGAACCGCAGCCTCCAGCGGCGCAGCGCATCGCCCGATCACCTCGACCTGCCGGGGTGTCGGCTCGGTCGCCGGCAGCTCGTCCAGCGTGTTGCGCCACGCCGCGAGGCAGGAGGACAGCGGAGCGTCGGTTTCGAAGGCGAGCTGGTCGGTGAGGGCAGGGCCAGGGAGCGGCTGGCCGCGCAACACCGGGCGCGCACAACGGGCGGAGCGCTCGCCGGCGGTGGCGAGCAACTGCGTCTTGTACGTGGCGAGCTCGTCGGGGGTGACGAGGTAGCTGAACGCAGCTGCCGTCGTCATCGGTTCGACTGCGGTCGCGGTGCACTGCAGCCGTACGAAGATCGCCACGCACGCCATCGCCACGAACACCGCGATCCACTTGAGCGCCGCCATCGTTCGATCACAGCACGTTTGCGCGGGTCAGGCATCTGTCGCCTGCCCGGCGACACCGCTAGCTCGGGATCGGCTTGCCGCGCCGCTGCACCAGCTCCCACGCGCGCTCGCACTCGGCGTCGACCATGTGATCGTGGAGCCGCACGATCTTGCCGTCCTCGAACACGCAATCGCTCGTGCCCGTCAGCGTGGCCGACTCGTTGCCGGCGATGTACTTCGCGGCCCACACGAAGCTCACCGTCCCGCCCTTGACGCGCGGCAACCCGCGCAGGGACGGCACGCGCTTGTCGAACCGGCGGTCGAACTCGTTCAGCATCTGGCGGAACTTCGCGACCACGGCATCGCCGCCGACGACCTCGCCGGAGAACTGCCCGCCACCGTCGATGAGGTAGTGCGCGTCGTCGGAGAACGACCGGCGCACGCGGCTCCAGTCGTCGGACTTGAAGGCGCGCTCGAAGCGCACCGCATACCGCGCAAACCGCACCAGCTCGAGCATCCCTGGAGTCTATGCCGTTCCCGAAGCTCGCCGGTTCACGCCCGAGGCCGACTATTCGCAGGCGCCGGATGGGAAGCCGCACTTCCGCGAACTACACGCGCCGTGGTGCGAACAGGCACCTCCTCTGGCGATCGGTGCACCACAGCTGCTGCGGGGTGGGCCGCACACGTCCGCGACGGTGCCGTCGCCGGGACATCGATCGAGCTCGAGGACAACCTGGCCTGCGGGGCAGGCCGGCGCTCCGTCAAATCGGGCTTCGCGCTCGGCGACCCGGGCCGCAGTCAACGTGGTGCGTAGCTGACTCAGGATCTTCCCCCACTGCGCTGGATCCAGGCGGTAGGTAGCCCCATTGGTGCTCAGCGTGGCGACAGCTCCACCCGCGGTCTCTTCCTGGTACACCCTCAGGGCCGCGACATCGCGCCCCATCGACGTCGCTTCGGGCCGCCCCTCGAGGTCGAGCTCCCCGAGTTGATCGCACTTGCCGCTCGACGCCAAGGTGCCTGCACCCGAGAGGGTGCACGCGTCGTCGACAAACGTGACGTGCCACGGGCGCTCATTGGTCAGCGCTCCGGGCGTGGAGCCCGACATCGCGCTCGACGATTTCGCGGGGGCGCAGCTGGCCGAGAGAGCAAGCGCGAACACGAGGCTGTAGCCGATCATGCTTGTCTCACCAGGCCGGTTCATTGCTGGCTCATTCCGGCGCACAAACGGCACCGTTTCCGCACGTCGCATCGGGACAGAAGTCGAGGCAGACCGTCGACGGGTCGCTCGAGCAGCCGCGGACCTCCTCGCCCGCGGAGCACTGGCAGACCCACCGGATCGCTGCCGGATCGACGCACACGGTTGCGGCGTCGGGTGTGGAATCGCTCGGCACCCCGGCGTCGCTCCCAGGCATCTGACCGATGCCGCACTCGTCGAGCGCGCTCTCGATGTTCGCGCCGCACGACGTCGCCTCGAGACACCGCATCTGGGACTCGGTGGGTGACAGGCCGCAGATCGATGGACAGAGGTCGATCGCCTCGCCCTGCGTGGCCCCGCAATCGGTCAACTTGGCGATGCAGCGCGGCTGACATTCCCTCGCCGGCGTAGACGCGTCGGGGGTCGCCTGATCACCGCTGCCGCAGGCAGTCGAGATGGCTGCTAGAAACACGCCGACATACAGCTTCATGCTCCAGGACACGCGCTGCCGCGGTCTGTGGCGGTAAATCGTCTAGGAAGTTGCGAGCAACGTGCGAACGCTCACCTCGAGCCGGCTCCGGGCGATCGAAAGCACGCTGTCGAGATCCTCGGCCACCACCCCGGCGTGGTCGCGAAGGTGCGCGAGCGCTCGGCGCTCGATCTGCCGGTAGGCACGTACGAGGCGGCGATGCGCGGTGACCCGGTTGATCCCGAGGGTGCGGCCGATCTGCTCGGCGCTACAGCCATCGGCGAAGTGCAGCTGCAACAGCAGCCGGTCCTCGGCATCGAGCTCGCGCGTCGCGTCTCGCAGGGCATCGGTGACCGCCTGCACGTAGGCCACGTTGCGAAGGTCGCGCTCTGGTGAGGCCACGAGCTCTTGACTGACGGGAGCCTCGCCGACGAGGTCCTCGCGCCACGTCGCACGGAGCACGTTGAGCGAGGTGCGGACGGCGGCGGCACGGACCCATGCGTGGAGTGGGCCGCGACCCGTGTAGGCCGAGATCCGCGCCGCGTGCTCGGGTGTCGCGACGAGGAGCTTCTCGCGGAGGATCTGCTGCATCTCCTCGAGGACGCTCTCGGCGAGGCCGAGGCGACGGAGCCGCGCGGGTAGGGTTCGAAGGTGGTGCTCGTCGAAGCACGCGAGTCCCTGCGGGCTGCGGTCGACGCAGCTGCACGCGAGATACAGATCAGTCGTGTGCAGGTCCGCGATCGCGTCTGCGCGCGCATACAGATATTCGACGAAGCGCTCGCGTGGCACGACGATCGTTGGCCACGCAGTTGTCGCGTCGTGCAGGATGCCGTCGACGAGCGACTGTTCGCCTCGGCTGGCCATTGTGCGACCTCGACGCTAGCATACGCGGTCCGTGGAATCGTCCGACGCTGGCTGCCTGAACGAGGACTCCGCCCTGGCGTTTCTCGCTCGCACGCTCGACGAGCCGCAGACCCGATCCGTGGTTGCGCATGCCGCGGACTGTGGTCGGTGCCGGCGGTTCCTGACCATGCTCGCCAGCACCGCTCGTGCGGAGACCTCGTCGCGGCGAGAGACGAAGCCGGATGGACGGGTCGCCCTCGGACCCGTGCTGTTCGAGTTGCAACCCGGAGACTGCGTCGACCGCTACGTGATCCGCCGGCACGTGGGTGCGGGCGCGATGGGAGTCGTGTACGCGGCGTTCGATCCGCAGCTCGATCGCGAGGTCGCGCTCAAGATCCTCGATCACTCGCCTCCGGGGCTCGGCGAAGCGCGCGCGATGGCACAGATCGCCCACCCCAACATCGTGGCGGTGTTCGATGCAGGAACGCACGATGGCCGCGGCTTCGTGGCCATGGAGCTGGTGCGAGGCACGACCCTCGCGCGCTGGCTTCGCGACGGGCAGCCGCAGGAAGAGATCCTCGCGCGATTTCGCGAGGCGGCGGCAGGTCTCGCCGCGGTCCACGCGCGTGGCCTGCTGCATGGCGACTTCAAGCCGGAGAACGTGCTCGTCGGAGACGATGGTCGAGCGCGCGTCGCAGACTTCGGACTGGCGCAGCCCGTCGGCGCGAGTGCCACGTCAGGCACGCCTGCGTACATGGCACCCGAGCGAATCGCCGGCCGCACGGCCGACGCACGGGCGGATCAGTTCAGCTTCTGTGTCGCGTTGTTCGAGGCGCTTTGTGGCCATCGCCCCGACCTGACGCGCACCCGGGCGTCATCCGGTCTACCGCGCCGCGTGCGCCAGATCGTCGAGCGCGGACTCGCGCGCGATCCCGACCAGCGGTTCGCGTCGATGGACGAGCTGGCGACCAAGCTCGCCCGGATCGCCCGCCCGCGCTACTGGCTCGCTCTGGGTGCGCTGCTGATCGTCGCGGTCGCCGGTATTATGCTCGCTCTGCGCAGCGACGACCGCGACACGATCGACTGCGACCACGACGGCGCCGATGTCGCAGCGACCTGGAACCCTCGCGTCAAACACGAGGTCGAGCTCGCGTTCGCGAAGGTCGCGCTACCGAGCGATCGAGCAACCTTCGCGGCGGTCGCCCAGCTCCTCGATACCCGGGCCGCCGAGTGGGCAACGCGAAGGCGCGCCGCCTGCGAGGCGCACAGGCGCGGCGACGAGAGCGCGGCACTCCTCGCCCAGCGAACCGCGTGCTTCGATGGCCAGCTCGTCGGACTCGCGGCGCTGCTGGAGCTGTTCGCGCAGCCCGACGCGGAGGTCGTCACGCGGGCCCTCCAGTCGACGCGCGCGACGATCTCGCTCGAGCGATGCTCGACGGCGGCGCCGCCACAAACAGCGCTCGGCCGTGACAGCGAGGGGATGGCCATTCGACGATCGCTTGCGCGTGCCCGTGCACTCCAGGTCGTCGGCAAGCCGACCGAAGCTCGCAACGTCGCGGAGGCGCTGGTGCCACGCGCGGAGCACGACCCACGTCTCACCGCGCAAGTGTTGTCGCAGCTCGGCTCCCTCCTCGACGATCTAGGCGAAGCGAAGCGCGCAGAGGACGTGCTTCTCCAGGGCGTCTCCGCGGCGGAGCGAGGCGCCGACGACTCGATGAAGGCGACGCTGCTGGTTCGGCTGGTCTGGGTGGTCGGCATCTCGAGTGGACGGTTCGACGAGGCAGAGCGCCTCGGCAAACTCGCGACAGCCGCGCTCGAACGCGCTGACGATCGCAGTCTCCGCGCGACGTTGGCCTATTCACTCGGCAACGTCGACGACGCTCGAGGCCGTCACGCGCAGGCACTCGAGCGGTACGAGCTCGCCCTCGCGATCGACGAGGAGATCTACGGCGTCGGGGCGCCCGAGACCGCGCCGGTCCTCAACGCGCTCGGCGTCACGGCCGCGCAACTTCACCAGCTCGACAAGTCCCTCGCTTATCTTCGACGAGCGCGCCTCTCGCTCGAGTCGCTCTACGGCCGGCGACATCCGATGATCGCGTTGACGCTGATCAACGTGGCGCAGGTGCTGGCAGAGCAGGGAGACCTCGCTGGTGCGATCTCCACCGATCTGGAGGCACTCTCGATCCAGGAGGAGGTGTTCGGGCCGGATCACGAGAAGACCGCGATGGTGGTCGTCGGGCTCGCCGACATCATGAAGGTGGCGAAGCGATGGGACGAGGCGCTCGCGCTGTATCGCCGCGCAGCCTCCACCTTGGAGCGCTCCCTCGGAGACCGCCACCCGATGCTCGTGGTTCCGTGGTTTGGCATCGGTGCTGTCGAGCGCACCCTCGGCCACGCGACAGCGCGCCCGTGGCTCGAGCGCGCCCTGGCGTTGTGCAACGAATCCGGGATGCCTCCAGTGCAGTGTGCGGAGATCCAGCGCGAGCTCGACGCGATGGCCAAGCCGCATCACTAGCCGGTCGGCTGCTCAGCGCTTGCGCGGCTTCTTCTTGGAGCGGGTGGGCATCTGGATCCCGAGATCCGCGGGGTCGAGGTGGCCGAACGCGACCTGGTCACCCTTGCGCGTGGTGTTCAGCGTGGGGTACTCGCCGCGCGCGGCCTCGACCAGGCCGGCACCCTCGAGGGCGCGCAGCAGATCCATCACCATGTTCTCGGCCCAGCCGCGCAGCACGTTGCGCTCGGGGATATCGAGGAAGCGCTGATCGAGATCCGTGCCGTTGGCGATGCCGGCGATCCGCTTGCGCCCGAACTTGCCGGTCAGCGCGCCGACCAGCTTGAGCAGACCCTGGATCGCCTTGCGATCGTCCTCGGAGAGGCCCGTGGGTTTGCCCGACAGGATCGCCTCGCAGTTGTCACACGCGCCGCACTGGCGCTCGCGCGACGCCCACTCCTGGTCGCCGAAGTAATCGAGCACGAACTGGCGCCGGCACCGCGGGTAGTACGCGAGCTCGACCATCGTGCGCAGCTTGCCGCGCTCGACATCCGCGCGGCGCTGCAGCGACTCGACATCGAGCGGCGGATACAGGCCGGACATCGAGTCCGTGGGCCGCGTGGCGACGAGGCGCTCGGACTCGGGATCGCGGCGCAGCATGCCGTGGCGCTCGAGCAG
>Ga0075163_10006893_pt1 | contig 15051 bp, 12 predicted proteins | sample JI1023141ADNA_FD_71478 | JGI IMG/M metagenome (GOLD analysis project Ga0075163, IMG submission 71478) | Wastewater effluent complex algal communities from Wisconsin, to seasonally profile nutrient transformation and Carbon sequestration -... | ecosystem: Engineered > WWTP > Effluent > Algae... | reverse complement strand
CATGGCGCGTCCTTTTTTGCGCCGCTGCATGAAGCAGCGGGCGGTGGCTTTACCGGCGATACGGTGCGGACGCTCTGGGATCTGGTCTGGCAGGGCCGGATCACCAATGACTCGTTCGCGGTGCTGCGCGCATTTCAGCAAGGCGCGCGCGCACTTGGGCAGACCGCGGCAGGTCGCAGCGCCCGCCCCAGCGGCCCGTCCTTGAGCCAGGGGTTTCGCTCGCGGCGCACGAACTCACCGCCGGCAGCGCAGGGACGCTGGGGACTTGTGCATGCGACGCGCACCGAGGCCGGAGCCGATACCTCAGCAGGCGCAGCGGCGTGCGCGGCGATGGCGCAGCAGCTGCTTTCGCGCTACGGCGTGCTGACGCGCGAGGCAGCGCTGGCCGAAGACATCTCCGGCGGCTTTGGCGCGATCTATCCGGCGCTCAAGGCGCTGGAGGAGAGCGGTCGGGTGCGCCGCGGCCTGCTGGTTGCCGGCCTGGGCGCCACCCAATTCGCGCTGCCGCCGGCGCTGGATCTGCTGCGCACGCTGCGCGACGAGCCGCCCGAGCCCGAGGTGGTCAGGCTGTCGGCCGTGGATCCGGCCAACCCCTACGGCGCAGCGCTGCGCTGGCCCACTCCGCCCGATGATCGTCCTGCGCAAGCGCCTGATAAAAAGAGCGATAACAAAGGCGACGCTGAGCGCGGTGCGGGCGCGCGAACGCTCAGCCGCAGCGCGGGCAGCAGCGTGATCCTGGTCGATGGCGTGCTGGCGGCGTACATGCGGCGCCGCAGTCCCGAGCTGGTGCTGTTTTTGCCCGAAGATGAGCCGGCGCGCAGCCGCGTTGCGCGGGCCGTGGCGCGCAAGCTCGCCGAAGGCGGATCGTCTGGACTGCCGCAGCTGCGGCGCTCGCTGTTCGCCATCACGATCATCAATCAGCAGGAGGCCAGCCAGCATCCCTTTGCCACGGCGCTGGTCGAGGCGGGATTCTTCGGCGGCGGACGCCTGGCCGGCTACAGGCTGGGACGCACCGCCGGTCCGCACACGCCGGCACCGCGCGACAGCTTCGCGGGTCCAGACTTTGCGCGCTATCGGGCCGACTCCGAAGCCCAAGAAGAGCCGGCCGAGCCCGACGATGCGGCCGAGCCAGAGGATCCGGAAGCGCTGGCGGACGAGTCGGGAGCAGACGATGCCTGAGGGCGATACGCTCTTTCGCGTGGCGCGCACGCTGCACCGGGCGCTGGGTGATCAGATTGTGCGTCAGTTCGATGCCGCGTATGCACCGCTTCTGCGCATTGCGGAAGAGGCGCCGCTGGTCGGGCGCACCGTGCAGCGTGCGGAGGCGCGCGGCAAGTGGTGCCTGATCTGGCTCGGCCCGCGGGTGGATCGCGAGCCCTCGCCACCGCCCAAAGGGCGCGGTCGCTGGGACGGGCCGCTGGCCTTGTGCACGCACCTGCGCATGAACGGCATGTGGCACATCTATCGCCCCGGCGAAAAGTGGCAGCGCTCCAGCGCCGACATGCGCGTGCTGCTGGTCACGGATCCATTTGTCGCCGTCGGATTTCGCGTGCCGGTGGCAGAGCTTCTAAACGAACAGGAGGTCGAGCAGCACGCCGAGCTGGGCCAGCTGGGTCCGGATCTTCTGGGCGAAAAGTTTGATGAATCTGAAGCGCTGCGCCGCCTGCGCACGCAGCCCGATCTGGAGCTGGGCGAGGCCCTCCTCCAGCAGCGTCTGGCCGCCGGCCTGGGCAATGTCTACAAGTCCGAGGTCTGCTTCCTGATGGGGCTCAGCCCCTTTGCATCGGTGCGCACGGTGTCGGATGATGCGCTGCGCCAGGCGCTCTCGATCGGCCGCAGGCTCTTGCGTGAAAACTCGCGCCCGACCGGCGAAGGCGCGGTCGTGACCTTCACCGGACTGCGGCGCACCACCGGCTCCATGGATCCGGGTCAGAGGCTGTGGGTCTACGGCCGCGGCGGTCAGCCATGCCGTCGCTGCGGCGCCGCCATCTGCGAGTCCCGGCAAGGTCTGAATGCGCGCGTCACCTTTCACTGCCCGCGCTGCCAGACGCATTAAAAGGATCCAGGGCCTGGGAGTTGCTTATATATAGGCCATGGATCGCGACACGAGCCCCGCTGCATCCGCTGCGCAAAGTCCCAACCCAGCGATGCGCAAGGTCGTCATCGCCAAGGCAGGCGGCCACGAGCGCCTGAAGATCGAGACCGGTCCGGTGCCCCGCGCCGCAGCCGGCCAGGTGGTGATTGACGTCGCTGCGATCGGCGTGAACTATGCCGACGTGGTGGTGCGCATGGGCCTGTACTCATCGGCCAAGGAGTACGTCGGCTGGCCGATCACGCCGGGATTTGAAGTCGCGGGCACGGTGCGCGAGGTCGGTCCCGAGGTGCGCGACCTGGCGGCCGGCGATGAGGTCTATGCGGTCACGCGCTTTGGCGGCTACAGCAGCCACGTGGCCGTGGAGCGCGCCCACGTGTTTGCCAAGCCGGCGGGCCTGTCGTTTGCGCAGGCCGCCGCCATGCCGGCCGTGTTCATGACCGCGTGGTTCGCGCTGTTCGAGCTCGCGCATCCGCGACGCGGCAGCAAGGCGCTGGTGCACTCGGCGGCAGGCGGCGTGGGCGGCAGTCTGGTGCAGCTCCTGAAGATCGCGGGCTGCGAGGTCACTGCCGTGGTCGGCGGCAGCCACAAGGTGGAGACGGTGCGACGCCACGGTGCGGATCACGTGATCGACAAGTCCACAGCGGATCTATGGACCCAGGCCGAGCGCATTGCGCCCGCTGGCTACGACCTCATCCTGGATGCCAACGGCGTCTCGACGCTACAGGCGAGCTACGATCACCTGCGCCGCGCCGGCAAGCTGGTGATCTATGGCTTTCACTCGATGCTGCCCAAGCAGGGGGGGCGGCCGAGCTGGCTCAAGCTGGCTGCCGACTACCTGCGCACGCCGCGCTTCAACCCGCTGGATCTCACCACGCACAGCAAGAGCCTGCTCGCGTTCAACCTGAGCTACCTCTTTGATCGGACCGAGCTCCTGCACGAAGCGCTGGCGCAGATCTCGGGCTGGCTGGCCGAAGGCAGGATCTCGCCGCCGCCGCTCACGACCTATGCGCTCTCCGACGTGGCGCAGGCGCATGCAGATCTGGAATCGGGACGCACGGTGGGCAAGCTGGTGCTGCTGCCGTGAGCGATTCCGAATCGATATCAATCGCACATAGCGATATCGATTCGGGATGTTCGCTCAGGCGCCCGGCCGCTCCTTGCGCACGCTGTGCAGCGTCGCCTCCAGATCGTAATCGGGCGTGAATCCCGTCGCTGTGGCAAAGCGCGAGCCGTCGAGCAGACAGGGATGCTTGAGAAACTCCAGCACCCCCTCACCCACATCCGGCAGGCCGAAGCGACCCAGCGCCGCTTGCAGCAGGGTCTCGGGCAGCGGCACCTTGATGCAGCCGGCCTCGCGCACGATCACCGAGATCGGGACCTCGCCCGGACCGGTGACGTTGAACACGCCTCGGATCCCCGACGTGAGCGCGACCGAGAACGCCTTGGCCAGATCCGACTCGTGAATCACCTGGGTCATGGGATCAAACCCCACGAGCGTGGGCACATAGCGATGGCGCAGCAGCACCGCCAGCGCGTCGCGCGAGGTCGGCCCCAGGCTGTTCACCGAGCGCAACACAGCGATGGACAGCGACGGGTACTTCCACATCGCGGCGCCCGCCATGAGATCCGCGGTGACCACGTCCTGCATCTCCGGAAACGCCTTGCCGACGCGCGGCGGCGAGTCCTCGGTCATGAAGTAGGGGTTGTCGGGCAGCGAGCCGTAGATCGCCGCGTGGCTGGCAACGATCAAGCGGGGGACGCCGTGCGCGGCGCACAGCGCAATGACCCGCTGCGAACCCTCCATGTTCATGCGATAGCGCTCGCTGGCCGCCATGCGAAAGCCGGCGTGCACGGCCAGATGGCACACCGCATCGAAGCGCTCGCGACGCACCAGATCTTCAAACCCGCGCTGCCGCAGATCGAGGCGCAGCAGGCGAATCGGATGCACGGCCGCGGGCACGGTCAGGGGCTCGGCAAAGGGCTCGGACGCGACGCCCACGACCTCGTGGCCTTCTGCAGCCAGCCGCGACGCCAGCAGCCGGCCGCGCGGACCCGCGGCGCCCGTGATTAGCACCCGCATTAGAAGAACACTCCTTTTCGCTCGGAGAGCCCGCGCCGGATCAGCGCCGCGACCTGCTCTTTTACGATGTTTACCTTGGCGATGATCTCGGCATCCTCTTCATCACCGGTGCCTTCAAAGCGCAGCGGCTCGCCGAAATAGATGGAGCAGCGTGCCGGCAGCGGCAGCGGCACCAGCGTCGGAGTCAGCGGGAAATAGGGAAACCCGAACAGGCGCGCGAGCGGCTTGATGTCGACCAGCGCGGCGCACGCCTCCTCGCCGCCGATGAAGGCAAACGGCGTGATCGGGGAGCGCGTCTTGAGCGCCAGGCGCATGAAGCCGGTTCCGAAGTCGAACAGCTTGTAGCGATCGCGCCACACCTTGCCGCCGCCCTTGGCCCCCTCGGGAAAGACCAGGATCAGCTCGTCGGCGCGCAGCAGCCGCTCGCAGTTTTCGGGCAGGCCGGTCAGCTGGCCGTTGCGCGCGAGAAAGACATTCACCAGCGGTTGCAGCTGAAAGAACTTTTCGATCATGGCCCGCACTGCGCGCGGCGGCTCGGCCTTGAGCAGCATCGCGGTCGCCACCATCATGCCGTCGTACGCCATCTGCGCCGAGTGGTTGCCGATGAGCAGCCCGCGCCCCTCGGGAACGCGCTCGATTCCGTGCGTCTGCACGCGAAAGTAGCGCCGGTACAGAAACTCCGAGACCAGCAGCGAGCGCTTGGCTGCGCTGGGCGAAAATCCCCACTTGTCGTAGCCATACGCGTTGATGCCGTGGGCAGCGCGGTCCACGCGCTCAGAGAGCTCGGCCGGCACGTGTCGATCGATCCAGTCCCAGAAAGTCCCGGAGGTTTCGTTGGGCATGAGGCTCCTCTAGACCGACATTATCGCAGATCTCGGTCGCTTTGACCCAGGGCGCGAGCGCCTGCGCTGCTAATAGACGCCGCGATAGTAGGCGAGCTGGCGGGCGCGGCGGCGCATGCGCTCCACCAGCGCGTGCGCTTCGGGCTGGCTCATGGGGCCTTCGGTGGCGGCCACCCGGGCGTTTTCCCGAACCTCATCCGGAGTCGAGCAGCCGATGATCGCAGTGTCGATATCCTGCGCCAGCGCATAGCGCAGCAGCTCGGCGGCCGACGCGCCCGCATCGAGCAGCATGCCCTGCCCGAACACCTTCATGCCGATGACGCCCATCTTCCTGCGCCGCGCTTCGGGAATGACCGCGGACAGGAAGCCGCTCAGCGCCCCCTCGGCGGGATTTACCGGCAGGAGCACGGTCTCAACCGGCAGCTCGCGCACAGCCTTGAGCAGCACGTCGGGGTCGTGATGTCCGGTGACGCCGATGTGCCGCACCTTGCCCGCGGCCTTGGCCTCTAAAAAGGCCTCCAGCGCGCCGCCCGGACGGGTGAGCTGCGCAAGCTCGCCCACCTTGCGGACATCGTGAATCTGCCAGAGATCAATGTGATCGACGCGCAGCCGCTGGAGCGTCAGGGCGAGGTCGCGCCGTGCTCCCGCGGCATCGCGACAGGCCGACTTGCTGGTGATGAAGACGCGGGCGCGGGCCTCGGGATCAGAGGCCCAGCGGCGGCCATAATAGGCCTCGGAGTCCGCGTAGGCGTGCGCCGAGTCGAAGTAGCTGACCCCGGCTGCGAGCGCGGCATCGATCACGCGGTCGGCCTCGGCCTCGCATCCCTGGGTGCGCAGCACGCCTTCGCCCCCGAGGCCAAAGCGCGTGACGGTGCGCCCGGTCGAGCCGAGCAGGCAGGTGGGAAGCGGCGGGCTGTGCATCCCACTAATGTATCCGCCCGCGCGCAAGTTGAAAGAATCTTGTCGGGGCTCAGTGCGACGTGTTGCGATAGACCCTGATTCCGGTCTTATCGATGAGCACGGCCAGATCGACCAGGTTGTCACTGTCCAACGGCGCAGCGGCGATGGACTGGATCGTATCAGCGGTGGCCAGAGAGGTGGGAGTGCCAGGCGGAAAGACATTGTTTTCCGGCGGGGGGATGATCGTGAATCCTTTTGAACCGTTGCTATAGAGCAGGATCTCGGGAAGTCCGTCGCAGTCCAGGTCGGCCTGCGTCAGCCGCGGCGACACGAATCCTCCGGTCGGGACCGTCAGCGGCAGGGTCGGCGGGTTCGCCCGGAACGTGCCATTCCCATTCCCATACAGGACAACCAGCGCGGCTTCGCTGTTGCGCACGGTCAACACCGCCAGATCTTTTTTGCCATCGCCATCCATATCCGCAGCAGCCACGGCCAGCGGGGGCTGCCCCAGCGGGAAGTCCAGATGCTGCGTCCCAAAGCCGCCGGCGCCATCGCCCAGATACACAAACGCGGCCTGTTCCTGAGAGGCCGCGAACGCCAGATCCTGCTTGCCATCGCCGTTGAAGTCAGCGGCCACAAGCGCGTTTCCGGCACCTGCCAGCATGTTGACCTGTAGCGGAACAAAGCCCTGATGTCCCAACGCCACGCCCAGTCGCGGCGGGCTCGAAATTGAAGTCGCGATATCGTTTCGCTGATCGCCGGTAAAATCGGCGATGGCCAGCGCGCCATTGCTGACTGTGAGGTCGACACCAGGATCCCAGGTCGCAAGCCCATTGTTTGTCCAGATCTTTGCGGCAGTGTCAGTCGATAACACAATATCGACATTGCCGATGCTGCCAGCAAGCTCAGCGGCTTGAATATGTTTATATGGTTCAATCGCACTGATATGGCTGCCCTGGAGCTGGAAGTTCAGATCACCGCTGCCTTTGAACACAGAGAATGACTTGGAGCTCTCATTGACAGTGGCCAGGTCATAAAAGCCATCCCCATCCAGCCGCGCCAATATCAGCTCGCTGGCGCCGGAATCAACCATAGAAATCGAGGCGTTGAAAACCGCGAGGGAGCGGGTGAGCAGGCGATAATGAAACAGCGTGTTGCTCGATGCCGGCAGCTGCGTGGAGTCCGGATTCTGCACCGCGACCGTCGTGAGTCCGCAGACCTGGGGAGACTTGGTCGGCAGCGTGCCGTGGATCTCGGTGGACGAGATGACCTGCGCATCAGTGACCGTTACGCCGTTGATCGTGACCTGGGCGCCGGTGTGAAAGTTGGTGCCGGTCAGGACAAAGGTGCCGCCGCCTTCAAACCCCGCGACATTGGGGGTCATCGCGGTCAGGGTGATATCGGTACTGTTCATCATGGTCGCTGGCACACAGCTGTGCTTGACCATATCGCAGGTGCGCAGCTCCGGACAGGGCGTGGATGCATCACAATAATCTGGATTATTGCGCAAAAAAGCATCGCAGGATATCGCAGAGCACAAACAGAGCAGAAACCAATTACGCATTATTAAGCTCCCATCTCAAGGTGGTAGTAAATCGCACCCCTGCTTAGATAGTATCAATAGTATCTGGGGATGCTGACAAGCTCAATGTCCATTGAATGAGCTGGGGCGTGCGGGGCGGTATCGTGTTACACCTTGCGTCATGGCTTGGCAGGCGATGGGATGGAATGAGCACTGGGAGCAGCTGTTTGCGCCCCATGCAGCGCAGGGGCTGCTTCCCGGGCGCGTGGTGGTCGAGCACCGGTCCAGCTACCGCGTCGCGGCCGAAGCGGAAGAGATGGCGGCGGAGGTCGGCGGCAAGCTCCGCCGCAGCGCCACGGGTCGCATCGACTTTCCGGCGGTGGGCGACTTCGTGGCGGTGACCCCGCCGGGCGGAAACGGACCGCGCAAGATCCAGTGGCTGCTGCCGCGGCGCACGGCCTTCATCCGCCAGGCCGTGGGCGAGCGCACCGAGGAGCAGGTGGTCGCCGCCAACATCGACACGGTCTTCATCATCAGCGCCCTCGACAATGACTTCAACGTCCGCCGCCTGGAGCGCTACCTGACGCTGGCCTGGGAGAGCGGCGCGCAGCCCGTCATCCTGCTCAACAAGGCCGATCTGTGCAGCGCTGAGCTGCTGCCCGTGCGCCTGGCCGAGGTCGAGCGCATTGCCCTCACCGTGCCCACGCATCACCTGAGCGCGCTCACCGCAAATGGCATGGAGGCGCTGGCGCCCTATCTGCTGCCTGGGCAGACCATCTGCATGCTCGGCTCGTCGGGTGTGGGCAAGTCGACCCTCATCAACCTGCTCCTGGGGCAGCAGATCCAGACCACGCAGGAGGTGCGCCCCGGCGACGATCGCGGCAAGCACACCACCACCCATCGCGAGCTTTTTGTGCTGCCCGGCGGCGCCATGATGATCGACACCCCGGGCATGCGCGAGCTGCGACTGTGGGGCGCGGCCGATGGCCTGGAGACAACCTTCAGCGATATCGAGGCCCTGGCCGCTGGCTGCCGCTTCTCCGGGTGCAGTCACGAGAGCGAGGCCCACTGCGCGGTGCGCCTGGCCGTGCAGCGCGGGCAGCTACAGCCCGAGCGCCTGACCAGCTACTTCAAGCTCAAGCGCGAGCTGCGCTATCTGGAGTCCCGCCAGAGCGAGCGCACGTCGCAGGAGCGCAAGCGCACGGAAAAGCTGACCGGCAAGCTCACCGGCAAGCTCACCGGCAAGCTCACTCGCGGCGCGGCGGCAAGGCGCGACGGCGACTCGCGCGATTGAGGGCGCGCTGCTCGCGGTGGCGGCGGTGCACGTCCTGTTCGGTCTCGCCGACCAGGCGCGTCTCGATGTTCACGCCGCCCCACACCGCCACGCCAGTCACGCGCAGGATCGGGCGGTCGGGATCCGGCTGCACCGCGGCGCGCTCGCTGTGCGCAAAGCCGCCCATGATCGCGATGCCGTCCATCTCCACCGCCAGCTGCGGCGGCACGATGATGTTGACGCCGCCCATGACCGCAGTGACGTGAACCTCGGTCACCCCCGGCGCCATCACGGCCTCGCGAAAGTCCAGGTTCACACCGCCCATGACCGCAATCACGCGCAGCTTGCGCGCCGGCTTCCAGTAGCCGCTGCGATCCGTGCCGCCGATGATCGCGACCAGCGTCTGCTGATCGCGCACCTGCTCCAGTGACTGAGCGGTCGCCGGCGCCTTGGCCAGCGCAACAGTCGGGGGCGCAGCAGGCGCCGTCAAGTCCGCGGTCAGCCGCTCCAGCTCCGCCAGCGAGTCCGTGCGATGCGCGATGCCGAGCCGCTGCTCGAAGTCATCCATATCCAGATCATCGCGCGCAAAAGCGTCGCTCAGCGTGGCGATGGTTCGCTCCCGCGCATCGCGCAGGGCCACCAGCGAGGTCGGGCGGTCCTTGTCCATTGCCCATTCCTATCACGACTGAGCGCGCAGCTACAGCTCGGCCCCGATGTCGCGCAAAAGCTCAAAGGAGCGCAGCCGCGCCGCGTGGTCGAAGACCATCCCCGTGGCCATGAGCTCGTCGACGCGCGTCTCTTTTACGAACTCCTTGAGTCCCTTGCGCACCCTGTCGGGCGAGCCAACAAAGGAATAGGTCAGCATGTGCTGCGCCTGCGCCTTCTCGGACCCCGACCAGTAGGTCTCGATGTCGTCGATCGGCGGCTGGAGCTTGCCGCGGCGGTTGCGCATCATGTTGGTGAAGGCCTGCTGCACCGAGGTAAACAGCCGCTGCGCTTCGCGGTCGGTGTCGGCGCAGATGATGTTCACGCAGGCCATGGTGTAGGGCCGCTCCAGCTGCTCGGACGCCCGGAAGCGCTGGTGATACGCGGCCAGCGCCTGGAGCAGCGCGTCGGGCGCAAAGTGTGATGCGAATGCGTAGGGCAGCCCCATGACCGCCGCCATCTGCGCGCCAAACGTGCTCGACCCGAGGATCCACAGCGGAATCTTCAGGCCCGCGCCGGGCACCGCCTTGACCGCCTGCCCCGGCTCCGGCTCGGCCAGCAGCGCCTGGAGCTCGCGCACGTCCTGAGGAAAGTTTTCGGCATTTTCAGGCAGGCGGCGCAGGGCCCGCACCGTCGCCTGGTCGGTTCCCGGCGCCCGGCCCAGCCCCAGGTCGATGCGCCCGGGAAACAGCGACTCCAGCGTGCCGAACTGCTCGGCAATGACCAGCGGCGCGTGGTTGGGCAGCATGATGCCGCCCGAGCCGATGCGGATGGTCTTGGTGCCGCTGCCGACGAAGCACAGCGCCACCGAGGTCGCTGCGCTGGCAATGCCGATCATGTTGTGGTGCTCGGCCAGCCAGAAGCGTGTGTAGCCCCAGCGCTCGGCGTGCTGGGCCAGATCCAGGCTGTGCAGGAGGGCGTCGCGCGGCTCACAGCCTTCCACGACCGGCGCCAAGTCGAGAATAGAGAGCTTCATCGCCCCAATGTTGGCACTGCCCGCCCACAGCGCAATCTGCGAATCCCCCTCGGCCCTCGGGCAGAGCTGCCAGCCAGGCACCGCCTGCCCCCCCGCCCCCTCTCCCGCTCGCGGAAGAGGGTCGAGGATGCGGCAATTTTTAGGCAAAGCAGGTTTGGGGGACACATTTCACCCCAAATCAGGATCTAGACCTGTTTTTTGGACCCTCCTGGTTCAACCAATCAGGATCCCATCCTGTTTGGGGGGGACACTTTCACCCCCTGATCGACCTCCCATCCTGTTTCGGGGTGAAACCTTCGCCCCAAATCGACCTGCCGCCTTTGGTGCTATATGTCGGGGCATGGGACGAACTTGGAACAAGATGCTTGGGGTTGCAGTGCTGGCCGGTTTGCTGGCGGTTCCGGTGGCGTGCAGCAGCGGACCGGTCCGGCGCCCCGATGGCGGTGAGGGGCTCCTGGCCGTGGGCGCGAGCGCGCCGGATTTTGCAGCGGTCACGGCCTCGGGTGAGCCCATCCGCCTGTCTTCGCTGCGCGGACATCCGGTGGTGGCGTACTTCTATCCCAAGGATGGGACGCCGGGCTGCACCAAGGAGGCGTGCGCATTCCGCAATGCGTGGAAGCGCTACGAAGCGGCTCATGTGGGCGTCATCGGAATCTCGTCCGACAGCGATGCCCGCCATCGCAAGTTCATGAAAGAGCACGAGCTGCCCTTCCCTCTTGCCGCCGATGAGAACAACGCAATCGCCCGCAGCTACGGCGTAAAGACCCTGCTCGGCATGGACGCGCGCGTCACCTTCCTCATCGACAAAGAGGGCAAGGTCGCCAAGGTCTGGCAGGACGTGGATCCCGGCGTGCACGCAACCGAAGTGGTGGCTGCTGCCGAGACGCTGCCCTGATAAGGCCGGCGCTGCTAAACCGCGTCCACGCCGAAACCCGCAATTCACGCTCCAAGGTTGAGTTTGCTGGCTGTAGCAGGCTCGGCAGACACATTAGACACCGTCTGAATTACAGGGGCGTAGGTCCCATGCGTTCACATGCTTGGGAAAATACGTACGAGCAGACGGATGGTCGCGCAGCAAACGCAGATAGCTGGTTTCGACGTGGACTGGGATCTCGAAACTGGTATACAGCGCTGGGCGGGCGCTCCAACATTGATGCTGTGGATCCATGGCTCGCTGTCCGGCTTGATGGCCGGCGTGCATAAGATGGTGGGGACCGAGCGCTTCACCCTCTTTCTGCAAGAGGGTGGACGCGACGGTGTAGATGTCGATTGGCAAGTCATCGAGGCGTGTCCGACCTTCGAAGAGGGCTCGAGCAGGGCATTGAGTGGAGCAGCGCCGCAGCCAACAGGGAAAAAGCAGACGCCAGGTCGAAGAGGTAATCGGTCGTAGGCTACCGGGACATGCGCGCTCTTGCTTCGGTCAGGCCGGGGGCTCCGGGCTCGGCGCTCTTCAGGTTGGCGGCAGCGCGTCCGTAGTAGCTCGCCACCGCTGCGGCGTCGCCTTGAAGCTCGGCAGCGCGTGCGGCCCCCAGCAGCGAGCGCGTTCGCCCGGGACGCTTGGCCAGCGATGCGGCAAAGGCCTTGGTGGCCTCCTTGGCCTGACCGGCCAGCAGCCAGGAGTAGCCTGCCTCTTCCTCCCACGGAATGGTGCCGGGATCTGCAAAGTCGTTGCCGCCAAGCTCGTCATCGATGGCGGCCGCTTTCAGAAACTCGCGCGCCGAGTCCTGCGGTCGATGTCGCGCCAGGGCCAGATATGCGCTGCTCGCTGCTTCCTGCATCCGGCGCTGCTCGCTCGCGAGCTTTCCCAGCGCCGTGGCGCTGAGGCGCGACCGGAGCTGGTCAGCCTGACTTTTCATCTCCGCAAGCCTGCGGTCGTCTCCGCGAGCCGCCGCCGCCAGCCCGCGAATCGTCAGCAGGGTCAGCTGCTCCATGACGCCCGCCGGGGCATTGCCAGCCGTCGGGTGGCAGGCCACAGCGCGCTCCGCGGGCGACAGGGTCGCGGGCTTGCCGAGCGGCGCCAGGTAGGTCTCGGTGCGCTCCCACGCTCCCGTCTCTTGCAGGAAAGAGAGCACGGCCTCGGCGTAACCGCGTCGCATGAGCGTGGCGTTTTCCAGCGCGATGGCGTCGCGAAACGTCTGTAGCACCGCCTCTGCCTTGCCGCGCCGGCCCTGCTGCAGATACAGGCTGACCAGCCAGTTCAGGCTGTGGAAGTCGGCCTTGGCCAGCGGGTGCTTGCGCCTGGCAATCCACGCTCGGGACGCCGCCCACGCCGACTCGCAGGATGCCACCGCCTCATCCCACATCCCCAGCTGGACAAAGATATGCGAGGGCATGTGGCGCGCGTGAAATGCCTCGGGCGCAATGCGGGCGTAGCGACGGGCAGCCGGCAGCGCCAGGATCGCATGCGTAGGATCGTCGAACGAGTGGATTACGTAGTGCGCGGCGCCCGGATGCAGCGGATTTTTCGCCAACACTTCGAGCGCGATCGAGCCCGCCCGCATGCGCGTGGGTACGGAATTTTCACCTGGTACCATGGTACCAAGTAGCGAAAGTGCATAAAAGGCGGCCAGCTCGTCGTCTTCGCCAAAGCGCATGTGCAGACGCTCCAGCTCGCGCGAGTACGCCAGCGAGCGCGCCGGCCGCGTGCCCTCGCCGTAGAGCAGCTTGATGGCTGCGATCAGCCCCTGCTCCTTGGGCGGCAGCCGCTCAACACCGGCGATGCGTGCAAGCGCCCTGCGCCCGCCTTCAAGATCCTGCCACTCCCAGATCGTCTCGTTGAGCGCCATCGCCTCGCCCCAGTAGCCCATCGCGAAGCTCGGCTCGGCCTGCGTGGCTGCCCGGAACTCGTCGAGCGCCTCGTCATAGAAGAACGAGTGCAGAGCCAGCACGCCGCGCACAAAGTGCTCGCGCGCGACCGCGGAGCTGCTCGTCACCGGAAAGTCGATTCGTCCCAGGTTGGCCTGGCTGGAGGGGCTGGAGGGGCTGGAGGGGCTGGTCGAGCTAGTCGGGCTGGTCGGGCTGGTCGAAGTTGCAGGTTTCGCCGGCTCCGCCGAGGTCGCCCCCGCCGGGCTGACTCCGGCTGTGGAGCCGAGGAGGCTGAGGCTGAAACCCAATCCGAGGAGACGAGCGAGCGCGATTCGTTTCATGGCTCGCTTTTAACACGGAGAGGCGCGACCGCCCCAGAGGCTTCTTACAGTTCAGAGGACCGCCTCCTGGACGAAGGCAGCTCGCAGGCCGCGGGTGTGTCTGGTCTTCACGGAGTCAGTGCGAAGCAGTAGAAGCCTCCGTAGCCGCCGCCCGAGCCGACGGTATTGGAGTCGCTCATCGGTGCTCCCATTTCAATCAGGTTCACGCCCGGTGCGCATCCAGACTCTGTCAGAGACGACATCCAGTGATCGATGCTGCCATCGTCGCCGCCCGGAAATGGGAATCCGCCATCGGACGGAAATGGGAATCCGCCATCAGGGCGCGGCGGAAATCCGCCATCGAACGGAAATGGGAATCCGCCGTCGAACGGAAATGGGAATCCGCCATCCCCCGGCTGCGGGAATCCGCCGTTGCCGCGCGGCCAGCTGTGACCGACACGCGGCATGCCCTCGCTGGCCTTATCGCCGCGATTGGCCGTCCAGTCCTTGCAGGTCGCGGTCGTCCCATATAGCAGCCCCTGCGCATTGGAGCCGGTGAGCATGTCGTGGTTGTCGACCTCAGGCTGGCTGGGATCCGGCCGGTGGTTGGGAACTCCATCTTCGTTGGGAAAGTCATTCTGGATCGCAGGATCGGCGTTGAGAGGCCGCGTGTTCAACAAGTCTTGCCGGCTGAGCGCAAAGGTGCGGCCCAGACGATCGAACCAGGGTCCACTGCCGACGCGATCGATGGCGTTCACCTGCTTGCCGTTCTCATCGGCGGTTGCGCTCAAAAATGCACGCCAGGTCTTCATGCCCGCGCCGGGCAGACTTCGCTCGGCGATGGTCGCGCAGATCTTGTCAGCGCCGCGCAGTCCAGCGCCAGGGCCTGTCTCGCCGAACCGCAGGTCCCCGCCAAACCCGAGCTGGCTTCCCGACAGACTCTGCAGCGCCTTCAGGCTGGTTACAAAAAAGCTGAACTTCTCGGGAGCAACACTTGCGTCTTTGCCATCCGTGCCATCGCCCGCCGGGCAACCTGCAACCGCCAGCAGCGCGCCGCTCAGAAACAGTCCAGCGATTCCTGCATTCCGCATGATGAACATGAAGCTCCCTTTCTTCTCGGGGTTATGGACTTCCTGGTGAAGACAGGTCAGAGCCCAAAAGCGTTAGACAGAAGATGGCAGGACCGGACAAGGCGCGTGCGTGAGCTGATGCCGATGTCGAGCAAGCAACCCTGCTATCACTCGGGTCGCAACTGATCGTGCGACAGGATGAGAGCCTGCTGCGTGTTTCCCCAAAAGTGCCAACGTCCCGAGGAAACCCGAAGAGGATTTCAGACGGAAAGAATGTTGGCGGGCTTGAGAACATAATGGAGCGATCTCGTCTGAAAACAGGTGCTTAGAAAGCTCTGATCAAAGGGTCGATCAAAGGTATTTGTGCAACAATCGGCCTGAACTACAGACCGACGGGCGCTCGGTTTTCTCGACGGAAGCGCGAGCAGTTGATAAGGCTAGCAGTTTGGCCGAGGTTTGCTCG
>Ga0075163_10006892_pt1 | contig 15052 bp, 11 predicted proteins | sample JI1023141ADNA_FD_71478 | JGI IMG/M metagenome (GOLD analysis project Ga0075163, IMG submission 71478) | Wastewater effluent complex algal communities from Wisconsin, to seasonally profile nutrient transformation and Carbon sequestration -... | ecosystem: Engineered > WWTP > Effluent > Algae... | reverse complement strand
CGAAAGCCGATCGTGGCGCTCACTGCTGCTGCGCTCTCCGGCGATCGCGAACGAGCCTTGGCGGTCGGTTGCGACGGCTACCTTGCCAAGCCGGTGACGCGCTCCGGGCTCACCAACTGCGTGCGGCAGTTCGTGGCGCTCCCGCCTTCGGGGCCGCTCGGCATCGTCGAGCGGCAGGCGACCCTCCGGCCCTCCAAGGTCTCGGAGTTTCCGTCGTACAACCCCCGCCACTACTGAGGTTCGGCCCACGAGAACGTGGCCGTCGCCGAGGTCTTCTGGCGATTCACCGCGAAGTCGACCTGCCCGTCGAGGCGAGCGATGTCGGCGATGCCCAGGCACGCTCCGTGGAACGAATGGAAGTAGTTGGAATGCACGCGTAGCAGCTCCGGCGCGTCCTCGAAGGCGATGACCAGATGCCCGGGGCGACTCTCGGCGACCCGAGGTGACGTCATGTTGCGATAGACCAGGGGCCAGCCGCGCGGAAGCAGCCCCAGCACCCGGCGCGGATCGGCGCCGAAGAGCCCGACCATCCCCGAGACGAAGCTCTCCAGCAGCGGGCGCCGGGCGAGATTCGCCATGGCCCCGCGCCAGCACTGGATCGAGCGCTCCACGCCCCACATCTCGACGATCGCGTCGACCGTGTAGTGGTCGTGCTCGATGGGCACCCAGTAGGAGCGCGCCGTGTTCTCGATGAGGTCGCGGGAGGCCGCGGGGACCCGTGCCAGCACCCGCTCCCGGGCGCCCGGTTCGAGCTCGTCGAGGAAGGCCAGCGTGTCCCGAACGGCGCTGGCGCGAACGGCGGGAGCTCTCTCGGGCATCGTCCGGCAGCCTATACGGGCCCCGGCTACGCGCAATCGTGCTCTGTAAATGTTAGCAATTACGATGGTTTGAAAAGAAACGACGGAGCGCGTGCGATTCCTTGTCACCGGAAGCCCGGCTCGTCGCGTTGGGCCTTTCGAAGGTGCACGGACCCGTCGAAGGTGACGCGGCTCGTAGCCCCGAAAGGATGCCATGATGTCGCTCTCGAACGTGCTCTCGTCTCTCTCCTCCGATCCCTCGTTCTCCTCCGCCGGCGCCGAGCTCGTGGCCGCCGATGGTCGGACCTTCGCGTTCCAGGGGGCCACCCTCAAGGGCGAAGCATGCGGCGGCATCGCGCGGCTCGTCCTGGAGCAGCACTTCAAGAACCCCTACAAGGAGACGCTCGCGATCACGTATCGCATGCCGCTTCCTGCCGAGGGCGCGGTGAGCGCCTACTCCTTCGAGGTGGGCGATCGCCGCATCCACGGCGAGATCGACACCAAGCAGAAGGCCCGCGAGCGATTCACCACCGCCGTCGCCAAGGGGCACACCGCGGCGCTGCTGGAAGAGAGCCGTGGCAACATCTTCACGCAGGAGATCGGCAACGTGCCGCCGGAGACCGACCTCACGGTGCGCATCGTGGTGGAGCAGCGCCTCGACTGGACGCCCGAGGGGGGGTGGGAGCTGCGCTTCCCCACGGTCATCGGGCCCCGCTACCTGAGCTCTCGAGATAGCGCCCAGGACGCCCGCGACGTGGGCATCCAGGTGGCGAACGCCGAGCTACCCTTCCGCATCGCCATCGAGATCGACGTGAAGGACGTGGTCTCCGAGGGCGGTCGCATCACGTCGCCCTCGCACACGGTGGCGGTCTCCGGCACTTCCGTGAAGCTCGGCGCGGCTGCCGGCGCCCGTCTCGATCGCGACATCGTGCTTCGCTGGCCGGTGGCGGCGCGCAGCGTCGGCGCCTCCTGCGCGGTGGCGCGTCCGTCGGCCAGCGAGCCCCACGCGGCCTACGGGTACGCGCTGGTGACCGTGGTCCCGCCGGCGCCGGCCGAGCGCGCCCGGCCGGTGGCGCGTGACCTCATCGTGCTCCTCGACACCAGCGGATCCATGAGCGGCTCGCCGCTCGGCCAAGCCAAGCGCGCGGTGTGCGCGCTCCTCGACACCCTGGGACCGCAGGATCGCTTCGAGGTCATCGAGTTCTCGAACGTGCCTCGGCGCTACAAGGAAGGCCCGCTCGCCGCCGACCCCGCCGCCAAGCGCGACGTCATCGCCTGGGTCAAGAAGCTCGAGGCCGGCGGCGCCACCGAGATGTACACCGCCATTCAAGATTCGCTCTCGGCCCTGCGGCAGAACGCCCAGCGCCAGGTGCTCCTGGTCACCGACGGCTACATCGGTGGCGAGGCGCAGATTATCCAGCTTCTCCACGAGCGCTTTCCGAAATCGTGTAGATTGCACGTTCTCGGCGTGGGCTCGGCGGTCAATCGCTCGCTATCCGGACCTTTGGCCCGCGCCGGCCGCGGCGTGGAAGTGCTCATCGGGTTGGAAGAAGACGTGGAGAAATGCACCGATACGTTGTGCCGGCGCATGAACGCGCCGATTCTCACCGACGTGACGGTGGAAGGCCCCGCGCTCCTCGAGCACGCCCCGGCCATGCTCCCGGACGTCTTCCAGGGAGCGCCCTTGCTGGTGGCGGCCAAGGTCTCGCCCGCCGGCGGCACGCTGCGCGTGCGCGGAACCACCGCCGACGGAGCGTGGGAGACCGAGGTGCAGGTGCCCGCCACCTCGGCCGGGCAGGGGAGCCCGGCGGTGGTGTCGCTGTTCGCCCGCGAGTGCGTGGCCGATCTGGAGACGCGCTGGGCAATCGGCGCCGACGTGGGCCGCATCGACAAGGACATCGAGCGCATCGGTCTGGTGTTCAAGATCGCCACCCGCCTCACCTCGTTCGTCGCGGTGGACGAGACCGTCGTGCACGACGGCGGTACCACGCGCCACGACGTGGTCCCCCAGGAGCTGCCCTACGGCACGCTCATGGAGGGCTTCGGGTTCGGCAGCGGAGGCGTCGACATGCTCTCGCAAACGGGTTCCCGCAGCGTCGTGATGCCCCGGAGCGCGCCCGCACCCGCGGCACCCGCGAAGGCTCTCGACGCCGCTGCGCGCGGGGCGATGGGGGCACCGCGCCCGGCGGCTCCTTCGGTCATGCGCAGCCCCCAGCCCATGGAGAAGAAGAAGGAGGCCGCGCGCGAAGAGCAAGCGCCGATCACCACCCGCGCCCGGGCCGAGTCCTTCGAGGATCGCGACGACGAGGGCGGGGTGACCGACGCGCCGGAGCTGGACGCCCCGGCGCCCATCCCGGCGCCCCCGCCCCAGCAGGCTTCGAGCGGCGGCGCGAAAGACGTGGCGCCGTCGTTGGGCGCAGCGCCGTCGATGCCCGCGGCCGCTGCCCCTGAGCCGCTCCGGGAGGCCGCCCCCCGGCCCGCCAAGAAGTCGAAGCGTCTCTGGCTCGTGCTCTTCGCCCTGGGCTTCCTGGCCTTCCTCGTCGCCCTCGTGGTGTACCTCCTCCGCCGATGAACGAAGACCTCGACTTCCTCGTCATCGCCATCGCCCAGGGAGACGTGCATGCGTTCTCCCGGTGGCTGGCCAGCGCCGAGGCCCCGCTCCGGGCCAGCCTCGTTCGCTTCGCCACGGTGGTCGATACGGAAGCCGTCCTGCAAGAGGCCATGCTCCGCATCTGGAGCGTGGCCTCTCGCTTCGAGCCCGACGGCCGGCCGCACGGCCTCCTTCGCCTCGCCGTGCGCATCGCGCGCAACCTCGCCATCAGCGAGCTGCGTCGCACCCGCGCCACGCCGGTGGCCAGCGAGATCCTGGCCGAGGAGCCGGAGCCGACCGCCTGGGCGCCGCCGGATCCGATGCTCCAGAAAGTGCTCCGCAAGTGTCACGAGGCGCTCCCCGATAAGCCCAAAGAGGCGCTCGGGGCGCGCCTCGCCTCGCAAGGGGCCGAGCCCGACGAGGTGCTCGCGCACCGCATGCAGATGCGCCTCAACACGTTCCTCCAGAACATCACCCGGGCCCGCCGACTTCTCGCCGGATGTCTCTCCAAGCACGGGGTGCAGGTCGACCCGGAGCTCCTGTCATGACGCAGCCGCCGATTCCCCCGCAAACGCCCGATCCCGAAGATCCGCTGGTGGAGCAGGTTGCCTCCGCCTATCGTCCGATGCATCCTACACGCATTGCGGCGCATCCGATCTGGCACGATCTCTCGGCGCACGGCCGGGTTCGCGCCTTCGAGCTGGCGACGGCGCTCCGCAAGGTGGAGGCTGCGCTGGACCCGGAAGGCCTCTCCAGCACGGCCCGCGCCGTGCTCTCCCGCCTGCGCTGACCCGCGGACGGTGACCCGGGAGGTCATCCTTCCGGTGCCCGGAGTGACGTTGCGGGTCATCCCGTAGGAGAACCGTCGGCGAGAATGCGGGAGAAAATGCGCCGGTCGCACATGGCCCGGGAGTTGCTCTCCCTGGCAGCAGCATGCGCACCCTCTTCCTCATCACTCCTTTGACCCTCATAGGGCTGGCCGCGGCGTGCAGCACGTCGGACGCCGGTCCCCAGACGACGCCCGGGACCGGGGGCACGTGCGACGTGCGTGCGGCGCTCGCCGCCGGCCGCTGTACCTCGTGCCACGCCCCGCCCAGCCCTGCCGGTCGCCTCGACCTCACGCTCGACGCCAAGGCTCTAGGCACCGCGTTGCTCGACGCGCCTTCGACCACCACGGCGTGTGCCGGCCGCCGTCTGGTGGACTCCCGTGATGCGGAGGCGAGCGTCCTTCTCACGGTGGTCGACCACGGCCTGCGCGCCAAGGGGCAAGCCTGTGCGCTCACCATGGCGCCCGGGACGCCCACCAACGTCGATGGCCTCGGCCCGGGCGACCTCGCCTGCCTCACGTCGTGGGTCAAGGACGTGGTGGCGGGCAAGGGCGGGGAACCCTTCGAGCCGGTTCCCCTCCCGTCGGCGCTCTCCAAGCTCAAGCTGCTGGTGCACGGAGGAGCGCTCACCGAAGCCGAGCTTTCGGCGGCCACCGCCGATTCCGGGGCGATTCGCGGGCTCGTGGATGGCTGGACGAGGTCGCCCGAATTCGCCCCGAAGCTGCGGACGTTCTTGAGCACGGCGTTGCAGCAGGACTCGGTGGGCGCGGCCAAGGAGTCACTCGGGTTTCCCACGCCCCACTTCACACCGAGCGATGCCATTCGCGACGCCATCGCTCGCTCCTTCGTGGACACCGCGATGCAGATCGTGTCGTCCGGTGCACCCTTCACGGAGGTCGTCACCACCCACCGGCGCTCGCTCACCACCGCCGAGCTCGTGCTGCTCGGGTACTCCGACCAGACCTCGGATCAAATCGCTTCGGCCAAGTACAAGGTGCGCATCGTGGCGCCCGCCAAGAAGAACGGCGTCCCGGCGACACTCAAGAAGGTCGACAACGTGTGGGAGCTCGGCGGTGCCGCCGATGCCCAGCAGTTGTCCGATGGTTGCCGGGTCGAGTCGGGTAAGGGCCCGATTCCAGACCCGCAAACCCTGGGCTCCGAGCAGTTCCTCTCGCTGCTGTTCGGGCGTGTGCGCTGCCACGGCGGGCCGGCGACCTCGGACCTCAAGTACCCGGCGCCGGTGAGCCCCGCGGACCACGCCGATGCGCGCGCCGTGACCCTCGAGACCAGCGCCGGCACCGCGCCGGACTTCAAGGACCTGGCCGCGCTCCGCGCGCTCCCGTCGGGTGCGACGGTGCGTGTGCGCTTCCCTCGACCAGGGTTCTTCGGCACGTCGGTGTTCCTCGACAACTGGCCCACCAACCAGGACAACTCGTTCCGCGTCACGCTCGGTCAGACGCTCGCCGTCGGCCTCGGCGCGACCTTCTCGATCGGCGACCCCACGCCGGCCTCCACGGAAGGAATCGACACCGCGCATGCGTCGCCGGAATCGCCTTGTTACGGTTGCCATCGGCGTCTCGATCCGATGCGCCCGTTCTTCGCAAACGGGATGGACCCGTCGTATCGGGCATCCTCGGCGCCGCCCAAGCCCGCCACCTTCTCGTTCTTCGGCGCATCGCGCACGGGGTCGACGGCCGACGACCTCGCGCTGGCCATCGTGGAGCACCCGCGTTTCGCCACCGCGTGGGTACTCCGCATCTGTGGGTGGGCCACCTCGCGGGCCTGCTCCGATGCGGAGCCCTACGTGGCGGACTTGGCCAAGGGCTTCCGCGAGAGCAACTGGGACTTTCGCAAGCTCATGGTCGACACCCTGTCGTCGCCCTTGGTGACCGGTCTCTCGGGAACGCCGCTCTCGGTGCGGCCGGAGGTGAGCATCGCGCGACGCCGACATCTCTGCGCCGCGCTCACGGTGCGGCTCGGGTCGCTGGTCGAGGCCAGCGGCGTTTGCTCCAAGGCGCGCGACGCTCTCGCCCGAGGCATCCCCGACGACGCCTTCGCGCGCGGACAGGTCGACCTGGTGCAGACCAGCACTCCGGGCATGTTTCACGCCGCCGGGCTGGAGCGCCTCTGCGTGGCGCTCGCACCTGCGGCGGTCGCGGCGCGCTTCCCGTCGAACGACGCCAACACTTCGACCACCAAGCTGGTGGAGGAGCTCATGGGCCTACCGAAGAACCATCCGCGGCACGATGCGGCGATCGCCGCGCTGCGCACCCACCTGTCGGAGGTCGTCGCGGCCGGAGGAACCCAAGACGAATCGATGCAGTCTGCATTCGTCGCCGCATGCACTTCACCCGACGTATCTGGAGCTGGACTATGAATCCCACGTCTCGACGCAACTTCCTACGAACCGCCCTCCTTGGTTGCGGAGGCCTCGCCCTGCGCTCACTCGCTACCGGCCTCTCCAGCGAATTTCTCACCGAGCGGGTAGCGCACGCCGAGCCCAGCGGCACGCCGACCTTCCTCATCTTGGCCACCGATCAGAGCGGCGACCCTCTCAACGTGGGCGCGCCGGGCTCGCTCGCCGACGCCGGGCTCCGGGCTCGATACGACGCGGCCCATCCTGCCGAGGTCCGATCGACCAAGCTCTCGCTGGGTGGCGGCGTGTACGACGCGGCCGCCCCATGGGGCGCGCTGCCCCCCGCGCTCCTCTCACGGCTCGGCTTCGTGCACCATCGAACGTCTGCCGAAACGCATCCGGAGCACCCCAAGGTGATGCGGGTCTTCGACGCCATGCGCGGCGCTACGGGGAACGGCGTCGAGATGCTCCCGAGCGCCATTGCCGCCGAGCTCGCCGCCACCCTGGGGACCATCCAACGCGAGCCCATGGTGCTCGGCGAAGAGCGTGTCACGTACGAGAGCCGCTTCGTGGAGCAACTCTCGCCGATGGAGCTGAAGGGGCTCTTCGGCGGCGCGCCCGGCGCGCTCTCCGGCTTCGCCAAGCTGCGCGACAAGACGCTCGATGCGGTGTACGCCGACGTGAAGGCGAGCGGCACCAAGGCGCAGCGCGCCTACCTCGACCGTACGGTGGCGAGCCGTGCTCAGGCCGCCGAGCTGGGCGACAAGCTCGCGGTGGACCTGGGGGTCATCCCGGTGACCGACCCCAAGGCCGTCTCCGGGCTGGTCGACGACTACCCCCTCGACGCCATCGATCAGGTGCTCACCGCGGTCACGCTCGTCAAGTACAAGGTGTCGCCGGTGGTCACCATTCACCTTCCCTTCGGTGGCGACAATCACCACGACGTCGACTTCGCGCAAGAATCGCTGGAGCTGCAGGGCGGCGTACGCATCATGCAGCTCGTCTGGGAGAAGCTCGCCGAGGCGGGCCTCGAGGGCGTCACGACCTTCGCGATGCTCAACACCTTCGGGCGCACGCTGGATACGAGCGGGGGGCGAGCCCACAACTCCGGCCACCACGTAATGCCCATGTTCGGCCCCAAGATTCGCGCCGGCGTCGCGGGCGCACCGCAACGTGGCGCTCGTGACTGGGAGGCTGCGGCCTTCTCGTCGACCACCGGGCGCGCCGATGGCTCCGGCGATGTGACCAGCGAGAAGTCGTTCGCGGCTGCTGCGCGCACGCTCATGCGGGCGTGCGGGGTTCCCGCGGAGCGGGTCGACGTACGGCTCCCCGGCGCGACCGTCACATCATTGCTCGTCTAGCGCCGCGGCGGTGCACGAGTGGCTGCACGATAGAACCGGGGGCGGCAAACGAGTACACTCCCGCGCGATGACCACGACCTCTAATCCCGCGGGCGCCGTCCGCCTGGGCCCCGAATTCGCGAACGATCTCCAACGGGCGCTCCCCCGCCTCCTGGCGAACGGCGCGTTGCCCGACGACTGGGACCCCCGGGCCACGACCTACGATTTGCAGCGATTCGACTCCGACGAGGCGTTCGCGCCGCGGTTCGAGCGCGCGGTATCGGAGATCCTCCGCGACGACGTCGCGGCGCCCCATCAGGTTCGCGAACGGCTCGCTGCCGTGGGCCTGCCGTTCGACTACGCGCGCCTCGGCCAGCCGCTCTCCACGGTCCTGGAGCTTTACCTCCAGGCGCGCACGCATGCGGAGCGCTGCTTCTCCTTCGCGTCCGTGACGAAGCCCTGGCTCGCCATCATCGAGTCACCCAAGCGCGGGACCCCGGTCCGGGTCTTTGCCGAGGGAACGTTGCCCATTTCGGGGGCCAAGGCCGCGGCGCTGCAGGCCGAAGGCTGCGAGCTGCATCAGAACTGGAGAGAGCCGCTGCCGGCGGCGCGCGCCGATGTGATCACCATCCTGGTGAAAGACGGCGTCTTCGCTGGCGACGTGCGAACGCTCGCAGCCGATGCCGTGTGCTTCGGTCTCCCGGAAGGTGGACCGTACCGTGGGGGCATTCTGCTCATCCGCGACGCAGCCCGCATCGACCCGAAGGGCATCCAGCTGATCCGCAAGCGCACCGTGGCCGCCATGCTCGCCGCCGATGCGCGCGCAGAGCTCTCACGAATCGCCGGGCAGCCTCCGGTGACGCTCGCCGAGTCGACCGACGCTACCTGCGACACCAAGCTCCGCGCGCTCTTCCCCCAGGTCAAGGGCAGCCTCTATTTCTGCACCGGCCTGGCCGCCGAGGCCGCGGTGTTCACGGCGACCGCCGAGGTACTGGGGCCCGACCCGGTCGCGCTCTTCTACGCCCAGAACGGCTACGGCGGCACCGGACAGCTCATCGCGGATCTCCTGTCGCGCCCCGGAAAGATCCTGCCCCGACCGCTCGCCGTCCTCGGCCACGACGAAAACGGCGCCCGGGTCACGCTGGTCGATCGCGTTCTCGCCGGTCTCGACCAACTCGCGGGTGCGCCGGCCTGCGTGTTCCTCGAGACTCCGACCAACCCCGAGCTCCAGGCGCACGACTTCGAGGCCCTCATGACCGGGCTGCGCGCCTATGCCCAGCGTTGGGACCGCAAGGTGCCGGTCATCGTCGACACCACGCTCGCGCCGCTCTACCCGATCTTCGCCAAGTCATTCGCCGCCGGCTGGCCCTTCGTCCTCGTGAAGAGCGGCTCCAAGTACTTCACGAAAGGCAAGGCCACACTGGGTGTCGTCGCATGCGCCGACGAGCCGGTGGGGCTTTCGATTCTTTCGCGGGCACGAGAGCTGGGCCGTGACGCCGACTCGTTCGCGCGGCCACACCAGCTCGCCGAGCTGAGCGCGGGCCTCGACGATCTCGCGCCGCGCATGAAGACCATCAGCGACAACACGATCCGTCTCGCGAGCGGCCTACGCCGCGCTCTGGGGGCGCGCGGTCACGAGATCACGATCTACGCCATCTCCGAGCCGCAGGTGGCCGATGGCCTTGCCACCGGCATGCTCTCGTTCTACCTGCCGCCGGCGCCCACCCGGCACGCGGACCTCGTCGACGAATTCGTCGCGTACTTGCTCGAGCACGCGCCGACGTTGGTCAAGAACCGGGTGAGCTACGGCCAGTCCACCGGTGACGCCAAGCCCGACTACTTCTATGTGATCAATCCCGAGGAATCGACCCAGGGCGCGCTCTCGGCCGAGGTGAAGAACGCGCAGAAGAAGGACAACGTGCAGATCTGCCGCATCTCCGTCCCCGAGCACGCCGACGTGGACGGCCTGCTCGGGGCCATGGAGGGATTCTTCGTGGAGAAGTACGGCCCGCGATAGCGCGCATCACGACGGTCTTGCCGTCCGGGAGAATGCCCACGTCGCGCGCGCCGGCTAGCATTCGGCCCCGAGCCCATGCTCGAGCTGCACGAGCTTTTCGCACGGCTTTCCGGGACGGTCTACGGGCCGTAGCCTACGGTCCACAGAGGGTGAAGGAGCGCAAAGCTACGGTTCCCTTTTCACCCGTCGCGAAGTGCAAGGCGGTCCTGCCCGGTGAGGTCTCGAGTACCATGTCGGCAAGCGGGCCATCCATGGCCACCGAGCTCTGCGCCCCGGGCATACCCGCAGCGTCGACGTCCGCAATGTATATCTTGCGGCCCTCCGGGTCGTCGGCTTCGTAGGCTAGTTTGTAGCCGCCCTCACTTGCGGCGACAGCGAGTCTCCCCACTTGCGCCGAAGCCTGGACCTGGATCGGCTTGTTCGAGATCAGGCGACCGTCCGGCCCCACGAGCACGGCAACCAGGGGGCTGGAGGTGCCTCCCTGCAGCTTGCTCAACGAGAAGGCCAGCAGAACGTTCCCATCAGCCCCGACCGCACCTGCAAGGTTGGACGGGCCCATGCGAGAGATCGTCAGGAGCGGTTCGACGCGCGGGGCGCTCGCCGGGGTCACTGCAAAGTTGCCGTCGGCGGGCCCCTGCTTCGCAAGGATCCGCGCGTCGGCGCCACTTTCGCTGGAGGCCCAAAGCGCGAGCAGGCCAGCGCGAGTCGGGAGGATCTTGAACGCAGTGCGCGGCAGCCCCTCTTGCTGAACCTGCACGTCTCTGGCGGTTGAAGCTTCCCCGGTGCTCGTGAAGTTTCTACCGTAAATGCCACCCCAGCCGGCGATGTTGACGTTGAGACGCGTTGGCTCGGCCGTGCGGCGGTCGACCCAGGCCGGCAGAAACCCAGTCGAGGTCGTGGCGACGAGGGGCTCGCCCGCGATGACAGGTTCTGCGCTTCGGTCCAAGTTGTTGTTGGCCATGGTGGCCGTGGAAGCTGTGCCTCCCTCTACCGAGACTGCCGAGAAGCCCACACTGGACCAAACCGTGTCAGCGCCGCGTGTTGCGTCGCGCTCCATGCTGAATGCAACTCCGAATACGCCGTCTCGGTAGGCGATTGCGGTTCGATAGGCTTGGCTGATGCTGTTGCTTACGGTGCCCCCGACCCTTACGTTTCGGGTCGTACCATCACTAGACACGAGCTCGACGTTCACGCGCTTGGATGCGTCGAAGTACGCCACGCCGAGCGTGCCATCGCCGACCGCGAGCGAAACTTGCGAATTGCCAACCGCAGGGGAGGCAATCGTGGCCGTGTCCAGCCGCAGTCGCTCATCCGACAACCCTGGCACGCAGACCTGCGATCCGCCGCCTTCCACACCCGCGTCGGCGGTAGCGCCTCCGCCGGGCGCATCGTTCGATGGACTCGACGAGCACGCAGAAAGCAGAACGAGCACGGTAGACGCAAGGTATGAACTTCTCATAAGGCCCCTTCGTGGGTGTGACACGGTTGTTTCGCGCGCGCACGCGCGAGCCGAGACTCTCTAGGACTCGGTCAACGCCTGACCACGGGAGGCCTTACACCCCATTCGGATTTGCAATTGCGTTCTCATGTGCGCTCGGGAGAGCGCAGTTGAACGCCCGGTAGTACGGCCCGTGCTGACGCCCCCGAATCAGAAGCAGTCGTGGCCGCCGGGGCAGTCGTTGGTGGAGGGCACGTCGGCGAACGAAGTCGACGCCTCGAACTCGCCGGAGAGGGAGCCGCCGAACTCGAGGTTCGCGGAGAGCATGAAGCCCTCCTTGCTCCAGTACTTGTTGTCGCGCACGGCAGCCGGAAGCCGCACCCGCATCACCACGGTCTTGCCGTCTGGCAAGATACCCACGTCGCGCACGCCGGTGCCGAAGTTTCCGGCCAGGGGCGCGGTGGTCTTGGCCTGGAGGTCGATGAGGAACGGCGCGCCGCCGAGGCCGTCTTTGCGCTTTTCGAGGGTGAGCACGTGCTTGCCGTCGGCGAGTTGCACGAAGCGATCGAGGCCGGCCTGGGGGCCGGCGAAGGGCACGAAGGCCTTGGTCTCGAGATCGAAGTAGCCGAAGGGCGACTTCTCCTGGAACACCTCGGCGGTCGCCCCCACCTCGCCGGAGAAGCCGTTGGCGCTCAAGGTGGCGGTGCCGTAGGCGCTGGCGCGGGCGCGCGTCTTCACCTTGATCGACGCATCCACCAGGAGGCCCCGGCCATCGCGCGTCATGGCGAAGCGGGGAAGGGCGTTGCCGATGCCGTGGAGCGAGAACGAGAGCTTCGCCGGGTCGATGACCATGATGTGGTACTGCGGCTCGCCGCTGGGGATCTGGCTCTTGTCGTCGAACATCGCGGCGTCGATGCGCTTCACGTCGACGTAGGCCACCAGGCGCTTGCCGTCGGGGCTCATGGACACCGGGCCGAAGCCCGGGAGGTTCTTCAGGAACGACGCGCTGCCGGCGGCCAGATCGATGACGCTCACCGGGTCGGGATTGCTCCAGGTCTCGCCGGGGTTGGGGGCGCGGTCGGGATCGCAGAACGTGGGGGAGACGAAGGCCCGCCGCTCGTCGGGCGTCACCACCACCGGCGCTTCGCAGTTGGGGATGTCGAGGGACGTCACCGCCGCGGTGTCGAGGTTCACCAGCGACACGGGGGTATGCGGCTTGAACGCCGGATCGCCGCGCCAGGTGGTGTGGCCCACCACGATGGCCTCGGCGCGGGTCTTCAGGAAGGCGAGCGACACCGGCTGGGCACCGAGATCGGCCACGCCCCGGACGTCGCCGGTCTTCGGCGACACGATGAGCGCGCGGTGTGAGTCACCGACCACCAGTGACGAGTCGGTCTCGGTGACGCGCAGGAGCGAGATGGCGGTATCCACCAGCTGCTGCTGCCAGAGCTCCTTGCGGGTTGCGAGATCGAGCCCGACCAGCACGCCATCGGCGCGCACCGCGAAGGCCGTGTCGGAGGTGCGGGCGAAGGCCACGCGGCGCAGCTGCTTGGGGAGCTCGCTGTACTTCTTGGCGGCGATGTCGAGCACCACGGTCACGTCGTTGCGCTGAAGCACGGCGTACTTGCCGCTGGGGGACACGGTCATGGCGCCGGTTTGCAGATCCTCACCGTCGACCACCTGCGTGCGATCGTTGGCGTTGGCACCCCCCTGTTCGACCGGCGAATCCGCGCAAGCGACAACACCACACACGAGCACCGTGAAGAGGCCCAAAGCGCGCATATTTTCTACTCCAAGCGAAAGAGCAAAGGCGCGCACGCGGCGGCGATGCGCGGCCTCTGCAAGGTATTCTGGGCAGACGGACCAGCCGCTTGCTTTATTCTGCCCACCACATATTTCGCTGCGCGCGGAATTAGGTCGGCATGCGGGCGCCATGATGGTGCATCGCGGCCAAGAGGGGAGCGACGCTCCGGGCCGGGCGAAAGTGCAGCGTGCCCCGCGCGCCGCCGAAGTCGTGGACGTGAACCACGACGGTGCCGGGCGCCTCGGGATCCGGATAGAACTTGCCGACAGCGGCCCAGAGGATGGTGCGCGAGATGCGCGTCGCGGGCGGCTTGCCGTCCCCGAGGGTGAACCCCTCGCCTCGATAGGTGGCGCGGTACACCGCCGCGCCGATGGCGGCGAGCGGGATGACGACGAGCAACACGTTCACTTTGGGAGCCACCAACACGGTGAGGCCCACCACCAGCGTCAGCACCGCCACGAAGGCCACGGCGACGCCGAAGAGCCGCAACAAATCGCCCCCCCGGCCCCCGCCCTGGCTGGCCATGTGCCCGTGCACGGTGAGCCCCTCTTCGCTGATCTCGCACGAGCCTGGCCCGGTGACCCGAATGGGCGGCACGGACGTGCCGAGCATCGGCGGACAGAACGTACCTTCGAACTCCCCCATGACCCCTCCTTGAACCCGCATCGTGCCGTCGAGGACGGCGACCGTCAATGGCCGAAGGCGGCTTCGATCTGCTTGGCGACGTCGGACGTGGCGCGGGCACCCAGCACCGAGAGCAGGGAGCGCCGTTCGCGCTCGCTGAAGCAGCCGCCCTGGGTGGCGATGAACTGTCGTGCGGCGAGGGCGCCGGCGGCGCGGGCGAAGGTGGCTTCGTCGCCGGCAGTGCCGATCGGCAGCGGCTTGGGATCGGCGTTGCGCGCCAGCTCTTCCTGGGCCCGCGCGAGGGCGCGCTCACCGAGCAGATCCATCACCGTCCCGAGCTGCACCCAGCCGCGGGCATCGAACAGCGCTTTGGTGGCGCGCCCGAGCGCAGCGTCGACGCCGGGCGCCTCTTCCCGGTTCAAGGCCCGCTGGATGAGCGTACGCCCGGGCCGCGAGCGAAGGAGCGCGAGGTTCTCGGCGTTGAATACGAAGATCGGCGAGGGCCGCTCGCAGGTGGCGAAATCGGTGAGCGGAGTGCGCGAGAGGAACTTGGAGATGGCCGCGGCATAGGTGTGCTCTGCACCGACCACCGGCAGCGACATGAGCGGGTGCGGCGTCTTGACGACGTTCACCCGCCGGAACTCGGGCCACGCGGTGAGGCGCGCCGGCGGCGCGGTGCCCAGGAACTTGGCGCTGCCGGTCCACCACTTCACCTCGGTATCGGTGCGAGTGATGTCGAACATGCGCCCGAACAGCGTGTGCCGCGAGAGGGCTTCCTTGGGTGACCGTGGGGGCGGGATGCGGTCGAGGGTCTTCTCGGCGATCTCCACCAAGCGCGCCGGTGCGCTCTTGCGGAACAGGCCCACCAGCGCCGGGTGCGTGGCCTGCACCAGATCGTGGAGCACCGCTGCCAGGGCCCACTCCTCGGCGCTGAAGTTCTCGAAGCGGTCCACGCCGGCGAGCTCCCGCCCGCGGCGACACCGCGCCAGCTGCACGTGCGAGAAGCGCTCGGGATCCACCGGCGGGCGATCGCTCTCGATGGAGAGGGCCATCCGACCGCCGATGGGCCGCTCCGGGTTCATCTCTCCGCCCAGCACGAGGGGCGCGAGGAAGCTCTGAAAGAGCCGCTCTGCGGTGGCGCCGATGTCGGGCTTGGCCATCGTCTACCGAACCATGGGATCGGCCGGCGGAATGCCGGGGGGCAGCTGCCGGATGGTATTGGGCGCCTCTTCCGGCGGCGGCTCGGCGCCGCCCATGGG
>Ga0075163_10006891_pt1 | contig 15054 bp, 8 predicted proteins | sample JI1023141ADNA_FD_71478 | JGI IMG/M metagenome (GOLD analysis project Ga0075163, IMG submission 71478) | Wastewater effluent complex algal communities from Wisconsin, to seasonally profile nutrient transformation and Carbon sequestration -... | ecosystem: Engineered > WWTP > Effluent > Algae... | reverse complement strand
CACTCTTTCTTTGATCGGTGTTCTGCTCCAGGCTGGGAAGGCTTTTCTGGCAGCAGCAACAGCCGTATTTAAATCGGTTGTATTACTCATCGGAACCGTTGACAATAATGTTCCGTCAATGGGCGATACTACATCCATTGTCCTGGTGGATGTGCCATCTGTAAATTGCCCGTTGATATAATTTTTAATTGCTGTGTATTTCATTTGTGTTATTTTATTTTTGACGTCTTATTTATTTGAGTGAAAATTAACTTCTATTTCGTATCGGGGTATCTTGTAAACTTCCTCTTCCATTTCATAATTATTTTTGCCAAACTAAAAATTTTGCAGAAATTAGAGGCCTAAAGTAAAAATATTTTATTAACTGTCAAAATATGGGGTTCGTTTTATTCCTAAATGTTGCATATTTGCCCAAAGAGTAACCATGCAAAAAATAAACGGCTCCCTGGATGAACTTGACTTCTCTATTCTCTCTTATTTACAACAGGACGGAAGGATGTCTTTTACAGTTATTGCTGAAAAGTTAGGTGTTTCTATTGGAACAATCAGAACAAGGTTCAATAAATTAATTGAAGATGGCACGATTAATATTGTAGGCAGGGTTGATCCTGATAAGGTTGGTTTTCGTTCCTATGCACATATTGCCGTGTATGTAAGACCGGCAACACTAAAAGAAAAAGTAGCGCAGCAGATCATGGGGATGCCTGAAGTGAGTTTTTTAGCTATGACAAGTGGTGACTATGACCTGGAAGTGGATGTGATGTGCAGGGATAACGATCACCTGGTGAAATTTGTAAATGAACTCAGTGATATCAATGGTGTGAACCAGACAAAGACAACGATCTATTTTAAAGTGTATAAATATGCACAGCCGGATCTGAATTTGTTGAAGTGAACAGCAGATTGGGTAATCGCAGACATAGTTATCGCAGATTATTTTTGAAATATATGATTGTCATGATTCTCATTCCCTGGATTTGTCAGCATAAAGAGAATTGATATGAGAAAGAGGATTGGTATTAAAAGAACAATCATATTAATCGTATAAATCAATAGTAATCATCATTTTTAAATAACAGATTTTGTAAGATTGCCTATAAGAAGAGTGATTTGAATTTTATGAGTAATCATAACAATCATATCAATAAGCAGTAATCATCATCTAAAATAATCATCATAAAGCTTCCATATGGCCAAAATAGCTGAATCAGAATTGATCATCACCAGCAGGGGCGCTATCTATCATTTGGATCTGCGCCCGGAAGAGTTAGCCCCTACCGTTATACTGGTGGGTGACCCAGACAGGGTGAAAAAAGTAAGCAAACATTTCGACCGTATTGAACACCAGTTGCAGCATCGTGAGTTTATCACACACACTGGCTATATCGGCAATAAAAGAATATCTGTTTTATCAACCGGCATTGGCCCTGATAATATTGATATCGCTTTGAATGAACTGGATGCTTTGGTGAATATAGATTTTGAAACAAGGGAGGTAAAGCAACAAACCACATCATTAAATATTGTGCGCTTTGGCACTTCGGGTGCTTTGCAGGCCAATATTCCTGTTGACAGTTTTGTTGCAGGTACACACGGACTGGGTTTTGATAATTTGCTGAACTATTATGCCTACGATAAAACTGCAGAAGAAACTGAACTGGTGGACGCTTTTGTAAAACATACCGGGTTATCACCCAACATAACAGTGCCGTATGTATCAAAAGGAAGTGAAACGCTGTTAAACAAATTTCCAGGCGAACAGTATCACAAAGGCATCACTGTAACCTGTCCCGGCTTTTACGGACCACAAGGAAGGATATTACGTCTGCCTGTTGCTGCACCTGGACTAATAAACAAGTTAACAGATTTTAAACACGGCAAGGATTTTATCAGCAACTTTGAAATGGAAACATCAGCGATATACGGATTGGGTAAATTATTAGGCCATCATTGCCTTAGCATTAATGTGATCGTAGCCAACCGTGTGGTACAGGAGTTTTCAAAAGACAGTAACGCAGCGGTAGAGAAGATGATCAAAACTTCGCTGGAACATTTGGTATCATAACGTTGCAACGTTTAAAACGTTCAAGACGTTTAAACGTTCAAAAAATCCACTGTCTTCAACGCTTAAAACGTATTAAACGATATTCAACGACTTAAACGATTCTCATGATTGTAACAAAATCAATCCCCGACTTTTCCTTATCGCCGCATATTGACCAGGTTGGTGTGGAAGAAAGAGCCAAACGCTTTACCACCCGTAGTATAAAAAATGAGACCAAGATAAACGGTCTCAAGCTGGCGCTCAACATGATTGACCTTACCACGCTGGAAGGAAAAGATACTGACGGAAAAGTAAAACAGCTTTGCTATAAAGCACAGCATTTACATGACTCTTATCCGGGTTTGCCAACGGTGGCTGCAGTGTGCGTGTATCCAAGCATGGTGAAGATCGCCAAAAAAGCATTGGGTGATTCTGGTGTAAAAGTGGCTTCTGTATCAACAGCTTTTCCCAGCGGGCAGGCGCCAAGGGATGTAAAGATCCGGGATACCAAATTCGCTGTGAGTGAAGGCGCTGATGAAATTGATATGGTGATTTCAAGAGGCAAATTCCACATGGGCGAATACAATTTTGTGTATGATGAAATTGCTGCGATAAAAGAAGCTTGTGGTGATGCAAGACTAAAAGTGATCCTGGAAACCGGTGAACTGGTTACCTACGATAAAGTAAGAAGGGCCAGTGATATTGCCATGTATGCCGGGGCAGATTTTATCAAAACATCCACTGGTAAAATTTCACCTGCCGCCACCATGCCTGTTACCCTTGTAATGCTGGAAGCGATTCGTGATTTTTATTATAAAACAGGTAAGAAAATTGCGATGAAACCAGCAGGTGGTATTTCAAAAGCAAAACTGGCGCTGCATTATTTGGTTATGCTGAATGAAGTATTAGGTGAAGAATGGATGAACAATGAATGGTTCCGCTTTGGCGCCAGCAGTTTGGCTAATGATATTTTGATGCAGCTGATGAAGCAAAAGACGGGTGTTTACCAGAGTGCAGATTATTTTAGTGTAGATTAAAAACGTTGCAGCGTTTAAAACGTTTAATATCGTTTAAACGTTCATAACTGACACAACGACTTAAACGATTTACAACGACTTAAACGATATTAAACGATTCAAAATGGCAACAAAAAATAACACGATAAAACTAAAGTTCGATTCGGCCAGGAATTTAGCACCGGCACCTGAAAGCAAGAGTGCAGCAAAAATAAATGAGCGCTACGAACTGTTCATCGATGGCAAATTTCAAAAGCCATTGAGTAAAAAATATTTTGCCACCATCAATCCTGCCACCGAAGAAAAACTAAGCGAAGTGGCAGATGCAAATATTGCTGATGTAAACAAAGCTGTGGAAGCTGCCAGGAATGGGTATGAAAAATACTGGAAGAAGACTTCACCAAAAGAAAGGGCAAAATATATTTACCGCATCGCCAGGATGGTACAGGAACGGGCAAGGGAACTAGCCATCATCGAAACATTAGACGGGGGGAAACCTATCCGTGAAAGCCGTGACTTTGATGTGCCAACGGCAGCCAACCATTTCTTTTACTATGCAGGCTGGGCAGATAAACTGGAATATGCTTTTCCTAACAGGAACGCAGAACCGCTTGGCGTAGCGGGCCAGATCATTCCCTGGAATTTTCCATTACTGATGGCAGCATGGAAGATTGCACCAGCATTGGCAACAGGCAACACGGTTGTTTTAAAGCCTGCAGAAGGCACACCATTAACGGCACTAAAACTGGCTGAAATTATCCAGGAAGCCGATCTGCCTCCCGGCGTTGTAAATATCATCACGGGCGCTGGCGAAACAGGCGCAGCAATCGTTAACCATCCGGATATTAATAAAATTGCCTTTACGGGTTCTACCAATGTTGGCAAGATCATTCAGAAAGCCATTGCAGGCACCAACAAAAAAGCAACGCTTGAATTAGGTGGCAAAGCAGCCAACATCATTTTCGATGACGCACCGCTTGACCAGGCTGTAGAGGGTGTGATCAATGGCATCTATTTTAACCAGGGGCATGTTTGTTGTGCAGGTTCCCGGTTATTTGTACAGGAATCTGTTGCCAAAGTAGTGATCCAAAAGTTAAAAGACCGGATGGAATCATTGATCGTTGGCGACCCGATGGATAAGAACACCGATATCGGCGCTATCAATTCAAAAGAACAATTAAACATCATCCATAATTATTTAACCATCGGGCAAAAAGAGGGTGCAGCAATGTACCAGAGCAGTTGCGCTATTCCTAAAAAAGGTTTCTTCTGCCGCCCAACTATTTTTACGGATGTGGCACAAAGCAGCCGCATTGCACAGGAAGAAATTTTTGGACCGGTGCTGACAATACAAACCTTCCGCACTGAGGATGAAGTTTTGGAAAAAGCAAACAATACGCCTTTTGGCCTAAGCGCCGGGGTTTGGACAGATAAGGGTTCTAAAATTTTCAATATGACAACCAAATTAAAAGCTGGTGTAGTGTGGGCAAACACGTACAACAAGTTTGATCCAACTTCCCCTTTTGGTGGATATAAAGAAAGTGGATACGGAAGAGAGGGTGGATTGCATGGGTTGGCGGGGTATGTAAATCTTGTTTAAAGTTTAATAGTTTAAGGTTTAAAGTTCACCAAAATGTTCGCCTTATTAGTCTTTTAAAACTTTCCTTTAAGATGAAAAAAGATACAAAAAATTAGTTACCTCTTAAAAACCTTAAACTTTAGACCTTAAACTTTAAACTCTTTAAAATGGCAACGATAAAAACATTTGAAGATATTGAAAGCTGGAAAAAAGCAAGAGAAGTATGTAAAATATTAGGACAATTCATCGATGAAGGGAAATTTAAAAACAGCTTTCGGCTGGTCAACCAAATAGAAGGTTCCTCAGGTTCTATTATGGATAATATTGCGGAAGGATTTGAGAGAGGAACAAGGGCTGAGTTCATTACATTTCTTGGTTATTCTAAAGGTTCATGCGGGGAATTAAGGTCTCAGCTTTACAGAGCTTTTGATAGAAATTATATTTCAGAAAAAGAATTTGAAGACTTGAAAATATTCGTATTACAAATAAGTGGATTAATTCAAAACTTTATTAGTTATCTACAAAAAAGTGAAGTGGCGGGAGTAAGGAAAAAGGTTGCAATAAAAAAACCTTAGACATTAAACCTTAAACTTTAAACTTATCACCATGGCAAAAACAATTATAAAAAAAGCAGCAACCACATTCAGTTCAAACGGAAACGGGGTACATACGCCTGTTGAAAAAAGACTGGAAGTTTTAAAGACATATAAAATCTATGTTGGGGGTCAGTTTCCCAGAACTGAATCCGGCAGGTATTATATTGCTACTAACGGTAAGGGTGACAAGCTGGCGAATATGTGCCTGTGCTCAAGAAAAGATTTTCGTGACGCCGTGCTAAGTGCAAGAAGTGCTTATGGCGGATGGAGTGCAAGGGCGGCATTTAACCGTGGACAGATATTATACCGCATTGCAGAAATGCTGGAGGGAAGAAAGGCACAGTTCATAGATGAATTGATAAAGCAGGATTCAACTGCTGCACAAGCTGAAGCAGAAGTTAACCTGGCAATAGATCGTTTGATTTACTACAGCGGCTGGTGCGATAAATTTCAGCAGGTATTCAGTTCTGTAAACCCGGTGGCTTCGCCGCATTTTAATTTTTCTGCACCAGAGCCAACGGGCGTTGTTGCAGCCATCGCACCGCAGAACAGTTCATTGATAGGATTGGTTTCTATTATAGCCCCCATCATTGCCGGCGGAAATAGTTGTATCGTGTTGGCATCCTCCACCAAACCATTGTGTGCGGTTACATTCGGCGAAGTGCTGAACAGTTCTGATCTGCCCGGCGGTGTGGTGAATATTCTTACTGGAAAACTAAGTGAACTCCTCCCCTTCTTTGCGGATCACATGGATGTAAATGCAGCTGTGTATTGTGAAAAGGATGAAGCCAGTCAAAAACTGATCAAGGAAAAAGCTGCGCTGAATGTTAAGCGTATTTCAATTTTTGATAAGGTGGATTGGATGAGTGATAAAGCTCAATCGCCTTATTTCATCATGGACTTCCAGGAAATAAAAACCACCTGGCACCCGATTGAAAATATTGGCGGAGCAAAGGCAGGTTACTAGTATAAAAATATCAAATAAAAAATGGCGAAGATACTCTTCGCCATTTTTATTGAAATACAATATTCAGATCAATATCGAGTTCGGGAAAAATATGCGGTTGAATGATCTGCGTTCTTTTATACAATTCCTTTTGGTAATACTTCCCGCTTTCATCCAGTACATACTGATCCACCACGTTGGCATCAGGATTGACCACCCAGTATTCCCTCACCCCATTCTCTTCGTATAGATTAAATTTTTCGTTATAATCTTTTTTGGCCGTGGCCGGGCTTAATATTTCTATGATCCAATCTGGGCTGCCCAGGCAACCACGTTCATCAATTTTACTGGCATCGCAAATAACACAAATATCCGGTTGTACTACTGTGACAATATCCTTATCTTCTTTTTTTTCTTTTATGAGCCGAACATCAAATGGAGCCAGAAACGATTTGCAAGGCGTTTTTATAAAGTGGGGCAATATCTGGGCAGCAAGGCCAGACAAAATACTTTGATGCCTGCTGGCAGGTGCAGGACTTAAAATAAATAATTTCCCCTTTATCAACTCCACCATCTGTTCAAAACGCCAGCTACCATAATCCGCATAAGTATATAAGGCGTTTTTGTCCAACTGCTCTATGGAAGTAATTTTCATATTCAAATGTACAAATTACAATGGGAAAAGCTTTTACACTGCGCCTTCCACAAAATACATATCAATAACGCCCTTGTTCTTGGCTTCAATTTTACCGCGGTAAGTACAGGTAAAAGTATCTTTTACCAGTTCGTAAGTAATACCACTGATATTCACCTTACCTATTCCACCGCTGCTTTCCATTCTTGAGGCAGTATTCACCGTATCGCCCCAGATATCATAGGCAAATTTCTTTATCCCTACAATGCCTGCCACCACGGGGCCCGAATGTATACCACAACGCAATTCAAAATAAGGCTGCCCCCTGGCAATCCTTTCGTTCTTGTTATCCTCTATAAATTTCACCATCTCCAGCCCTGCTCTCACCACATCAAAAGGATGTGTTTTATTAGAAACCGGAATCCCTCCTGCACACATATAAGAATCACCGATCGTTTTTATTTTTTCTATGCCATGCTTTTCCACGATGCGGTCAAAAGCACTGTAACAATGATTGATCTCCGCCACCAGCTCTTCAGGCGTAAGCTTCTCACTGGCGATGGTAAAGTTTTTAAAGTCGGTAAATAACACCGTTATGGATTCAAAGCTTTTTGTTTTGGCGGTGCCGGTTTCCTTTAGTTCTTCTGCAGTTTCTTCAGGCAAAATGTTCAGCAACAATTCATCGCTTCTTCTCTTTGCTTTTTTGATGCGGTTGCGCTGGGCAAAAAACACACCTGCAAACAATACCATGATAGCAAAGCCCCCAATAAAGCTGTACTTGAAGCGCCTTTGCGTTTCCACCTCCTGCTTTTGCAATAATATTTCTGATTCCTTCCTGTCAATTTCAAATCCCAACGTTAAAGTGCCCAGTTTTCTATCAATTTCCTCATTATAAATTTTATCCTTTACTTCCAGCAATAACTTTTGGAACTTGTATGAATTGCCAAAATCATTTTCCTGTGAATATAAATCAGTCAGTCCTTCATAAGCATCTTTCATTTCGGATAGTGCATTTAGTGGTACCGCTATTTCCAGGGACTGCTTATATGAATTAATGGCTGAGCTTTTGTCACCCTTTTCTGCAAATGCATGTGCCAATGCCACAAGCGATTGCGCCTGGTCGAGTTTAGTATCCAGTTGCCTGGATGCATCATAGGCCCTTGTGTGAATTTTAATGGCATCGTCAAATTTTTTCTGCCGGGTATATATGCGTCCAATATAATTCAGTGTATAGGGCAGGTTTTCCGGCTCGGAGGCGGCATAAATTTTTTCTGATTCCCGCAAATAAATAAGTGCAATTGAGTCATTACCCAATTTATAATAGGTTTCACCCAGGTTTACGGCTGCTGTACCAATTGAATGCGGATCCCTTGTATTTACACTCATTTTGTACGATCTTAAAAAATACTCCAGGGCCTTTGAAGCGGTAGCTTGTTTATTGAGGTGTACTCCACCAATATTGTTGAGGGCTGTCACAATACGTATGGTATCCTTGATATCTTCTGATATTTTTAATGAATTCAGGTATAGTTCAAGTGCCTTGGCATCGTCTCCCTGGTTAAAGTAAACAGCGCCCTGGTTATTCAGCATATTGGCAAATCCATTTTGATCTCCCATCTGTTTATATATTTCTGCCGCTTCCTGCCAGTTCAATACTGTTTCTTTCCAATTGGCTTTTAGGTAGTAGCCCATGCCATTGTTTTTGTAAGCCAGTGCCAGGCCCGGTTTGTAGTCTGCTTTCTCGGCAATTGTAATGGCCTCCGTTGCAATGATGATGGCAGAATCAGGGTTGCTGTGCGAAAGTGTTTTACTCAGCGCATTTAACACATTTATCCTGGCAGTATCGGTCAAACCTGTAGAAAGCAGTTTCATCAAACTGTCTGTTTCGCCACCGAAAGCTTTGCTATAATTGATCAGCAAGCTAAGAGTGATTGCAATTACGAAACGGAAGGTTTTTTTCATCATCGGTACACTTTTAATATCTTAATCAAAGGAAGTGGTTTAAAAAAAACATAATTTTTACAGGTTTAAAAATAAGACATTCGGACACGAAAAAAAAGGGGGCTTTTTTATGCCCCCTTTTTATTTGCTAAACTACGTTCTATATCTTAACGATCCGTACAATTTTACGCTCGTTGCCCTGGATCACTTCAACAAAATACACCCCAGGCCTCCACTTATCAGCGGCCATTTTCGATACACTATTGGCTGTTGATTTTTGAAGCAATACGATCCTTCCGTCTGAAGCCATAATCCTGATGGATACCGGCGTGTTCATGTCTTTAGACCTGATAGCAATATCAAACAAACTGCTTACGGGGTTAGGCATCACCGTTACATCCAGTCCCTCTGTATATTTCTCCTCTTTGATCACCTCTGGTGCTGCTGCTGGCGGCATGGAGCCCCTTGCCAGCGCATTCCCGGTAACCCTCAGGCAAAAGGCATCCATTTTTACGTAATCGCAGGTAATAGAGCTTTGCACCCTCACTTTTGCAGTACCAGCAGGCGCTGTAGCAGTGATTGTGTACAGTTCCAGCTGGTTGCTGTACAGATCCACATCTCTTGTAATGGTAACATCCCTCTGCAACAATACTGCACCCGATGAGCTCCGGAATACCAGGCTCAGTTTCGGACTGCAGGTCATACCTCTTGTATGTGTACCCGCAAAACCTGTAAAGGTTACAGTAGTACCTGCAGACATATTTACATCCTGGTACACTACTGAAGACTTACCACCAGAATTATTAAACCCGTTCTTACTGCCACAAGCTGTATAACCAGTACCAGATGTTACAGACCCACCTGTAGCATTCCAACCTGTTGTGCCACTTTCAAAACTTCCATTCACCAACAGGTTACCCGATGTATTGATACAACTGCAATCTGGCAACAAACCAAAATCATAAGTATTGTTGGTATTGGTGTTAGATTTACTTCCATCATTCTCTGCACCTACAGAAAGTGTTATTGCCAATCCTCTTATTTCATTACCAACCAGTACTTGTCCATTATCATCCAGGTCTTTATTATTATCCGGATCACCTGCATTTACTGAACAGCTCATATACCCGGCTGGAATAGCAACACCTACAATATAATTACCTGGAGACAGGCTGCCGAATTTATAATACCCTGTGGCGTCTGTTGTGGTGCTTGCAATAGATGCACCATCAGCAACATTATCATTATTATTATCCCTGTACAATCGAACAGCAATGTTTCTTATTCCTTTTTCATCGCTGCTGTTGATACCATTGTTATTTACATCATACCAAACCCTGTTACCCAAGGTGAGTATGGAACAATTAGGTGTTGTTATTACAACATTGTTTGATGCAACAGAAGTACAACCGGCAGCATTTCTCACCGAGAATGTATAAGTTCCTGGCGCAAGCCCTGTCACCGTTCTGGAAGAACCTGTACCAGTTATCGTTGTTCCACCAGGGTTTCTTATCAACGTCCATGTACCAGAAGGCAGGTTGCTGACCTTAACTGAACCTGTTGGCGTTGTACAGGTTGGCTGCACTATAGAACCCACAGTTGGTTTTGCAGGCCCTGCAGGAACTGCATTTACTACCACATTATTAGAGGAAAGGGAAGTACAACCTCCCGCATTGGTAACCTTGAACGTGTAAGTGGCTCCCGCAGGTATACCACTAACAGTTACGCTTGAGGTATTACCAGTGGTGGTTACATTGCCCGGTGTACGGGTCAATGTCCATGAACCGGAAGGCAAACCACTTAATACCACAGAACCAGTTGGTACAGCACAGGTTGGTTGCGTAATAGTTCCAACGGTTGGTTTTGATGGTGTTGCCGGTTGTGAATTGATTATGACATTGCCAGATACCGTTGAAGTACAACCTGCAGCATTTCTTACGCTGAATGTATAGGTGCCAGCTGCAAGATTACCGACTGTAACCGACGATGTGCTGCCTGTAGTAGTGACATTGCCCGGATTACGGATCAATGTCCATGAACCAGCAGGCAGGCCACTTAACCCAACAGAACCGGTTGCAGTTGAACAGGATGGTTGGGTAATGGTTCCTATTGCAGGAGCAGCAGGCAAAGCCGGCGCCGCAGCAATAACCACATTATTTGAAACCGTTGATGTACAACCGAAAGAATTGGTAATGGTAAATGTATAAGTTGCACCTGCACCCAGGCCACTAACGGTAGTGGATGTACTACTACCTGTTGTTGTTATGCCGCCGGGATTGCGGGTCAATGTCCATGTACCTGAAGGCAGACCATTTAATATAACAGAGCCGGTTTGTACCGTACAGGATGGTGGCGTAATAGTTCCAATAGCCGGGGCAGCCGGGGCAGTAAGAGGTGCTGCTGTTCCGCTTCCAGGTAAACTTGTACAACCAGCCACAGTGGTTGTTACAGTGTAAACACCTGCGCTGCTTACGGTAATGGATGCAGTTGTTTGATTATTACTCCACAGCAATGTACCCGCCGCATTGGTGGAAAGCACAGAAGTTCCGTTACAATTATTTGTAACAGACACAACAGGCGCCTGTGGTGTTGTTTTAGGTGCAGCTAATCCACTGCCGGCTTCACTTGTACAACCATCGATCGTTCTTGTTACTGTATAAAGTCCCGCAGTGCTTACCACAATAAACGGCGTTTGTGCACCTGTATTCCATGTCAATTGACCATAAGGAAGGAACACCGACAATATAGATGTGCCGTTGCAATTATCCACCACAGTAACTTCCGGTGCGGCTGGTATTGTTTTCGGTGCGGCTGTTCCGGTACCGGCATCACTGATGCAACCATTCAATGTAGCTGTAACAGTGTAATCGCCAGCCATACTCACAGTAATGGAAGCACTGGTTTCACCGGTACTCCACAACAACGATCCTGCCGCAGAGGTAGAAAGAACAGATGTGCCATTGCAATTATTTACAACAGTCACCACTGGTGCAGCTGACGATGCATTAGGAGATGCTGTACCTGTACCTGCATCGCTTGTACAACCATCGATGGATGTTGTCACTGTATAATCACCAGCTGTATTTACAATGATAGAAGCACTGGTTTCTCCAGTACTCCACAACAGTGAACCGGCGGCATTGGTAGATAGTGTTGACGTGCTATTACAATTATTAACAACGCTTACCACCGGAGCAGCTGGCGTTGTTTTAGGTGCTGCTGTTACGCTGCCTGCATCACTGGCACAACCGTCTATAGTTGTTATCACTGTATAATCACCAGCAGCATTTACAATGATGGAAGATGTGGTTTCAGAAGTACTCCACAACAATGAACCCGTAGCATCAGTAGAAAGTGTTGATGTGCCATTACAATTATCAACAACAGTTACAACTGGTGCAGCCGGCTTAGTTTTAGGTGCCGCAGTTTCGCTGCCTGCATCGCTTGTGCAACCATTTACTGTAGTTGTTACAGTATAGTAACCAGCAGCATTTACAATGATGGAAGAACTGGTTTCTCCAGTACTCCACAACAGTGAACCTGCGGCGTCGGTAGACAGCGTGGATGTGCCATTGCAATTATTCACAACCGCTACAACCGGAGCAACCGGCGTTGTTTTTGGCGCTGCTGTTCCTGTACCTGCATTGCTTGTACAACCATCAATAGATGTTGTTACAGTATAGTCGCCCGCAGCATTTACAATGATGGACGAAGTGGTTTCAGAGGTATTCCATAATAAGGAACCTGCAGCATTGGTAGAAAGTGTTGAAGTGCCATTGCAATTATTTACAACTTCTACAACCGGAGCAGCTGGCGTTGTTTTGGGTGCCGCTGTTCCAGTACCTGCTTCACTTGTACAACCATCTGCTGTAGTGGTTACTGTATAATCACCAACAACATTTACAATGATTGAAGCACTTGTTTCACCGGTACTCCACAACAGTGAACCTGCGGCGTCAGTAGACAGAGTAGATGTACCATTGCAATTATTCACAACGCTTACAAGCGGTGCAGCTGCTGTTGTTTTTGGAGTCGCTGTTCCTATACCAGCATCACTTGTGCAATCATCTAAAGTAACCGTTACGCTATAATCACCGGCAGTGGTTACAATGATGGAAGAACTGGTTTCTCCGGTACTCCACAACAATGAACCAGCAGCGTCGGTAGACAGCGTGGATGTGCCATTGCAGTTATTTACAACCGCTACAACCGGAGCAACCGGCGTTGTTTTTGGCGCTGCTGTTCCTGAACCTTCATCACTCACACAGTCCCCTTCTGTTGAGGTTACAGTATACACACCTGCTGCATTTACTACGATAGAAGATGTTGTTTCACCAGTACTCCACAATAACGATCCTGTTGCAGTTGTGGAAAGTGTTGATGTGCCATCGCAATTGTTGATGACATTTACAAAAGGCGCAGGTGCATTTTCTGCAACAGTTAATACACCTGTTTCATAAGTAATTGAATAGTTGGGCGGAGTTTGCTGCTGCACTAAACCTGAAGGAACAATCGTATAAAGTCCTTGTGCAAGGTTGCCCGTTCCCACATTCACATTTAAGTTATTAAACACGTCATACACAGGTCCAGAAGCTACTATATTACTATCCGCATCTTCAAACTGGTAGATCGCTTTATCACTTGTATAAACAGGTTGTAGGCCATTACATCCGGCTACTGTATCCCTTGCTTTTACTACCAATGGTGCTGGTGTGATGGTCAGGTTGCCAAGACCGTAGGTAATATCATAGTTCTCATTGATAAGCACACCAGGACCAATGAGCCAGGTTCCTGCCTCGTAACCCGTAATCATATTCATACTCTGGAAGCCGGACACTGAATCTGCATCCGGGCCATATACGTCCAGTGAATCTACTATCAGCAATACATTTTCGTTTGTCTCATCATTAAAACTGCTGCTGTTAACAGAAGCCTTGGCGTTTACAGAAGCTTTTGCATTGACCAATAGTATTCCATTCACCGATGCTTTTGCATTCACCGACGCCTTGGCATTTACAGATGCTTTTGCATTCACCGATGCCTTGGCATTTACAGATGCTTTTGCATTTCTCAAAATTGCATTCGCAGAATCAGCCTGGTAATCATAAATAGATTCTGCTAACAATGGAACAAATATGGTGGTATCTAAAGCAATGCCATTTACGGAAGCTTTTGCATTTACAGAAGCTTTCGCATTTACAGAAGCTTTTGCACTTGTCATAAAGGCCATGTTCAGGAAGTCAGCTTCTGATAATCCGCTTGGTGCCAGGTTAGCATTTATAAGGATAACAGAATTAGACATGGTAACCTGGTGAGCACTGCTTAATGAATCAATAAAGGCAGCACGTTCAGCAACATCCACGTTTGTTTCATCAAAACCGTAATCAAACTTCATCTGTTTACCATTAATGGCACTGCCATAAACGAGCGAAGTATCCCGGGGCGTGATGGTTACCGGCATCCGGTTGATAGTTAATGTGCCATCCACAAAACGATAGTTGTACAATGCAGACAATGCCACTGATGCTGGTAAAGACAGATCGGTAACAGACGAAGATGCCCTGCGGTAATACAACCCGATATTGCTCAGTGAGGTAGCTGACGAACTGTACGTAATATCCGTCAGGCCAAGGTCCTGCATGGTAAGATTCGTCTCTGCTAACGGCTGCCCGTTTACCGTTACAGCAACTTCGTATGGAGGAAGTACCTCACCAAAACGTTTTGTTGCATTGTTTACTGCAACGGTTATGTTAGTAGGTAATGACGACAGCAGGTATAATGAATCACTTGAACCTCCATCTACTCCATTTACAAGTGGAGGATTATACACTGTTAATGGTGGATTGCCAAGGAACGGCGGAATATTCACCACGATCTGGCTGTCGCCAACCAGTGTTCCCGGAATAGTGTCATACTGGAATATAACAGAAGCATTACCTGAAAAATATTCTCCGCTAATCACTACCGTTACAGGATCGGCACCAGGTGCAAACGCTGAGTCCTGCAATTCAATACCGCTAACCTGTGGTACAGGATTAGAGAATGTCTGCAACGCTTTATCAGCCTGTACAAAACCAAAACCACTTTCCACATCATATCCCGGAGTGTACATATCAATAGCTGTTGTTTGCAGCAGTGATTTCATTTGCGGACCAGTAAAGGTTTCACCGTTATTATACTTATTCTTTGCATCCAGTAATAAGGCTGCCAAGCCGGCAGCATGTGGTGCTGCAGCAGAGGTTCCAAAGAAATTAGGGAATGGATCATTATCGATATTAACGCCTCCCAAAGCAACCGT
>Ga0075163_10006889_pt1 | contig 15055 bp, 12 predicted proteins | sample JI1023141ADNA_FD_71478 | JGI IMG/M metagenome (GOLD analysis project Ga0075163, IMG submission 71478) | Wastewater effluent complex algal communities from Wisconsin, to seasonally profile nutrient transformation and Carbon sequestration -... | ecosystem: Engineered > WWTP > Effluent > Algae... | reverse complement strand
CCAAGCATCAACGCGATCTTCGCCACCAGTGCGCGCACGCGGGTTCGCCCCTTCAGGACAGTCGACCAGGACCTTCTGGTCCTTTCCCGACCCTTACCCGCACCTCGTTAACTGTTCGTTTCTGGCAGGATGCAGCTCTGAGGCCGAATCCATTTGGTTTCAGAGCGTTAGGCCGGCTTTCTGTCACACAATCGCGTCACACAGTTCGCCACGAAGGTTATGTCACGGACCCCACCGGCTTCTCGCTTGGCCATCAACCCAGAGGGACCCTCGTGAGCAGGTTCTTGGCGCTTCAATGCGTCGCCGCGACGGGGGTTTTTGTCGGCGAAGGTCGCCGCTATCTCACAGCCGCATGAGCAAGAAGCCTATGACCCCCGCAACCCGCCTCCGCCGCCAGTTCCGTGAGCGCAGCAATGACCCCATGGCCCACATGCTGTTCAAGCGGGGGGTGTACCACTACCACCGCCGGGTCCCTGCCGTGGTCCGGGCGATCAATCCGCAGCTCCCCGAAGCTATCCGCCGTTCCACCGGGACGGAACGCCTGCGGGAGGCTCAGGCAATCGTCCGCGAGTGGGCCGCAAGCGATGAAGCCTCCTGGCTCGCCATTCTTGAAGGCAAGGCCCCATCCCCATGGCTGGAGGCCGTCCGCGTCGAGCCGGACCTCACCCTCGACAAGGCCGCCGAAACGATCCAGCGCCGGGCCGACTGCCTGGGTGTACGCGAGGAACTCGAAGCCGCTACAGGCCCCTCCGAGTTCCCTGAAGCCCTCCTCGCTGACGCCGTAGCCCGCCCCGCCGTGCAGGCCGTATTCGCCGCGCGCGGGCAGTCGATGACATGGGTGGAAGCCTGGGAAGCCTTTGAGACCCGTTCCGGCCTCTCTCCCAAGTCCCGGCAGGCCTATCTCTCAGCGTGCACCCAATTCGACAAGGCGAACCTTCCGGGGCCGTCAGCGATCACACGAGAGCGCGCACGGGAGTTTCTGAAGGAAGCAGCCCAGCGCCTGACGCGCTCGACCATCAACATCTACACATCTGCCGCCACCGCGATCCTCACTGACCTGTATGACGGCGACGCCGCGCGGGCCGGAGCGTTCCGAGGGCACAAGCTCAGGTACACCAAGAAGGCATCGACCCGAGACCCGCTCACGCGGGATGACATTCGAGCCATGATCGCCACGGGCAAGGTCACCCGGCAACTGAGCGTCTTCATGCAGCTTGCCCTGGGCACCGGCGGCCGGCGGCAGGAGGTGCACGGCGGGACCTATGACCTCGACCGCAAGACACTGACGGTCACCCCGGATATCGCCAAGACCAAGTCCAGCGCCCGGCAGATACCCCTTGCGGGTAGCCTCCTGCCGCTCGCCCAGGAGTGGGTGGAGCTTCGAGCCTTCGGTAAGGCCTATGGGGTGAGACGCCTTCAGGACGCTTTCGCGGCGGCCAGAGACGCTGCCCAACTACCCAGCTCCAAGACGCTGCACTCGTGTCGCCACGCGTTTCTGACGGAGCTTGCGAGGGCGGGTGTCGCGCTGGACCGGCGCAAGGCAATTGCTGGGCACAGCAAGGCTCAGGACGTGCACGCCGGCTACGTGCACCTGTCGGTTGCTGACCTCGCGGCGGATGTCGCGAAGGTGGACTTTCGGACGGGCATTGAGTGGCCGTGAGTCAGCGTTCGGTGACGCGGGGGAAAGCGACGAGCTGGTCAGGCATCTGATGCAGGCCGGAACGATGGACGACGACGGGGTCCCCCACACCGCTAAGGCGGCCTGGAGGGCACTTGAGTTGCTCCAACGCGAGATCGAGGCCGGCCTCTACACCTTTGAAAACCGATAGGTTTCAATAAGCCGAGAACCTGAAAGGAACGCTACGGGTCCAAGACCCTGCGAACCTGAACAAGACCTCGCCTCAAAACCCAACGTACCCGAGAGACCCTGTCGGCGGCAAAACCCAAAGAACCTGAAGGACGCCTCAAAACCCAGCGAACCTGGGAGACCCTGTCGGCCCAAAACCCCAAGAACCTGAAAGACCCTTCAAAACCCTGAGTACCCGAGAGACCCTGTCGGCCCAACTGGTAGCCGCTGGTGCCCCCCCCTTTTCGCTTGACCCGCCCTCGCGTGCCGGAGACGCCCCAGGCTGACACTCACCCTTGGCCCCGTCCCTAGGTCGGACACCCAGCAATGGGGGTAAGGGGGTAACCATAAGTTACCTAGAGGTAACTTTAAGCCTCCTAAGAGCCTGTAAGAGACCTTCAGTAAGTATCCTCTACGTCTCTTACTCTAAGTGACTCTTTCGGTGTCTCTTTAAGCTCCCCCTTCAGGTTCACCGAAAGCTCCCACCTAAAGTCCACTCTAAGTTCCCTCCCCAGCTCCCGCCTCGGTATCCCCGCCTCAGTCCCTACCTCGGCACTCCTACGGTATCCTCCCCTCGGACACCCTCCCTGTGTCTCCCCCGCCTCGTCTCTCCCGAACCTCCCCCCGACAGCTCACCGATGCGCCTCGGATTGCTGACCCTCGCATGGTCATCACTCCTGGGTTCATCCCTGCGAACTCTTCAGACCCCGTTGGTCACCACAACGGTTGATGAGGCCGGCTGGCCCCGGCAGGTACGGCGAGTGATCTTCAAGCTTCGACTTGGGGTCACTCGCGGTGCTTCCAACGAGCATCTCCGCAGACCGACGCAAGCAAGCGTTGCCTCCGCGCCGCTCCCCCGTTCCCCGCACAAAGAGAACAACTCAATGACCATTTACGTTGGTCGCCACGGTGCCTATGAAGTCACCGCACACGGCGACACCATCAAACTCGGCCCGGACGGCAAACCCCTGTCTGGCTCCGAGCGTCCCACGCCTCGCATCGACATAGGCCCCGCCCCGCGCGGTCCTCACTTCACGCCAGGCCATCGCGCCGTCAGCATCGACATCGGCGGCGGCCTGCATGAGGCCCCGTCTATGCCCGGCTATCCGTCTGCACGGCGATAGCCGCTACTTTTCCCGTGGCTCCGTGCTTGCCCACGGGGAGCTGAAAGCCTCCTCCCGTCCATCTCGCAGCCTACCAGCACCTGGGCTCATGATGGGCGGGAGGTTGGCCGTCTCGGCTCCAACGACCCCGCGCACCGTCCCCGCGAATGCTCGCATGAGCTACGCGACGAAGCGCACCCGCAAGCACATCCAACCTCAGCTCCCATAAGCACGGAGACTCTCATGACATCCCTTTTCCAAGACTCGAAGGAACACCCAATCATCATCCGCGTTCGCGGAGAGAACCACGATGCGACCACGCCCGTCACGCGCACCGCAGGTAACCACGAGTCAGTCCTGGTCGCACACAGCGGCAACTGCGCAGTCCGCATCGCTGTAGACGGCTATCGCGTCTTCAAGCGCACCCGGCCGGACTACTGGTCAACCTACAGCTTCGCTGGGGTCACCTGGATGGCGCTCCCGAACAAGTCGGCCGTCTCGTCCCTCCTCGACACCCTACAATCTGAGGGCGTCTTCAACCCGGCAGAGGTAGCCGCTGTGAAGGAACTGTCCGCCGCGTGGCCCGAGAGCGCCAATGTTGCCTGGACAAGGCTGCACACTAGCGAAGCAAGTCCGGCGTTCGCTCCGCACATCACCGCCGCGCACCGCCGCTACATGCAAGGGGTCTGATAGTGTTTCACCAGCTTCCAGAATTTGCAGCGGCCCTGTTCGCTCGCGTCAAGATGATCGCCGCCGACCAGCTGCATTCGGACCTGTCCACGCCCGTCGTGACAATCGAAGGCGACCCCGAGAGTGACGATCCTCTCACCCCAGCGCCGCAGGCTGTTGAGGCTCCCGCCGGGCCGCCGCGCCTGCCGTAGGACTCCCTCGATGGAACGTACTAACGAGTGAGCCGACGCGGCCTGATGGGCACTTAGAGTGCGTGTCGGGCCGCTAGGTTCTTTCCCGGCCGCTCCCGAACAAAGGCGCCCTTATGGCTAGCTCGACCGGCGCACCTAGCCCCTTCGACCTCGTGCGCGTCCTCGCCCCCGAGGCCAACGCTACAGACACCGTCCGTTCGCTTCGAGCCGGGGCGGCCCGAGCCGTCAACGAAGGCAGAACCCGCCGCCTTGCCCTTGCTGAGGCGCGTGGCGAGGCCCGCACCTGCACGACCTGCAAGCAACGCCTCCGCTTCGATCTGTTCCACGCCGCCAAGCGTAACCCCCAGACCGGCGAAGTCACCAAGTGGGCCGCTGAGTGCAAGACGTGCATGGCCGCACGCCGCCGCAAGCTTCGTCACGCTAAGGCCGGTTCAGGCTATCAAGCTCGTGGCGCTCGCACCGACGCGGGACGGCTAGTGATGTCCCAAGAGGAACGAGACTACCTCGCCCTCATTCGCCAAGAGGTCCCTCTCGCCTCACCTCGCGCCGCCAAACCCGCCGCCACCACTCCTTCGCCCCGTGTGCTCACCCTAGTCGAGGAGAGGACCTTGAATGAGATACGCGACAAGGTCGCCGCCCGTCGCCGTCAGGAGATCGCCGCCGAGAACGGGGCCCTTGCCGAGGAGAACCGAGAGTCATGGCGTCAGGCCATGGCGCGGGGCGCATGGGTGAGGACGCCCGAAGGCAAGATTGAGCTGTACCGGCGCGGCTATCAGAACACGCTCGCGCTGATGAACGAGCTACGTGCCATTGGCGGGAAGCCAAAGCTGGCTCGATTGAGCATGACGACACCTTCCGAGTACCTGGACAGGCAGCTTAGCCGCCAGACCGCCTCTGTATGAGTCTCCCGTGGCCGCTGGTAGCGATCTTGAGTCCGAAGGCTCCGGAGGCGCATAGCTACTGAACGCGATCTGGGAGAATCCTAGAGGCTTCTGCAGGGTGATTGTGTAACTGACGAACTCGCCCCCCATTCCTAGGGGGCTCGGATAAGATACCAGCCGAGGTAGGCGACGCATCCAGCGGGAATGATGAACATCGTCGCGTACAAGCCGAACTTGGCGCACAGGATGATCATCACTGCGATCACTATGACGACAAAGAGCCGAGAAAGGTTCTGCCGGTCGAGCCTCATCGGATAGAATAGCCCTTCTTCGTTTTGATCTTCGGCGGCGCGGGCGTCCGATGCTTCAGGCTCTCCATCCTGCGGTCCAGTTCCGCCGACTCGTTGTCCCACTCAAGTTCGCGCGCGGCAGCTTGAACTTGTCGGTCTGCGACTTATCCCTCGCCGGGCTCTTTGGGAGCAAATAGCGGAGGCGGAGGGATTTCCTCAGTTGGCTTGACGATCTTCAGCGGGCGCCCGTCGTCACAGTTCAGCGTCTCGCTAAGTCGCAACAGGCCATCGTCGAAAGTGTGGAAGAAGTCCACCTTAGCGATAAGAGCAGATGCCACATGCAGCGCATCGAAAGGCTTGATGGCCGGCCCTACCCCGGCCAACTGCAAGCTCTGGGCGCGACTTCCTACGCGCTTATCGACATTGACGATGAGAATGTACGGCTGATCAAAGAAAGCTGGTAAGTTGGCGACGGGGCTATGCGACTTTCCCGTTCTGCAGACCTCTGCGAGCGTAGCCGCAGAAGTGACGATTTCGATTTCACCTGCGGTAGCTCTTACCAGCGTTTGCTTACACATCGTGAAGCGGGGATCGGTAACCGTCGATCTTGGACCGGGCATCTCCTTCTGAATGTAGGCAATCCAGGTGCATGCATCCCAGTAAATTCTCTGCGGCGCCTTAGTCATCGCGGCGTTTGCCTAGAAAGTCTTCGGTACGCTGGCCGTCAGTAAAATCAGGATCGACAATCTCATCCATGCCGGGCAGGCCAAATGGATCAAACACTTCAATACTGGTTGCTGACACCTCCTGTAGTTCGCCAAGACCTTGGTACTTAAGTACGCCGGAAACCCGAACTCTAAGGCCTTCAAGCACCTGACCCACGCTGAAGCCTTCGATGCCGCGAATGGCTTCGGGCCGCAGCACAACTTTGACAACGCGGCGATCCAGTCGGGTCCGGATTCGGAAAACAGAGGCCCCACGACCGTCCCGCTCAATGCTGAAAACGTGACCCTCGACGCTCCCAAGTTCACGGTACGGTGTGCCTGCTTCGAGCGGGGCACGAGCTGCAGCGCTACGCACTTGGCGCGCCACTTCAGCGTCAATTCTGATCGGGTCTTTGTCGATAGGGTCCGGGAAGCGAACAACCGTATCGGCTAGACCATTCTCGATACGCGCATGAATGCGCTTTGCACTTGGGATGACTTGGTCAGTGAAATAGGCGGGGCGAACGTTCCCCATCGCCAACTCGCGAAGGCCGGCGCTCACTGCCCTCTCAACCTTTGCAACGCGGCGATCAATGTTGACTGCGGGGATCGCTGGAAATGGAGTAATCTCGAAACTAATCGGGCTGTTCGTCGTTGCCTTTGTGATGCGCCAAACAAGCTCGCTCTTATCTTCACCAGCAATTGCGTGTTCGACACCTACAAGCATCCGAACAAAGTCTTCAATCTGACCCAACAGGTCATCGACCGTCGGCGCGTCCACACCGTCGCTTGCGGCTCCTTTGATAGTTATCCGAATGGGCTCTGCCATCACCCGCTCCACTTTCAAGCAGGTTAAGCCATTGATGAGTCCCTGTACATCAGCCTTTTGCCAACCACATCCAGCAACGCTTTGGGCGCGCGCTGCGTGTCGTCCAAGTCGCTTCCGACGCGGTTATCAATCTGGCAGTCGAACTCGGCCAAATGGAGTTGCAGGTGGCTCTTGGCGCAATGCTGATAGACGCCTTTCACGCCGTGCTTGGCACCCGCACCGGGATCGCATTCTGGCGGAAAAATCTGAGAACGCCTTGGATAGCCCGGCGGGGCCTGAATACCCCCCGGTGCCCCATCCGCTTCATGGGCTGAGTTATCGCGGGCGCGACACCCTCCACCTAGCCGCTGTGTGACGCTGCTGTGTGACGTTTGGCGGCCTCAAGTGAACTAAGTGACTCAATCGTCTGGGCTTTCCCTACAATGTTCGATTGGCATCGCTCTGGACGGTCACGCGCTGGGGTCACGCCTCACGTCACACACACCCGCCTAAGCCTTGAACTTGCGGGGCTCGCCGTGGATTGCAAATCTGGCGCGGTGAATGCCTTGTAGAGCGCATCGCGCTAATCTCGCTGCGCTGACCGGCGACCGTATACGGACGTTCGCGGTTGTTCGCCTGCCATTTTTTCTTGCGGCCAACTGGGACGCTTCACTGACGTTTCGTATAAAGGCACTCGCCCGTCAGATCGATTGCTGGAACATACTTCATTGAACCATCAGCGCGGATCACAAACTTCGCTGACCACGCAGCCACGTAACTCAATGTCGGCGGATCGGTTTCGACCACCTGAACTTCATCCCAAGCGCTTACGGTTCCCGATTCCACCTTCGTGCTACGCAAGGATAGAGTGTCGCCAAACAGTCGCACTTCGAGGAAGTCGCGACAAAAAAGGCCACCGGAATAAGCCCAAGTGCCAAGAAAAAGGTCTCTGGTCTCTGCCGCTCGGCGCTTGCGTTCAGCGTCTGCAGTTCGGCGGCGTTCTGTCTCTAGGCGCTCAGCCTCCACTCGCGCCGCCTCCAACCGCGCTTCCTCCGCTTCTATCCTCGACTGAACCGCTACGCGCTGAGTTCGACATTCGTTGGGCGTACTGGCCAACAAAGAACTCAACGCTGTGACACTAGCGCTCTCTCCTAGCGCAGCCATGTCTGCCCGAGAGGTTGCGCACTTATCAGCGAAGAATCCTGAAAGCATAAGCGCCCCAACGGTCGCGGCACCTCCCACCACAGTTCCGATTGCGCTTATAGCAGCCCAATTCAAAGCGAACTCCCGGCCAAAAAAGCGATACGAGCTTGGCTTGTTAAGGGCATCTGCGGTCTTAATCCAGTCGGCCGGTTTGGTATCCTGGAGCGACCCTCGCTCATTGAAGTTGGGCCGCCACTAACTCCAAAAAATACGAGCGTCCGGAGGTCGGCGCAAGCTTGCCCTGCCGGATCAGAAGAGCTCACTAAGCCGCTTCAGGCCGGGCCTCTTGAACGCAGCGCGGATCAGCGCTTCGAAAATGTGCGTGTTCGGAAACTCAATATAGGAGAGTGCGATGCGAGCCCGTTTGTCGCGAGTGGACCCAATACAGAGTGAGCCATCGGCGCTCCAAACCTGTACGTCGGCCCACGTGCACGGCACAGCCTCTGCCGAACCGAAAAACTTGTGACGCATCAAGACAATTCCATCATCTCGAAGGAGCGCGTCGCCAAGCCGAAGTTCACTACCTCGTTTGAGAGCGTCGGCGATCCTGCGCATTATTTGCCAACCGACAGCCAGCCACAGCTTCTCCGTGACGGCAGCAAACACCTCCTTGTTTCTCAGTTCGACTACCGCTTCTGAGTTTTGATCGCCGAACGCAACAGTTAGTGAAGTGCCTGTTGGAATGCCATTCACAGAGTGTCTAATCCCTCCCCACCGCAACCTGGTTATTGTTTCCAACGGAAAATGCTGATTTCCGAATGAGGCTCCACCGACGGAAATGCTCAGCTGCTTCTTCGAGAAAATACCCAACTCGCTTTGGTACTTGATATCCGCTTCCCATTGCTTGCGATCCGCGTCGGTTTGGCGGCGATCCTCGAGCAATTCTACGAGAGTCTCTCGATCTTCCTCTACACGTTCAAGGACCTCCGGCAGTTCAGAGAATCGCTCGTGGACAAGATCCATCAGACGCTTCGAGCTATCCTGCAAGTCATGCGAATTGAACAGATCGATAGCCAGTTTGCGGATCGCGTAGGCGAGCTCTTCACTGGGCTCGTGACGAATACCTCGAGCCTTGGCGCTCAATTGGATAGGCTGAGCCACCATATCCCAGTTGCGGACAACAGCCTCAATCTGGTCCAGAACTCCCTTAATAGCCCCCTCCCCGGAGGCCGCGCCTTCTCGCACCGCCAGAAGCAAACTGGAGATGTTGTCTCCCTCTTTCTGCAAAAAGTCTTGAGCCTCTAGCGCATAGCTGTCCACGAGGTCATCGATGAAGGCGGGAGCATGCCGGTCACCTTCGTTTGTGGCGGCCCCAACTAACGAAGTCATGATCTGAACCAAAGTTTTTGGGGGTTGATGATCGAGCGCTTGTTTGATGGTGGCTCGATAGTGTCTCTTCCGCTCATCTAACTCCGCCTCGACCTGGTCAGTCGTCTTGATCTCGGGGAAGCCCGCGACAGCCCTATCCTCGTTGATGTCGCGGATGAGGTCTGAGATGGCCAGCCCCTCCAGCGACTGAGCCATCCGTGAAATGAGCTCAATTATGTTCTGAGCATCGGTGTTGGGGTCCATCTGCTCAAATGCTGCTGACGTCACATTTAGACTCGCGAGCACGGGCAGTTGCGTCACCTGCTTTGTTTGTTCCAACGCGTTCGCCAAGTCCGCGAGCAACTGCTGAGCTTTGTTTGGTGATACACCTGGCAGCCAACCAAGTTCTGCCGCCAATCGGGTCCGCGGATTGGTGAGTTCGGTCTGGGCTTTTCTAAGGGTTTCCTCGCTCAGGCTCAGCGAGCGTTCTTCCGTTAGCTGAATGATTCTCGCGCGGCCATCTCGCGTAGTAGCGCCTAGAATCGCGAACGGATTTCGATGTAGCGAAGTTTCGATCATGGTCACGCTCGCATTGTCTGGTCACTCACGACTATTGCCGGCGCACTTGGCTGAGGGCACCCTACTGTCAAACTGTGCAGCTACTGCAATTGCCTTTCCGCTCGTCGGACAGCTTCAAGCTGGTCTGCACTGAGCTTCTGGTACTGACAGAGCATCGGGTACCGTCCCGATATGCACGTCTCAAAATTGGCGGCTCGTTCGGCAGCGTCAACGCGTGCGGCCTGCTCCGGCGTCAGCAGACTGTGTTTGCATAAGCCCGGGTAGTCGCCGGATATGCAGGTTCTGTAATTCGCGGCTCGTTCGGCAGCGTCAACGCGCGGGGCCTGCTCCGGCGTCAGCAGACTGTGTTTACATAAACCCGGGTAGTCGCCGGATATGCAGGTTTTGTAATTCGCGGCTCGTTCGGCAGCGTCAACGCGCGGGGCTTGCTCCGGCGTCAGTAGACTGTGTTTGCATAAACCGGGGTAGGTGCCGGATATGCAGGTTCTGTAATTCGCGGCTCGTTCGGCAGCGTCAACGCGTGCGGCCTGCTCCGGCGTCAGCAGACTGTGTTTACATAAACCCGGGTAGTCGCCAGATAAGCAGATTTGCAGATTCTCTCGATCGGCTCGCGACTCTGGGGGTGCCGCTGCTGAGGGGACTGTTGAGCTCGCGCCTGGCGATGCGCTGTAGTCTCCTCCACTTGACTGACTTGGCAGGGCGGAACGCGGTGCGGCAGAAAATCGCTGAACTCCCTCAGCTCGAATTTCGGCTTCGTAAGGCCTAAGGTCGGCTTGCGCGCTTGTCAGAGCGCCGTCCCTATATCTAAAAGAGCCGCAACGAGAGTTATAGTCGTCAACGAGTGTGTTGAACCTCGCGACCTGTGAATCGTCGTACTCATCCACTATCGGGTCGGCGGCATTCAGCCGAATTTCTTCAGCCAGGCAGTAACGGATTTCGCCTACTGAAAGTATGTTTGACTGCCCTGCGCTGGGCTTTACCTCTGTGGGTCGGATTTCGCCTTCCACCACATCTTCCCGCGGCCTATCCGCTTGAGGCCCAACTGACGGGGACGAGTGGGGAGCGGGTGTCGAGAACGGGGGTGGAGAAACATTCTTGGAGGCCACCTGAGGCGCCGGTGCATCGACCCTAGACCTGCTTGAAACGCTGTTTCCATAACTTACAAGAGCAAGCGCGCCAACCAACCCGACAGTCACCGCGATCGACAGCCCGACTATGCCTTTCTTTGGCGCGGACTCGGCAGACTTTGTGGATTGGGGCTCATTGCGAAGCGGTTTGGCTTGTTGAGGCACCTCTGCCTTGGCACCACCCGGCGGACTGAGGGTGACTGCATCCAGATCAGAAACCAGTGACGAGAGACCACCGAACCCCCTAGCCCCGTCTCGGCTTGATTTGGACTCATCTGTGGCCACTTTGAACCCCCTACCCGAAACCAATCTTGCGGCGCTCACCACCCTCGCGGTCGCGCGGGGGCACGGAGTGAAGCGCCTTGAGCAAATTCTCCGTGCTTAGACTGTGCCTGCCTGCCCTCGCCGAAAGGCGCGCCGCCTCACGGACTACAAATGCCACGTCCGACAGAGGGCGACCGGCAAGTTCGCCTGCTATTGCGTCCGCTGACACATCGTCGTCCACCGGAAGTGACGACAGCAGCTTTGTCACGAGCGCCTGCACTTCTTCGGCCGTCGCAAAGTCCACTGCGATAACGTGATCAAACCTGCCACGCCGGAGAATGGCTGGGTCAATCATCTCGATCCTATTGGTCATCGCAAGGATCAAGACTTCGTTGGACGCTGCCTCAGGGATACGCCTGAGAAATTCAGCAACCTCTTCGACGCGATGGTGGCCTTCGCCCATGTCTCGGTCTGCGAGAAATGCTTCCATCTCATCGATGATCAATACTGAAGGAGAATGTTCGCGCGCCTGCTCGAAGACCTGGGCGACCTTCCTGCTCGTTTCATGAATGTAGGGACTGGCTACACTCGAAGCATCTATTTGGAACGACGGCCAACCGAGATGCTCAACGAGCTTCTCCACGGCAAACGTCTTGCCGCACCCAGGCGGGCCATGCAGAACGACGGGGGAAGGAAAATCGATGCCCAGCGCTTTGTACCGTTCCCTATGACGTAGGATATCCAGGACATGTTCATTGAAAAACGCGGTTAAGGCTGGCCGCCCGGCCAAGAGAAACTCGTTCGGAGCGCCGGATGCGGATGCGTCATCGACCCGATTGCCATGTGGCTGCGACTTTACGTGCGACGACTGATCGCTCGCCAGCGTCGAGCCAGGATCAGCCGACCCAAGCCCAGCAGTCGCAATGACTTTCCGCAGAGTCTCTGGCGCAATCCAACTGACAGACTGACTAAGTCTCCGAAATGACTTGGCGGAGACGTTTGCGCCTCCGGTGAGCCAATAGCCCAACACCAGTGCGTCATCGATTTTCGGGCTGATCGTGTAGGTGGGGAGAAGGCGAGTTATCTTCTCAACGTAGATCGCATCTTGAAGGCCACTGGAATGATCAATGGAGCGTGTCGCCTGCATAGCTGCTGCAAATGACAGAGCGTCGGAAATGTCACCGGGCCCTGCGCCTTCCGCAACGGGCGCAATCACCTGATTCTGACCGCTCAAAACGGCCCAGTATCTTAGGTCGCCATATAAGATGGTGACCAGCTGACCAATTTCGACCAAGCCGGTTTCGAGCCACTTATCTGATATCTCAGAAGTCACAACCAGGGCGCGCCGACTCCCGTCGAGCCGCACGATTTGCCAAGAGTCAGCGCCGTCAATCGCTCCCAAAACAGTGGCTTGTTCCGCTATTGGGAATCCCACGGGGAACCACGCATCGAGGGCCACAGCTAGCTCCGAACGATGTTTGCAGCTGCCACCATCTCATCTTCATCGGAGGAGCCAATTCTGATGAATTCAAGCTCACCAACGACGGCCCGAAGGTTGTCGATATCATCCGCCTTGAGCGCCTGCGAGCCCTTTGCCACCAGTTGCTGGTGCTCTGCGCGATCTGGGAATAGGTGCAGAGCATTGGCTAGCCACTTGAAACGATCGATGATGAACCAGTCTTGGCGAGCCAAAATCGCGAAAGTTCTGCCGCGAAGATCGGATAGCAGGTTCTCGAAATCGCCACTGTTCGAGCCGATCGCTCGCTGCGCGGATTTTGCCAAGTTATCAATCGTGGATGCTTCGGTTGGTCTCGCGTGCTCTCGAATGTGGTCCTCGAAGAACCCGACGGCCTTATCCAGTTCGAGCTGGCGAATTTCCTTAAGATGATCGTGACGAGTGGACGCAAGAAGACGCTTGGCTTCCTGCACACGATCCATTGCCTTCTTGGCTAGTTCGGGGTCGGCGACCGTCGATTTATCAGGCGCCGCCTGTTCAAGTTCGGCTCTTGCACGGTCGAGCTTTTCATCACTGATTTTGGCGGCCATCTCCTCCAACCGGTGCAACGTTTGTTCGGCCTCTTGCGCGATCAATTCTGCCGCTTCCGAATAATCGATTTGTCCGTCCTGGCGTGAGTAGAAGTTGCGTCCACTGTGGAACAATCCACCAATGGAGGGAACCGACACATCCATAACTATGTTGCCAGAGTCCAGTATTTGATAATCGCAAATCAGTTCAGCGCCTGCGACGATGACTCCTTCATCGAAATCTGAACCTTTAATTTCAAACATACCGATGAATCGATTGTGCTGGACGGGATCGATTTCGCCCTCCCAAAGCTTGAACTTCACAGAACCCGCGCTGCCAGCTCGTAAAGACTCTTGTGTCTTGAATGTCTTTCGGCCCTTCTTGGGCAGCTGGTCCCCCTCCTTAATCAGATAGTCTAGCACCAACCTTCCGCCGAGCTTCTCTCGGACTTCGACGCCGATCGAATGAGAAGCAGGGATAGCGTCCACGCTCGCGGTCGTCCGCGAGATTACGATCCTGTTTTCTTGGATTGTGACCGGTGCTCCAGCCGCGTCAAAGACAAACACCTTGAAGGTATTCTCGCCAGGCTTTGCCAACACTAGTTCAATGGCGGCGCCATCTACCAGCCCGAGACGGCCTGACGTCCAACCAGAGTCCATGCCGTCGATTTGGAAAGCCGCGCCCGGGGCAACAGCACCATCGAGCTTGACGACTAGCCTGGCTTTCAAGTCCGGGGTGCGCGAAACGTAGTTGAACGAAATATTGAGTGCGCCGCCCGTGGAGACCACTCCCCTGGAACTCTTTCGACCGCGCGTTTGAGACGACCAGTCGATGGACTCAGCGAAAATCGCCGCGCCCTCTGCCACTGCCGTCATCGGGTTCACATCGGTCGAAGAAGCGATACCTAGCTCAAACGAGACTCGGTCACGCAAAGGCTTGTACTGCGTTGGTCCCCCAACAAAGACGACACGCTCAACGTCGTGGGGGCTCAGTCCAGCCTTTTCGATCGTCTGACGTGTAACACCGATGGCTTCATCCACGCGGCGCGCAATTAACTCATCGAAGCGAGAACGGCTAAGGGTGAGATCGATGTAGATTTCAGACCCAGAAAGGTCGCGAACGCCGATCTCGTTCTCAGGCAGACTGATCATAACTTCATCGCGCTGCGATAACTCAATCTTGGCTTTCTCAGCCGCCCATGTCGCCATTCGGATAAGGGGCGTGTACTCTGGCTTGACCGAAATATCCTTCGGCAGATTGAAGCGTTCAAGTAGCCATGGCTTGACAACGCTCTCCAGGAGCACTCGATCGAAGTCTCGCCCCCCACACATTTCAACGCCGCCGTGGGAGAGAAGATTTACCCGGCCCGCTGTGCTTTCTGCGATTGCGATATCGAGAGTGCCGCCGCCAAGGTCGAAAACTATAAAGATGCCGTCGCTCTTCCTTTGTCGCATGACGCTCATGACCGCCGCGACTGGCTCTTGCATTAGAGCCACGCGTCCGATGCCAGCAGCCTCGGCCGCCACCATCGTTGATTCCTTCTGCATCTGGTTAAACGCGGCGGGAACCGTGATCACCGTGCCGGTATCCCCGTGGTTTCGAATGTCTTCTGGCAGATAGCCGTAGAGCACTTTGAGGATTTCGGCAGAGCACTCCTCAGGTGTCATCACCAAATTGACTGCAGGCAGTTTGATGGGAGTGCTAGTGCCCATGAAGCGCTTGAATAGTGTAGCGGCGCTGTCCGGGCTGCGCGCTGCACTTCGGTATGCATGAGAGCCGAAATACTTGTTGCCACGTTTGTCGATGAAGAGCGCTGAGGGCGTCACGTCGTGCTGGTCGGGACTTTTGTAAAGCCTGACCTGCTCTCCATCAAAAGAGCATATGGCACTGTTTGTCGTGCCCAGATCGATGCCAACATAGTTCATTCCGCAGACCTCCGGAGCATCATTGTGCCAGTCCGAAGAAGACCCTGAGGTCCGACGACTACGGGCTCCATCATTTGATCGACGACGAGTGTGTCATCCGGTCCAAAGTC
>Ga0075163_10006888_pt1 | contig 15056 bp, 12 predicted proteins | sample JI1023141ADNA_FD_71478 | JGI IMG/M metagenome (GOLD analysis project Ga0075163, IMG submission 71478) | Wastewater effluent complex algal communities from Wisconsin, to seasonally profile nutrient transformation and Carbon sequestration -... | ecosystem: Engineered > WWTP > Effluent > Algae... | reverse complement strand
TGGGGGGGAGTGGGGGGAGCTCGGTTGTGAACAACAACCGAGCTTCGGTTTTTTGTGAGCCCCGTCTCCCTATGGGCAGGGCGTTCCGAGGGGCTGCGGAGCGGGGACGGTGGGCGTGCCCCGGGTGAGGAGCGTGGAGAGAAAGCACCCGTACTGGTACTTCACGGCGTCGAGCTGCCGGTAGATCCCGTGAGGATCGCCGATGCCGTCGCCCTCGTATTGCACGATGACGCCGGTGTACGGCTGGTTCGTTTCGGAGGTGAGATTTTGGCTAACGGGGTAGGGGAGGATTCCGTCGAGCTTCTGGAGCGCGAGCGCAGGCTGCATCGTGTCCCAGGTGACTTGCCCGGCCTGCCGGTGGCCGTAGGAGAGCGCCATGGCATCGTAGGTCGTGGTGGGGAAGTAGCGATCGCCCTTCCCGACCGGCTCGTAGATGTGGCGCTGCGGGTGGTTGGGCAGCGGCCTCCGGGCCACGCGACCGGCGTAGACGATGGGGTCGATGGCCTCCCACGCGGTCTCGATGAGCGAGAGGGACGGGTGCAGGAACGTGAGCAACTCGCGGGTGCCCACCAGGAGGCCGATGCCCCGGCGCACGTTGGGAATGAGCGACGTCTCCAGGATGAAGTTGGTCCAGAATCCGCCGGCGCCGGTGGGCACCGCCGCACGAATGCGCGGCTCCACCGAGCTCAAGAAATTCGTGTACATTCCACCCATCGACTGGCCCATGGCGAAGAGGCTCTTCTCGTCGAAGCCGAAGTCCTCGCCGGTGACCGTCACGCCGGTGCAGGCGCCGAGGGCGGTCTTGGGGATGCGCAGCGTACGCAGCGCCTCGAGGAGCATGCGTTGCTCGAGGACGCCCTGCCGGAACGTGTCGCGCATGGCCGCCGGATTGGAGAAGTTCAGGTACTCCTGCTCCGAGGCGTTGGGAAAGCGATCGGTGGAGAAGGGCAGCGACATGCCGGCGGCGGCGATGCCGTGGGGCGCGAGGAAGCTCGCCGGTCCCTCGCCCTTCGGCCCGTCTTCCTGGCCCTTGGCGGTGATGCCACTGGCATCGACCACCTCGCGGCCGACGCCGCCCGAGCCGTGGAAGTAGATGACCAGCGGAAGGCCCTTGTCGGGCACGGCGCCCTTGGGAATGGCAATCGTGAGGGGCGAGACCTCGCGCCGCTGCTCCTTGGGAATGCCGTTCTCGTCGAGCTCGAAGAAGCCGTCGGTGTTGAAGGGCGGCGTGCCGCGCTGGAACTGTGGCAGCGAGACCGTCGCCACCAGCTCGCAGTAGCCCGGGTGCGCCGCGCCGTCGTCGGGGTCGACCTTGATGCCCTCGACGGTGACCGAGAACTTGGTCTTCACGCGCTCCGAGAGCTGGAACGTGTCGTCCACGACGTCGCCGGTGGTGAAGACGGTGGCGGCCGCGACCCGTCCGAGGTCGACCTTGTTCTCGCCGAGGGTCGCGAGGAGCGGTGCGTGCAGGGCCTTGGCCTCGGCGCTTCCCCCACCGGCGAGCACGTCCTTCAAGGCCTTGGGCTGGGCGAGCGGCTTGCCCGCGGCGTCGTTGTAGTCGCGGAAGACCACCACCGCGTACTTTCGCTTGGGGCGGAGGATGAAGCCCTGCCGCGGCGCCACTGCGAGCAGGTTGTCGGGCACGTAGTCGTCGGGCGGCGGGACCGTCGCCACCAGCGGCGTGAGCTCCCCGTGGGTGGGGCCCGGGTCGAGATCCATCAGCACGACCGGCGACGTGAAGGCAGCGGGGATGACGTTCGCGATGTCGTGGCTGGCGATCGGTCGGTCGAAGCGAAAGTACGCGACCGCCAGGGTGGGGAAGCCCTTTCGCTCGCCGGCGATGGTGCGCACCGGCTCCATCGTGCGCTTCACGAGCTCCGCCATGGGATAGCCGCGGACGTCGGGCGCGCCGTTGCGCAGGCGCAGATCGGACGGGTAGGGCGCGTCGAAGAAGTGCTCTGGCGTCGCCAGATCGGCGCCGAAGTCGAAGCTCGCGGCGGCCTCGCTGCTGGAGGCCGCGGGATCACTGCTGCAGCTCGGTGCGAGGACGACGGAAGCGAGCAAGAAGGGAAGCACGAACAAGGGCCGCATGAAGCGGCACGCTACCGCACTTTGCGCGGGCTCCCAACGGCGGCAACGCGGACTTCGTTGGACGAGGCCTCTGGCGCGCCGCGTCGTGGCGTGACGCGTCCGGCGTTCGTGGCACTCTGCGGGCATCGCGCGCCGGAAGTCACGCGCCTGCCTCGCTCAGAACTGTTGTTCGTCGAAGTGGAACAGCATGAACGTGGGCGACGCGCCGTCGGCATCGAGCACGATGGCGCCATCTTGACCGTTGCGGTTGCGGTGCACGAGGTGACTGCTTCCGCCACCGCTGGTGGACGAGTACACGGAGACCTTGCCATCGAGGGGAATCGCATCGACCACCTTCTTCACCAGGGCATCGAAGGCCACCGGCGTGAAGTTCCCCACGTGCATGGAGAGATCGGTCGCGTAGTCGAGGGAGACGCCCGTATGCCAACCCTCGGCGAAGGCCGGCGCCGGGAGCGCATGCGGCGTGGTGGTGTAGTACACGTCGGGCGGGCCCTGGGTGGAGAGCACGTTGACGACCATGCGGTAGACGTTGCCGTTGGCCTTCACTTCCAGCACGACGTGGTCGTTGTTGAACGTGGGGCACTGGCGATCCGAGGGAGCGACGATGGCGAGGACGGTTCCGTCGAGGCGGCCGTAGGGAGCCGTGAGATCGCTGCCGAAGGTGGACGCGCAGCGGGCGGCCTTGTTGACGGCGGCGTCGGAGCTGCTGGCGGCATCGCCGGCGGCGTCGATGGGCGTTGCAGCGTCTTCTTCCGTCCCGGCGTCGAGGGTGGGCAGCGGGGTGGCGCCGCTGCTGCTGCAGGCGAGGCCGACCGGAAGGGCCGCTGCCGCCAGCGCGAAGGCCAGTGCGAACGAGCGGGTGGACGAGGCCGAAGGAAGTACGGAAGAGTCGCCAAGCAGCTTTCGCATGCCAGACCCCGTAGCATTTTTCCGGACGCCAACAAGCTCTTGTGGATCGACGCGGAACCGGAAAGGATGGGGCATGGGCGCTTCTGGCGACGGTAGCGGCGAGGCCGGACGCGGCTTCGGTGCTGCGTTGATGGCAACGGGGGCCTCGGTGGACGCGTTCGCGTCGGCCCTCCTCGACACGGTACCGACCTTCGTCGCCCTCACCGACGTCGAGGGGGTGGTGCTCGAGGTGAACCGGCTGCCGGCCGGCCTCGACGCCTCCGCGGTGCTAGGGCGCTCGCTCTTCGCGCTGGCGCGCGAGGCTTCACACTCGAACATTCGCGCCTGCCTGGAGGTGGTGCGGAGGACGCATGCGCCCAGCAGCTACGACGTGGTGGGCGCCATACCGGGTCTGATGGATCGTGACGCTCGCGTTCGGGTGGGGCCGGTGCTCGCCGACGGAGAGCTTCGAGGCCTGGTCGTGGTCATCTCCGACGTGACCGCCCGCAAGGAGGGGGAACGGGCGCTCCGGGAGCAAGAGGAGAAGCTGCGGCTCGCGGTGGAGGCCACCCGGATGGGGCTTTGGTCTTGGGACCTGCTCGAGAACTCGGTCCACTGGGACGCGCGGGTTTGCGAGATCTACGGGCGGGCGAAGTATCCTGCCGACTACGAGGAATGGCAGCGGTGCATCCACCCGGAGGACTTCGATCGGGTCATGGAGGGCGTGCAGCGCGCGGTGGGTACCGGCGTGTACGAGCCGCTGGAACATCGCCTGGTGCGTCCGAACGGCGAGCTGCGCTGGGTGTACTGCTGCGCCATCGTGGTGCGAGAGGCCGGACGTGTCGCGCGCCTCACCGGGCGAATTCTCGACATCACCGAGCGACGCGCCATCGAAGAGCGACTGCGCCTCTCGCAGAAAATGGACGCGGTGGGGCAGCTGACCTCGGGGGTGGCGCACAACTTCAACAACATGCTCGCGGGCATGCTGCCGGTGCTCGAGGTGGTGGAACGCAAGGTGGAGGAACCCTGGCGGAGCCGGGTGGGGCACGCACGCCATGCGGGCCAGCGCGCCGCCGAGATGGTGCGGCAGCTCATGACCTTCGCCACGCCCGGCCGCGCGTTGCCGCGCTCGCGCGCCTCGCTGGTGGAGCTGGTGGAACGCGCGGTGGGCATGTGCCGTGAGGCCATCGGTCCTTCGGTGGACATCGTCTCGACGATGGCCGACAGCTCCTCTCCGGTGGTGCTGGCCAACGCCGGCGAGCTGGAGCAGGTGCTGGTCAACGTGCTCTTCAACGCCCGCGACGCCCTCGAAACGGTAAATGGCGCGACCGTGCGCCTCTCGCTCACGGAGCTCCCGGGGACCGACGAGGAGCTGGTCGATCGATGTCGACGGGCCAACGCCACGCCCATCGCTCCGGGCACGCGGGTGGCGCGCCTGCGGGTGGTCGACAACGGCATCGGCATGCCGCCGGACGTGCTCCGCCGCATCTTCGACCCGTTCTTCACCACCAAGGAGGTGGGGCGCGGCACCGGTCTGGGCCTGGCCACCGCCTACGCCATCGTTCGGGATCATGGTGGATTCATCTGGTGCGACTCGACCGCCGGGCTCGGCACCACGTTCGACATCTTCTTGCCCACGCTCACCCGCGAGGACGAGAGCAGCGAGCCACACCAACCCGGGCTGGCGCGCGTCCTGGTGGTGGACGACGACGCCACCGTGCGGACCGTGGTGGCCGAGGTGCTCCGGGAGCACGGCTTCCTGGTGAGCACCGCCGAGGGCGGCCGAGGGGCGCTCGAGTCGGTGATGACCGCCGACCCGCAGCTGCTGGTGCTCGACTACACGATGCCGGGGACGAGCGGCGCCGAGGTGGCACGCGAGGTACGTCGCCTGCGCCCGGACATGCGCATCGTGATGTTCACCGGGCGCGTGACCGGCGACGTGGAGGCGTCGGCGGCCGATGCGGTGCTCGCCAAACCTGCCTCGGCAGATGCAATCGTCGACGTGGTGGTGCGCACGCTGGCCGCTCCCCGCCGCGCCCTCCATCCCTGACGCGACTCAGGAGGCGTCGACCACGCGGGTATCGGACGCCGGAAGGTCGAGCGCGCGCTTGGTCGCTTCGTAGGCCAGGTGCATGGCGCGCTTGCCGGCGGCGAGCTTGTGCGGGCCGGAACGGGGGAGGCCGGCCAGAGCCAGGGCGCGCATGTCTTCCCGCTGGGGAATCTGCGCGCTCGGCGCCGACTGCGGGCGCCACGGCGACGAGGAGACGAGGTGGTGAAAGAGCACCGGCTCTCCAGCGGGCAGCCCGGCGAGGCCGGGACGATCCTTCACGCCACCGTCGATGAACATGCGACCACCGCGGCGGGCCGGCTGGAGCAAGAAGGGAAAGCTGCAAGATGCACGCACCGCGAACGATAGATCACCGCGGCCGATGACCTCGGTGCGCATGCGCCCCAGGTCGAACACGCTGATCGCGACCGGAACCGGGCAGGCCTCGAAGGTCTTCTCCCGGAGCATCCGGTGGATGCGTTTGCGAAACAGCTCGCCCCGGAGCAGACCCAAACCGAGACCCGGGTCCCAGAAGTCCTTCCGCTCGATGCCTTCGAGCTCTTCCCACAGCTCGAGCGGTGAAGTGCCGGAGGCGATCACCGCCGACACCAGGGCGCCGGCGCTGGAACCGGAGAAACGCCGGGGCCGCAGCCCCGCCTCGAAGAGCGCACGCACGAAGCCGGTGTGGGCGAAGAAGCCGAAGAAGCCCGACGACAGCGCACAGGAGAACGGCCGAGCCGCGAGCACGGAGGCGAGGGACTCGGCCATGGGGTCGGCTCAGGCCTCGGCGCGGCGCACGTACTGGAAGTCCACCGGCCGACCCTTGATGCCCTGCTTGGGCGGGGCGATCCAGTTGGCCATCGCGTTCGGCTCGAAGTTGGGACGGGTCATCAAGCTCTTCACGAACGCCTTGTCCTTCTCGCTCGGGAGCCACGCGTCTTTGCCCGCCTCCCAGGCTTCCTTGGTGAGGAGCTTGCCGGAGGGGTCGGCGTAGGTGTTGGCGTAGAGCCCGACGTGCCGGTGAAAGCGTCGGTGCGGGAGGGTGAGACGCACCGGCAGGCCCTTGGCCTCGAAGGCGCGGTTCCACTTGTCCACGCCGCGCTGGCAGTCTTCCACGTACTCGTCGCGGAGGACCTCGTTCATGGCGTTGCGCAGCGGCACTTCTTCCTTGGTGATGCTGCCGTCCTTGGGCACGTCCATGGAGTAGAACTGGTTCAGCGCCGAGTGGTCGTCGTAGCGGTCTTCCTTGGCGCGACCCTTGAGCCCGCTGGCGAAGAACGAAGCCGCGTTGGACGAGATCTCACCGCCGAAGAGGTCGAGCGAGAGCGTGTACCAGAGGTTCAGGTACTTCTGGAGCGTCGAGACGTCGATGACCCCGAGCTTGCGCAGGTCGTCGGGGTGGTCCTTCTTGTGCTCCGCCATGGTCTCGGCGGTTCGCTCCACCACCCGGAGGATGCCGGTCTCGCCCACGAACATGTGGTGGGCTTCCTCGGTGAGCATGAAGCGAGTGGTGCGCGAGAGCGGATCGAAGGCGCTCTCGGCCAGCGCCAGCAGCTGGAACTTGCCGTCGCGGTCGGTGAAGAACGTGAACATGAAGAACGAGAGCCAATCCTCGCAGGGCTCGTTGAAGGCCCCCAGGATGCGCGGGTTGTTGGCGTCGCCGCTGCGGCGCTGGAGCAGCAGATCGGCCTGCTCCCGGCCGTCGCGGCCGAAGTACGACTGCAGCAGGTAGACCATGGCCCAGAGGTGGCGTCCCTCTTCGACGTTCACCTGGAAGAGGTTCCGCAGATCGTACACACTGGGACAGGTGAGCCCGAGCAGCCGCTGCTGCTCCACGCTCGCCGGCTCGGTGTCGCCCTGGGTGACGATGAGGCGCTGCAGCGTGGTGCGGTGCTCACCGGGAACCTGCTGCCACACCGGCTGGCCCATGTTGTCGCCGAAGCCGATGCGGCGATCGGCCACCGGATCGGCCAGGAAGATGCCCCAGCGGTACTCGGGCATGCGCACGTAGTCGAAGTGGGCCCAGCCGTCGCTGGTCACGGAGACGGCGGTGCGAAGGAAGATGTCGTCGGCCTGGAAGCCTTCCGGCCCCATGGACTTCCACCAGTCGACGAAGTTCGGTTGCCAGGCCTCGAGGGCGCGCTGCAGCTTCTTGTCGGAGCTCAGGTTCACGTTGTTCGGGATGCGTTCGTCGTTGAGCACGCTGGACATGAAAGACCTCTATGGCGCCTCGGATGGGCGCGGACAATGGGACGTAGGGGCGAGCGGGGGGGCCGGGGAAGGGCCCGCTCGCGCTCAGGTGCGAAGGAAAGAGAACTCGGCGCGCTCGGGCTTGCCGTACAGGGTGAGCGCGCCCTTCTCGCCCACTGCGTTGGGCCGCTGGAAGATCCAGTTCTGCCAGGCGGAGAGGCGCGCGAAGATCTTGGTCTCCATGGTCTCGGGGCCGCCGAAGCGGAGGTTCGCCTCCATGCCGGTGAGGGCGTCGGGCGAGAGGCTGGCGCGCTCCTCGAAGGCGATGCGGATCTCGTCGTCCCAGTCGATGTCGTCGGGGGCGAAGGTGACGAGGCCGAGGGCGACCGCGCTCTGCGTATCGACCGGGCCGGTCTGCTCCAGCACCTTGCCGGTCTGTGCCGGGGCACCGAGGAACCGCGACTCGAGGCGGGAGAGGCCGTTGCCCATGGGGAACGAGCCGCCGTTGAGCTTGGAGACGTGCACGAAGGCCGGCTCGTCCTCCGAGTCCTTCATGTAGACGCGGTCGGAGGCGAGGGCGAGCTCGAGCAGGGAGCCGGCGAAGGCGCTCTTGGGCTCCACCAGCGCGAAGAAGCTCTTGGCGGTGATGTCCATGCGCTTGAGGGTGCGGCGCATGAGGCCCAGCACCTCGTGCACGAGACCGTCGTCCTGGTGCTTGGCCAGCATCGCGTCGACCGCCAGCACCGCCGCGGGATCGCCGGAGGTCTTGATGGCCACCACGCCGGTGGCGGGGCGATTGAAGCGGAGCTCGATGAGCGCCGCGTCGAGCTCGCGGAATGCGCGGATGGCCCAGGCCTCGGCGCCCATCTTCGCCAGCTCTTCCGGGGTCTCCGGCTGCTTGCCTTCGGGGGCTTTCACGGTGAGCGTCGCCACGCGGCCTTCGAAGGTGAGGCTCACGTACTTGTACAGTACAGATTCCTCCGACCGCTGCGCGGCCAGCTCCGGCAGCACCACGCGCGCCATGGGCTTGCGCTTGGAGGCGGCCACCAGGGCCTCGCAGCGCTTCTTCACCTCGGCCTCGAACTGCGCCCGGGGCGGAGCCGCATCGACCAGACCCCACTCCTTGGCGCGCTTGCCACGGAGGCCTTCGGCGAGGGTGGAGAAGGCGTCGGCGAGATCGCGGCGGACCTTGCGCTTGTCGACCAGGCGGGTGAGACCTCCGGTGCCGGGGAGCACCGCGAGGAGCGGCGTCTCCGGGTAGCTCACCGCGGAGTTGCCGTCTTCCTGGAGGACGATCTCGTTGCAGGCGATGGCCAACTCGTAGCCGCCGCCGGACGCGGTGCCGGCCAGCGCCGCAAGGCTCTGCACGCCGGTGTGCTCCGACAGGTCTTCGATGCCGAGGCGCGTCTCGTTGGTGTACTTGCAGAAGTTCACCTTGAAGCCGTGGGCCGAGGCGCCGAGCATGTAGATGTTGGCGCCGGAGCAGAAGATGCGGTCCTTGGCGCTCTTGAACACCAGCGCGCGGACCTCGGGGTTCTCGAAGCGAACGCGATTGAGGGCGTCGGCCAGCTCGATGTCGACGCCGAGATCGTACGAGTTCAGCTTGAGCGGGTAGCCCGGCCGCATGCCACCGTCTTCCTTCACGTCCATCACCAGCTCCGCCACCTTTCCGCCGTAGGCTTCGGGAAACTGCAGCTTCCAGTGGGTGTAGCGGGAGGGGTGGGTCTCGAAGTGAATGACTTCTTGCGGAGCGTTGTCGGGCGCGGCCATCTCTTGGATGTACCCGCGGCGCTGGACTTGCGCAAGTACTATAGTGCGTGCAGGTTTTGCGAAACGCAGTATAGTGCATGCGTGGACCGTACCGTTCCGCAGGAAAAATTGCTCCTCGCTCTCGGGCAGGAGGTGCGCTCGCTGCGGGTAGCGCGGGGCCGCACGCTCAAGGAGCTCTCGGCCAGCGCCGAGGTGAGCGAGCGGTTCCTGAGCGATGTGGAGGCCGGCCGCGGCAACATCTCCATCGCACGCCTCGACGCGCTGGCGACCGCCCTCGGGACCTCGGCGTCTTCGCTGCTGGCGCGCGCGGAAGCGGTGCGCGCGCCGCGGGCGCGACCGGTGGTCTCGCTCCTGGGCCTCCGGGGCGCGGGGAAGAGCTCGGTGGGGGCCCGGCTCGCAGACCTGCTCGGCGTGCCCTTCGTGGAGCTCGACGTGCAGGTGGCGGAGGCCGCGGGCATGAGCCTGGCGACCATCTTCGAGATCCACGGCGAGGCGTGGTTCCGGCGTCTCGAGCGGGAGACGTTGCGGCGCCTCCTGGAGCGGGCGGAGCCTGCGGTGGTGGCCACCGGCGGGTCCATCGTGACCGACGCGGAGACCTTCGCGCTCCTGCGCAGCGAGACGCGCACCGTGTGGCTCCGTGCGGCGCCCAAGGAGCACTGGGATCGCGTGGTGGCCCAGGGGGATGGGCGCCCGATGCGCGGCCGCGCCAACGCCATGAACGAGCTGCGGTCGATCCTCGCGCGGAGGGAGCCGCTCTATGCGGCCGCGGATCACGAGCTCGACACTTCGCGCGCGACCATCGACGACGCGGCGCAGACCATCGCCGGGTGGGTTCGCTGACGACTCAGGTCGGGGCGTCCAGGAGCTTGCTGCCGGCTTCGACGAGGGCGAGAGCCACGATGCCGAGGGCGATGCGCAGTCCCGTTGCCAATCCGCCACCCGCGACCACCGCGACGAGCGCGAGGGCGAGACCGGCGCCGAGCGTCCATCGCCCGAGGCCCCGGGAGGCGCGCGCCTCTCCCGCCCGCGCGGCGCTGGTGAGCGGGCTGCCTTCCGGCGGACCGAACCAGAGCCGGAGCAGATCGCCGAAGCCCCGCGCGCGTCGCGACGCCGCCAGCAGCCGCACGAAGAGATACGTGTTGGCGAAGAGCGGGCTGGTGCGTGCGTAGCCACCGGGGACGCCGTAGTGCACCGGAACCGACTCCGGCTCGAAGGTGCCCAGGAGCCGATCGAAGACGATGAAGAAGCCGCCGTAGTTCTTGTCGACGTAGGGGGCGTTCTGGCCGTGATGAACCCGGTGGTGGCTGGGGCTCGCCAGGAGCCACTCGAGCGGGCCGATGCGCCGCACCAGCTCGGTGTGCACGAAGAACTGGTAGATCTGATAGGCCGCGTGGACGAGCACGAACGTCTCGGCGGGGACCACCAACGCCAGCGGCAGATAGAAGAGGTAGGTCACCCAGGTGGCCACCGCACCTTGCCGCAGCGAGACCGTGAAGTCGTAGTGATCGCTCTGGTGGTGCACCACGTGCACGGCCCAGAGCACGTTCACCCGATGCGATGCCCGGTGGTACGCGTAGTAGGCGAGGTCGTGAAGGACGATGGCGAGCAGGATCGCCACCGGCCCGTGCGCGATCCCGAGCACCGATGCGGAGGCGTGGTGGACCGCCGCGTAGGCGCCGAGGAACACCGCCAGGGTGGCGAGGTTGACGATCTGGTCCCAGGCCAGGCAACCGAGGGCGCTGCCGAGGCGCCGGAACGTGTAGGCGCGCCGGGTGCCCCGAAGCGCCAGCCCCTCGGCGCCGAGGGCCAGTGCGAACACGGGCGTCGCGTAGAGGATCGGGTCGGCCATGCGCGAATTACCTGGTACGGCGGCTGCGATGCATACCTTCCCCGGCGTCCGATCACGGGCAGGCTTGCGCCGTGAACCCGATCACCGCGAAGCCCTGGGGATTCTCCTGCGTGCAGGTGGCGCCCAGCATCACTGCCGACACCGGCCCGGTGGCGGTGGTGAGGCTCGCGCCGTCGACGATCACCTTGGTGGACGTGACCTCGAACGTGATCTTGCGGTTGAACGGCGGCGTCGGGAGGGCAGTGTTGGTGGGCTGGTTCCGCACGCCGCCGAAGGTGCCGAGACCGAAGGTGCTCCGGCTCGCGGCGCTCATGGAGCTCTTCTGGGAGTCGTAGAAAGCGCCCGCGCCCGGACCCGCGCCGAGCCCCAGGAGCGCCGGTGTAGAGGCGCCCGGCGTGCCCGCGTAGAAGCCGATGGCGGTGCCATCGCCGTAGCCGCTGCTCACCGGCGAGCCGATGGCCAGCTCGTACGATCCGGTGATGCGCGTGGACGCGGGGAACGTCCAGGTGGCGCTGCCGCTCTGGTTGAACGCGAAGCCGTCGGCGGGGAGGAGCGTGAGCTGCGTTCCGCCGATGCTCGCGCGACCGGCGAGGGTGGGCAAGCGCCCGCCGTTGGCGGTGGAGAGCGAGAGCGTCACGCACGGCGGCGGCCCATCGGTGCCGGCATCGACCACCACGCCGACGTCGGTGCTCGCGTCGGTCGGCATCGCCACCGGCGCGTCGCTCCCGGCATCGGGCCCCGGCGCGCCGTTGTAGCTCGCGCATCCGGTCATCGACAAGATGACAACGGCTCGCCCAATTCGAGAGCCACGACGCTGCATGCAACGAGGCTATCACGCAGAGCCGGTGGAGGTGGTAGGAGGCGGCCATGAAGCCATTTCGCACGCTGACCGCTACGGTCGTACTCGCCGCCACTGCTCTCGCCTGCAACGCTACGGTCGGAACCGGCGGCATGGTACAGGTGCCCAAGGACGGCGCAGCCATCTGCGCCGAGCACTGCGCCACCATGGGCCTCACGCTCGATGCGGTCGTGGTCATGGCCAGCAACGTCGGCTGCGTGTGCCGCGCCGCGAAACCTCCGGCAGTCGGGGCTTCGAACGGTTCCGATCACGCGGGTGCCGCCGCCGGTGGCATGGCGGCTCTCGTGGCCGAGGAGCAGCAGCGCCAGGCGTCTCAGAGCACGCCGCGCCGCTGACCCATGGTCGTCCGCATCCTTCGCACGAACGCCGTTGACGTTCGGCGATTCGGGTGCAGAATAGATCCCCGATGGCCCGCCGTTCCCCTATCCTCGAACAGCCGAAGCTTGCGCTCCTCGGGCTCGATTCTTGGCGGAATTGGTGGTTCTTGCATGCGGGCCTGCGTCCCGGGTGATGCCATCGCGCTGAATCCGTTTCGACCAAGGCCCGCTTCTCGCGGGCCTTTTTCTTTTCGCTGCTGGAGCTCCCATGATCGTCGTACTGAGACCCGAAGCCACCGCCAAGGACGCGAGCGAGCTTTTGGCGCGCATCGAGGCCAAGGGGCTCAAGCCCCTGCACCTGCCGGGCACCGAGCGCACGGTGCTGGGGGCGCTGGGCGACGAACGCGTCCTGGCGGAGCTCGACCTGGAAGCGCATCCGATGGTCGAATCGGTGAAGGCGATCCTCGCGCCCTACAAGCTGGTGAGCCGTGAGCTTCACCCGCACGACACGGTGGTCGACCTGGGGGGCGTGCGGGTGGGTGGCGGGCGCTTCACGGTGGTGGCGGGGCCGGCGCAGGTGGAGAGCCCAGCGTCGCTCGAAGCAACCGTGGCCGCCATGGGGACCTTCGGTGGGGTGCTGCGGTCGGCCACGTCCGGTGCGCGCAGCAGTCCCTATGCGCGCACCGCGGTGCTCCCGAGCGGCGTGGACGCGCTGCAGGGCGCAGCGCAGCACGCGGGCATTCCGGCGCTCACCGAGGTGTTCGAGGCCGACGACGTCGCAGCGCTCCGTACCCGGGTTTCGTGCCTGGAAGTGGGGCCGCGGAACATGCACAACCATCGCTTGCTGTCGGCGCTGGCGCACGCACGGGGCCCGGTGCTCCTGAGCCGTGGACCTGCGGACCGGGTGGAGGAGCTCCTGCTCGCCGCGGAGTACCTCATGGGCGAGGGCAACGGGCAGATCATCCTGTGCGAGCCCGGCGTTCGCACGCTGGAGACGGCGATGCCGGCCACCGTGGACCTCGGCGCCGTGGCGTGGCTCAAGGAACGCACCCACCTGCCGGTGCTGGTGGACCCATCGCGGGCGGTGGGGCACCGCGCGCTGGTGGCGCCCCTCGCGCTCGCGTCGCTGGCGGCCGGCGCCGATGGCGTGGTGCTCCTCGTGCATCACGATCCACCGCGCGCCCTGGAGGGTGGTGCCGCATCGCTCGATGGCCGATCCTTCGCCCGCCTGCTGCGCGACCTCCGCGCGGTAGCGGTCGCGCTGGGCAAAGACATGGGGCAGGCCCGATGAGCGCGTCGTCGAGTGCTCTCTGCCTCTCGCGACATCTGCGCGAGGCGCCGGACCCGCAGGTGCTGTACCGGCAGCTCTCCGGCGGCGCGCCGGGAACCCTGCTCTTCGAGACCGGCGAGGCGCTGGAAGGGGCGGGGCGCCGGAGCATCCTGGTGCCCGCGGTGGCGGCTCGCCTCGAGTGTCGCGGCAGCGAGGTCCGCATCGCCGCGGTGTCGGCCCAGGGCGCGGGCATCGTCGCCAAGGTCGCGGCCGATCTTCCGGGCTACGTGCGCGAGCGCACCGAGTCCGAGGTGCGCTTGGCGTTCCCCCGCACCGAGGAGACCGAGGACGAAGCCCGGCTGCGGGCGCCGTCGCCGCTGGATGCGCTCCGGGCCCTGGTGCGTTTCGACGTCACCGGCGACACCGGCCCCTTCGCGGTGTTCGCGGCCGGGGTGTTCGCCTACGACTTCGTCGAAGTCTTCGAGCCGCTTCCGGCGCCCGCCAGCGATCCACTCGGCTACCCGGACGCGGTGTTCTTTCTCGCCGAGAGCGCGGTGCTCATCGACGGCGTCGCAGGCGTCACGCGCCTGTACGCTACGGCCTTCGGCGACGATCGCCGCGCCGTTCACGACGCCGAGCGGCGCATCGCGGCGCTGGCGCAGGCCTGCGAGGAGGCGATCGCATCGCCCACCCCCTCGCGGGTGATTCCGGAAGGTATCCCGTCGCCCACCGCCGTCGTCGACCTCGACGACGCGACGTTCGAGCGGCTGGTCCGCACCATGAAGGAGCACATCGTCGCCGGTGACGTGTTCCAGATCGTGGGCTCGCGTTCGTTTTCGGCCCCGTGCCTCGACCCGGTGGCGGCCTACGGACGCCTGCGGGTGCAGAACCCCAGCCCCTACCACTTCTTCTTCGCCGACGTCTCGGGCACCCTCTTCGGTGCCTCGCCGGAGACCTCGGTGCGTGTAGAACGCACGCAAGAAGGTCTGGTGGTGCACGTGCACCCGATCGCCGGCACTCGTCGCCGCGGCGCAACGCCCGACGAGGACGATCGCATCGAGGCCGAGCTTCGCCTCTCGGAGAAGGAAGTGGCGGAGCACATGATGCTGGTGGACCTGGCGCGCAACGACATCGCGCGGGTGGCCATTCCCGGAACCCGTCGCGTGAAGCCGCTGCTCTCGGTGGAGCGCTACTCGCAGGTCATGCACCTGGTCTCGTCGGTATCCGGTCGTCTTCGGCCCGGGCTCGACGCGCTGCACGCGTACGGCGCCTCGGCCAACATGGGCACCCTGGTGGGGGCGCCCAAGGTGCGGGCGGCCGAGCTCTTGCGCACCTACGAGGGGCAAAAACGCGGCGCCTACGGCGGCGCCATCGGCTGGCTCTCGCACGATGGATCTTTCGACTCCGCCATCGTCATCCGCTCGGCCCTGGTGCAGGACGGCGTGGCGCACGTGCGCGCCGGGGCCGGCATCGTTTTCGACTCCGAGCCGGCGGACGAGGCCGACGAAACCCGCCGCAAGGCGGCCGCGGTGCTCCGCGCAGTGGGAGCCCGCCTCCCGGAAGGCAAGCCATGAAGCACGTGCTCCTGGTGGACAACAAAGACTCCTTCGTCTTCAACCTGGCCGAGGCTTTCGGGCGGCTGGGGGCGCGGGTCACGGTGGTGCGCAACACCGCGGAGGCTACGGCGCTGGTGGACGACGCCGAGCGTACCGGCGCGCTCCTCGTGCTTTCGCCCGGGCCGGGGCGGCCGGAAGATGCAGGATGCACCATTCCCG